>Ga0299913_10004420_pt1 | contig 11796 bp, 8 predicted proteins | sample RVTome_9_FD_201360 | JGI IMG/M metagenome (GOLD analysis project Ga0299913, IMG submission 201360) | Soil microbial communities from uranium-contaminated site in the Upper Colorado River Basin, Wyoming, United States - RVT155D38 (version 2) ... | reverse complement strand
CCGTTCTCGATCAGGCCGGTCCGCTTTCGCGGTCCTTGGCGTTCATCGCGCTGGCGGCGGGCCACGCGGTCATTGCGACGCCGCCACTGTGGCGCACCCGGGCCACGCATCCGTTCGGACTCCTGGCCACCGGTGCGGCGATCGGGACGCTGGCGATCGGGATCGGGCTCGAGCTCGGTGGGGCCTATCAGCCGATCGCGTGGGCGGCGCTCGCGCTGGTCATCGCCTCGTATGGGATCGAACGCCGCCAGCGGGAGGCATGCCTCGCCGCAACCGCTGTCGGAGCGCTCGCGCTCGGCCATCTCGTGCTGGTCGAGTACCCGCTCCGTGACCTGTTGCGGTCGCCCTTTCTACCGGATGGCAACGTCCCGTTCGCCTCCCCGGAGGCGGTGGTTCTCGTCCTGCTCCTTGCCGTGGTGGTCGTCGTTACGGCGTTGTCCATCCGGGCGATCCGCCAGCCCGGCCACACTCCGGCCGCCTGGGCAACCGCGGCGCGTGCACGAGCGATTGGCTCGGCGAGCGTGCTGGGCATGGTCGCCTACGCCACCCCATTCGAGTTCGCCGCTCCCTGGGCCGTGCTGGTGTGGGCCGTGCTGGCCGCCGGGGCCTTCGCGATCGGAGCGCTTGATCGGACCGACACCGATGCGACCGTCATCCTCGAGTCGGTGGGCGGCGGCCTCGTCGCCGTCGGCGTGCTCAGCACGATCGACGTGATCGCGCCCCTTGTGCGGCTGGGCGTCGACCCTGGCCGTTCGACCTCGGTCGTTCCCCTTCTGAACGAGGCCGGCCTCGCCCTCGGCAGCGTCAGCGCCTCACTCCTCATCGCAGCGTGGCTCGCGCGGCGGTCCGAGATCCGGACGGCCGCGGCGATCGGAGCCGCCGCGCTCGTCGTCTACCTCGGCTCGATCACCGTCGTGGACCTCTTCCAGGGCCGTGCCGCGATCGGGCCGGCGGGGGACGAGGTGGCGACGCAGGCGCAGGTCGCACTCAGCATCTTCTGGGTCGTCGTGGGTGCGCTGGCCTTCGGCGGGGGCCTCGTCGGGGGAAACCTGGAGTCTCGGCTGTTCGGTCTGGGCCTGTTGACCCTGGCCACGGTCAAGGTGTTCGTGTTCGACCTCGCGGCCCTCGATGTCGCCTATCGGGTGCTATCGTTCATCGGGCTCGGCCTTGTCCTGCTGGCGAGCTCGTTCGTCGCCGTTCGGCTGCGCCAGGGACCCGGAGCGGCTCCAGGGCCCGGATCGGACTGACCTCGCGGTGACCGGCGGTTGAGGCCGGGCTACGTCTGCGATGAGCCCGCCACGGCATGCTGCCGACATGGGATCCACCGAACGTCCCGCGGACCGCGGTCGACGGCGCGGCCGGTTGCTGCTGCGGGACGCCGTGGCGGAATTCCGGCGCGCGCGAGTCGACGCCTCGCTGAGCCAGGGCGTCATCGGGCGCGCCCTTGGACGGTCCGACGCGTGGGTCAGCTGGACTGAAACAGGCCGCAACGAATCGCTGTCAGTCGTCGATCTGTCGGCGCTCTTGTCCTGCTCCGGACTGGAACTTTCGATGCGCGCCTATCCGTCCGGCGGAGGCCTGCGGGATACGGCGCAGATCGGCATCCTTGCCGAGTTCCGTGGGCTCGTGGTGCCGCCGTGGGCCTGGGCGGGCGAGGTCCCGATGCCGATTGCGGGCGATCTCCGGGCATGGGATGGCGTGCTGTCCCGCGTTCGATTCCGGGTCGGAGTTGACGCTGAGAGCCGCCTACGGGACGCGCAGGACGTGGATCGGCGGGTCATGCTCAAGCAACGCGACAGCGGCGTCGACCGTGCCGTCATCCTCGTTCCGGGAACGCGGACCAACCGAGCGGTGCTCCAGGAATTCGGTCACGCGCTGCGTTCGAACTTCCCGATTCCATCCGCCGTGGCGCTCCAGGCACTTCGTGCGGGCGAGGACCCCGGCGGCAACGCGATCATCGTCCTGGATCGCCGGCGGTCCGCGATGGGGATCCGGCCGTGATTGCGGCCTGAGGGCGGCCCGCTCGCCGAACGGCGTCGTCATTCCAACCATGCTGGTATTCCGGCTGCACGGGTCGGTGTCGAGGGCGTCGAGGCAAGCCGGGTGACGCATTCCTCCAACCACCTCGGAGTTCCCGCCCTGAATTGAGCCGCTCTCGCCGCGGTCTTCAGCCGGGCTGGAAATCCGGTGCCGGAGGCGTCGCGAATACCAAGCTGGCTGGAAACGGCTGGAACCGGCTGAAGCCCGGCAGGCCCCCGGGAGGACCGAGGCCCCGCGGACTATTCCAGGTAGTCCTTGAGCTTGCGCGACCGGGACGGGTGGCGCAGCTTGCGCAGCGCCTTGGCCTCGATCTGGCGAATCCGCTCGCGGGTCACGTTGAACTCCTTGCCGACCTCCTCGAGCGTGCGGGCACGCCCGTCCTCGAGGCCGAACCGGAGCTGCAGCACGCGCCGCTCGCGGCCGGTCAGCGAATCGAGCACGGCCTCCACCTGCTCCTTGAGGAGCTGGTGCGACGCGGCTTCGGCCGGAGCGAGGGCCCCGCGGTCCTCGATGAAGTCACCGAGGTGCGAATCCTCCTCCTCGCCGATCGGGGTCTCAAGCGAGACCGGTTCCTGCGAGACCTTGATGATCTCGCGGACCTTCTCCGGCGTGACCTGGACCTCCTGGCCCTTCGACATCGCCTCGGCGATCTCCTCGACCGTCGGCTCGCGGCCGAGCTCCTGCAGGAGCCCGCGCGAGACGCGGATCAGGCGGTTGATCGTCTCGACCATGTGGACCGGGATGCGGATCGTCCGCGCCTGGTCGGCGATGGCCCGGGTGATGGCCTGCCGGATCCACCACGTGGCGTACGTCGAGAACTTGAAGCCCTTCTCGTAGTCGAACTTCTCGACCGCGCGGATCAGGCCGATGTTGCCCTCCTGGATCAGGTCCAGGAACGACATCCCACGCCCGATGTACTTCTTCGCGATCGACACGACGAGCCGCAGGTTCGCCGAGGTCAGCTGTTCGCGGGCGTCGCGGCCGATTTCGACGATCGTCCCGTGCCGGTCGCGCAGCTTCGTGCTGAGTGGGACCTCGGGATCGAACCCGAGACGCTTGAGCAGGTCCGCATCGTTGCCCGCGGTGATCCAGCGCTCGAGCGCCGGGAACGCGACTTCGTCACGGGTCCAGTCGTAGATCGCCCGGAGGCCAGGGTTGTCCCGAGCGTCGAGATCTCCGTGGACCGCGAGGTACGCCCAGTCGAGCAGGTTGATGAAGTTGTCCGGCGAGCCATCCTCGCCATAGGCGGCGAGCAGCTTGCGCGCCTCGCGCAGCCGATCCTTGGTGCTCTCGACCTGTGCCTCGCGACCCGCCTTCACAAGGTGGAAGTCGGGGGTCGGGACGAGCAGATCCTTCGCGCCCTTGGTCGAGATGGCGTCACGCACCATTTGGTGCGCCTCGTCGCCGAACGGAAGGCGGTGCTGCGGCTTCGTCGTCCGGGTCTTGCGCTCGGTGTCATGCAGGGTCCATTCGTGGAGCGACACGATCGCCTTCCACGGCTCCTCGACCATCTGCTCGCCCAGCTCGATCGCCTTGGCCAGGACGACCTCCTCCTCGGCGGTCAGCAAGGCAACCTTGCCGATCTCCTTGAGGTACATCCGGACCGGGTCGTCGATCCCGATCATGTCGGCCGAGAGGGCCTCGAGCTCCTCGGCGGTGGGCTCCTCGACCTCCTTCGGATCGAGCTTCGTGGGCCCCTCGTTCGGCAGCTTGGCGCCGGGAGTTGCGACGCCGCTCTCGCCGACGACGACTTCGACCGTTTCGTCGTCCTCGTTCTCGTCGCTGAGCCCGACGACCAGGTCGAGATCCTCGTCGTCGTCCTTGTCTTCATCGTCATCGGCCACAGCCGTCGCGGACTTGCGATTCGGTCGCATTCCGGCCATTTTGGCCTCCTCGAGATCCGCCTTCGCCCGACGGGGTCGGGTGAGGACGGCCTCGACCAGTTGCTTGTCGAGCGGATCAGTGGGCATGCGTTCCTCCAGGTGCGAGCGTTGTGGCACGGCCGTCGATGGACGGACGCGTCAGCAGTCGGGTTTGTTCGCGTCGTCGATCGAGTGATCGGCGCGCTTCGTTGATCGAGCGGCGTTCGAGCATCAGCCGGGCGATGGTCTCGCGGTCGTCCGCCCGTTCGGCCTCGGCCTGGGCGACCTCGTTGAACTCGCTGCGCTGGCGGAGCTGGTCGTCTTCGAGCTCGATGAGCAATCGAGCGATCTCGTAGTCGAGCTGGGCCGCGGTGAGGGTCCGCGGATCCGGACCGGTCCGCGCGTACAGTGCGCGGGCCAGCGCCACGGTCTCCTCATCCAGCGCCGCGAGCAGGGCCGCCGAATCGAACGGCGGATGGACACCATGCTCGTCCGGCGCGCGCTGCAGGACGATCGCCTTGTACAACTCCCGCGCGACCGTGCTCGGGAGCTGGTCCGGGCCGATCTCGGCGGCAACCCGGACCTGCTGATCCGGCACGAGCAGCAGCAGCCGGAGCAGCTCAGATTCCTCGGGCGTGATCGCGCGCAGGATCTCGCCGACCGGCAGGGCATCGGGCGAGGCCAGGACGGCGTCCGCGGTGATCCGGTTGTCGCGCGCATCCTGGCGGGCCGCCAAGCGGCGCTCGAGGACCTGGCGCAGAACCCGCTCCTCCACCCCGCTCACGCGACGGACGTCCTGGAGGGCCTCGTCACGGCGCAACGGGTCGGCGATGTCGCGGAGCGTCGGCATGACCGCCTCGACAAAACCGATGCGCCCGGACGAGGTTTTGAGGTCGAACCGCGCCGCGTGATGGCCGATGAGGTACTCGACGATCGGCTTCGCGGCCGCGACCCGTTCGGCCCAGTCGGCCGGCGCCTCGCGGACGGTCTCGTCGGGGTCCTTGCCCTCGGGCAGCCGGACGACTCGCACGTCCTCCAGCTTCACGCCCGTCTCCTCGGGCATCGCCTGGAGCTGGCCGATCAGGCCGGCCAGCGCCTGGACCCCGAGCGTGCCGGCACGCTCCCCCGCCGCGTCCACGTCGTAAGCAAGGGCGATCCGCCGCGCGTACCGCGTGAGGAGCGCGACCTGGCCCGGCGTGAGCGCCGTCCCGAGCGAGGCCACCACGTTGTCGAACCCGGCCTGGTGAGCCATGAGGGCATCGGTGTAGCCCTCGACGATGACCGCCTGGCCGGTCTTGCGGATTGGGCCCTTGGCTCGATCGATGAGATACAGCGTCCGGCTCTTGTCGAAGAGCGGGGTCGCCGGGGAGTTCAGGTACTTCGGGCCCTCGCCCTCGAGCAGCCGCCCACCGAGCCCGACCGCGTGGCCGTTCTGGTCCCGGATCGGGAAAACGACCCGGGCGCGGAACTTGTCGTAGACGCCGTTGCCACGCTGACGCGGCGAGGCGAGGCCGACCTCCACGAGCTCCTCGGGCCGCACGTCGCGCTTCGCGCCAAGCTGGGTGACGAGCGTGTCCCACCCCGCCGGCGCCCAGCCGAGCTGGTATGCGTCGATGGTTTCGGCGGTGAACCCGCGGCCCTTGAGGTATTCGAGCGCTGGCTTCCCGGCCTTCGAGCCGGTCAGGACCGCGTGGTAGAAGGCGATCGCGTGGTCCAGCACCTGGCGCAGGCGGGCCCGGCGGGCATCCTCGCGCTTCGTGCGCTCGTCGATCTCGACGCCGGCCTTGCCCGCGAGCTGCCGGAGCGCCTCGGGGAACGTCAGGCCGTCGCGCTGCATGACGAAGCTGAAGACATCCCCGCCAAGCCCGCACCCGAAGCATTTCCAGCTCTCGCGCGCAGGCGTGACCACGAACGAGGGTGTCTTCTCACCGTGGAAGGGGCACAGCCCCTTGAACGTCGTGCCTGCCTTCTTGAGCGTCACCGTCTCGCCGACGACATCGACGATCGACAGCTTGCTCTTCACTTCGGCCGCTACGCCGACCGCCAAACACAACCTCCGACCCGGCCCCTCCCCGATCCGCCTCGGGGCCTCCAGGTGCCGAACATGACTGTGGGCCTGTCAAGTCTTGACAGGCCGTTCGAACAGGAATCTACGCCTCCGAAGCCCGTTTTGTCAAGACCCTGTCAATACCCCATGGGGGTATCTCGAGCGCGGCGGACCGCCACGTTGTGCCGCGTCTCTCGCATCCGGACGAGGACGATGATGCCCGACAAAGCCGTCAGGACGGCCACGAGGTTGATCGCCGCCGACATCCCCAGACGGTCGGCGGCCACGCCGGCCACGACGGCTCCGGCCGCGAACCCGAGATCGCGCCAGAGCCGGTAGACACCGATCGCCGACGCCCGCCACGTCGGCCCGGAGACGTCGGCGATGGCGGCCAGGAGCGTCGGATACACCAGCGCCGTGCCGAGCCCGAGCGCGGCGGCGGCCACGAACCACTCCGCAAAGCTGGAGCCGGCGGCGATGCCCGCGATGGAGAAGGCCTGCAGGATCATGCCCGCGACGATCAGGACCTTGCGCCCGATCCGGTCGGACAGGCCGCCGGTCGCGATCTGGGCGAGACCCCACACGGCTGGGTAGACCGCGGCGAGCACCCCGATCTCGCCGATCGACAGCCCGGCTGCCGCGTAGTACAGCGGCAGCAGTCCCCAGGCCATCCCGTCGTTGAGGTTGTTGACGAAGCCCGCCTGCGATGCGGCCGACAGGTTGGCATCACGGAACGAGGTCCGTGTGAACGCCGCACGCCATCGCACGGACTCGCCGCCCGTGGTTGCGTGCTCGTGCGCCACGTGCCCGCGTGTTTCGCGAACGAGCAGGCTCGTGAGTGCGAGGCCGACGACGGCATAGCCGAGCCCGAGAAGGAACGGACCCGGACGGAGCCCCGCCTCCGAGGCGATCCAGCCCGTCGCCAGCGCGGTCACCGCGACCGCTCCGTAGCCGGCCGCCTCGTTGAAACCCATCGCCAGGCCGCGACGCGCCGGCCCGACGAGGTCGATCTTCATGATGACCGTCGTCGACCACGTGAGGCCCTGGTTGATGCCCAGCAGCACGTTGGCGACGATGATCCACGCCCAGTCGGGCGCCGCGATGATCACCAGCGGAACCGGCAAGCCGATGAGCCAGCCTGCGACGAGGACCGGCTTGCGCCCGTAGCGGTCCGCGAGTGCCCCGGCCGCGAGGTTGGTCGCGGCTTTCGTCAGGCCGAACGCGGCGACGAAGGTCAAGGCGGCCGCCGCTCCGTCGAGCCCGAAGACGTCCCGCGCGATGAGCGGCAGGACGGTCCGCTCCTGGCCGATCATCCCGCCGACCAGCGCATTGACGACCACGAGCAGGGTGAACTGGGCCGCATTGGCGCGCAGCCCCAGTTCGGGCCGCTGCCCGGCGGCAACCGTCATGAGGGATCTACGCTCGACATCGGTCACCCCATCTCGCGCATGGTCACGTGGCGCGGGCCGGTGCGCCAGGGCCATTCTGCCGGGCGAATGACAACGCCTCAGCGGACCGCCGGCAGCACCTCGCGGCCAAAGGCGTCGATGAACCGGCGCTGGTTCGGCCCCACCTCGTGCAGGTAGACGGCCTCGAAGTGCTCGAGGTCGCGCCGGATCCAGTCCGCGTGGCGGCCCACATCCGAGGAGATGCGCACGACGCCGTCGAGATCCTCCGGCCGGACATGACGGGACGCCGCGAACACCTGATGCGGGTTGCGCAGCTCGGTCATCACCGCGTTGTCCTGGGCATTCTGGCGCCACGCGGCGAATGCGCTTTCGCGCGCCTCGTCCTCGGTCTCCGCATAGGCAAGGTGGACCTGGAGGAAGGCCGGCTTGCCCGCGCCGCCGGACGACCGAAAGGCGTCAAGGATCTCGTCGAGCGCCTCGTCGGGCTGGACGACCGTGATCAGCGCGTCGGCCCACTCCCCGACCCACGCCGCGGTCGGCGGCGTCACGGCGGCCCCCACGAGGAGCGGCGGTCGCGCCGGTCGCGTGTACAGCCGGGCGTCCTCGACCGTCACGGCCCCGCGGTGGTCGACGGTCTCACCCGCCCACAGGGCGCGCATGACGTCGGCGCATTCGCGCAGCCGCTCGTTGCGCTCCCGCTTCGAGGGCCAGCGCTCCCCGGTGATGTGCTCGTTGAGCGCCTGGCCCGATCCGATCGCCATCCAGAACCGGTCGGGGAACATGACGCCGAGGGTGGCCGCGGCCTGGGCGATGATCGCCGGGTGGTACCGCTGACCGGGGGCGCACACGATCCCGAATGGGAGCGAGGTCGCCTGCATCGCCGCGCCAAGCCACGACCAGGCGAAGCCGCTCTCGCCCTGGGCATCGCTCCATGGGTGGAAATGGTCCGAGCACATCGCGGCATCGAAGCCGGCGGTCTCCGCCCGCTGCACGTACTCGAGGAGCCGATCGGGACCGATCTGCTCATGGCTCGCGTGATATCCCACCACGCGCCGGTCGGAGCCGTGCGCCGGCGTCACGTGAGCTCCCGACGCCCGAACCAGTGGTACTCGTACGGTTCGAGCATGAGTTCGAGCGTGCCGTCCGCAATCGCCGGCGGCCGTCGCCTCGAGGCAGGTCCCACCAGGTGTTGCCACTGGCCGCCGTCCGGGGGACGCGGCATCGCGATCGTCGCGGACACCGGTCGCCCGGACAGGTTGTGGACGGCGACGACCTGCCCGTCCATCCATTCGGTCGCGTGCGCGAGCAGTGCGTCGTCGCCCGTGCGAAGCAGCCGCCAATCGCCCCAACCCATCTCCGGCCACTCGCGCCGCCGGCGAATCAGCCGCTCCATCCAGTTGAGCATCGAGTTCGGCTGCTCCCGCTGGGCCTCCACGTTCAGCCGGCGGTAGCCGAACGGCCCGCCCTCGATCGGCGGCCGCGGAATGGCCGGCCGCGGGGCGGTCGAGAAGCCGGCGCCAGGGCGGCCGGTCCATTGCATCGCGGTCCGAACGGCCTGGCGGCCCTCGAGCGACTGGTCGTCCCCGAGGCCGATCTCCTCGCCGTAGAACAGGACCGGCGTCCCGGGAAGCGAGAAGCACAGCGAATAGAGCAGTTCGAGGCGGCGCCGATCGCCTTCGAGCATCGTCGGCGCGCGGCGCCGGATCCCGCGTTCGAAGATCCGCATCGCCGGATCGGGCGCTAACGCCGCGAAAACCTCCTGGCGCTCGGCGTCGGTCAGCTTGTCGAGCGACAGCTCGTCGTGGTTGCGCACGAAGTTCGCCCATTGGCCGGAGGCCGGTTTCGATGGACGGTTGCGCAAGGCGCGTGCGATCGGACGGGCATCGCCACGAACGAGCGCGAGGTAGAGGGCCTGGTTGCCGATGAAGTCGAACAGCATGTGCATCTGGTCGCCGGCCTGGTCGCCGAAGAACAGGCTCAGCTTGTCGACCGGCTCGTTTGCCTCAGCGAGGAGCATCGCATCGCCGCCCCGGCGAGACAGGAAAGCGCGCAGGTCGCGCAGGTAGTCGTGCGGGTCGGCGACGGCCTCGTCGGCGCCGGTCTGCTCGATCAGGAACGGCACGGCGTCGACACGGAAGCCCGACAGGCCGAGCTCGAGCCAGAACCCGATCACCTTGTGGATCTCGTCGCGGACGGCCGGGTTGTTGATGTTCAGGTCGGGCTGGTGCCAGTAGAAGCGGTGCATGTACCAGCGCTCGACCCTCGGATCGAACGACCAGATCGATTCCTGGACGCCCGGGAAGATCACACCGTCCGCGGCATTGGGCGGTCTTCGTCGGCCCACACGTAGTAGTCATGGAACGGCGACGCCCGGTCGCCGGCCATGCGGAACCACGGATGCTCGTTCGAGGTGTGGTTGATCACGAGATCGGCGACGACCCGGATGCCTCGTTCGCGGGCCGTGCGGACGAGCTCGACCAGGTCACCGTGCGACCCGTATCGCGGATCGATGCCGTAGTGGTCACTGACGTCGTACCCGTTGTCGCGGTCCGGCGACGGGTAGAACGGCTGGAGCCACAGGCAGGTGATGCCGAGGCCCGCGAGGTAGTCGATCTTGCGGGTCAGCCCGTTGAGGTCGCCGACCCCGTCACCGTTCGTGTCGCGAAACGAGTCGATGTCGACGCAGTAGATGATCGCGTTCTTCCACCACAGGTCGCTGGTGGCTTCGTAGGACGTCACGAGCCGCTTGCCTGGCCTCCCGGAACTCGCGCGCCGGCACGGTCGCGGCGCAGGAGAGATCAGGCTACGGAGCGCTCGATGGCAGCGGAACTAACGCGGAGCGCTCGGCGCGGTACGACCGTCTTGCGGATCGTTAGTCGCCGAAGGCGCGGTGGAGGAATGCCGCCATCTGGCCGCGCGTCACCGCGGAATTCGGGCAGTAGTTGCTGCCGCCGCAGCCGCCGGTGAGGCCGGCCTCGGCCATCTTGTTGATGTGCGCCTCGAGCATGTTGCTGTTGTCGTCGCTGAAGTAGTCCTTCGATGCCCCTGGCAGCTCGAGCGCCCGGGCGAGGAACGCGGCCATCTGGGCGCGGGTGATGTGCGCCGTCGGGCAGTAGTTGCTGCCGCCGCACCCGCCGGTCAGCTCGGCCTCGGCCATCTTGTTGATGTCGGTCTCGTGGGTCTTGCCGTTGTCGTCCTTGAAGTAGTCCTTGGTGGCTCCCGGAAGTTCGAGGGCGCGCGACAGGAACGACGCCATCTGCCCGCGCGTGATCGGGTCATTCGGGCAGAAGCGGGTCGGCGAGCAGCCGGCGGTCAGGCCTGACTGGTACAGCCACACGATGTGCGACTTGAACATCGACGACGAGATGTCGGTGAACGGGGTCGTCCCACCCGACGTCGAGGCGCCGGCTCCGTTTCGCACGTCCGTGGTCGTCACCCCGGGCCGGGTCACGAGCGAGCGGTAGAAGCCGTCGCCCGGCTGGTTCGGGTCCATGTAGGCCGTCGCGCCGCTCGTCCGGGTCGAGGCAAAGCTGAACTCGTTGCCGTTCGCGCCGCCCGTCCGCCAGGCGTCGACGAGCGACACGTCAGTCGTGAAGATCGCGCGGATGTAGTCGGTGACGCTGCCGTGGCCCTCGGAAAGGACCGCCGACGCGTTGCCCGCGAGGAAGCCGGCCGCGTAGTTCGCGACGCGCCACCTGGCGGTCTGCGTGTCGGGATCGGGATGGCCCGGCTCGGAGTTGCCCGACGCGTAGCACAGGCGGTTGAGGATGACGACCGCGTTCGGGGCCAGGTCGAGCGAGGCGACGTAGGGCTCGCCGTAGTACTTGTGCGAGGTGCTGCCCGCGGTGGGGTTGAGGCCGAAGCCGTCCTTGGTCGTGTACTGGGGGTCATAGGTATAGGGGCTGGGCCAGCCGTTGCCGTGGCCCAGGTAGACGACGATGGACGCCCCCTTCGCCGCCGCCTTGACCGCCGACCAGGTGGCATTCGGCGTGTAGACGCGCGTCACGTCCGACGTGTACTTCAGCGCCTCGTAGTACGCCTCGTTGCCGGCCGATTTGTAGGAATCGGTCTGACCGCCGACCGGGCCGACGATGATCACGACCTTGAGTTCGGCATCGGATCCGGCTCGAGCCGTCGCGGGCGACAGCCCGATGGCGGCCACGAGGGCGAGAGCGAGGGCGAAGACGGACTGACGCAATATGGGCCTCCCTGCTGGTCGCGACGCACATGGCAAGCGGATCCAGGTCAGTCATGCTGGGCGCGCCGGCCGCCCCGGACCATCCCCGGATGGTCCCCACGCTCCGTGGTCCCATGGGGTCAGCCGCCCGGTGCGTCTCAGCAACCATGCGGACGTCAGGACCGTGGCGGACGAGCGGCGTTCTCGGCGAACCGGACCTCGACGATCCGGGTCACGAGCGCGCGCGGGATCGGCTGATCG
>Ga0299913_10004419_pt1 | contig 11798 bp, 11 predicted proteins | sample RVTome_9_FD_201360 | JGI IMG/M metagenome (GOLD analysis project Ga0299913, IMG submission 201360) | Soil microbial communities from uranium-contaminated site in the Upper Colorado River Basin, Wyoming, United States - RVT155D38 (version 2) ... | reverse complement strand
CGCCGTTGGGCTACCTCGCCCTCGTCGTCCAGGCCGGCCTGGTGTACCTGCCGCTGCTGCAGTTCAAGCAGGCATGGGTCGGCATGCCGGGCTTCCTGGCCGGCAGCGTGCTGCTGGTGCTGCCGGCGCGCATCGCCTGGCCGGCGTTCGCGCTGATCGTGGCGAGCATGGCGGGCGCGCAGGCGGTCCTCACCGGCGGGCCGTTCGACATCGCGTACACCGCGGTCTCCACGGTGATCACCGGGCTCGTCGTGTACGGCCTGACCAGGCTCGCCAGCATGGTCACCGAGCTGCATGCGGCCAGGACCGAGCTGGCCCAGATGGCGGTGGCCCAGGAGCGGCTGCGGTTCGCCAGGGACCTGCACGACCTGCTCGGCTACAGCCTGTCCGCCATCACGCTCAAGAGCGAGCTCACCCACCGGCTGGTCGGGAAGAACCCGGTCAAGGCCCAGGAGGAGCTGTCGGAGGTGCTGGACATCTCCCGGCGGGCGCTCGCGGACGTGCGGGCCGTCGCGAGCGGCTACCGCGAGCTGTCGCTCGCCGCCGAGTCCGAGTCGGCCCGTTCGGTGCTCGCCGCCGCGGACGTCGACGTGTCCATGGACCTGGACTACGGCGTCCTCCCGTCCCACATCAGGACGGTGCTGGCGACCGTGCTCAGGGAGGGCGTGACCAACCTGCTGCGGCACAGCAAGGCCGAGCGGTGCGACATCACGGTCCGCCAGGAGCGCGGCAAGGTGTGGATCGAGATCGTCAACGACGGAGTGCCGTCGACCCCGGCCGAGCCGGTGCCGCAGGGCGGCAGCGGGATCCACAACCTCTCGGTCCGGGTCCGCACGCTGGCCGGCACGCTGAACGCGGGCGTCGACGACGACGGCCGGTTCCGGCTCCGCGCATCGGTGCCGGTCTCCCAGTTCAGCATCCGGCAGGTGGCGGGCTCCTCGGGTTAGCAGGCTCCTCGGGCTGGCGGCGCCTCGGGCTAGAACCAGCCCGCCTCCCGCGCGATGCGGATCGCGTCGACCCGGTTGCGCGCGTTCAGCTTGCTCACGATCGTGGTGAGGTAGTTGCGCACGGTGCCGGCCGAAAGAAACAGTCTCGCAGCGATCTCCACGGCGTCCGCACCGTCGGCCGCCAGCCGCAGCACCTCGATCTCGCGCAAGGTCAGCGGGCAGTCGGCGCTGTCCCACGCGGCGAGCGCGAGCTGGCCGTCCACCACGCGGCGGCCGGCGGCCACGCCCCGAATGGCGTCGGCGAGCTCGGCGGCCGGCGCGTCCTTCAGGATGAAGCCGCCGACCTTGGCCGACAGCGCGCGGCGAAGCGTGCCCGGCCGGCCGAGGCTGGTGAGGATCAGCGTGCGGCACTCGGGCATCTGCTGGTGCAGCTCGCTGGCCGCGGTGAGGCCGTCCATGCCCGGCAGGTCTATATCGATCACGGCGACGTCCGGGCGGCTGCGGCGGGCGGTGGGGATGATCTGGTCGCCCGACGCCACCTCGGCTATCACCTCGATGTCCGGCTCGAGGTTGAGCAGCGCGACGAGTGCGCCGCGGACCATGTGCATGTCCTCGGCCAGTAGGACCTTGATCATCCGCGCCTTTCGACCGCCGCGACCCGACCCCCAGTTCTATCACTCACCGGAACCGTCATAGTCATCCAATCGGGTGAGCCACCGGCTGTCACGTGGAAGTATCGCGTGAACACTCACCGCGACGACACACCGGTGTGTGCACGAGTCACATGGGCGTCCACGATCGAGTGGCGTCGCTCGCCCGGCCAACACGGCGACTCGCATCCGTATCGACGTTTTCGGCGCTCAAAACGTCGATACGGATGCGAGTCGTCTCTTCGGGGTGGGCTGGGTGCTCGCATCGCGGAGGCTGGGGCTGTCAGGATGGGTCGGTGGCCCCGGGAGGCGTACCCGGTGTGACGGACCCGCGCCGGCGGGTGCCGCGCACCGACGTCGTGCTGGCCGAGCCGCGGCTCGCACGGGCCAGCGCGCAGCTCGGCGGGCGGCTCGTCAAGGCCGCCGTTGCGGCCGCCCAGCAGCGGGTGCGGGACGGGGAGCTGGCCGCCGAGGACGTCGTGGACGCCGCGCTGGCCGCACTGCCACCGCACGGCTGCTCGCTGCGCCCGGTGCTCAACGCCACCGGGGTGCTGGTGCACACGAACCTCGGCCGCGCGCCGCTGTCCGGGGCCGCGGCGGATGCGCTCGTCGCGGCCGCCGGATGCACCGACCTGGAGTACGACCTGGCCGGCGGGCGGCGCGCCGAGCGGGGCCGCGGGGCGCTGTCCGCCCTGGCCGCCGCGGTGCCGGCGGCCGGCGCGGTGCACGTCGTCAACAACAACGCCGCCGCCATCCTGCTGACCGCGCTCGCGCTCGGTGCCGGGCGCGAGGTCGTGGTCAGCCGCGGCGAGCTGGTGGAGATCGGCGACGGCTTCCGCATTCCGGCGCTCGTGGAGTCGGTCGGCGCCAGGCTGCGCGAGGTCGGCACGACCAACCGGGTGCACCTGCGCGACTACGCCGACGCGATCGGGCCGGACACCGGGTTCGTGCTCAAGGTGCACCCGTCCAACTTTCTGGTCAGCGGCTTCACCGCCGAGGTCGGCACGGCCGAGCTGGCCGGGCTCGGCCCGCCGGTGGTCGTGGACATCGGCTCGGGGCTGCTACGGCCGCACCCGCTGCTGCCCGCGGAACCCGATGCGAGCACCGCGCTGCGCGCCGGCGCCAGCCTCGTCACCGCGAGCGCCGACAAGCTGCTCGGCGGCCCGCAGGCCGGGCTGCTGCTCGGCGACGCCGACCTGGTGCAGCGGCTGCGCCGGCACCCGGCCGCCCGCGCCATGCGGGTGGACAAGCTGACGCTCGCCGCGCTGGAGGCCACGCTGCTCGGGCCGCAGCCGCCGGTCGTCCGCATGCTGGCGGCCACGGCAGCCGAGCTGACCGAGCGGGCCGGACGGCTGGCCGCCAAGCTGCGAGCCGCCGGCGTCGACGCGGTGGCCGTCGCCAGCACCTCCGCCGTCGGCGGTGGAGGCGCCCCCGGCGTACAGCTGCCGAGCGCCGCCATCGCGCTGCCGGTCCACTACGCCGCCGCACTCCGGCAACCAGCCGCCGTGCCGAGCACCGCCATCGCGCCGCCGCCGGACCGACCGGCCGCGCCGCAGCAGGCCGTCCTGCCGGTGATCGGGCGGGTGCACGACGGCCGCTGCCTGCTCGACCTGCGCACCGTCGACCCGGCCGACGAGCCCGCACTGCTCGCGGCCGTGCTGGCGGCTGGCGGAATCGGTCGCGTTGTGCGCAGAACCGACGACCCTGAGCGACGAGAGCCGTTTACAGAACTGTGATCTGCTCCGTAACCTGAGCTCGTGACGGCGCGGGTCAGCCACCTTGCACTGGACGGCAGCCGGTTCGAGATCCAAGCCGACCTGGATCTCGGCAAGTCTTTCACCTCGGTCGTGGACGTCGACGTGGACGGCCACCGCTACGAGTTCACGGCCGGCGGGGTCGGGCTCGGCGACGAGGTCGTGGCGGCACTCGGCCTGCCGGGGTTCGGCGAGGAGCTCGCCTTCGCCGGCGGCACCCTGCGGATCGCCCGCGGCGCCGTCACCGATCCCCGCACCGGGCAGGCCGACGCGGCGACGGTCGCGGCCTGGAGCGGCGCCCGCCACAGCCTCGTGACGAGCCTCTACAACGTCTCCACCGCCGAGGTGCTCGGCGTCTTCAGCACGCTGCGGATCAGCGAGGGGCCCGACGGGATCGCCATCGCGCCCGCGCCGGATGCCGCAGGCACCATGCTCGGCCGGGCGCTCGTGCTCAAGGAGGTGCCGGGGCTCGGCCTGCTGGAGATCTCCGGCCGCACCAGGGACGCGGTCAGGGAGCTGCCGGCCTGGGCCGGGCTGGCGCTGTCCTCCGGCGAGCTGTTCCGCGACACGCTGTCCAACGGCAGCGCCTACTTAGTGCTCGCCACGCCGGCCGCCGTCGTCACCGTGCTGCCACTCCAGGGCACGGCCGCCGACGCGGTGCCGGAAATGCTCGACTCGCTGGCGGTGAGCGTCCGTCCGGCGCCCCCGTGGTGAGCCTGCTCGCGACGGTGGCCGCGGCGGCCGTCGCCATGACGCTGCTGGCGTCGGCGGCCGGGCACACCCGCCGCCCCGGCGAGCTCACCTCCGCCCTGCGCAGCCAGGGCGTGCTGCCCGCCCGGCTCGCCGGCCCGGTCGCTACCACCGTGATCGCCGTGGAGGCCGCGCTCGGCCTGGCCGTCACCTTCGGTCTGGTCCTCGCCGGGCTGCTCGCGCCGGGGTTGGTTGCGGCGGCGGTGCTGTTCGCGGCGTACGCGGCCTACACCGAGTACCTCCGGCGCGCCCGGCAGGACGCTCCGCCGTGCGGCTGCGCCGGCGGTGACCTGGCGGTGAGCGGCTGGGTGGTGGGCCGGGCCGCGGCGCTGGCCGGCGTCGCGGGGCTCGGCTGGCTGCTGGCGCCGTCCGCCGACCTTGCCGCCGGTCCGATCGTCGACGCGTCGACGGCGCTGTTCGCCGCGGCCACGTTCGCCTGCCTGCTCTGGCAGCTTCCGGCGGCGATGGCGCAGCCGGCCGCCGCCACGACCGCCCGAGGAGCCGCCGGACCATGAGCTTCCAGACGAGCGCGCTGCTGCTGAGCTGGGTCGCGATCCTGCTGCTGGCCTTCGTCGTCTCCGGGCTGGTCCGCCAGGTCCACGCGCTGACCGCGGGCGCGGCGTCGGTGGCCCGCAGGGTCGGCCCGGCCGTCGGAGCGCCGGCGCCGAGGTTCGAGCCGCTCGCGCCGGCCGTGCCGGGGCCGCTGGTGCTGGTGTTCGCCGGCGAGGGCTGCCGCACGTGCGGCTCGCTGCTGCCCCGAGCCGCACAACACGCCGGACCCGGCGTCACCATCCGGGTGTGCTACCCCGGCGCGGTGCCGGCGGACGCCCCGGAGCCGCGCGGCGCGCTCGCCGAGGTCCACGGCGGCGAGGCCGAGCTGTTCCAGCTGTACCAGATCGTGGCGACCCCGTACGGCGTCCTGGTGGACGCGGCCGGCCGGGTCGTCGAAGCGCTGCCGATCGGCTCGGCGGACGCGCTGCACGGCCTCCTGGACCGGGCCGACGCGCTGGCCGGCCGAGCCGGCCCGACGGCCGCGCCGAACGCCGGCTCGACCACCAAGGCAGTCACGGAGGGGGCACGATGACGATCAGGCTCGACGACGTTCCCCCGCTGCGCGGCGAGCGGCCGGCCGGTGCCCCGGTGGTCAAGCGACGGCTGCCGCCCGCCATCGGCATGCCGCGCCGCACGGTGCTCGCGGCCGCGCTGGCCGGCGGCACCGCGCTGGGCTTCGCCGCGCTCGGGATGTTCCCGGCGGTCCGGCGCGCGCTCGCCGACGGCTACACGATCTACGACCGCTGCCCGTCCTACGCCGCGGACCACAACTGCTCCCCCGGCTGCGGCCCGAGCACCATCTACCCGGACTCCTGCGTGGTCAGCGGCACCAACCTCGGCTTCCACAAGGCCGACGGGGTCACCTGGACGCTGCGGCCCAACCAGTGCTTCTCCGGTGGATACGACGGCTGGCTGTGGCTGCACAACGCCGCGTGCGGCGCGTGCACCTGCTACGTCGAGCGCCGCTGCCACGACGGCTACCGCCGCACCAGCTCCGGCTGGGTGAAGTCGATCTGCCGCTGGAACACCCGGTGCGGCTGCCCGGCCACGGTGAGCTGGCCGACGGTGCGCCGCGGCGCCACCGGCACCGACGTCTACGCCATCCAGCACCTGGTCACCCAGCGCGGGTTCCCGACCACCGCCGACGGCATCTTCGGCCCCAACACCGAGGCCAGGGTGATGGACTTCCAGCGCAGCGCCGGCCTCACCGCCGACGGCGTGGTGGGCTCGGCCACCTGGGCGCGGCTCGTGCTCACGGTCAGCCGGGGCAGCGGCGGCCAGGCCGTGATGGCGGCCCAGCGCCTGCTCAACGCCACCGGCTACAAGCTGGTCGTCGACGGCGCCTTCGGGGCGAACACCGAGGCCGCGACGGCGGACTTCCAGCGGCAGAACGGGCTGACCGTGACGGGGTCGGTGGCGTCGAGCACCTGGCGCACGCTCACCGGCGGCGGCGGGTTCGCGTGACGGCGCAGCCCGCAGCGCACCGGCTGCAGGGTTGGTCGACGGATCCGCTCGCGCCGGTCGCGGTGCTGGCCGCCATGGCCGTCGCGGTGGCCATCGCCGGTGTCGACCCGCTGACCTGGGCCGTCGTCGGCGGGCTTGCCGGCTACTCGCTGTCCGGCTCCGTTTGAACGCACAACAGCGCGCTGGCGCTCAGCTCGCCAGGTTGGCGGGCCCGACACCGACAGGGCGGCATCCTCGGCGCCTTCACCGCCGGGTTGGTGGCCGGCGGCGCCCTGACCGCCGTCGCGCTGTGGCTGCTCTCCGGCCTGGCCAGCCCCCTGCCGCAGCGCGTGCGGTTCGCGCTGATCCTGGCGTTCGCGGCGGCGGCCGTGCTGCGCGACCTGGGGCTGCTGCGGCTGCCGCTGCCGCAGAACTCCTGGCAGATCCCGCAGCACGTGCTGCAGCGCGGCATCCTGTCCGGCCCGCTGCGCTTCGGCTTCGAGCTCGGCACCGGCGTGCGCACCTACGTCTCCGCGACCGCGCCGTACCTGCTCGCGATCGCGCTGCTCGCCGGCGGCCCCGGCATCCTGCCGGCCGTCCTGGCCGGCGCCGGCTTCGGCCTCGGCCGGGCCGCCACGCCCTTCGTCCGGCTGTCCAGCCCGGACCCCACCACTTGGGACGACCTGCTCCGCCGGCGTTCACGCTGGCTGGCGGCCGCCGCCACGACAGCGGCGGCCGTCGCCGTCACCATCGCGCTACTGACATAGTGGTGGCCGGGGCGGTGACACCGCCCCGCGTACCGCGCACCGGCTCTCAAGATCACCATAATTGACAACTGAGTGCTCAACACCGGCGAGGATCCGAGCACTCAGTTGTCACAACCGACGATCAAGGACCCGAAGTCGCAACGGCCACCTCGGATCGGACCCGGCTGGACCGCCTACGGCAGGGCGAGCCTGGCGACGTGGCCGAGATGGTCGGATGGCCACAGGCCGCCGGCGGTCTGCCGCTCGGTGCCGAACGTGCTGCTGGACAGCGGGACGATTGTGCCGCGGAACATGACCATGTCGATGCGGTGCTCGATGTCGTCGGCCGGCTGGTTGAGGTCGCCGCCGAGGCCGGCGGTGTAGCCCGGATCGCCGGGGTGCAGGATCGGCCAGCTGTCGACCATGCCGCCCTGGACCAGCACGAAGTAGGCGAGCCGGTTCTCGGGCACCGGCAGTTCCGGGCCGGTGTTGAGATCGCCGATGAGGATGACGTCACCGGGCCCGGCGGCCAGCGGCCCGGCCAGCAGCTCCTGGGCCTGCAGCACGCGGATGCCGGGGTGGAAGGCTTCGAGGTGCGTGTTGACCACGCGGACCGCGCGCTTGCCGTGCACGAGGTCGACAGCCGTCCAGCCCCGGGTGCTGGTCGCGGCGCCGCCGACGGCCGGCAGCGGGAGCACCAGGTTGTTGACGAAGTTGCCGGACGAGGAGCCGGTCACCTTCGTCCGGCCGCCGTGCCGCACCAGGATCACGTCGCGCATGGTCAGCCGCACGTCGATGTTGTGCGGCGCGCCGGCCGGCGCCTCCAGGTCGGCCTCGGCCTGCACCACCGCGATGTCATAGGGGTGGCCGGAGCGAGCCAGCTCCCGCATGAGCAGATCCAGGTAGTCGTACCTGACCTCGGTGGCCGGCGCGGGGTCGCCTAGCGCGCCGGTGCGCCACAGCGACACCTCCTGCAGGCCGACCACGTCGGGCTTGCGCTCGACGATCTCGTCGGCGAGCAGTGCCGCCCTCGCCGGGAAGTCCATCGCATCGACGTGGCTGAGCAGCGCCGCGTTGGCGGCGAGGAACGCCGGCAGGGTGGGCGCGACGATCGACGGGGTCAGGTCACCGCCCAGGTAGAGGTTGCGGGTCAGCACCGACACCTTGGGCCCCGGCTCGGCCTGCGCGGGTGCATGCACGACCGCGAGGCTGGCCAAGGCCATGACGATAGCCAGCGCCCATCGCGACAACCGCGGGCGGGTGGGGTGCGGGGTCCGGTTCATCGACTGGGTCCTCCTCCGGCGACGCTGCCGAGTGCGGACCGCAGCCTATTCCCACAGGCGTACCCGCGGAACCTGAACGACCCGCGGCGTGCTGGCTCAGGACGGTCCGCCGCCGCCGGGCTGGGTGATCGCGGCCACGAACCGGCTGGCCAGGTCGCGAACCTTGACGTTCTCCCGCTGGGACTGCTCGATCAGCACGGCGAAGGCCTGCTCGGCGGTCAGCCCCCTTGCGGCCATCAGGATGCCCTTGGCCTGGTCGATCACGGCGCGCGACACCAGAGCTTCGCGCAGCTGCTCGGCGAGCTCACGGGCGGCCAGGTAGCGGCGGGTGCTGCGCAACGCGCCCTCCACCGCGACGGTGAACAGCTCCAGCAGCGCGGCGTCGAGGTCGCGGAAGCCGTGGTAGCCGTAGCTGTAGAGGTTCAGCGCACCGTAGTACTCCGAGTCGATCACCAGCGGCGCGGACAGGTAGCTGGCCACGCCGGCGGCCAGGCCCGCCCGGGTGAACTCCGGCCACCGCTCGGCGGCGTCCTCGACGTTGATGCTCACCACCTTGCCGGTGGCCGCGGCCTCCATGCACGGGCCACCGGAGCGGTACTGCGCGCAGTCGATGCCGAGCACCACCTCGTCGGTGTAGGCCGCGGTCCCCGGCCGGCCGTCGCGGATGCGGGTCACCCCGGCCAGGTCGGCCTCCCGGACGGCGACGGTGACCTGCTGGCAGACGCGCTGCAGGATGATCTCCAGGTCGTCCTCCCGGTCCAGCGTCTCCACCAGACCCTCCAGTGCCGCGGTCACCTCGTCCAGCTCACCGCGCCCGGCGCCGGCGGTGGGATCGCGCGCCAGCTCCATGTCAGCCGTTCCCTCCCAGTGTCGAAGCGGCAAACCGTACGGATCACCGGCCGGCGGCGCGCCACCCACCAGGGTGAACTTTCTCCCCCTCTCGGGCCGTACCTCCCATCGGAGTAGGCAAGTTGCGCCGGCCGTGTGACGGTTCCTAGACTGAACAGCGCGGTTCAGCCCGTAGCCGTCGTCAAGCACCCCCCACGAATGCTGGCGAGTGCAGCGACAAGTCTGTTACCGGCACCGTTCCACGTGCCCGTCGCCCGCCCGCCCGGTGGATCTCGATGGAGGCGACGAACGTGACTGCCACAGAGCCGGTCCTCCGGCACCCGGCCGGCGAGCGCCTGCCCCAACCCCGCCCGGCGAGCGAAGCCGAACTAGACACCTCCACTCCTGGCCTGCGGATCGAGGTGCAACGACCCCGTCCGGGCACGGCCGTGGTCGCCGCGCACGGTGAGGTCGACATGCTCACCGCGCCATGGCTCGCCGGCATGCTGACCGTCCGGCTGCGGCACGACACGCTCGAACTGCTCGTGCTGGACCTGTCCGGCCTGGACTTCCTCGGGGCGGCCGGGCTCTCCGTGCTCGTGCAGACCCACCTGCAGGCCAGGCGCCGCGGCACCGGCCTGCGCATCGTGACCGGCGACAGCCGCCCGGTCGTGCGCGCCCTCACCGCGGCCGGCATGCACCACGACCTGCCGCTGAGCCCAACCGTCGCCGCCGCTCAGGCCCTCACCAAGGAGGTCTGACGCGCGGCGAGCTCGCGCAGCGCGTTCGTGGCGCCGGAGGTCAGGCGGTCGACGGTGGCCGGGTGGTGGATGCCGTCGGTGTAGGTCCACACCAGCCACAGGCGACCGCCGAGCACGCCGGCGGTGACCTCGACGAGGTACGGCCGGACGGTGTTCTCCGCACGCAGGCTGCCGAGGACGTCCCCGATGACGGTGGCCGGCGCCTCGGGTGGCAGCGCCGCGTCGAGCTGGCCGAGGTAGTTGACGGCGAGCTCGGACTGCGGCACGGCCACCAGCGGTGAGCGCCTCGGATCGTCGCCGTCGAACAGCAGCGGGACGAAGCCGCCACCGTTCAGCGGCACCGCCCGCAGCTGCGCCGCCACCGCGCCGACGGCGTCCGCCGGCGCGGCGTCGGGGCGGACCGGCAGGACCACCGGGTGATACGAGCTGAACCAGCCCACGGTCCGCGTGACGTCGATGCCGGGCACCAGGTCCTCGCGGCCGTGCCGCTCGACGTCCAGTTGCACGTGCCCGGCGCCGGTCCAGCGGGCCACCGCGTGGCCCACCGCGGTGAGCAGCGCGGGCTCGACGTCGCCGCCACGCAGCAGCGCCGTGGTGTCCCGCTCGTCGAGCTCGACCCGCACCGTCCGGGCGGCGGCGTGCACGTTCGGCCCATGCGCGTCGCGTGGCAGCCGCGGCGCGAGGTGGTACGGCTGGCCCAGCCAGTAGTCCGGCTCGGCACGGCCGTGCGGGCCGCGGGTGAACTCGGACAACCGGCGCGCCCACTCGGCGTACGAGGTGGTCTTCGGCGGCAGCTCGACCGGCCCCCCGCCCGCCAGCCGGCGGTACGCGGAGAACAGGTCGCCGAGGACGATCCGCCAGGACACCGCGTCGATCACCAGGTGGTGCGCCACCAGCAGCAGCCGGTCCGGCAGGTGGTGGCCGCGGTGCACGAGCGCCGCGCGCAGCAGCGGCCCGGTGGCGAGGTCGAACGACTCCTGAAGCCGCTGGTCGTGCGCGACGAGCTCGGCGTGCTGCCGCCCGGCGGGCACGCCGGACAGGTCCACCGTCTCCAGTGCCCAGCCCGGCTCCGCCGGCGCGTTGCGCTGCCGCCACCGGCCGTCCTGGCGGACGAACCGCATGCGCAGCGCGTCGTGGTGGTGCAGCACGGCGCGGAACGCCTCCTGCAGCACGTCCGGCCGCGGCCGCTCGGCGAGCTCCAGCTGTACCGACATATTGAAGTGATCCGGCAGGTCGTTGGCGAAGAACCAGCACTGGATCGGGGTGAGCGGCACCGGGCCGCTGACCGGGCCCTGCTCGGCCTGCACCGCGAGCCGGGTGCCGGCGACCGTGGCGAGCCGGGCGACCGTCGGGTTCTGGAAGAGCTGGCGGACGCTCACCTCGACCGACCGCTCGCGCGCCCTGGTGACGATCGACATGGCCAGGATCGAGTCGCAGCCCAGGTCGAAGAGGTTGTCGTGGATGCCGACGGTATCCCGGCGCAGCACGCCGGCGACCACGGCGGCGAGCGTGCGCTCGACGTCGGTGCGGGGTCCGGCCGGCGCCTCGCCTTCCGCCGGCTCCGGAGCCGGGAGGGCACGGACGTCCAGCTTGCCGTGCCGGCTGCGGGGCAGGCCAGGCAGCGTCACGAGCTGGGCCGGCACGAGGTAGTCGGGCAGCCGGGCGTGGGCGAAGGCGCGCAGCTCGTCCCGATCGACGGCCGCCGGCGCGACGTAGCCGACCAGCCGGCCGCCGGTCTCGACGACGGCGACCTCGGCGACCGCGGGATGCGCGGCGAGCACGGCCTCGATCTCCGCGGGCTCGACCCGGAACCCGCGGACCTTCACCTGGCGGTCCATCCTGCCGAGGAACTCCAGCTCGCCACGCCGGTTCCAGCGCGCCCGGTCCCCCGTGCGGTAGAGCCGCGCGCCGCCACGCGCGGTCCCGCCGGGCGCCGCGCCGCCGGGCGCGGGCGCTTGGCGGGCGGGGGCGTCGAAGGGGTCCGGCAGGAAGCGCTCGCGGGTGAGGTCGGGCTCATCGAGGTAGCCGCGGGCGATCGCCGGGCCGCCGACGAACAGCTCGCCGGCGGCGGCGACCGGCAGCGG
>Ga0299913_10004418_pt1 | contig 11801 bp, 10 predicted proteins | sample RVTome_9_FD_201360 | JGI IMG/M metagenome (GOLD analysis project Ga0299913, IMG submission 201360) | Soil microbial communities from uranium-contaminated site in the Upper Colorado River Basin, Wyoming, United States - RVT155D38 (version 2) ... | reverse complement strand
GCGCGCGCTCCTCGTCGCGGCGCGCGCCGCCGAACGCGGCGTCGAACCCGTGTGCCTCGATGGCGTCGAGCAGCGTGACGGTCTGGAGCCGGTTGCGCGACGCGCGCGGGCCGGTCTCCTCGACCACACGGCCGCGGTCGATCGACTCCTGCACCGAGGCGACCAGCACGCCGGGGACGCGGCGGTCGCGGAACGCGATCGCCTCGGGGAAGTTGTGGCCGGTGTCGACGTGCATGACCGCGAACGGCAGCTGCGCCGGCTGGAAGGCCTTCTCGGCCAGGCGCAGCAGGACGATCGAGTCCTTGCCGCCGGAGAACAGCAGCACGGGCTTCTCGAGCTCGGCGGCGACCTCGCGGATGACGTGGATGGCCTCGGCCTCGAGGACCTCGAGGTGCGTCGCGGTGATCACGAGTGGACCTCGACCGCGGCGCGCCGGCGCAGCACCGCGACGCTGAGCACGGCGAGCGCGAGCGGGATGCCGACGAGCACCGCCGCGGGCAGCTCGAGCCCCGCCTTGGTCAGCAGCGCCAGGCCGGAGGCGAAGATGACGATCCCGAGCGCCGGCCGCAGCCCCTGCTCGGGCACCTTGGACGCCAGGCTGGCGCCGATCCACACGCCGGGGACCGAGCCGAGCAGGATCGTGCCGGCGAGCGTGAAGTCGACGTTCCCCGACACGATGTGCGCGGCGGCCGCCACCCACAGCAGCACCGCCGCGTGGGCGACGTCGGTCCCGACCACGCGCCGCGGGCTCAGGCGGAAGCCGAGGATCAGGCCGATCGCGATCAGCGTGCCCGAGCCGGCGGAGGTGATGCCGAGCACGAAGCCGATCGAGCCGCCGAGCGCGACCGCCGCGAGCTTGTGGCGCGTCTGCATGCGGAACGCGCCGCGCTCGCGCGCGTCGAGGTCGGCCAGCGCGAGCGCCCGCAGCAGCACGAGCGCGCCGGTGATCAGCAGCGTGCCGCCGATCGCGAGGATCATGAACGTGTCGAAGTCGTCGCCGATCGCGACCCGCATGCGGTCGAGGAACCAGACGCCGACGAGGGCGCCCGGGCACGAGCCGACCGCGAGCCACAGCGCCATGCGCGGGAACACCGTGCCCTTGCGGAAGTGCCGCCAGCCGCCGACGGTCTTGGTGACCGCCGCGTAGGCGAGGTCGGTGCCGACCGCGACCACCGGCTTGATCCCGAACACGAGGATCAGCAGCGGCGTCATCAGCGAGCCGCCGCCCATGCCGGTGGTGCCGACGAGGATGCCCACGCCGAGGCCGAAGAGGATGATCGCCGGGTCCATCAGGTCGCCGACGGGAGGTGCAGGCCGCACTCGATCTTGTCAGTGCCGGCCCAGCGTCCCTCGCGCCCGCCGCCGGGCAGCGTGCAGTGCGTGCAGCCGATCGACGAGTAGCCGCGGTCGTGCAGCGGGTGGTACGGGACGTCGTGCTCGCCGAGGTAGCGCCAGACGTCCTTCTCGGTCCAGTCGGCGAGCGGCGCGCACTTGCGCTTCTCGTGGCGCGCGTCCCAGTCGAGCTTCGGGGTGTCCGCGCGGGCGGGCGACTGGTCGCGCCGCAGGCCGGTGACCCACGCGTCGACCTCGCTCAGCGCGCGCTCGAGCGGCTCGACCTTGCGCATCCCGCAGCAGGCGTCGGGGTCGCGCTGCCAGAGGCCGTCGACCCACTCGCCCCTGTAGACGTCGATCGTGATCCCGTAGCGCTGCTCGATCCGCCGCCAGGTCTCGTAGGTCTCCGGGAACAGGACCCCGGTGTCGAGCGTGAACACGCGCGCCTGCGGCTCGATCCGCAGCAGCATGTCCATGATCACCGACGCCTCCTTCTGGAACGAGCATGCGACGTACAGGCGCGGGTGGTACTCGCCCACGACGTGGGCGAGCACCTCCTGCGCGCTCATCGACTCGAGGTCCGGAGGAGCGGCACGCATCCGCCGGTAGGTTAGAGCGCCCCCTACTCGGTCGTCACCGCGCGCAGCACGTCGACCTTCGAGGCCCGGCGGGCGGGCGGGATCGCCGCCACGACGCCCGCGATCGCGGCCATGATCACCACCACGACGAGCGTGACGACCGGCAGCTCGAACACGAACCCGTCCGAGGCCAGCGGCCGTGACATCAGCGCCGCGAACGCGATGCCGAGCACGATGCCCAGCAGCGCGCCGATCGCCGCCGTGATCACCGACTCACCGCGCACCATGCGGCGCACCTGGCGCCGGCTCATGCCGACCGCGCGCAGCATCCCGAGCTCGCGCGTGCGCTCGTGGACCGAGAGCGCCAGCGTGTTCACGATGCCCAGCAGCGCCACGATCACCGACAGCGAGAGCAGGGCGTAGACCAGGCCGAGCAGGCCGCTGACCTGCTGCTGCTGCTCGTCCTTGAAGTCCTCGATCGTCAGCGGCTTGGCGGTCGGGTAGTCGCTCAGGGCGGCCACCGACCCGTCCTTGACCGACTCCGGGTCGACGCCCTCGGCGCCGGCGACCATCGCGAAGGCGATGTCGTTGGACTCCCAGTCGTTCTCGAGCGACCCGTTGCCGACGACCACGCCGCCGACCAGGCCGGCCGCCGCGTCGTAGATCCCGTTCACGCGGTAGGAGACCTCGGTGCCACGCGGGGTCGTGAACGCGAGGGCGTCGCCGACCGCCAGGTCGTGCTCGGTCGCGAAGTCGTTGCTGACCGCGGCGCCGCGGTCGCCGAGCTGGGTGAGCACGTCGTCCGAGCCCTCGTCCCAGTCGAGCGTGAGCACGTCGCGGACGGTGCCGGCGTCGACGCCGGTGACGCCCGTGGTGCCGGTCTCGCCGGCTAGCCTGCCGGTCTCGAACCGCACCGAGGAGACCGTCGTCACGCCGTCGACCTGCTCCAGCTCATGCGGGACGCCCGGCGGCAGCGGCGAGAAGCCGTCCTCGTGCGTGACGATGCCGGCGGCGCGGACCTGGTCGTCGATGCCCTTGTCGATCGTCGCGCTGATGCCGGCGGCGAAGACCGTGACCAGGACCACGAGCGCGACGCCGATCATCAGCGCCGAGGCGGTGATCGCCGTCCGCTGCGGCTGGCGGGTCGCGTTCTCGCGCGCGAGCCGGCCGCTGAGGCCCTGGATGCGCTCCAGCGGCTTCCCGATCACGTTGCTCAGCGGGCGCACCAGTGTCGGCGCGAGCAGCGCCAGGCCGAAGATCATCAGCACGCTGCCGAGGCCGAGCATGCTCGCGGTGGCGCTCGTCGTGCCCGGGTCGCCGATCAGCCCGTAGAGCAGCGCGGCGACGCCGATCGCCTCGACGACCGCGGCCGCGATGATCCGCCGCTTGCGCAGCCTGCCCGGTCCGGGCGTCACGCTCTCGCGCATCGCCTCGACCGGCTCCACGCGCGTGGCGCGGCGCGCGGGCACGAAGCCCGACACGACGGTCGCGAGCACGCCGACGACCAGGCCGATGATCACCGTGCGCGGCTCGAGCACCATGCTCGTGCTGCCGAGGTCGATCCCGAACGCCGCCAGCAGCGCGGCGAGGGCGGGCGCGAGCAGCAGCCCGCCGCCGAGCCCGAGCAGCGATGCGATCAGGCCGACGACCAGCGTCTCGGCGAGCACCGAGCGCAGGATCTGCGGCCGCGACGCGCCGAGCGTGCGCAGCAGCGCGAACTCGCGCGTGCGCTGCGCGACGGTGACCGCGAACGTGTTGAAGATCAGGAAGCCGCCGACCAGCACCGCCACGCCGGCGAACACGAGCAGCGCGGTGCGGATGAACCCGAGCGCGTCGGAGAGGTCCTGCGCCTGCTTGGCGGCCTGCTCCTCGCCGGTGCGCACGGTGAACTGGGGTCCGAGCTCGCGGGCGATCGCGCCCTTGAGCTCTTCCGGCGACGTGCCGCCGTCGGCGGCGACCGAGATGTCGTGGTAGCCGTCGACGTCCAGCATCCGCTGGGCCTCGGGCAGCGTCATCTCCACCATCCGCGAGCCGGCGAGGTTCTCGGAGTCGCCGAGCGTGGCGACGCCGACCACCTCGTACTGCTTCTTCGGCGCCTTGGCGGAGACGGTCACCGTCTCGCCGACGCCGTAGCCGTACTCGTCGGCCGTGCCCTTGTCGAGCACCACCTCGTCGTCGCTCTCGGGCGGGCCGCCGTCCGTGTAGGTCAGCGGGTCGAAGCGCTCCGGGCTGGCGGACACGATCAGCGTCGGCGGGCCCTGCGAGAGGATCGGCTCGCCCTCGCGGTCGAGCAACGTGGCGTCGAGCGACACCGAGCCCTCGGCCGCGTCGACGCCGGGGATCGCCTCGACGCGCTGGAGCGTGTCGGGCGCCATCGGCGGCGGCGTCGCGAAGTCCTCCTCGACCGCGAGGCGGGACTGCACGGCGACGTCGACGCCCTTCGAGGTGCGCTCGAACAGGTCCTTGAACGACGCGTCGATCGTGTCGGTGAAGACGAACGTGCCGGCCACGAACGCGACGCCGATGACGACCGCGAAGCCGGTGAGGACGGTGCGGAGCTTGCGGGCCAGCAGGCCCTTGAGCCCGACCTTGAGCACTACGCCACCGCCTTCATGAGGTCGAGCACGCCCTCCGTGCTCTCGCCGCCGCCGTCGTGCACGATCTCGCCGTCGGTGAGCACGACGATGCGGTCGGCCACCGACGCCGCGTGGGCGTCGTGCGTGACCATAACGACGGTCTGGCCGAACTCGTCGGCGGCCTGGCGCAGCAGGGCGAGCACCTCGTCGGACGAGCGCGAGTCGAGGTTGCCGGTCGGCTCGTCGGCGAACACCACCGCGGGGCGGTGGATCAGCGCGCGCGCCACGGCGACGCGCTGCTGCTGGCCGCCCGAGAGCTCCGACGGCCGGTGGTCGAGGCGGTCGGCGAGCCCGACGGCGGCGATCAGCCGCTCGAGCCACTCGCGGTCCGGCTTGCGGCCGGCGAGCGTGAGCGGCAGCAGGATGTTCTCCTCGGCGGTCAGGACCGGGACGAGGTTGAAGGCCTGGAAGACGAAGCCGAGGCGGTCGCGCCGCAGGCGCGTGAGCCCCTTGTCGTCGAGGCCGGCGAGCTCGCGGCCGTCGACGACGACGGAGCCGGAGGTCGGCCGGTCGAGCCCGGCGAGCAGGTGCATCAGCGTGGACTTGCCCGAGCCGGACGGGCCCATGATGGCGGCGTACTGGCCGGTGGGGAACGCGACGCTGACGCCGCGCAGCGCGTGGACCGCGGTCTCGCCCTCTCCGTAGACGCGGCGGAGCTCCGTGGTGCTGACGATCTGCGAGGTCGGGTCGGTCATGCGCCCCAGGATCGTGCAAGCGGCGCCGCGCCAGCGGGGGATGCCTTGTGGACCGGGGGTGCGGCTGCCCGTACCGCCCGGGGTTCGCGATTACGAACGCAGGTAGGCCAGCACCGCGAGCACGCGGCGGTGGTCCTCGACCGTCGGAGTGAGGTCGAGCTTGGAGAAGATCGAGGTGACGTGCTTCTCGACGGCGCGCTCGGTGACCACGAGCGCCTCGGCGATCGCGTTGTTGGAGCGGCCCTCCGCCATCAGGCCCAGCACCTCGCGCTCGCGCGCGGTCAGCGCGTCCAGCGGATCCTCGCGGCGGCGCCGGCCGAGCAGCAGGGCCACCACCTCGGGGTCGAGCGCCGACCCGCCGCCCGCCACGCGGCGGACCGCGTCGGTGAACGTCTCCACGTCGGCCACGCGGTCCTTGAGCAGGTAGCCGGTGCGCTCGGTGGACTCCGACAGCAGCTCGAGGGCGTACGCCTCCTCGACGTACTGGGACAGCACCAGCACGGCCGTGCCGGGGTGCTCGGCGCGGATCCGGTGCGCGGCGCGCAGGCCCTCGTCGGTGTGGGTCGGTGGCATCCGCACGTCGACCACCGCGACGTCGGGCCGGTGGGCGCCGACCTTGCGCAGAAGGTCCTCCGCGTCGCCGGCCTGGCCGGCGACCTCGAAGCCCGATTCCTCGAGCAGGCGCGACAGACCCTCGCGCAGGAGCACGGAGTCGTCGGCGATCACGACACGGAGCGAAGGGTCGGTCATACGGGGATCTCGGCGCGAAGCCTAGTGCCCGCACCGGCGGGAGACTCGATCAGGATGCTCCCGTCGAGCGCGGAGACCCGATCGGCGAGGCCGCGAAGGCCCGATCCGCGGCCCGGATCGGCGCCCCCGATGCCGTCGTCGGCGACCTCCACGACGGCGTGGCCGTTGCGGCGGACGATGCTGACCGTGGCCTGCGAGGCATGCGCGTACTTGACCACATTCGTCAGCGCCTCGGCGACGACGAAGTAGGCGGCCGCCTCGATCGGCTCCGGCAGCCGCTCGCCCGGGACCGCCGCCAGGTCGACCGGGAGCGAGGCGCGCCCGGCCAGTGCCTCGAGGGCGGCGCCGAGCCCGCGGTCGGACAGGATCGCCGGGTGGATGCCGCGCGCCAGCTCGCGCAGCTCCCCGAGCGCCAGCGTCAGCTCCTCCTGCGCGCCGGTGAGCAGCGCGTCGGCCCGGTCGGGGTCCTTGTGCAGCTTGGCCTGGGCCAGGCGCAGGCTGAGCGAGAGCGCGACGAGCCGCTGCTGGGCGCCGTCGTGCAGGTTGCGCTCCAGCCGGCGGCGCTCGTGCGTGCCGGCCTCGACGATCCGCGCCCGCGACGTGCGCAGCTCCTCGACGCGCGCGCGCAGCTGCGCGTGCAGGCGCTCGTTCTCCATCGCCAGGCCGGCCGCGGCGGCGACCGAGCCGAGCAGCTCGGGCTCGGAGCGGAGCATGACGTCGTGCACGATCGCGCCCACGCGGCGGCCCTCCAGCTCGACCAGGGTCGATGCCCGGATCGGATCGTCCGGCGCCGGCAGCTCGACCGCCTGGCCGTGGTAGTCGACCCAGCGGCGCTTGTCCTCGAGCCAGAACGCGAGCTGCAGCGAGCGGTCGCCGAGCGCGTCGGCGAGGCGGCAGCGCAGCTCGTCGGTGCCCGGCGCCTCGCCGAGCCGCAACAGCAGCTCCGAGACGGCCCCGGCGCGCACCACGTGGCCGCGCACCAGGCTGATCAGGAACACCCACGGCACCGAGGCGAACAGCACCAGCCCGATCGTCCCGAACACGTCCGTGACCCGGTTGACCCCTACCGCATCGGATCCGAGTGACGCGCCGAGGAAGAACAGCATCGCCACCCCGGACCACAGGACGGGTGCGAGCGTGCGCCGCTGCGGTGCCGTCGCGGCGCGCCAGCGGCGCAGGAGGATCGCGAGGATGACGATGACGAGCGCGACCCCGATCGCCGAGAGGAGCCCGTTGCCGATCGCGCGCAGCGTGTCGTCGTTCTCGATCAGCAGCGCCGACGGCGGGCAGCCGTCGCAGCCGACGCGGTCGCCGAACCCCCACAGCAGCATCGGCAGCGGGCCGATCAGGGCGAGCAGGTAGCCGCCGGCGATCAGCCGCGCGTGCCAGGGCCGCTCGAGCCGCCCTTCGGGATAGACGAGCAGCATGTGGGCGAAGACCACGAAGTAGATGCTCGAGAGCAGGACGCCGGCCGTGAACACGACCGAGTCGTTGGAACCGGTGACGACGCCGAGCACGAAGGTGAAGCCGACCGCGGTCATCAGCGCGCCGAAGCGGTTGGCGGGCCGCCGCCACCACGCGTACAGGCCGGTGCCGATGAACGACCACGTGATCGTCAGCCCGATGGCGGTCGTCACGCCGGGATGGGGAATGTGGTCGGACGAGAGGGTGATCGCCGTGGCGGCGGCGCCGGCCACGAGCCCGGCGAGCGCCAGCGCCCACAGCGCGCGGGTCAGGCCGGTCATAGGAGGGCGTTCAACCGGTCCCCGGAGAGCTCCGCCTTGGGCACGAAGCCGCGGGCGCCGGAGCGGGTCACGAGCGGCCCGAAGTCGGACGAGTCGCGGCTGGACACGAGGATCACGGCCGGCGATCCGATGTGGCCCGTGAGCCGCGCGGCGACGTCGAAGCCGTCGATGTCCGGGAGCTGGACGTCGAGCAGCACCAGCTCGGGCTGCAGCCGGCCGGCCTCGGTGAGCGCCGAGGCACCGTCGGCGGCCTCCCCGACCACGTCGAAGCCCTCGGCTTCGAGCAGCACGCGCGCGGTTGCCCGAAAGGACGGGTGGTCGTCCACGATCAAGACCCGGTGACCCACGTTCACAAGTCTGGTCGCGCCCGTGCGGGGCTCCAATACGGCTGCCCGTACCCGGACGTACGGGGGGTCAGGCCGCACCGGCGGCGTCGGCGATCGCTCGCACGGCGGCGGCAGGGTCGGCGGTGCCGAACACGGCGGAGCCCGCCACGAACGCCGTCGCGCCGGCCGAGGCGCAGCGGCCGGCGGTCGACGCGTCGATGCCGCCGTCGACCTCGAGCGCGACGCCCGGGCCGAGCAGGGCACGCAGCCGCTCGAGCTTGGCCACCGAGCCGGGCAGGAACGCCTGGCCGCTCCAGCCGGGGTTGACGGTCATGCAGAGCACGAGGTCGAGGTCGCCGAGCACCTCGGAGACCGCGGACACCGGCGTCGCCGGGCACAGCGCGACGCCGGCCGTGCAGCCGGCGCCGCGGATCGCCTGCAGGGCGTAGTGCAGGTGCGGCGTGGCCTCGGCGTGCACCGTGATGTGGTCGGCCCCGGCCTCGGCGAAGGCGCCGGCGTGGCGCTCGGGGCGGTCGACCATCAGGTGCACGTCGATCACCGCGCCGGCCGAGTGGACCTGCCCGGCGAGCGCGTCGACCACGATCGCGCCCATGCTGATCGGCGGCACGAAGCTGCCGTCCATCACGTCGACGTGGATCGTGCGCGCGCCCGCCTCCAGGACCTCGGCGACCTGCTCGCCGAGGCGCGCGAAGTCGGCGGAGAGGATCGAGGGGGCGATGCCGTCGGGGATGCTCATATCGCTGAGCGCGCTCTCAAATCGGCTGCAGCATCGAGCTCTGGCAGTGGTTGCAGAGGTACAGCGCGGTGCTCGACATGCGCACGATCGTGGAGTGCTCGCCGCAGTTCGGGCACACGGAGCGCAGCTCGAACCGCTGCATGCAGTTCACGCAGCGATAGCGGCCGGGGAGGTTGGTCGGGCGCAGCCAGGGCTCCCCGCACGCGGGGCAGACGTCGCCGAGATCGACGGCATCGTCGCTCACCCGCCGGCCTCCGCGCGCCGGAGCCGGGCGATGAAGAACCCGTCGGTGCCGTCCCGGTGCGGGAGCGACTGCACGAAGCCTGCCACGGTCGGATGGTCCCAGACTGGAAGGTCGGACGGCGGGTCGGCGCGTTCGAAGTCGGTGTGGCCGGCCAGGAAGTCCGCGACGACGCGCTCGTTCTCGGCCGGGGAGATCGTGCAGGTCGAGTAGACGAGCGTGCCGCCGGGGCGCAGCGCGGCGGCTCCCGCGCGCAGGATGGCGCCCTGCGCGGCGGCCATGGTCCCGACGTCTTTCAGTGACTTGCGCCAGCGCGCGTCGGGCCGCGCCGCGAGCGTGCCGAGGTCCGAGCAGGGCGGGTCGACGAGCACCCGGTCGTAGGCTCCGGCCTCCTGCGGCTCGGCTGCGTCGGCCGTGCGCACCTCGACGCCGTCCGCGCCCATCCGCTCCGCCGTCCGGCGCAGCGCGTCGGCGCGGCCGGGGTGCCGCTCGACGGCGATCACGCGTCCCGCTCCGCCCATCAGGGCGGCCAGGTGGGTCGTCTTGCCGCCCGGAGCCGCGCACAGGTCGAGCACGCGCTCGCCGGGCTGCGGGTCGAGCACGCGCGCGACGGCCATCGCCGCGCGCGACTGCGGCATGAACAGCCCGGCCTCCCACAGCGGCGAGGCGAACGCGTCGAACGGCGCCTCGAGCACGAGGCCCTCCGGCAGCCCCTCGGCCGGCCGCGACGGGACCGGGAGGCGCTCGCGCAGCGCGTCCGCGCCGGTGCGCAGGGCGTTCGCGCGCAGCGCCGCCTCGGCCGGCCGGTTGCCGGCCGCCATCAGCGCGCGCGCCGTGTCCGCGCCGAGCGCGTCCCACCACAGCTCGGCGATCCAGCGCGGGTGCGAGTGGCGCAGCGCGGCCTGCTCGGGGGTGGCCTGCGGGAGCGACTCCACGAGCGGGCGCGCCTCGCGGGCGGCGCGGCGCAGCACGGCGTTGACCAGCCGGGCGCCGCGCGGCGAGTCCGCCTTGACCAGCTCGACCGACTCGCCGACGGCGGCGTGGGCCGGGATCCGGTCGAGGTAGACGAGCTGGAAGACGCCGAGCCGCAGGGCGGCCCGCACGGCCGGCTCGAGCCGCTCGACGCCGCGGCCTGACAGCGCGGCGACGACGTGGTCGAGCGTCGCGCGCCGCTGCACCGTCCCGTAGGCGAGCTGCATCGCGAGCGCGCGCTCGCGCGCGTCCAGCCCGAGCCGCCGCGCCTCGCCGTGCAGTGCGCGGTCGGCGTAGGCGTCCGCCTCGAACACGCGCCTGACGACCGCGTACGCGGTCGCGCGCGCGGGCGAGAGCTGGGCCACTACCGGGCCGCCACGGCGAGGGCCGCGGGCGCGTACACTGCTCGCCGCACCGTCGCGCCGGTTCGGGGGCTCACGCACTGCCGGATTCCGGTATTTCGAGTCCCCGCAAAATGGGTTGATTTCCAGGCGCTTCCATCGTCAGCGATCGAACGTTCGTCCAATCTGGCACGAAAACGCTCAAGTCGTTGGCAACGAGGCTAATGGACCCCGTAGAACTTGCCGATAGGTGCCGCGGAAGGGGATATCTAAATGAGCCTGACGAACATCAATCGCGAACCCCGGCGCACCGAGCGCCCCGGGGCCGTTCGCGATCTGCGGTTCGCCGGCACCGTGGCAGCTGGACTGGTCGCTGGGGTGCTCGGCATCGGAGCGTTGAGCGCTCCTCTACTCGGCTGGTCGAACTGGCCCGCCGGGCTCACGCCCGGCGGCGGCGACGGCGACGCCTTGACGATGGCGGCGCCCGCCGGCCGCGTCACGACCGCGAACGACGAGCGCCGTTCCCCGGGCCGCCGCGAGGCGACCGGGCTCGACGGCACGCCGCTTCCGGGCGGCCCTGCCGGCGCGGTCCCCGTGGCCGCCGGCGACGCCGGCGACGCGGACGGCGCGGGCGACTCCACCTTCGTCTCCGCCCCGGCCCCCGGCCGCGGCGGCGATGGCAACCGCAGCCGCGTTCGCGTCGGCAGCGGTGAGCGCGGCGGCCGCTCCGGCGATGGCTTCGACGACCCCGGGTTCGCCCCGGTCGACGCACGCGACAGCGACAGCGACGGCATGCCCGACGAGTGGGAGCGCCGCTACGGCCTCGACCCGCTGCGCGCGGACGACGCCCGCGGCGACACCGACGGCGACGGCATCCCGAACTCCGACGAGTTCCACACGCGCTCGAGCCCGAACAACGGCGACTCGAACGGCGACGGCCGCGCCGACGGCGACGACGACTTCGACGGTGACGGCGTCCGCAACATGGTCGAGGTCCGCACCGGCTCTCGCGCCTGGCAGGGCGACAGCAACGGCGACGGCATCCCGGACGGGTCCAACGACAGCGACGGCGACGGCATCCCGGACGCGGAGGAGGAGGCCGTGGGCACCGACCCGGCGACCGCCGAGCCGCCCGTGGAGCCCGCGCCCGAGCCCGCGCCCCCGGTCGAGCCGACGACCCCCGACCAGCAGCCCGAGCCGCCTCCGGTCGTCGACGGCCCCGACGCGGTCGAGCCCGACCCGGTCGAGGTCGAGGAGCCCGAGCCCGCCGAGGAGCAGCCCCCGGCTCCGGAGCCCGAGGCCCCGGTCGAGGAGCCGGCCAAGCCGGCCCCCGCCCCGGAGCCCGAGCCCGAGGCGCCCCCGGCGCCGCCGGCCGAGCCCGAGGTCGCGCCCGAGCCCGAGGTCGCGCCCGAGCCCGCGGCCGCTCCG
>Ga0299913_10004417_pt1 | contig 11805 bp, 8 predicted proteins | sample RVTome_9_FD_201360 | JGI IMG/M metagenome (GOLD analysis project Ga0299913, IMG submission 201360) | Soil microbial communities from uranium-contaminated site in the Upper Colorado River Basin, Wyoming, United States - RVT155D38 (version 2) ... | reverse complement strand
GGAGAAGAAGTTGTCACCCAGATAGTCATTAGGAGACGAAAATCACAACGTTTTTGACGGTGGTTCGTGGTATACTACAAAAGTACGAAAACGGTCGCTGACCTGCGGTTTTAGAACCGGTCCGGAGGCTCGAACACCTGCCGAATCGGCTTGGAGATCGCCAACACTGAAAGGCCCCATTTTGGGGGCCTTTCGTGCGAAAAGCGACCGCCATCGCAGAGGCGCTTTTTGCCCGAAGCGAGAAGAAAAGGGGTCACTTTGCCACGCTCAGCTAAATCGAAGACCACGCGCGCAAAGACCGCGCCCCGCGCCACGAAGACCGCCGGAAACGGAAGCAAGTCCAGCTACTCAGCGAAAGACATCACGGTTCTCGAAGGACTAGAGCCGGTCCGCAAGCGTCCGGCGATGTACATCGGGTCCACCGGACTCAAAGGTTTGCATCACCTCGTTTGGGAGCTCGTCGACAACGCAGTGGACGAAGCCATGGCGGGGTTCTGCACGAAGATCGAAGTCACCCTGCTCGCCGACGGGGGCGTGAGTGTCTCTGACAACGGACGAGGCATACCGGTCGACCGCCATCCGCGCTACAAGACGAAGTCGGCAGCGGAGATCGCGCTGACCATGCTGCACGCCGGCGGAAAGTTCGGTACGGGCAGCGGCTACACGATCTCCGGAGGTCTGCACGGAGTGGGCGTGTCCGTCGTGAACGCACTATCGATCAGGCTCGAAGTCGAGATCGACAGCTCGTTCGACGGCAAGCGTCACCAGATGTCTTTTCACAACGGCGGCAGAGTCAAAGAGAAGCTGCATCCCATCGGCAAAGCGCCGCGCGGCCGCACCGGAACCACCGTAGCCTTCTGGCCCGACCCCGAGATCTTCGCCTCCGAAGGCACGGAGTTCCGCGCACAGACCATCCTCGAGCATCTGCAGACCTACGCGTTCCTCAACAAGGGACTGGAGATCAGATTCGCCGACGAGCGCAAAGACCACAAACAGGAACAAACCTTCCGTTACGCCGGTGGGATCATCGACTTCGTGAAGTACTTGAACGAGACCAAGGAACCCCTGTTCCGCAAGGTCTGCGACTTCGAGATGAAGGAGCCGGAACAAGAGGTCGAGATCGCCTTGCAGTGGAACTCGAGCTATTACGAAGCCGTCCACTCCTTCGCGAACGGCATCCAGACCGTCGAGGGCGGGATGCACGAAGAGGGCTTCAAGAAGGCTTTGACCAACGTCGTCAACCGCTACGCGCGCGAGAAGGGTCTTCTCAAGGAGAAAGACGGCAATCTCCAGGGTGAGGACATCCGCGAAGGGCTGACGGCGGTCTTGTCCGTGCGGCTGCGTGAACCGCAGTTCGAAGGACAGACGAAGGCCAAGCTCGGAAACGTGTCCATCCGCTCCCTCGTCGAGCGCGCGACCAACGAGCGGCTGGCGTCCTGGCTCGAGGAGAACCCGCCGGAGGCGCGCAGGACTGTCCAGAAGTCGCTCATCGCTTCACGCGCGAGACTGGCTGCCAAAGAAGCGCGAGACCTGACTCGCCGGAAGTCGGCGCTGGAAGGCGCCGGTATGCCGGACAAGCTCCGCGACTGTGCGTCTGGAACAGCCGCCGAGGATGCCGAGCTGTTCATCATCGAGGGCGATTCGGCCGGCGGTACCGCGATCCAAGCACGTGACCCGGCAACCCAGGCGATCCTCCCGATCCGCGGCAAGTTCCTGAACGTCGAAAAGGCCCGCGTCGACAAGATGCTGAAGAACCTCGAAGTTCAGGCACTGGTTGCGGCCATCGGCTGCGGTGTGGGTAACGACCAGTTCGAGGTCGACAAGGCCCGCTACCACAAAATAATCATCATGGCCGACGCCGATGTCGACGGAAGTCACATCCGCACGCTGTTGCTCACGTTCTTTTTCCGGCAGATGCGGCCGCTGATCGAGAAGGGCTACATCTACATCGCGCAGCCGCCGCTGTACTCGACGATCGTCGGCAAAGAGAAGGTGTACCTGAAGGACGACGTCGCGCGCGAACAGTTCATCAAAGACCGCAATGGCCACAAACACGAGTTCGTCCGACTCAAGGGTCTGGGCGAGATGGACTACGACGAGCTCAAAGAGACGACGATGGACTCATCGCTCCGCACCTTGCTCAAGGTCGGCCTCGATGAAGCCGCATTGGCTGAATCGGCCGTGAGCGTCCTGATGGGCGACGACGTCGAAGCGCGGAAGAACTTCATCGTTCACAACGCCAAAGACGTGCGATTCCTCGATATCTAAGGACTTCCAACGTGAGCAGACGACCTCCCAACAAGCCATCTCGACGCCGTGGCGGTGGCGGCAAAGCGCGGAAGGGTAAGCGTCCCGGCGCGCGTGGCAAAGCCGCTGTCGGGGCGGACGGTGCCGATCAGCAGACACTTGTGCTCGGGCGGATCGAGCCCATCGAGATGCAAGAAGAGATGGAGCGGTCGTTTCTCGACTACTCCATGTCCGTCATCACGATGCGGGCCCTGCCCGATGTTCGCGACGGACTAAAGCCGGTACAGCGCCGGATCCTGTACGCGATGCAGGACCGGGAGCTGGCCGCGCGGCCCGACGTCCCTCACAAGAAGTGCGCACGGATCACCGGGCACGTTTGCGGTCAGTACCACCCGCACGGAACACCGGCGGCTTACGACGCGCTGGTACGTCTCGCGCAGGACTTCAGTCTTCGCTACCCGCTCATCGACGGGCACGGGAACTTCGGCTCCCCGGACATGGGTCCGGCTGCCGAGCGCTACACGGAGGCTCGACTCGGCGCCCTTGCGATGGAGCTTCTTTCCGGCATCGACGAGAACACCGTCGATTTCCAAGCGAACTACACCAACGAGTTCGAAGAACCCAAGGTTCTGCCCGCGCGGTTCCCGAACCTTCTAGTCAACGGGAGCACGGGCATCGCCGTCGCCATGGCGACCAACATCCCGACGCACAACCTCGGCGAGATCATCGACGCCACCACGCATCTCATAGACAATCCGCAAGCCACACCCAAGGACCTGATGAAGTTCGTCAAAGGTCCCGACTTCCCGACCGGCGGCATCATCCTCGGCCGCCAGGGGATCCAGGAGGCCTACCTCACCGGCCGCGGCTCGATCAAGGTCCGCGGCCGCGCGGAGATCGACGAGGGACGGCGAGGAACGGAGATCGTCGTCACCGAGATCCCTTATCAGACGAGCATCGGCTCGATCGCAGCCCGGATCGCCGAGCTCGTCAACACCAGGCAGCTCGAGGGCGTGCGCAACATCAACGACGCATCAGCGCAGGGCAAAACGAGGTTGGTGATCGAGCTCAAGCCGAGCGCCAACGCCAACGTCGTCTTGAACAACCTCTACAAGATGACGGCGCTGCAGACGACGTTCCCGGTGAACATGGTCGCGCTCGTCGACGGCATCCCGCGGACGCTCAACCTCGCACAGGCGATCAGCGCCTACGTCGACCATCAGATCGAGGTTATCCGGCGCCGGAGCAAGTTCCGTCTCGAGAAGGCCGAGGCCAGAGCGCACATCGTCGAGGGTTTGCTCAAGGCTCTCGGCAAGATCGACGCGATCATCAAGCTGATCCGCGGATCGGCCGATCGCGAAGATGCGCGCAAGAAGCTGATGGCGGCCCCGCACCGATTCAGCGAGATACAGGCCAACTACATCCTGGACATGCCTCTTGCTCGCCTTACCCGTCTGGGAGTCAAAGAGCTGCGCGAAGAGATGAACCAGCTCCAAGCCACGATCAAGGAGCTGAAGTCGATCCTGGCGAGCGACCGCAAGGTGCGCGCTGTCATCAAAGACGAGCTCGAAGCCGTCAAGAAGAAGTACAACGACGAGCGCCGTACGGAGCTGGCCGCCGACGTCGGTGACATGGACATCGAGGACCTTATCGCCGACGAGCAGATCGTCGTCGTGCGCACCGAGGCCGGCTACATCAAGACCGTGCAGGCCGACAGGTATCGCACGCAGAGGCGCGGCGGCCGCGGCGTGCAGGGCGCGAACCTCAAGGAAGCAGATCTGGTTACCGAGATCGTGCACGCGACCACGCACGCCCATCTGCTGCTCTTCTCGAACCAGGGCCGCGTCTTCCGTTTGCGCGCCCATGAGATTCCGATGAAGGAGCGTACGGCAAGAGGCACAGCGCTCGTGAACCTGCTGCCACTGCGCAAGGACGAGTCGATCGCCGCCGTCATCGCCGGCAAGAACTTCGATCGCGACGGCTATCTGTTCTTCGCTACCAAACAGGGGCAAGTGAAGAAGACGCCGATCCGCGAGTACGACAAGAGCCGTAAGGAAGGTTTCATCGCGATCAATCTCGTGCACCGTAAGGACGAGTTGGTTCGTGTGATCGAGACCACGGGCAAAGACGACATCATCATCGTCACCCACCGCGGGCAGTCGATCCGTTTCACCGAGGCAAACGTGCGCGCCATGGGGCGCGGAGCCGCAGGCGTGCGCGGTATCCGCCTCAGGCCTGACGACAAGGTCGTGTCGTGCGACGTCATAGACGCCGACGGGAGCATCCTCATCGTCACCGATGCGGGGTTCGGCAAACGCACGAAGCTCAGCAACTGGCGCCGCATCGGCCGTGGGGGCCAAGGCATCAGGGCCATCAAGCTGAACGAGCGCAAGGGTCATGTTGCTGCGGCGTTCCTGGTTCGTCCGGACGACGAAGTGTTCATGGTTTCGTCGGGCGGTATAACGGTGCGCATCTCGGTCGGCGGAGTCTCGGAGCAAGGACGCGACGCCACCGGTGTACGCGTAATGAACCTGGAGCGCGGGCAGCGAGTCGCCTCGGCGGCTCCCGTCTTCTCCACCCGCGGCAACGGCGAAGAGCCCGAGCCTGTCGCGGATTAGGGCTACAAACAACACCCTCCTTTACGGCCTGGTTTTCGCAGGCCAGTGTGTGATTTGGTTCGGATAACGGACCAAAAGTGACACTGGGTGGGCAGATTTGTCGCCAAGAAGCCGCGGACATGAGCTGATCGAACACACCGCCGATGTCGGGCTGCACGTATGGGCTCCGACTATGGACGAACTCTTCGAAGAATCCGCGATGGGCCTCATCGCGGTGATGGGCGAAGTGTCCGGTGCCTCGAGCAAGCGTGAGGAGGTCTCGATCGAAGCGCCCGACCTACAAGGTCTCTTCGTCGACTGGCTCTCCGAAGTGTTGTTCCTATTCGAAGCGCGCGAGATCGTGCCGAGGGCCGTTCGGGTACATGTCGAAGATGACAAGCGTTTGGCGGCCACGATCGAAGGTCCGTCCACCGAAGCCTTCATGGAGCAGGGGCCGGCTGTGAAGGCCGTGACCTACCACGGACTGGAGATCGGCCCGTCGCCGAAGGGTTTCGAGGCGCGTGTTTACTTGGACGTATGAGCCTGCAGCGCATCTCTGACGTCGAATGGCTGATCCCGGCCGAGGGCGGAATGCGCGTGCCGGGACGTGTCTTCGCTTCGGAAGACCTGATCGTCAAGGCGCAGAGCGATCGCGCACTGGATCAAGTCGCCAACGTCGCGCATCTGCCCGGCATCGTGGGCAGCTCGTTCGCCATGCCCGATATCCATTGGGGCTACGGGTTTCCGATCGGCGGCGTCGCTGCAACCGACATCGACGAGGACGGCGTCGTATCTCCGGGCGGCGTCGGTTTCGACATCTCGTGCGGCGTCCGCATCGTTAGAACGAATCTCGAAGCAAAGGAAGTGCGCGAGCACGTGGAGGATCTCGTGCGCGAGCTCGGGCGCATACCTCGCGGAGTCGGTGGCAAGGGTCTGATGCGTCTTGACGAAACAGAGATGGAACGCGTTCTAGTCGAGGGCGTCCAGTTCCCACTCTCCAAGGGCGTCGGCTGGGATGAGGACGCGGAAACATGTGAGGACGGCGGCCGTGTTGAAGACGCCGATCCCGCCGCCGTCAGTGTCAAGGCCAAGGAGCGAGGTGCGCCGCAGCTCGGTTCGATGGGTGGCGGCAACCACTTCGTTGAGGTGCAGCACGTCGATCAGGTGGTCGACGACGAAGTGGCTAAAGCCTTCGGCCTCCACGACGGTCAGATCGTCGCGATGATCCACTGCGGTTCCCGCGGCGTCGGTCATCAGGTGTGCACGGACGAAGTGCGAACCATGGATCGCGCGATGAGCAGCTACGGGATCTCGGTTCCCGATCGCCAGCTCGCATGCGTCCCCGTTCGATCACCGGAAGGCGAGCGATACATGGCCGGCATGGCCGCGGCCGCCAACTACGGGCGCGCGAACCGTCACGTCCTGACGGACGGCGTGCGGCAGGCCTTCGAGCGCACTTTCGGGCCAAGCGCACGAGACCTCGGCATGTCCGTCCTGTACGACGTCTCGCACAACCTCGCCAAGATCGAGCAGCACGAGGTTGACGGTGTGCGGCGAAATCTGTGCGTCCACCGCAAGGGAGCCACGCCGGCTTTCGGCCCCGGGCACCCACAGGTTCCTGAGAGGTACAGAAGTGTCGGCCAGCCCGTGCTGGTTCCTGGGAGCATGGGGACGGCCTCATGGGTCCTCGTGGGAACGTCTGGGACCGCGGGAGCCGACGAGGTTGCCTGGGCGTCGACCTGTCACGGTGCGGGCCGGATGATGTCGCGAAAGGCGGCGACCAAGCAGATGCACGGTGGAGATCTGAAGCGCCAGCTCCAGAGCGAAGGGATCTGGGTGTCGACGAGCCAGTTGCGCCTCCTAGCCGAGGAAGCTCCGTATGCCTACAAAGACGTGTCCGAAGTCGTGCGCGTGTGTGAGGCAGCGGGTTTGTCCCGGCGCGTAGCGAGGCTCAGGCCGCTGGCCGTGGTCAAAGGATGAGCGTGAGTGAACGCCGGGAAGTAAAGACGATCGATCTTCGATCGACGGTGCGCGTCGTGTTCGCCGTTTCGCTCTGCTTCTGGGCGATCCTTCTCGTCGGGCTCGTTGCTCTCTATCTGCTGGGTCTGGTTTCGGGAGGGCTCGGAGGTGTCGAAGGGTTCATCGCGAGCCTGGGATTCACCGGCTTCCGGTTCACGATCCTGCCCTTCATCGTGGCGCTGATGGCCGTGGCGCTCCTGGCGTCCGTTCTGCTGGCGATCATCGGAGGTGTAGCCGTCCTCCTCTACAACGCGTTGCAGCCGCTGATCGGGGGCGTGGAGGTCCACTCCACCGACCGTTGATAAACTCTGTCGTTCCCGATCCTGGGCGTTTGAGTCCATCTGTCGGGCCTGTAGCTCAGGCGGTTAGAGCGCAGCTCTGATAAAGCTGAGGTCGGTGGTTCGAGTCCACCCAGGCCCACATTTAACAAAGGAAAGGTGCAGTCATGGCCAACACGCGCAAATGGTTCCTTCTCGGTTTGCTCGGAACTCTGGTCGGCATGGCGGTGAAGCTCGTCCGCGGACGAAGGTCCGACCAGGTCGATCTGGGACGCTGGGAGCCGCCGAAGGAGACTTAGCAGCTCGGGCCAATGTTCATTGCAGTTTCGGGGGATGTAGCTCAGGTGGTAGAGCGCCGCCCTTGCACGGCGGAGGCCGCCGGTTCGAATCCGGCCATCTCCACTAGTCGTTCGCCGGGCCCTGGATCTGCTGAAGCAGCGATCGGCAAGCTGCATATAGAGGCTCGTCATATCCGGTGCTCGCGAAGAAGTCGGCTGCCTCCGTCAGCCACGCCACCGGATCGCCCCATCCGTCGCGGAAGGCTGATTCCGCGACGAGCCTTCGGAAGAGATTGAGTTGCCATTTGGACACGGAAGCGATCTCCTCCGCTCGCGCGAAATGCTCCTCAGCAGCGTCGCGGTCGCCTCGTCGTCCGGCGGCGACAGCATCGGCTGCCGCGAGCGCGGCACGGTTGCCGAAATAAACCGTCGCGCGGGACGCGCGGAGCTGGTCCCGCGGCTCGGGGTTGGTCGGATCTCGCAGCGTTCGAAGGAGCCCGCGAAGCCCCCGCCCGGCCCACGGCGAAGTCGCGGGCTCCCGCCTGGCTGCCTGCTCGCATGCATCCGCCTGACGTAGGGCGTCCTCGAGGTCGTTGTCTCGGAGCGCGATCAGAGCACGAGCGGCTGATGCGGAAGCAACGACGTGCGGAGCTCCACCGGCAATGTCGATCGCCTCGGTCATCAGAGGCTCCAGTGACGTTCGTCCATGAAGGTGTCCGAGTGCGGTGGACTTCCAGATCAGAGCCATCGGCAGGATCCCCTCCAGGCGCAATCTGCGCGCGACATCTGCGGCCCGGTCGGCAACCTCGATGAGCTCGTGCGGACGGACGACCGCTTCCTTGTGCGAGCCGAGTTGAATGTCCAGGACGGTCGCCAGCCTGATGGCGCCGGTCCGCTCGGCGAGAGCGCGTGCTTGAAGCAAAAGAGTGACGTCGCTGCGATCGAGGAGATCGATGGTTGCGCGTTCGGCCAACGCGCGCAGCTTCCACACGCCGAGATCGTGTTGAGTGGCCAGAGCCACGGCTTCGTCGAAGACATGCCGGGCTTCGACGAGGTCGCGCAAACGTGCGCAACGTCCCAGGACCTCCAACGCTTCACACGCGACTTCGTACAGTCCCTCATCTCGCGCCGAGTTCAATGCGGCCTGAGCCAAAGCCGTTGCGTACTGCGGATTGCCTTCTCCGAGCGCCGTTTGAGCTGCTACGGCATCGATCGCCGCGGCCGACGAGCCGTCATCGCTCGAGCGCGCACTCGCGATGTTCTCGCTTGCCACCTCCCAGCGCTCCGCGGCCAAGGCGGCTCTGGCGAGATAAAGGTGAACCGCGACACGACGAGCCCCCGGTATCTGGAGCACGTCTTCTGCTACGGAGATCGCTGGATCGAGCTGTCCCGCTAGAGCGAGGGTCTCGACTAGAGACTCTCCGCACGATGCAGCCAGTTCGTTGTCGTCCCCGGCGAGGTGCAGTGCGCGACGCAGGGCAGCTTCCGCCGATTCGAGCGCGCCTCGCACGATCGCTCGCCGTCCGCATTCAGTGAACAGCCGAGCCGCGTGTGCTCGTTCGTCGGCTTGTTCGGCCAGCTGTGCGGCGAGCTCGCACCACTCTCCCGGAAGTCCGGGATATCTAGCCTCCAAGACCGCGCGGCCACGGCTTACTAGGCGCCGCCGATCCGATGTCGATATCGCCGACATGATCGCTTCACGTGTGAGCGCGTGGCGGAACCGGAACCCGAACGGGGTGCGACCACGGTCGGCTTCGAGCAGATGAGCGTCTACGCCCGCATGTAGCGCGTTCAGAACCGTTCGTTCGTCCAGAGCGGTTATGTCGGGTAGAAGCGGCCACTCGAAGCGGCGGCCGACGAGTGCTGCGGTATCGAGCACGTCGCGTGCGGCCGGGCTGAGTGGCTCGACGCGTGCGGCGACCGTCTCATCGAAAGTGAGAGGGACGACCGCCTCGGGCGATGCCGCGATGTTCCAACCGGATGCGTCCTCCGTAAGAACGCCCGAAGTCGCCCAAGCGGCCAGCAGCTCCTCAACCAGGAATGGCACGCCTTCGGACGACTCTTGCAAGGTTTCGCGAAGGGTTGCCGGCACGGCGTCGGTGGCTAGACATGCCGATGCCATGCGCTCGACTTCCTGCGAGTTGATCCGCTCGAGCGACATCACTGTGGCGACCCCTCGCGTTTCCAAAAAGCGCGCGAGTGATCCTGCCGATGTCGCGTGCTCGCTCCGCGTTGTTCCGACAAGGAGGACGGGCTCGCTATGCAGGTTTTCCGCGACGTACTCGATGACGGCCAGCGTCTCGGGATCCGCCGAATGGAGATCCTCGAGCACCAGCAGCGTTCCGAAACCGGCGGACATCATGCCGAGCAGACGCAACAGCGCTTCGCCGACGAGTGCCAGGGTCTCCGGCGGTGCTTCGCCCATCGCCCATTCGGGCACGAGCCGGCCCAGGTATGGGCGGTAAGGGTCAAGAGTCGGATCGCTCGGCGGAGGGTTGCCGCGGAATGCCGAAAGTAACGCCTGAGCGATCGGGCGGAACGGTGCAGACGCGGAGGCGCCGGACGTGCGGCCCCATAGTGTCGCCATCCCCAGACGCTCGGCCGACACCGTCGCCTCCCCGGCCAGACGGGACTTGCCGATACCTGCTTCGCCGGTGATGAAGATGAGCCCGCCGCGTCCATCGCGAGTCGATGCGAGGGCGCCCGCTATCTGTTCAAGCTCGGTTTCGCGCCCGACGACGATGGGGCACAGCACCTGACTCACACTCTCAGTATCGATGAACGCGCCAATCCGGTAACACGGCTCGAATGGCGGTGTGTCGAGTGCGCGACGGACCCAGATAGATCAGACGGGAAGCGTAAGCGCCGCCAACTCCGGCCGGACCAACAAGATCGTGCTGGCGAGGAAGTCGGCTACGTATAGGCCGGACGGACCAAAAGCAACATCCAGCGGCCCCGCTCCCACGGGCACGGCATCGACCGGGGCCCCGGCGTTGCCCGAGCCATCGATGGGGACGCGAACCGTCTTGCGTCCGGCCGGCGCTCCGAAGAAGTTCCCGAACTCCGCGATGAACAGATCGCCGTTCCACGGCGACGTCTCAGGCCCGAACGCCAATCCGTCGGCAGAGACGTGCAGACCCAGCGTCACCTCCGGCGGCGTATGCGCTCCGCACGGTCCCGGGATCACCGGGTTGTCACCGGCCTCCGGATCCGTCGGTCCGCCCGGACCCGCTCGGTAAACACAGCCCGGGAAGCCGAAGTCGACGGGCGGTCCGCTTACGTCGACCTTCAACAGGAGATCTTCACCGAACGGCTCGAGCGCATCCGGTCCGTTCATCGTCATCCACGCCTCGGTCGTATCGGGACGAAACGCGACGTCGTAGACGTTGCGCATGCCGGTTGCTTCGACCGTTGCATCGGCCGGCGCAAGATTGCGTCCGGTAACGGGAACCGACAACAGACTTCCCGAATAGGGCGCGACCTCCGGCTCGCCGCCGGCGATGCCGTCATCGGTTGAGTTCCCGTTGGTTATGTACAGACGTCCATCCTTGATGGCCATCCCGTTGGTGTTGTGGCGGCCGTTGGGCAGGCCGTCCATAACGATTTCCTTGGTGCCGTTTGGATTCACCGCCCAAACGCGTCCGTCGGTCGTTCGTCCCGTTGTCGATGGGTGTGAATCAGAGACGAAAGCGATCCCGGTTGAGTCGTCGACCACGACACCAAGCGGGTTCGTGAAGCCATCGGCGACGAGCGTGGAAACGCCGAGCAAACCTTCGGCGACCATCGGTGCCTTGAACAGAGCTCCCTGCGCGTAACTTGTTGCGTAAACGTCGTTGCCGCGCACGGTCACGCTCGTCGGCGTTGGTACGACGCCCGCCGCTAGACCGATGCTGGTGGACGGCGGCGCCAGCGGATCACCGCCGGGTAGGACCGGTATGGGGACGGCGTCCTGCACCGCCAACGCACCGAGCATCCACGGATGAAGCGTGCAGACGAAGGGGTACACGCCGGACGGGAGGCTGCTCGCGCCCACCGCCTCCGCGCTCGTGCCCGGGTTGATGGTCGGCGTGGCGAACAGGCCCGGCTGCTGCGAGACGAGGTTGTGGGGAAGAAGGTCCTGGTTGTTCAGGACGAGGGTGTCTCCGGGCTGCATGACCGTCGCCGGAGAGACGAAGATCGCAGCCACGGTGATGACTTGGGCGGTGTCTGCCCGGGCCGGGGAAGCCGGAGCCAGTAAGGCGCCGATGAGGAACAGACAAATGAGGAGTCCCCGCCGCATCAGGACAACCATAGCTGCGCCCGGCTCACGGCCTCAAACCGGTTGTGAACCCTCCAAGGCTAAAACGTTTCCTAAGGCGGCCCGGTAACCTTTGCGGACTGTGAGCG
>Ga0299913_10004416_pt1 | contig 11808 bp, 9 predicted proteins | sample RVTome_9_FD_201360 | JGI IMG/M metagenome (GOLD analysis project Ga0299913, IMG submission 201360) | Soil microbial communities from uranium-contaminated site in the Upper Colorado River Basin, Wyoming, United States - RVT155D38 (version 2) ... | reverse complement strand
TGCACGCCCCAGTCGGGGTCGGGAACGCCCTGGCGCCCGCCCGGCCTGACCTTGGGGCCGCCGATTTCCAGTGAAAACTGGCCGCTCGCCATGACGCCGATCCGCAACGGCTGGGGAAATAGCTCGACGGCGGCCTGGACAGCCTCTCCAAGGGCATGGCAGCGCTCCGCCGACGGCAGCGGCGGCACGAAGCCGTTGATGAAGATCGGGATGACCGGGATCGACTGGGTCGGCGGCATGAAATGCAGCGGCACGACGATCGAGTGATCGACTTCAAAATCCTGCAACAGCGTGAGGTCGAAGCCGGACCTCACACAATGCTCGCGAATGTGCGTGGCGAGCGGTGCGTGTCCCTTCAGGTCGTAGCGCGGCATCACCGTGCCGTCGTTCGGTCCGGCGATCTTGTCGGCGATGCCGATGGCGAAGATCGGCCAGTTATCGAGGAAGAAGGTGCTGAAGTGGTCGCAGTCGAACATGATCAGCACGTCAGGCTTCGTCTCGGTGACAGCCTGGGCCACGCGCTCATAAAGCGGCACCAGCGGGTGATCGCCGTTCGCCTTGCGCACCGCCTCGGGCGCGTGCGGCGAATGAGAGACGCCGAAGGCGGAAACGATTTCAGCCATGGCTAGCTCTGGGTGCGCAGGTAGTCGTTGAAGCTGCCGCGCTCATAGGCGCGCTCGGCGACAAAGACGAACATGTGCTTGAACGCGTCGGGCTTGAGATACCCCTGCATGCGCTGCACCTCGCGCTCGCGCGGGGGCTTGGCGGCGAGCCCGGCGGAGCGCTCCGGGAAGAACTGGAAGCTCGGCGTGCCGCGCAGCCCGTATTTCTGCGCCAGTCTCTTTTCGGGCAGCTTCTCGCCGTCGAAGTCTGTGACCTCGCGGTCGCCGATGATGTTGAGCTGGAGCACGTCGAAGCGCTCTTTCACGTAGTTCTCTATGTCGGCGCGGGCGAAGTTGATCAAATGCGTGTCGCGGCAATAGGGGCAGCCCTTGAGATCCCACATCACCACCAGCCGCTTGCCCCTGCCGGCAGCCGTGTCGAGGTCGTCGGTGAGTTCGAGGAAGCTGTCGATGAACCACGGCTGCCGATAGATGCCGTCTTCGGTCATCACGGCGGCGGACCGCGCCACGCCGGGCAGGGCGGCTAGCGCAGCGGCGCCAGCGAGAAACATTCGGCGGGAAAGCATGGGCCGTCTCGATCCATTCAAATTTATGCAAGCGTAGGCTGGACGCCTTCCCGCGGCAAGAGCGGGGCTGCATTGCCGCCATTCGAGAAAGCTCAACCCAACTCCGCGGCCTGGGCGTGAATCCGCAGCAGCTCCGGAATCGATTTGGGATCGCGCCGGCCGAAGCCGCACTCGGTGGCGACGGAGAAATCCTTGACGAACTTCTCCGCGGTGGCGAGGCGGCGGCGCGTTCCTTCGATGCCGTCGGTGTGATGCACGAGACCGAGGCAGAGCTCAGTTTCCGGCGGCAGAGCCAGATTGCGCAACGGCGCGAAATAGGCGTCGTCGGTGCGGTTGCGCGGCACCGGCATGTGGACGAGCTGCATCGGCCGCTTGATGCCGCGTATCAGGCGGTTGGTGAACTCGACCATGTCGCCCATGTCGGTCGGCTCGACCACGTGCTTGTGGCCGGCATCGCCGTAACAAAGGTGGTAGAGCAGGTCGATATCGGTCGGCACATGGTTGCCGAGTTCGATCAGGATGTTGGTGAAGGTCGTCTGCATCTCCGCCTTGGTCTTGCCGTAGCTCGACGGCTCGTTGCGTTCGAGCCGCGCGAACACCGCCGAGGCGACGTCGAACTGGATGCCGATCTGATCGTGCGGCAAGCTTGCCGCGATCATGTCGATCTCGCGGCGCAGAGCGGCGTTGTAGATCGGATCGGCGGCGGCATGCAGCGATTCGTCGAGAAACAGCCAGATCACCGAATGCGCCGGCGCCATCGTGATCATGAACTTGGCGTGCGCTGCCACCTTCCCCTGCCGCTTCAGGTCGGCGAAGGCCGCGTAGGAGTCGCGGGCGATGGCGGCATAGCCGAGATTGTCGAAGGTCAGGTCGGCCAGGGTCTTGCCGGGCCTCAGCCGGTAGCGGCGGTTCTTTCGCGCGTTGGCGTGGAGCTGGAAGCCGTCGGGCGAGAGTTCCAGCGCCGGATGGCTCGCGAAAACCGGCTCGAACGACATGACCCAGTCGATGCGGGCGCCGGTTTCCCCGTCGGGTATCCAGCGCAGCCGCGGTCCGAGCGCGGCGCTCACGGTCTCGAACACCGTGCGCGCATCAGCCATCGGCACACTGCCGATCAGATGTACGTTGCGTGCTGCCATTGGTGAGCCTTAGTCGAACTTCTGCACCATGAACTGCCGGTAGAACACCGGGATCACCGCGCAGTCCTCGTCGCTCAGCCCTTGCGCCACTGCGGCAGAAGCCGACGCGAGCGCCCCGGCGGTCGCGGGCATCGGCACGCCCACAGCCGATCCGGTGGCGAGCGCCGACATCAAGTCCTTGCGGATCGATTTCACGTCGAGCGTCGTGTCGCCTTTCGCGCCTTTGAACTGCTCGGTCTTGGCTTTCAGCCACGGGCTCGCGAACGCACCCTCCATCAGAGCGTCGAGCATCAGCGGGATCGACAGCCCATAGCGGTCGCCCAGCGCCAAGGCTTCGGCGACGGCTTGCAGATAGGTGCCCATGCCAAGATTGGCGGCGAGCTTCATGACCGAGCCTGAGCCGCTCGGCCCCATGTGGATGACTCGGCGCGTCAGCGGCTCCAGAATTTTTGCCGCGCGCGCCACATCTTCCTCACGTCCGCCCATCAGCGCGACCAGCTTGCCGTCGCGCACAGATGGAATCGTTCCAAGTACCGGCGAATCGACCAGTCGCGCGCCCTTAGCTTCCACCTTCGGCACCAATTCCCGAATCGTCATCGGCTGCAGCGTGCTCATCTCGATGAAGATTTTTCCTTCGAGAGGCGCTTCCAGGAAACCGTCCTTGCCGGTGAACACGCGGCGGATACCGTTGTCCTCGGTGATGGTGGAGAGGATCGCCTCCGATCCTTCGGCTACTTCGCGCGAGTTCTTGGCCGCTTCGATGGTATTGCCGAGCGCATCGACCGCCCGCGCACGCTGATCCCACGCAACCACGCTGTGGCCTTGATCGACCAAGCGCCGCGCCATCGCGCCGCCCATACGGCCGAGTCCTACCAGTCCGATCTTCATTGCCTTCCCCGCAGTCTTGCTTCTATGAGGGCTGAATGCAGCACGGCATGACCGCCGACACAAGGGTACGCTGCGCGAGCAACTGCGCGAGTACTTCCGGAAGATGTTCGAGAGCTATGTCAGCCGGCGGCCGCGATTGAGCGGCGCTTCGGACGGCCGACTGTTTCGGCAAAGGCGTCGATTTCCGCGGGGTAGCCGACAAGAAAGCCTTGCACCGCGTCGCAGCGTTCGGCTGCTAGGAACTCGAGTTGTTCCGGCGTCTCGACGCCTTCAGCCATGATCGGCAACCCAAGCCCGCGGCCGAGACCGAGCATGGCGCGAACAATCGCTGCGGATTGCGGATTGCGCTTCAAATTGGCGATGAAGGTCTTGTCGATCTTCATTTTGTCGAATGGGAACGATTGGAGGTACGATAGCGACGAATAGCCGGTGCCGAAATCGTCCATGGCGATACGCACGCCGAGAGCCTTCAGCCGGTGCAGAATTGAAACTGCCCGCGAAAAGTCATCGATCAGGACGCCTTCGGTGATCTCCAACTCCAAGCGCGCAGGCGACAGTCCGGTTTCAAGAAGAATGGAATGAACCAAACTGCCCAAGTCGCCATGCTTGAACTGCGCCGGGGATAGATTGACGGCGATGGTCAACGGGCGCGCCCATGAAGCCGCCTCCCGGCACGCTTCGCGCAGGACCCACTCACCGATGGCGATGATCAGTCCGCTTTCCTCGGCGACGGGAACAAATGTGGTCGGCGGCACGATGCCTCGGGTCGGATGTCTCCAGCGCGCCAGCGCCTCGAAGCCGATAATCGACCCGTCGATCCGCGCCTGGGGCTGATAGTGCAAACAGAGCTCGTCCCGATTGACGGCTGAGCGCAGATCGTTTTGCAACGCACGCCGGTCGCGCAACTGTGCGTCCATGTCCGGAGCGAAGAAGCAAATCGTTCCGCGGCCGTTCTGCTTGGCGCGATACAGCGCTGCGTCGGCGTTGGCGAGCAGCGTTTGGATGTCGAGACCGTCAGTCGGGTAGATTGCGACGCCGATGCTGAGGCCGAAGCGGAGGAAATGTCCGTCGATGACGATGTCCTCGGCAGCGCACGCCAGCAAGCGTTCGGCCAGGACTTCGGCGCTTGCCGGCAACGCGCCGTCGGTCATGATGACCGTAAATTCATCGCCTCCGGGGCGGGCGACGAAAGCACCTCCGGCGGCCGTCTGCATGCGGCCGGCGGCTTCTCTCAACAGTGCATCGCCCACGGAATGACCGAACACATCGTTCACTTCCTTGAACCGGTCAAGATCGATGCAGAGGATGGCGAAGCCGCTTTTCTCGGCAGTCACGTGTTCGAGTGTAGCGGCGAGGTGCTCATTGAAGGCGGCCCGGTTCGGCAGGTTCGTAAGGGGATCGTGGTGGGCAAGATATGCGATGCGCGCTTCGGCGCGCTTTCGCTCGGTAACGTCCTCCACCATCGTCATCAGGTACTGCGGCTTGCCGTCCGGACCCAACAGCGGCACGCGGCGCGACGTGACGATGAGTTGGTCCCCGTTCGGAGTGGAGATCGGATGGACGTCGTAGAAGAGTTCGCTCGCCGACTGCACGGCGGCGTGGTCATTCTCCTCGATCATCGCCGCGGTGTCCGGAGGGAAGACCTCGGATGAGAAACGTCCAATCATTCTTTCGCGCGAGATGCCGTAATGCTTTTCGGCGCGGCGATTGATCAGCACGTACCGAAAGCTCGGCAGTTCCTTCACCGAGATGGTGACGGGCGCGCTCTCGATCACGGTATTCAGGAACGACCTGGTCTGCTTGATCTCCTGCTCCGCGCGAAGCCGCTCGGTGATGTCTTCGTGCACCCCGACCCAGTCGCCCCCTGCGATCGGCCTGTTTATGACGGAGATGGAACGGCCGTCTTTGGTCGTGACGGTCCAGTTGATCGCGTTGCCGGCCTTGATCGCCTCAAGGAGCTGGGTGCGATATTCGTCCGCATCGCGGTCGAGGCTGCCCGTCGCGATCCGGTGGTGGATGATATCGCTGAGCGTGCAACCCGGCTTCCCGACCTCGGGCGACAAGTGGTACATCTCAAGATAGCGGTTGTTGCAGACCACCATCCGCTCCGCCGAATCGAACATGACCAAACCTTGGGTCATGTTGTTGACGGCGGTCGCGAGCCGCCGGTCACGCTCGCGCAGCCGATTGTCGGCGAACGCTCCAACCAAGCTTAGCCCAAGGATCACCAAAGCGGCGTTGGCCAGCATGACAGCCAGTGTGCTGTCCGATATGGAAAGCGGGTTGATCGTGCGCGTCGGATCAGGGACGATCTCGACCGCGCCCATCGCGGTGAAGTGCAAGGTGACGATGGCGATGGCCAGGAGAACGGCGGCGCCGAGCGTGCTGACAATCTTCTGGCCGCGCTTAGCGACAGCGAGGGCAGCCATCGCAAAGATGCCGCCGAGCGCGATCGAAGTCACGACCAGGTCGGACACCCAAACGATCTGCCCCGGCAGTTGCAGCGCCGACATGCCGAGATAATGCATCGACGCAACGGCGGCGCCGACGATGCCTCCGCCGAGCAGCGTACTCCATGACGCCGGAAGGTAGACGGCGAACGCCAACCCCAACGTCGTGATCGCCACGGCAACGACCAGCGAGGCGACGGTGAGGCCGACGGCGTAGCTGACGGCGATGCCCGGGTCGTAGGCCAGCATCGCGATGAAGTGGGTCACCCAGATGCCGCACCCGGTCGCGACGCCGGCTATCGTGACCCACAGGGCACGCACCCGTCCGAGCGCGGTCCGCGCGCGATGGAACAAACTTATGGCGGTGAGGCTGGCAAGAAAGCAGATGATGACGGCAAGCGCGACTAGCCGCCAGTCATGCTCGGTCGTCAGACAGGTGAAGACGCGGAACATCCAATAATCCGGCACGTGTGCGCCAGGATTAGCGATTCAGCCCTTTTTTGCCGTTAATGAAGTGCCTCAGTTTGTAGCCAGGCGAGGTTCCTCGTGGGCAGATAATCGCGTCAAGCTGCGGCCGAACGCGCCGGCGCGAGAAAAAACGTCGCGTTCCGAGGTTGGGCGCGCGCGGTTAGCGCATCCTCGGGGCTGGACAAGTAACATTTCACCACTGAGGCGGTTTACGATTCGCCAACCAAACGGCGGAGTATTGGTGCTGCCGGCGCTGCACGCCTTGGGCGATCCGCGCCGGCTCGCTTCCGTGAGGCCCCCTCACTTCTTAGCAGATGCACTCGCCGCCTTCAGGATCGGCTGCCAGCGGGCCGTCTCCGCGGCGACGAAGCGGGCGAACTTGTCCGGCGCGCGCTCCGCCTTGGGTGGAATCGATCCGCCAAGGTCGGAAATCCGCTTCACGACGGCCGGGTCGTCCAGCGCCTTGTCCAGAGCGGCGGCGAGCTTGTCGATCGCTTCCTTGGGCGTTCCCTTCGGCGCGAAGATGCCCGCCCAGATGTTCATGGTGTAGTCAAGCCCGGCTTCCTTCGCGCTCGGCACCGCAGGCAACTTCGCCAGCCGTGCGTCGGCCCCAACTGCAAAGGCCTTGACCGCGCCAGAGCTCACTTGCCCACTGACGCTCACGGCCTGCTCGCAGAAGAAATCGACGTGGCCGCCGATCAGATCGTTCATCGCAGGTCCGGTCCCGCGATACGCGACCGCAAGAGGCTGCACGCCGGCCGTGGTGTTGAACAAGAGACATGCCATGTGCGAGGAGGCGCCGATGCCGCCGTGCGCCTGCTTCACCTTGCCCGGGTTTGCTTTCAGATAGGCGATGAACTCCTTCAAGTTCGCCGCCGGGAAATCCTTGCGCGCGACGATCACCGCGGGCGAGCCTGCGGTAAATCCGACCGGCACAAAGTCGCGCGCCGAGTCGTATTTGATCCCCGGCGTCAGGACTGGCGCTGCGACGTGCGAGCCCATGCTGCCGGCGAGCAACGTGTAGCCGTCCGGGCTTGCGCTGGCGACACGCCCGCTCCCCAACGTGCCGCCGGCGCCGCCGACGTTCTCGATCACCATCTGCTGGCCGAGTGTGCCCGACATGTGCTGTGCGATTATACGCGCGACGACGTCGCTCGGTCCGCCCGCCGGGAACGGCACCACGACCGTAATGGACCGGGTCGGGTATCCCTGCGCCTGCGCGATGGCCGGGATGGCGCAAATGAGCGCCGCCCCGACGATTCCGAATAGCCTTGGCGAAATTCGCATTGTTGTCCTCCCCTCGGTTGTTTTTCGCCGGGGCTGAACCCCGGTCGTTCACAAATCGCTATTCCGCCGCCTCCTTCTGCACGACCGGCACGCCGCGTGCTTTCACCACGACCTTGATCGCATCCTCGACGCGGTCCTTGGCGTAGCGCAGTGCCGTCGGCAGGTCCTCCAGCGCGAAGGTATGGGTGTGAATCTTGGTGGCGTCGAAGCGCTTCTGCCGCATGAAGGCTTCGGCGCGATGCGTCGCGCTCTTGCCTTCGCCGCGGATGCCGTAGAGGTAGATATTGTTGCGCACGATGTGGGCGATGTCGACCAGCGCCGGATCGTGCGGGAAGGCGGCGAGGCAGACCTTGCCGCCGCGGTTGACCATGCGGACGGCGTCGTTGACCGCGTTGGGCGCGGCCGAGCATTCGAGCACGTAGTCGACGCCCTTGCCGCCGTTGCGCTTCTTCACCGCCTCGACCACATCCGGCTCGTTGCGGATGTTGATCACGTGGTCGGCGCCGAGGTCGATGCCGATCTGCAGCCGGTTGTCGCGCGTGCCGGTGAGGATGACAGGCTGGGCGCCCATCGCTTTGGCGACCGCTACGCCGAGCAGCCCGATGGGGCCCGGCCCGGTCACGACAACCGACTCGCCGGCCACGAGGCCGCCCAGTTCGGTCAGCCCGTACATCGCAGTGCCGGCTGTCACCACCAGCGTCGCTTCCTCATCCGACATCTCGTCCGGGATCGCGACCAGCGTGTTGATGTTGTTGACCTGGTACTCGCAGAAGCCGCCGTCGGTGGTGAAGCCGTTGGCGCGATGGCCCTTGTCGACGTCGCCGTAATTCAGGCCGTAGTTGTGGCAGGACGTGTACATGCCCTCGCGGCAGCGCTTGCACTGGCCGCAACCGGCGTGGATCTCCACCGAGATGCGCTGGCCGATCTCGTATTCGTTGACGCCGGGCCCGAGCGCCACGACGGTGCCCATGTATTCATGACCGGGGGTCCAGTTCTTGTTGAACGGCAATCCGCCTTCGATCATCGCCGGCGGGCCGTGGTAGATGTTGTCGAGGTCCGTCGCGCAGATCGCGACTGCGTCGATGCGCACCAACACCTCGGCTTTCTTCGGCACCGGCACCGGCTTCTCGGTCAGCTTGAGTTCGCCGGGATCGCCGAGCACCCAGGCCTTCATCCGGTCCTGGATCGGCCAGTTCGGATCGGTCTTCACTCCGGCAGGCGCATACATAATGGTTCCTCCTCGATGGGCCGTTTGAATACATTATACCTAGCAAACCGGTTTCCGCGATGCCGTCGACGCGGCGCCGCAGGGTTGGCAAAAAACCATGCGCCTCAAACGGTTATGGCTGCGTCAAAGGGGTGTGGAACGGGGGCGATGGCAACGGGTCGCAGCGGCTGCGGCGTGTTACTATGAATTTTGTCGCTTGCGGCCGCTTCGGCCGAAGGGTGTCCTGATGCGAAATGGCCTTCAAAACATGACCGTCCCGCTGCAACGGGGCGTATTGCTGCTGATCGCGACAATCGCCACCGCCATCGCTGTCACGGCTGCTCGCGCCCAAGTGCCGATCGACGAGCTCCTGTCCGGTGTGGTCCGGATCAAGACCTTCATCAATGCCGACGGGCAGTCGGTGCAGAACCTGGGGCGCGAACGCGGCGGCTCCGGCATTGTGATCGATGATGCCGGACACATCCTCACCATCGGCTACCTGATGCTTGAGGCGCATGCCGCGGAAGTGGTCACCAATGACGGGCGCACCGTGCCGGCGAACGTGTTGGGCTACGATCACGAGAGCGGGTTCGGACTGCTCCAGGCCACCACTCCGCTCAAGGTCAAGCCGTTCGTGTTCGGCAAGTCGGCCGACGTCAAGGTGCGCGACCCGGTATTGGCCGCGAGCTTTGGCGGGCGTGCAGGTTTGGCTCCCGCCTATGTGGTGTCCCGGCGCGAGTTCGCCGGGAGCTGGGAGTACCTGATCGACGGCGCGATCTTCACGACGCCGGCACACTCCCACTGGAGCGGCGCTGCGCTGATCAACCGCGATGGCAAGCTCATTGGTGTGGGATCGCTCATCCTGGGGGACGTGAGCGGGTCGGGTGCCGGCATCCCCGGCAACATGTACGTCCCGACGGACCTCCTGCAGCCCATTCTCGCCGACCTCATTGCCGACAAGGGGCCGGCGACGCCGGCGAGGCCTTGGCTCGGCCTCAGCACCGAAGAGGTGCGCGGGCGCCTGCTGGTCAGCCGTGTGACCCCCGGCGGCCCCGCCGACAAGGCAGGCATCAAGCGCGGCGATATCATCCTCGGCGTGGATGGAGAGCCGGCGAGCGGGCTGGCGGATTTCTACCGCAAGATCTGGGCGAAAGGCCGCGCCGGCGTCACAGTCCCGGTCGACGTGCTCCAGGAAAACGACAAGCGGCGGGTCGAGATCATGTCGGCGGACCGCCGTTCGCGCCTGAAGCTGAAGTCGACGTATTAGAGCGCCCAAACATCAGCTTCATCTCGATGTCGCCCTACGCGATATGCCCGAGCCTTTGCGACAGCGCGCGGGCGGCATCGTGCAGCGCCTTGACCGTGGGACTCTTTTCATCGGTGCGCATCGCATCGGTGCGGCCCACCGCGCAGATCACCGCGACCAGCTTGCCGCGATAGTCGAAGACCGGCGCCGCGATGGCGTCCACGCCGGGCAGCAGCGGACTGTGGGCCGATGCCACCTTCCGCGCGCGGATACCGGCCAGCACATTCGTCAGGTCCTCCTTCGCCGGCAGTCCCGACGAACGTGCCCGCCGTTCCGCCGCAACCAGCGGCTTGGTCGCCGCATCGGGCATGAACGCCAGGAAGACCCGGCCGATCACCGACGTCAGCAGCGGCAGGACCGATCCCATGCGCACGTTCATCGTCACCGGATGATCTGACTCCTCCATCGCTACGATCGTCGGTCCGCGGTCGCCCCAGATGGCGGCGGTAACGGTCTCGCCGATGGCGTCACGTAAGTGCGGTAGAGCGTCCTGCACCTGCCGCACTGGGCTGGTCCGTCCCAATCCGACCAGGCCAACAGCGATGGCGGCGGGCCCGATGCGGTAGTGGCCGGTTTCCGCGTCTTGCTCGATCAGCCCGGCGGCACGCAGGCTTGCGAGGTAGCGATGCACCTTTGCGCGCGGCATGCCGGTCGCGGCGGTCAGCCCTTTCAGAGGCAATTCGCCGCCGCCTGCGGCGAGCGCCTTCAGGATCGCCGCGGCAATCGCCACCGATTGCACGCCGTTGCGGTCGCCTGCCTCTGCCATGCCGATTTCCCAGTCCTCCGCCTTGACGCCGCAGCGTCTCACAATACAATACGCGTTACGGATTGAGATACAACGATCCGCGACGCGGTCGCCGGCGAAACCCGAACAGCGAGACAGCGAGGAGGAGATAGCATGGCCGTGAGCCTCACACGCGTTAAGGCCGCCCCCAAGGGCATGGGTCTGCACGAGTTTATCGCCCACCAGGAAGGGTTCTTCCCCGCCGAGGGGCTCGACGTCGAGATCGACTGGAAGACCTTCAAAGGCACGCAATCGAGCTGGAAGCAGTTCAAGTACATGGAGCGTCCGCAGGATCAGCCCTACACCAAGGACAAGGAGGACGTGATCCAGTGCGCCTGCATGTGGGGCACCATCAGCAACGCTGGCGCCGGCATGGGCAAGGTGGTGATGGACGCTTACGGCCTCTCGCCATGGGCGATCTACGTGCGGCCCGACTCGAAGATCAGGAAGCCGGAGGACCTGAAGGATGTGCCGGTCTCGGTCGGCATGCGTGCCGGCAGCCACTTCAACGTGCCGTACCGGCTGGAAAAGTATCTGCCGCTCGACAATATCAAGACGGTGAACACCGGCGGCTTCGGAGCGCGCTTGCGTGCGCTGCTTGACGGCGACGTGGAGGCCGCGAGCCTGCTGCCCCCGCAGATCGCGATGGCGGATCAGCTCGGCCTGCGCTGCATCATCGCGGATACGTTCAAGACCTTATGGTGGGTGCCGGAGACGATGTCGCCCGAGACGGTGCGTGCGTATCTGAAGGCGCTGGACCGCGCCGAGAAGGCATTCGTCGCTGATCCTCAGAAGTATCTCCCGCTCTGGAAGCTCGCGGTTCCGGAGGACTTCCAGAACGTGCATCCGTGGGACTACACCAAGTTTGGGCACGGCGAGCACTTCATCTATGAGCCGTTGTCACGCGCGGAGTTCAACGAGATCATCGGACAGGTGACGCGCTGGGGTCTCGACGGCCACCTTAAGGAGCGTACGATGGAGAAGGTCGTCTACGCCGGCGCGCCGATCTGATTGCACGGCGTCCGCTCGCTGCTTCTTATCTTTCGACAACGGCCGCAGTCTATGGACTGCGGCCGCTTCTTAAATCGTCGTC
>Ga0299913_10004415_pt1 | contig 11810 bp, 13 predicted proteins | sample RVTome_9_FD_201360 | JGI IMG/M metagenome (GOLD analysis project Ga0299913, IMG submission 201360) | Soil microbial communities from uranium-contaminated site in the Upper Colorado River Basin, Wyoming, United States - RVT155D38 (version 2) ... | reverse complement strand
GGCCCCGAGGCCGGCCCTCTGGGCGAGGCTCGGCGCCGCAACCAGGACGAGGGCAAGCGCCAGTCCCGACGCGACGAGCGCCGCGCGGCGCCGAGGGGGCGGTCGCTTGCTCAAGTGCCCATACACGCGTTTTCTGCTTCCGCGTAGGATTCCGGCTTCTCCTCGCGCTTCGGCGGACGGCCGCGGGGGATGTCGCCCTGCGCGCGCGCCCGGAGATAGACGTAGATGTCGTCGATGTAGCACATGACGTTGAGGTTCGTGCCGAAGGCCGGCATCACCTTCTGCGACGACTGGCTAACATCCTGCTTGCCGCTCGCTACGACTTCCAGGAATTCCGGATAGGTCAGACGCCGCATCGATTCCGCTATGGCCGGGGCATAGCTCGATCCGAGGCCGTCCGGGCCATGGCACACATGGCACTCGGCGTGATAGCGGCGATATCCCGAGAATGTGTACCAGTCGACCGTTCCGTCTTCCGCAAACTTGAAGGTCGGATCGCCGTCCTCGTCGAAATGCTTCCCGTCCTCCTCGCTGGCGATCGCCGGATCGCCCGGCCCTTCCTGTGCGTTGGCGCCGGGAGAGGCCAAGGCGGCGGCCGACATCAACGCGGCTGCGAGCATGCTGCGTGCGAGCATCGTGACTCCTAACGTCCGTAATTCTCCTGAGACGGCCTATGTCGGCAAAAGGCCCGGCAAGGTTCAACGCCTCGCCGGGCCCGTCGGTTCAATCTGGCCCTGTTAGTTGGGCAGAGCGAACACCGTCAGCGAGCCGCCCAGATTGGTGAAGTTCACCAGGCCGGCATAGCCGCCCACCGCTCCGAGTCCCGCGGTGCCGACCTGCGCCGCCTCGTCACCGGCCTCATGGCCCGGATGCACGGCACCGTGCCAGCCAGCCGCAACTTCCGGCGACAAGAGGCCCGCCGCCAGGCCGATCCCGGCCCAGCCGCCGACGCCCGAAAGCACCGCAATGTACTGCTTGCCGCCGTGCTCGTAGGTCATGACGTTGCCGATGATGCCCGACGGGGTCTTGAACCTGTAGAGAAGCTCGCCCGTCTGCATGTCGACCGCCTTCACGTAGCCTTCAAGCGTGCCGTAGAAGACCAGATCGCCGGCCGTCGCGAGCGCGCCGCCCCAGGCCGAGAACGGCTCGGGGATCGACCAGACGATCTCACCCGCCTTGGCGTCCCAGGCGATGAAGTTGCCCATGCCGCCATGGCTGTCGGGAGCCGGATACATCGCCAGCGTCGCGCCGACATAGGGCTGGCCGGCGGTATAGCTGACGCGGAACGGCTCGTAGTCCATGCAGACGTGGTTGGTCGGCACGTAGAACAGCTGCGTCTCCGGCGAATAGGCCGCCGGCTGCTGGTCCTTGGTGCCGAGCGCCGCCGGGCAGATGCCCTGCACGTTCACGTCCTCGCCCTGCACTTCGGTCGAGTACTCGTCGAGCACCGTCGGACGCCCGTAGTTCTCGCTGTTGGGGTCCATGTCGACGCCGGAGGTCCAGTTCACCACCGGATCGTATTTCTCCGCAACGAGAAGCTCGCCGGTCTCGCGGTTCATCGTGTAGGCAAGGCCGTTGCGGTCGAAGTGGACCAGCGCCGGCACCGTCGTCCCGTCCATGTCGAGATCGGCGAGGATCATCTCGTTGACGCCGTCGAAGTCCCACTCGTCGTGCGGGGTCATCTGATAGACCCACTTGGCCATGCCGTCGTCCGGATCGCGGGCGAAGATGGTCATCGACCAGCGATTGTCGCCCGGACGCTGGTTGGGGTTCCAGGTCGACGGGTTGCCGGAGCCGTAATAAATCAAGTCGAGTTCCGGATCGTAGGAATACCATCCCCACGTCGCGCCGCCGCCGATCGTCCACTGGTCGCCTTCCCAGGTGTTGGTGCCGGAATCCGGCCCGACCGGCTTGCCGAGATGGGTGGTGTTCTCAGGGTCGACCAGGATCTGGTCGTCCGGACCCATCGAGAAGGCACGCCAAGCTTCCGAGCCGTCCGCCAGATTGAGGGCCAGGACGTAGCCCTGCACGCCAAACTCGCCGCCCGACACGCCGCTGATGACCTTGTCCTTGACCACCATCGGAGCGTTGGTGCCGGTCTCGGCCTTGCTGGTATCGCCGGTGACGACCTTCCAGACTTCCTCGCCGGTCTCGGCATTCAGAGCCACGACCGTCGTGTCCGCCTGATGCAGGATGACCAGCGCAGGATAGCCGTCGCCGGCGGGCGCATAGGCCGGACCGCGATTGACGGTATCGCAGCACATGACCGGAATGACGTTCGGATCCTGAACCGGCTCGTACTTCCATATGATTGCGCCGTCATTGTTCAGGTCGAGCGCGTAGACGATGTTGGGGAACGGAGTATGCACGTACATCACGTCGCCGACGACCATCGGCGAACCTTCGTGCCCGCGCAGCACGCCGGTCGAGAACGTCCAGGCGACCTGCAGGTCACCGACGTTGTTCTTGTTGATCTCGTCGAGCGTGGAGAAGCGGGTGTTGGCGTAGTTCTGCGTGGGCGACACCCACTGGGTGTGGTCCTGCTCCAGCTCGATGAGCTGGTCATTGGCCAGAGCCGGTAACGCCAGCAAGGCGACTCCCGAACTCAAGCATAGCGTTTTGAGAATGCGACCCATGTGGTCCTCCCATATGCGACGTTTCCGCCTTTGGTGCCCGGTACGCACAGCAAGAGCTGCGCGCCCGAACGCGTCCTGGGAAGAAGTTTCCGCCAGCGTGTCACGACCCTTATAGTGCCGGGCATCGACCCGACGGGTCTTCGACCGCACCCACGTCCCTTCATGGGTGTTTTTGAAGCCGGAAACCAGAAGCGCAGTTTAGAGGGGTTGCCTGCGCTCGGCAAGACAATCAAACGGCCTGTCGGTCACGCACGCTTGATTGCCGCCCGGGGGCACAGCGCGTGGCTTGCCGGCCAGGTCCAAGGGAGGCGGAGTTTGCTTGACCGGTCGCGCCGGTCAGGACGGCGCGGGATGCGTCAGGTATCCGCCCCGTCCGTCAATTGCTCCTGAAGCATCGGACATCGGCCTCCGCCTGCGCGCGCCGCAGATCCTGGATCGAGGCCCGTGACTTCGGGCTGTTGCGGAAGATTTCGCCGCCTTCGCCGTGTAGTTGCATCATGCCGAGGAACGTGCCCGCCTCGACGTAGCGGTCGTAGGTGAGCAACGACGCCACGACGTCGATTGAGCACGAGCACGATGTGAGCATGGGCGGGGTCTCGCCGTTCGCCTTCATGCAGGCATAGACGTATTCGGCGATCGCCTCGGTCGGGTAGTCGTTGGTGAGCGCAGCACTTGCCGCGCCCGACATCGGCGCGGCCGCGAGCGCGGTCAGCAGGACGGACCGGAGGAGCGGAACAGGCATGCGTGAAGCCTCCCGTTGGATGGGCTGATGTTCCGATTGAATCTAGCAGCCCGACGGGACGCCCGAAAGCGTCGCGCGGGCTATCCGCCGCTACGCGGGTCGAAACCGCACCCGTCCTCTATCCGCTCGGCAATCAGGCCGAGAAGCGCGGCAACGGCGTCTTCCGACTTGGCCCCCAAGGGCTGGCCGTCGAGCGATTGCACGGACGACACGAGACGCACGCTGTTGGTCACGAAGACTTGGTCGGCGGCGCGGAGGTTGGCCATTGCGAGCGAGCCCTCGACCGCTCCAAGCGCGGCGTTCGGAGCCGCCTCCATGACAAGCCCGCGCATGATCCCCGCCATCACTCCGTCGGCGACAGGCGGGGTGATCAGCGTGTCGCCGGAAAGGACAAAGACATTGGCGACGGTCGTGCAGGCGGCGTGTCCGCGATCGTTGAGGAGAAGCGCGTCGTCCGCGCCCTTTTCTGCGGCCTCTCGCGCAGCGAGGATGTTGTCGAGATAGCCGATGCTCTTCAGGCGCGAGGTCGGCGACGCCGCGTTGCGAACGATTGCGCTGGTCGTGAGCCGGACGGGACGAGCGGCGGCGCCCGCGCTCCACGGCGTCGCCGAGACGACGATCGTCGGCTCCGGCGGAGATTCCGGCCAGAGGCCGCGGCCGGTGACGCCGCGGGTGACCGTGGTGCGGACGATCGAATGCTCAAAACGCGCTTCGCCGAGAACCGCGTCCCATCCGGCGCGCACGCGTCCGGGATCGAGCGCGATGCCGATCGCCGCGGCGTGGTCGGTCACCCGGGCGAGATGGCGCTCGCCCGCGAAGGGGATGCGGCGAAACGCCACGAGCGTGTCGAAGACGCCATCGCCGAGCGTCAGCCCGCGGTCGCGCGGATCGATCCGGCCGTCCAACGACCCGTTGACCCAGACGGGGTCCCCCGTCATGCGGCGGTCCGCTGGAGAAATGCCGCTAGCAGCTCGTAGCCATGCTCGGTCAGTACCGATTCGGGGTGGAACTGCACGCCGAAAGTCGGGTGTGTGCGGTGGCGGATCGCCATCACCTCGCCGTCCTCGCTCCAGGCGCAGGGCGCGATCTCGCTGGAATCGGGATCCGATTCGACGATCAGCGAGTGATAGCGGCCGACCCGGAATGTCGGCGGCAAGTGCACGAAAATGCCGCTTGCATCATGACGGATCGTCGAAGCGCGTCCGTGCATCGGCCTGCCGGCGCGCGTAACCGTCGCGCCGAAGGCCTGGCCGATGCATTGGTGGCCGAGGCAGATCCCGAGGATCGGAAGCCGCCCGGAGAGCCGGCGCACGGCTTCGGTGGAGACGCCCGCCTCGTTGGGCGTGCACGGGCCGGGCGAGATGATGAGGCCGGTCGCCCCGCATGCCGGCACCGCCTCGACGTCGATGCGGTCGTTCCGCTCCACTTCCACGTCGTAGCCAAGCTCCTCGACGTAGCGGGCGATATTGAAGACGAAGGAATCGTAGTTGTCGATGACGAGGATCATGACGCTGCCTCCGCCAGCCTGGCGGGCTCCAGCGCCTGAAACATGCGCTCCGCCTTTACTAGCGATTCGACATATTCCTCCTCAGCGTCGGAGAGCAACGTGATGCCGCCGCCGGCGCGGATCGAAGCGACGCCGTTCTCCACCACAAGCGTGCGGATGGCGATATTGGAGCTGAGCGATCCGTCATAGCCGAAATGCACGACCGAGCCGCAATAGACGCCGCGCGCATCCGGCTCAAGCTCGTGGATGATCTGCATGGCGCGGATTTTCGGCGCGCCGGTGATCGAGCCGCCGGGAAAGCAGGCGGCGAGGAGATGCATCGCGTCGAGGCCGGGCTTCAGGCGTCCCTTGACCACCGAAACCAGGTGATGCACGGAGGCGTAGCTTTCCAGGCCGCAAAGCACAGGCGCCTCGACCGTGCGCGGCATCGAGACGCGCGAAAAATCGTTGCGCATCAGGTCCACGATCATGACGTTCTCGGCGCGGTCCTTCTCGCTGGCGATCAGCTCCTCGGCAAGCCGGCGGTCTTCGGCGCTGTTGGCGGAGCGCGGCCGCGTTCCCTTGATGGGGCGCGTTTCCGCGAGGCCGTCACGCAGCAGCAAAAAGCCTTCCGGCGAGGTGGAGGCGACAAGCCGGTCCGGCGTGACGATGAAGGCGCCGAACGGGGCGGGATTGGCTGTGCGCAGCGCGCCGTAAAGCGCCAGCGGATCGAAGTGATGGGCAAGATCGGCATGCCAGGCCTGCGTGAGGTTGGCCTGAAAGATATCCCCCGCGGCAATGTATTCCTTCGTGCGGTCCACGACATGCATGAACTGGTCGGAGCTCATGTTGGGCCGCCAGGCATCGCGGGGGATGGCGACGGGCGGGCGCACCAAGCGGACTGGACGGGACCGAAGCACCTCGCGCAGCCGTTCGGCCCGCTCGTATATGCGCCGGCCGCGACGCAAGGAATCCTCTTCCGGCAGCCCCGTGGAGACGAGGAAGGCGCGGCGGTCCACCACGTCGAAGGCCACCCCCGCGTCATGGAAGAAAAGGTCGATCTCCGGGCGCTTGCGGCCGCTCCCTTTCGGCTTCGGCAGCCGCTCGAAGAGGCGCCCGGCCTCGTAGGCGAAGATGCCGCTGGCGCCGCCTAGAAACGGCAGGCGGGGGTCCGGCCGCACACCGGAATGGCGGGCGAGCTGGCGCCTCAGCGCATGCGCGGGGTGGCCCGGCAGCATCTCGTTGTCCCAGTATGCGGCGCCCTGGCGGCTGGTGAAGCGGGCGAACGGGTCAAACGCCAGCCACGACCAGCGCCCGAGCGTCGGATGCGCCATGGCGCTGTCGAGAAGGACGACGCCCGGCTCGGGTGGGACGACGCAGAGCGCGTCGAACGGATCGCGGTAGTCGATCTCCTCGATGAGCGGCTGGAGCGGCATTTCGGACCTCGCGCGCCCCCAATATCAGCCGAATGCGTGCGGCGCACGATCGCCGTGCGGTTGGCCGCAAATGACGCGGCGGCGCCCGCGCTACTTACGCCATGCGCGGTTCAGATTGTAGGCCGTGTCGAGGTCGATGGCCTCGGCTTCGCCCACGAGGTCGATCAGCCTCGCCGAATTGACGTTCGCCTGCTTGAAGATCGCGCCGGCGATGTTGGCGCCGGTCAGGTTGGCGCCGGAAAGCGTCGCCGCGGTCAAGTCGGCGCCGGCGAGGTTGGCGCCTGTCATGGAGGCGAACTTGAAGTCGACGAAGCGGAGGTTCGCGCCGCTGAGATCCGCCCCGTCCGCCTTGGCCGACGTCAGAACCGCGCGCATCAGCCCCATCGACTGGTTGCGCATGTCGGCGCCGAGATTGGCGCCGGCGAAGGTCGTTCCGAGCAGCGACGCATTGGTCAAGTCGGCGGTGATCCTGGCGCCGCTGAGATCGGCCCCGTCCAGGCGTGCCCCTTTGAGCTGCGCGGCGAAGAGGCTGGATTCCTTCATGCTCGCATTGGAGAAATCCGCGTTGAGCGCCCATACTTGGTCGAGCACCGCGCCGTCGAGGTTGGCGCCGGAAAGATTGGCGCTGTTGAGGTAGGCGCTCCGCAGCACCGCGCCGCCAAAGTCCAGGCCGGAAAGGTCGAGGCCGTTGAGCTTCTTGCCGCTGAGGTCGGCGGGTTCTGCTTCCGAGGCTGCTTCCAGCGCCGCGACGAGCGCCTCGCGTGTCATCTCCGCCTCTGTCATCTGCGGCGAGGAGAGATCGACGCTGCGCATCATGTCCTGCGCATGCGCCGCACCGGCGAGCGCCAGTGAAACGACAAGCACGTGTCCGAGCGCCGGCAGATGTGGAAGATGATTCATGCGACCTCCCGTGACGACCGCCGGGGCCGCGTCTTGGCTGCGCGGCGCACATCGACGCTATCCGAGTTTGCCGGGCGTCACAATCTAAGCGCTGGTCGCGGGCGGCTCACATTGCTGCGCGTGCGCCGCGTGCGATTGGCCCGGCTTGATGCAAAAAAGCTTGAGTTTCGGCCTATGTTCGCCATCTCTTGTCCAAAGCTAAAGCAAGCGCGTAGTTGGTAGGGATGGAAGATTTCAGCCTGCGCGACCTGACTTTGCGACAGCTCCAGATCCTGTGGACGGTCGCGCATGCCGGCTCGCTGACTCGCGCCGCCAAGCAGCTGGAGATGCGCCAGCCTTCGATCTCGCAGCAGATCAGCAAGATGGAGAATGCACTCGGCGGCAAGCTCGTCCGCTTCGTCAACAACGAGATGCGGCTGACGCCGGCCGGCGAGTATCTGGTGGAGGAAGCCGGCCGCATCCTCGGCGCCGTCGACGAGGCCAAGGCCGGGCTCTCGGCGTTCTTTTCCGGCGAGCGCGGGCGCATCGTCGTTGGCGCGCTGCCGTCGCTCGCCCGCAACCTGCTCATGCCGACCTTCGCCTGCCTGCTCGAGGCCAAGGCCGGCTACGTTATAGACATCGTGGAGATGACTCCGCGCGAGGCGATCGAGCAGCTGCATGGCCGCATGATCGACATCGCGTTGATCTCGGGCTACGCGGCAGCGACGCGGCTCTCCGCCGGGCTGCGCCATGTGGTGCTGATGGAGGACGCGCAGTTCCTTGCCGTGCCGCCTGGAATCGCCGACCTGACCAATGTGGCGGACCCGGAGCGGGAGCTCAGCCCGCACGACTGGAGCGCCCTCAACCGCACCGTCCGCTACGCCTTCGCCAGCGAGCACTCGGATCGCGTCAACACGTGGTACGAGCAGCTTCTGCCAGATAACCGCGTGCTGGCGCGCTGCCGTTCCTTCGAGAGCGCGCTCGCCTTCGTGGAAATGGGGCTCGGCACCGCAATCGTGCCGGAATTGGCGGTGCATCAGAACGGGCGGCCGCTGTTCGACGTCGCGCTATATTCGGTGCCGCTTCCGCCCCGCAAGACGCTGCTCGTCGCGCCGGACCATCATTTCAACCTGCCGCACGTGAAGGCGTTCATTGCCGCCTACAACAAGTGCGCGGTCAAACTTGCTCGGCCGCAAGCCCGACCCGCCCCCCTCTTCGCGGCGCGAAGACTTGCGGCAGAAGCTCCCGACGTAGCGACGCTGGCTTCCAACCTCCTATAGGCCCGGCGTGACAGTGAGGAACTGCCGCCCCCATCCGCCCATACAGGGTTTTGGGTATTTCATCTGGCGGCGGTCCGGCGCCTTCAACCGCTTTCGCGGGACGAGCTGGATGCGCCAGCCCTGCCGCGGCTGCCCGCGCGCCGAAGAGGACTTCGGCGGCTGCCGCTGCCAGGCTTTGGCTCTGACGGGAGACGCAGAAAATACCGATCCGGTGTGCAGCCTGTCGCCGCATCATGCGCTGACGCGGGCGCTTGCGGACGGCTGGTCGCGCGCGGCGGCGCCGGACTTCGTCTACCGGCTCTACCAATAGTGCGCGCCATTTATTCTCAGGAGGCGGCGCCGCACCCGGAGAGTGAGCCCGGCCGTTTCCGGCCGGGCTCAATTTGGCGCCATCTTGCGCGGACTAACCCCCGGCAATTGCGCCGGCGATCTTCTCGGAGATGTAGCCGAGGACCGCGCCGACGACCATCGACACGACGACCGCGATGAGTGCGTTGTCGAAGTTCGGCGCGGTAAGCTCAGCGAACTTGCCCGTGAGCAGCGCGAACGCGGCGACCGAGGCATAGCCGTAGACCATGGCCGGGATCGTCGCCAGGGCTGGGACCTTGGCCAGCAGGACCATTATGAGCACGGTCACGCCGACGACGATGCCACCCCAGAGAGGCAGGCCTATCGTGTCCGCGAGGCCCGTCTTGGTGATGATCAGCAGTGCAATCCAAGCAACGACAGCACCGGCAATATTGCAGACGATGGTGTTCTTCAGGCCGGTCTCCTTGCCGCCGCAATGATAGAAGCAGCCCCAGGCGATGAAGATCGCCCAGATTTGCAGGATGCCGGCTAGTGGACCGAGAGCAACCCAAGTAGCGATGCCACCGAGTACGCCGATGCTGATAGCGAGTGCGACAATCAAATCCATGGCATTCCCCCCGGGTTCGAGCCGCAATGGGGTCGCCGATGCCGGCGCTCCCCGGCTCTGCGTTGCGGACCTCCTCATGCCCAATGCGTAGGCGTCCACAACCAATGCGCATAACGCAATTTTTGCCGTCAAACAATCAGCCTGGACTGTGGTGGATCGGTTTCGCACCGGGAAAAGCGCCGGCAGCGGATCCGCCGGAGCAGCCGGGAACCGCGCCGCGGCCACGGTATTTCACCGCGCCTCGCGCCGTCGCGTTTGTTGTCAGGCGGCTGGCCCTGCGGTAGCAATCGGGTGATGGCGGTCCCTCGCGTGCATGCGCCGAGCCCCGATGCCGATGTCGGCGCCGGATTCGCCGCGCTCCTCAACCAATGGCGAGAAGGCGGCCCAGGACGCACGCCAATCGTCATGGGCGTCGTCAACGTGACGCCGGATTCGTTTTCCGACGGCGGGCTGTTCCTCGACAGCGGCGTGGCGGTCGAACACGGCAGGTGCCTCGCGGGCGAGGGCGCAGCCATTCTGGACATCGGTGGGGAATCGACGCGCGGCAACGCGACAGCGGTCACCGCCGAGGAGGAGGTGCGGCGCGTTCTGCCGGTGATCGGCGGCCTCCAGGCGGCTTCCGCCGCGATCTCCATCGACACGATGAAGGCCGAGGTCGCTGCAGCGGCGATCGCCGCGGGTGCCCGCATCGTCAACGACATCCGCGGCCTGCAGGGCGATCCGGAGCTGCCGCAAGTTGCGGCGCGGCATGGGGCGGGCGTGATTGCCATGCACAATCCGGGCCTGCTTGGCTCATCGAAGCCGATGGAGGGCGATCCGGTGGCCGGGTGCCTTGTCTATTTCGAGCGCTCGCTCGACATCGCCCGCCGCGCCGGCATAAGCGAGGACCGCATCGTGCTCGACCCCGGTTTCGGCTTCGGCAAGTCGCTGGAGCAGAATCTCGAATTGCTCCATCGCTTCTCCGAGCTCAATCAGCTCGGCTTCCCGGTGCTGGCGGGAACCTCGCGGAAGTCGTTCATCGGCAAGGTCACCGGCCGGGAAAGCCACGAGCGGCTGATCGGGACGCTGGTGACGAATGTCGCGGCTGCGTTCGCCGGCGCGGCAATCGTGCGCGTCCACGACGTCGCCGAGCACGTCGATGCCATGCGCATGGCGGCGGCGATCCGCGGCGCCGGCAAGGTCGGTGCGTCAGCGGGAACGCCTGCTTGACCCACGCGGTGCTCGGTCTCGGCGGGAACATGGGCGATGTGCGCGCGCTCATGGCCCAGGCGATAAGGCGCCTCGCGCGGCATCCCGGCATCAAGATCGCGGCGGTTTCCGCGCTCTACCGGACGCCGCCCTGGGGCAAGACCGACCAGCCGCCCTTCCTCAACGCCGCCGTCAAGCTCGATACCAGCCTCACACCGCAGGCGCTGCTTGAGGCCGCCCTCGCGGTAGAGCAGGCGCTGGGGCGCGAGCGCTCCGAGCGCTGGGGTCCGCGCACGATCGACATCGACATTCTCGTCTATGGAAACCTGACGATTGACGAGCCGGGCCTGCATGTCCCGCATCCGCGCCTCGCCGAGCGCGCCTTCGCGCTGGCGCCGCTGGTCGATGTCATGCCGCGGGCGGAAATCATGGGCCGCACGGCTACCGAATGGCTCGCCCTCAGCGACCAGGCCGGTATGCAGCGGCTGGTCGAGGCCGGCTGGCATTGATTCGCATGGGGGAACGAACGCCGGGACTCAAAACCGCGACATGGCCCGCGACACGCGTGCCAGAAAGTCCTGGCACGCTGGCGGCGTCGCGCGGTTCATGTCGTAATAGGCGAGATATGTCATCGGCGTCGTGAGGCCCACTTGCGCGCGCAGCACCCGCGTCACCGCCTTCCTCGGCGGATCGCCGGCGAGCATCGCCCGCAAGCGCGTGCCGCCATAGGTGACGACGGCGGCAACCTTGCGGATATGCGTCAGGCACGGCCTGACGCGCCCATCGAGTAGCTCAAACGAGACACCGGGCAGGAACACGCGGTCGAAGAAGCCCTTGAGGATCGCCGGATAGCCGAAGTTCCAGACCGGGAAGTTGAGGACGAGGCCCTCCGCGGCGAGCACGCGCTCCACGTAGCGCTCGACCGGTTTCCGGCAGGCGTCCGTGTCGTGATAGTTCATGCGCTCCTCGCGCGAGAGCACCGGGTTGAAGCCCTCCGCATAGAGGTCGCAATCGTCGACCTCGTGGCCGGCCTTCCGGAGCGCCTCGACGGTGGCGCGGTGCAGGGCCGCCTGGAAGCTGGTCTCGACCGGATGCGCGAAGAGGACGAGGACCCGCATCAGCCGGCCGCCGCCTGCAGGCCGGGGAAGAGGTAGACCTTGTCGGATCTCCAATCGTAGTCCGGGTCCTCCCAGGCGATCATCTTGCCGGGGTTCAACAGGCCCTTCGGATCGGCGTCACGCTTGAAG
>Ga0299913_10004414_pt1 | contig 11811 bp, 10 predicted proteins | sample RVTome_9_FD_201360 | JGI IMG/M metagenome (GOLD analysis project Ga0299913, IMG submission 201360) | Soil microbial communities from uranium-contaminated site in the Upper Colorado River Basin, Wyoming, United States - RVT155D38 (version 2) ... | reverse complement strand
GACGTCGTCGGCCGAAACTCCCGTCTTGAAGCCCTTCCAGTGCACGTCCCGTCCGGTAACGTAGCGGTGCTCTTCTTCCTGGATATGGAACAAAGCATTGGGAAATTTGTCGAAATTCCCGACATGATCCCAGTGCATGTGAGTGATCACGACGTCGTCGACGGCAGACGGGTCGATCCCCACGAGCCGCAAGCCGTCGGCCGGGCAGCGAAAGAACTCGTGCTTTCGCTTGCGCGCCGTCTCCTCGGTGAAGCCCATGTCGACGACAACGGTGCGGTTCTCGCTTACGGCGCCCCAGACGAAATAGTCCATCGGCATCGGCCCGTCATGCGGGTCCCCGGGGGCCGATTTGACGAGAAAGCTGTGCCCGCTCTTGCGGTGGGCATTGTGCGCGTAGCGCACCGCGTACAGCTTGAAAATATCCGGTTGGGTCAAAGGGTCGTCGCCCTTCAGAAGGCTTCAGCATGCCCTCGGAGGATATCCGGATTTGGCGGTGGCGCAAACCGTGCGGGGGATCGAGAGGCCTTCAGGGTTTGATTGAGCGGCCCGCCGGCCTGCTGATATGGTCGCAGGCTGCCTTGTCAGGGATTTACGCATTTGCATCCAGGGTAGGCATGCGACAGCAACGGCCGGGTGCTTTAACCAGGGTGGCGGGGACATGGCGATGACCGAGGCGATCGTTCAGGGGAAATTGGATGGCGGCGTGCGTCGCGCCTCGGCTGAAACGAGCGAAAGGATAGGTATTCCACCAATGCGTTGCCGCTGAGTCGAGCGCTTTTCGGGCAATCTGCATGGCCGCGAACGTACCGTCCCGTCCCATGCTCGGCATCGGCTTGATGCTGCTGGGCGGGGTCCTGATGACCGTCAACAACGCCATCTTGAAATGGCTGACGGTCGGCTACCCGCCGGGCCAGATCATCTTCATTCGCGGCGTTTTTATCTGGCTCCCTATCGCCTTCTTCATCGCGCGGTCGGGCGGGCTCCTGTCGATCCGCATTACGCGCGTCCATATGCATTTCCTGTGGGCGGGATGCATGGTCTTTTCCGCCTTCGTCTACATCATCGGCTTGCGATACCTGCCGCTGGCGGATGTGACGGCAATCGGGTTTTCGACCCCGCTGTTCGTGACCGCGCTGGCCACCTTCCTGCTTGGGGAAATCGTCGGCTGGCGGCGCTGGTCGGCCGTCGTCGTCGGCTTTCTCGGTATCCTGGTGATCGCCAAGCCGACCGGCGACGTGGCGACGATAGCGGTGCTATTTCCGCTCGGCTCTGCCTTTTGGACCGCGATCCGGGAAATATTGACCCGGCGCATGGTCACGACGGAATCGTCGAACGCGATCCTGGCGACGTCAACCGCGGGGGTCATGATTGCGGGCCTGTGCACCGCGCCGTTCGGCTGGCAGATGCCGACCGGCCAGGACTTCGCGTTGATGGTCTGCGCCGGGCTGTTCTCGGGCTTCGGCCACTACTTCATGATCGAGGCGTTCCGCTACTCGGAGGTCGTCATTGTCTCGCCCTTCCGCTACATCACCATCCTGTGGGCCATCGGGCTGGGCTACCTCGCCTGGGGCGACCTGCCGGATAAATTCGTCGTCGCCGGCATCCTGCTGGTTGTAGCCAGCGGCCTGTACATCCTGCATCGCGAGATCGTCGTCGGGCGCCAGCGGCGGAAGGCGCTGTCCCGCTGACCGGGCGCCAGCCGATTCGCGACGCGTCGGCCATTCGGCTATCCTCGGGTGGAACGCACGGATGGCCGCAACGACGGCCGCCTTTCATTGGCGACACGGGAGGAACCTATGGCTGGGCCCCAGACCATGTTCGACAAGATTTGGAACCGGCACGTGATCGTGCAGCGCGACGACGGCCAATGCCTGCTCTATGTCGACCGGCACCTGCTGCATGACGGGTCGTTCCATGCATTCGCCCAGATGCGGCGGGAGAACCGCAAGCTCCGCCGCCCGAAGCAGGTCTTCGCGACGCCGGACCACTATACGCCGACGACCTCGCGCAAGGTCGACGAGATCACGGACCCCGAAAACCGCGAGAAGGTGGTCGCCCTCGACCAGAACACGCGCGACTTCGGCGTGCAGCAGTTCGGTATCGACGATGCGCGGATGGGCATCGTGCACGTCATCGGCCCCGAGCTCGGCATCACCCAGCCCGGCATTCTCCTGGTGTGCGGCGACTCCCATACCTCGACGCACGGCGCGCTGGGCGCGATCGCCTGCGGCATCGGCGCGTCCGAAGTCGCGCACGTGATGGCGACCCAGTGCCTGTGGCAGGGTAAGCCCAAGACCATGCGCATCACGGTCGAGGGCAAGCTGGGCTTCGGCGTGACCGGCAAGGACGTCATCCTGGCGATCATCGGCCAGATCAGCGCCGCCGGCGGCGCCGGCTATGCGATCGAGTATGCCGGCCCGGCGATCCGGCAGCTCTCGGTCGAGGGGCGGCTGACGGTCAGCAATATGACCATAGAGGCCGGGTCGCGCATGGGCCTCATCGCGCCGGACGACAAGACGATCGAATACCTGCGCGGGAAGCCCTTCGCGCCGAAAGGCAAGGAATGGGACAAGGCTGTCGCCTACTGGCGCACGCTGCCGACCGACGACGGCGCCCGCTTCGATCGCGAGGTGACGGTCGACGGCAACGCCATCGCGCCGATGGTGACCTGGGGCAACAGCCCCGAGAATGTCGTCAAGGTGACCGATACGATTCCGGACCCCGGACGCGAGGCGAACACGGAACGCCGCGAATCGCTGCAGCGGGCGCTGGAATACATGGACCTGAAGCCGGGCATGGCCATTGCGGACGTCAAGGTCGACCGCGTGTTCATCGGCTCCTGCACCAACAGCCGGATCGAGGATCTGCGGATCGCCGCCCAGGTGGTCAAAGGGCGTAAGGCCGTCGTGCCGGCGATGGTGTCGCCCGGATCGACCCAGGTGAAGACGGCGGCGGAGGCGGAAGGTCTCGACAAGATCTTCACGGCCGCCGGCTTCGAATGGCGGCATGCGGGCTGCTCCATGTGCGTCGGCCTGAACGGCGACCTGGTCGCCGCCGGCGAGCGCACCGCATCGACCAGCAACCGGAACTTCCGCGGCCGGCAGGGCCTGGGCAGCCGGACCCATCTGGTCAGCCCGGCCATGGCGGCGGCTGCCGCCGTGACCGGCACGTTCACGGATGTACGCCGCTTGATGGAGGGGAAGTGAGATGCAGGCCTTCACCACGCTGACCGCAGTCGCCATCCCGGTCGACATGGTCAATGTCGATACCGACCAGATCGTACCTGCGCGTTTCCTGAAAAAGGCGCGGACGGACCCGAACTATAAGACTTTCCTGTTCCACGACCTCCGCCTGGACGGTCAGGGCAAGGAGCGGCCGGGCTTCGTCATGAACAAGGCGCCCTATCGAAACGGCCGTATCATCGTCGCCGACGAGAACTGGGGCTGTGGGTCCTCGCGCGAAGCCGCCGTGTGGACGCTGGTCGCCAATGACATCCACTGCGTCATCGCGCCCAGTTTTGGCGACATCCACTATAACAACGCGATGAAGAACGGAATGCTGCCCGTCCGGCTCTCGAAGGCGGACTGCGCCGCGCTGCGCAAGCAGCTCAACGACGAGCCCGGCGCAGAGATCTCCGTCGACCTGGCAGCGCAGACCGTCACCGGGCCCGACGGCAAGCAATACTCGTTCGAGATCGAGCCTTTCCCGAAATACCGGATGCTGAAAGGCCTCGACGATATCGACGTGACGCTCGAATACGGCAAGGATTTCGAGGAATTCGAGAAGCGCTACAAGAAGGAAGCGAGCTGGCTGTTCGCGGAATAGGACGCACGGCGTCGGAAATCACAGGAGAAACAGGAATGGGTGCACGGATTGCGATCATCGGGGCTGGTGCGGTCGGCTGTTATGCCGGCGCGCACATGGCGCAGGCGGGCGAGGAGGTGACCTTCGTCGATCCCTGGCCGGAACATGTCGAGACGATGCGGACAAAGGGACTGAAGATCAGCCACATTCGCGACGTCCCGGAGTTCACGACGCCGGTCAGGGCGCTGCACATCACCGAGATGCAGAGCCTCTGCAAGGAGGCGCCGATCGACATCGCCTTCGTATGCACCAAGTCATACGACACCGCCTGGGCGACCACGATGGTGAAGCAATATCTTGCGCCGGGCGGTTACATCGTCTCGCTGCAGAACTGCATCAACGAAGAGACCATCGCCAGCATCGCCGGCTGGGGCCGCACGCTCGGCACGATTGCCAGCTCGATCACCGTCGACCTGTGCGAGCCGGGCCATGTGCGCCGCGCCGCCGGGAAGAGCGGCAGCCATCATACGGTGTTCCGCGTCGGCGAAGTCCACGGCCGCATCACCGACCGCGCCAAGGAGATCTGTCGGCTGGTCGCGCTCGCCGATTCGGCGAAGGTGACCGACAACCTTTGGGGCGAGCGCTGGTCGAAGCTGGTGACGAACGGCATGGCCAACGGCATGTCGGCTTGCACCGGGCTGATCAGCCGCGAGATCCTGCTCGACGACGGGCTGCGCCGCTTCGGCGCGCGTCTCGGTAGCGAGGCGATCCGGGTCGGGCAGGCGCTTGGCTACCAGCTCGAGGAAATCCATCACATCGACCCTGAGGTGATCGCGCGCGCCGGCGAAGGCGATCCCAAGGCGACCGCCGCATACGACGAGCATCGCCTCACCGAAGCGCGCAAGCCCGGCGGCGGCGCGCACCGCCCGTCGATGGGCCAGGACATGGTCAAGGGCCGGCGGACCGAAATCGAGTTCCTGAATGGGTTCATCGTCGATAAGGCGAAGGACATCGGCATTGCGACCCCGGCCAACGCCGCCCTGACCGACATCGTCAAGCGAGTCGAGAAGGGCGAGATGAAGCCGGACAAGCACCACATCCTCGACCTCCGGCTGAATTGAACGGGCGCGAGGCCGTCAGGCACGCGGGCGGCGCAACCTTCGCCGCCCGCCGCCGCCCGACATGCCGTTATTCGGCTGGGATGCCTGCGTCCTTGATCACCTTCCGCCAGCGCGCCAGGTCTTCCTTGATCGTGGCTGCGAACTGCGCCTCGGTCATGGTGTCCACTTCCAGGCCCTGCGCCTCGATCTTCTTCTGCACGCCATCCGTCGCGAGCGCCGCCTTGATCACCGCGTTCAGGCGGTCGATCGCCGCCTTGGGCGTTCCGGCCGGCGCGAGGATCCCCTGCCACGAGGTCAGCAGGTAGCCGGGAAAGCCCGCTTCCTCCATGGTCGGCACGTCCGGCAGCGCCGGCGACCGTTTCGGGCCGGTTACCGCCAGCGCCTTGAGGCTGCCGTCCTGGACCTTCGGCAGCGTGGTCGGGAAGCTGCCGAACAGCACCTGCGTCTCGTTCGTCATCACCGACTTCGAGGCCGGACCGCCGCCGCGATAGGGGATCTGCACCATGTCGATCTTGGCCTGGGATTTCAGCATCTCGGCGCCGAGGTGGAGCGGGCTGCCCTTGCCGCCGGATGCGTAGTTGAGCTTGCCGGGCTGGGCCTTCGCCATCGCGACGAGATCCTTGACGGAGCTCACCTTGAGCGTCGGATTGACCACCAGCATGTACTGCGAGGAGACGAGCATGGCGACCGGTGCGAGGTCCTTCTCCACATCCACCGGGTTCGACTTATAGAGACTTGGATTGACGGTGAGCGTGCTGCCGGCGCCAAGCAGCAGGGTATATCCATCGGGCGCCGACTTGGCGACCGTCTCGAGGGCGATGTTCCCGGCGGCCCCGGGCTTATTCTCGACGACGATCTGCTGGCCGAGCGGGCCCGAAATGGCATCGCCGATAATGCGCGCCACCACGTCCGTGCTGCCGCCCGACGCATAGGGCACGATCAGCCGGATCGGCTTCTCCGGATAGCCGGCAGCCGCCCCAGCGCCCGCCGCGAGGAGCGATATTCCGGCGGCCGCAATGGCTCGCTTTCCGATTTTTAGAAACAGTTTGAACGACACTGTCGTCACCTCCGTACTCTTTTATTTACGATGCTTCCGTCATTCCGGCTGGATACCGGCATCATTGAGAACCTTCCGCCACCGCGCGATGTCCTGCTTGATGAGAGACGCGAGCATCGCGGCGTCGCCGCTTTGGATGTCCTGTCCGGTCGCCTCGATCTTCTTCTTCACGTCCTCCTTCGCCAGCGCGGCGGCGGCTGCCGCGCCCAGCTTGTCGATGACGGGCTTCGGGGTGCCGGCCGGCGCCAGGAAGCCGTACCAGGACGTGACGATGAAGCCGGGATAGCCGGATTCCTCCATCGTCGGCAGGTCGGGCAGGGACGGCGAGCGCTTGGGACCGGTCACGGCAAGCGCTTTCAGGCTGCCGTCCTGAATCTTCGGCAGGGTCGATGGGAAGCTGCCGAACAGCACCTGCGTCTCGTTGGCCATCACCGACTTCGAAGCCGGACCGCCGCCGCGATAGGCGATCTGGACCATGTCGATCTTGGCCTGGGACTTCAGCATCTCGGCGCCGAGATGCAGCGGCGTGCCTTTGCCGCCGGACGCGTAGTTGAGCTTGCCGGGCTCGGCCTTGGCCTTGGCGACCAGCTCGGCGACCGTGCTGACGTTCACCTTCGGGTTCACCACCAGCACGTATTGCGCGGAGACGAGGAGCGCGACGGGGGCGAGGTCCTTCTGGACGTCGACCGGGTTCGACTTGTAAAGGCTGGGATTGACGGTGAGCGACGTGCTGAAGCCGAGCAGCAGTGTGTAGCCGTCGGGCGCCGCCTTGGCGACGGTTTCGAGCGCGATGTTGCCCGCGGCGCCCGGCTTGTTCTCGACGATGATCTGCTGGCCGAGCGATGCCGACATGGCCTCGCCGACGATCCGCGCGACGGCGTCGGTGCCGCCGCCCGGCGCAAACGGCACGATCAGACGGATGGGTTTCTCCGGGAAGGCCGCGATGGCCGTTCCCGCTGCGAGAACGAGCGTCGCCGCGGCGAGTGCCAGACCGCGGCCGGCGACACGAAAGTTGGTGATGGTCATGCTTGGTTTCCTCCGTTGTTTGTTCTGATTGCGCAGGCGAGCGTCCTAGCTTTCTCCTTCTGAGATGGCTTCGTCCCGCTTGTTCCGGATCGAGGGGACGATAAGCAACGCCAAAAGGACGGCTGCCGAAACGAGCAGGGCCAGGCTGATCGGCTGGGTGACGAAGATCGACGGATCGCCGCGCGACAGGAGCATGCTGCGCCGCAGGTTCTCTTCCATCATCGGGCCCAGGACGAAGCCGAGCAGCAGCGGCGCCGGCTCGCATTCGAGCTTGACGAGCAGGTAGCCGAGCACGCCGAAGACGGCCATCAGGATGACGTCCGTCGTGGTGTTGGAGAGCGTGTAGGCACCGACGCAGCAGAGTACCACGATCGACGGATACAGCATCCGGTAGGGCGTCTTCAGCATCTGCACCCAGATCCCGACGAGCGGAAGATTGAGCACGACGAGAATGAAATTGCCGATCCACATGCTGACGACAAGGCCCCAGAACAGGTCGGGATGGCTCGTCATGACGCGCGGGCCCGGCTGGATGCCGTAAATCGTCAGCGCCCCCAGCATCAGCGCCATCGTGCCGCTGCCGGGTATGCCGAGCGTCAAGGTCGGGATGAAAGAGGTCTGGGCCGCCGCATTGTTCGCGGATTCCGGGCCCGCCACGCCTTCGATCGCGCCCTTGCCGAAGCGGCCGGGGTCGCGCGCGATACGCTTCTCCGCGATGTAGGAGAGAAAGGAGCTGATCGTCGTGCCGGCGCCGGGAAGGATGCCCATGAAGGAACCGATCGCGGTGCCGCGCAGGATCGGAGCCCAGGAATCGCGCAGATCCCTCAGGGTCGGCATGAGCGTCCCCACGGCGGAGGTGAAGACTTCGCGGGATTCGCGCTTCTCGAGATTGGCGACGATCTCGGCAATGCCGAACATCCCCATGGCGATCACGACAAAGCTGAGCCCATCGACCAGCTCCGGCACGCCGAAGGTGAGCCGGTAGACGCCGGTGTTGACGTCCGTTCCGACGCTGCCGAGCAGCAGGCCGAGCACGACCATGGCGAGCGACTTGAGCATCGAGCCGTGCGCGAGCGCCGCGGCCGTGAACAGGCCGACGAGCATCAGGGAAAAATACTCCGGCGACCCGAAGGCGAGCGCCCAGCCCGCCAGCGGCGGGGCGAAGAGCGCGAGGATTGCGGTCGCGACGGTGCCGGCAAAGAACGAGCCGAGCGCCGCGATGGCGAGCGCGGGCCCGGCGCGGCCCTGTCTTGCCATGGCGTGCCCGTCGAGGCACGTCACGACGGAGGAGGACTCGCCCGGCAGGTTGACCAGGATCGCGGTGGTCGAGCCGCCGTAGCTGGCGCCGTAGTAGATCCCGGCCAGCATGATGAGCCCGGCCGTTGGCGACAGGTTGAAGGTGATCGGCAGGAGCATGCTGATGGTCACCAGCGGGCCCAGGCCCGGCAACACGCCGATGAAGGTCCCGAGCGTCACGCCGATCAGGCAGTAGAGGAGATTGATCCCCGTCAGGGCGACCTCGAAGCCGAGCCAAAGGTTGTCGAAGATCGACATCACCAGCTCCAGAGCAGGAACGGCAGTCCGAGACCGACATGGAAGATGAGGACGCTGGCCAGCGCGAGGAAGGCGGCAAGCGGCACGACCTCGCGCCACCGGAACTCATGTCCCCCGAAGCAGCTCACCAGCACCGTCGCGGCGATGGCCGGTACGAGGCCGAAGCGCTCCAGCAGGAATGCGAAGACGAGCACGCTGAGCGTGACCAGCAGAAGCGGCCGCAGCGACATGGACGGAAGCGGCGCCAGTTCGCCCGTCCAGAGTGCGCGAGCAACGATAGCGGCGCCGAGCAGGATCAGCAGGCCGCCCAGGAGAACGGGGAAGTAGCCGGGTCCCATATGCATGGTCGAACCGAAGCTGTAAGCGCCCGCCACGACGACCGCGACGGTTCCGATCGCCACGAACAGCAGCCCGGCGCATACGTCCCTGTGGTTGTTCAGCTTCACGGCTTTCTTTCTTCGCTCCGCCCAATAGCATCGGACGCGCCGCAAGCGACGGTGCGTCGGCGCGCAGTTCGGTGGACGACCCAAACAAGCATCGTTCGTCCTCAGCTTAGCGACCGCGCCGAAACGCGACAAATTTGACAGCGTATGAAGAAGCGTCTACCCGGCTTCGCTTAAGCGTCGAAGCCATAGAGCTTGCCGGGGTTGTCGGCGAGAATCATCTTCCGCACGGCGGCGTCGGGCACCCAATCGAGCAGCGGGTCCAACAGGTCCGCGCTGTCCGCGACGCCGTCATACTTCAGGCCCGGATGCGGCCAATTGAGCGCCCAGAGAAGGCGGTCGGGACGGGCGTCGACCAGGATGCCGACCCGTTCCGCCACGTCCTCGTAGCGCGGGTGTCCCGCAAGGCTTGAATAGTTCGGGCCCGAGATCTTGACCCAGATCCGGCCGGTATCCAGCAGCTTCAGCAGCGCCTTGAACTCCGTGCCGTTGGCGCCTTCTTCCGCCGGGGTGCGGCCCAGGTGGTCGAAGATCAGCGGTACCGGCAGCTTGGCGAGATGGGGCGCGGCATCCGCGATCCAGCGCTTGCGGCTGTCCTGGATCTGCAGCACCCAGCCGAACGGCTCGATCAGCCGTGCGACATCGCCCGCGACCTCCGGCGAAAGCTCATCGCCGCCGTGCGATATGCGGATGCCGCGGATGCCTTCGTCATGCAGGCGGCGGAGCTCCTGTTTCGTTGCATCGAGGGTGATGACCGCGGTGCCCCGCGCACGGTCCTGTCCGAGCGCCGCGATGGCGTCGAGCGTGCAGCGGTTGTTGAGGCCATAGAGCGCCGGCTGCACGATGATCGAGCGTTCGATGCCGAGGCGGTCGAGCATGGCGCGGTAGGCCTCGATCGGCGCGAAGCGCGATTCCCGAGTGCCGACATGCGGATAGCGCTCGATCGGGCCGTAGATGTGCGAATGCGTATCGCAGGCCTTAGGCGGCGTCTTGAGCCGCGGCTTCCGTCCGTCGTCATGGGGGCGGTTGATGACCAGCATGGTTGCCTCGCGCCGTTCGCATCGGGATGCGGGCAGGCTAACCGCTGGTAATCTTCAGCGCAAATCGGGTCGGATGCGTTGCTCAGCAGCGCGCTCCGTAGGGACGACATCGAACTGCCGCAACCGACCGAGGTGCAGCGCTTCGATCCGAACGGGCATGCCGACGCGGTTGTGGTCGAGCAGGCGGATCAGGTCGTCGACGCCGGTGACGCGCTCGCCGTCGAGCCGCACCACCAGGTCGTAAGCGGTGAGGCCGGCCGCTGCCGCGGGCCCGCCCGGCTCGACCGAGATAAGCATCGCGCCGAAGCGGTTGTCGATCTCGGCGGCAAGCGCGCTCCGCCGCGGCACCGGCGCGGTCTGCGCGGCGACGCCGATATGGCCCCGCCGGACGCGGCCGTGCAGGATGATCTCGCTCAGCACGTGGTTGGCGGTGTTGCTCGCCACGGCGAAGCAGATGCCCTGCGCGCCCATGATGACCGCGGTGTTGATGCCGATCACCTCGCCGCGTGAGGAGACGAGCGGCCCGCCGGAGTTGCCGGGGTTCAGCGCCGCGTCGGTCTGGATGACATCTTCGATCATCCGGCCCGAGAAGGAGCGGAGCGTGCGGCCGAGTGCGGAGACCACGCCCGCGGTGACGGTCGATTCGAAACCGAGCGGATTGCCGATGGCGATCGCGATCTGGCCGCGGCGCAAGCCCTTCGAATCGCCGAGCGGCGCAAAGGCATGGCTGCGCGATGCATCGGTGCGCAACAGCGCCAGATCGGTGTCCGGATCGATCCCGAGCAGGCGCGCCTTGCCGGTCTTGCCCTCGATATCGGTGACCTGAATTTCCCGAGCCCCGCCGACGACATGCGCGTTGGTCAGCACGAGGCCGTCTGGCGAGATCGTGACGCCGGAGCCGACGCCGCCGTGGCCGCCTTTGCCGTCCCCGGCGCGCGAATCCACGCGCACCACTGCGGGGCCGACCGTGTCGACGACAGACGATACGGCTTCCGAATAGGCGTCCATAAGGACGCGCTCGTCCGGCTGTTCCGGCGGCGACGGCGGCTCGCCGGATGTCGGATCGCTCAGATAGGCAACGAGGGAGGTGTCGAGCATTGGAATCTCCCGAACGCGGTGGCAGGGACCGTTATATGGGTCTCGGCCTGGCGTTCGGGTAGACCCCGGCGAGGCCTAGCCCAGTACCACCAGGCCATCCACCGCGACAACGCCGTCGCCCTTCTTGCGGACCAGCAGCGGATTGATCTCCGCCTCGCGAACGCGGCGGTCCGGCAGGTGTGCAATGTTCGAGAGCGCGACGATCGCATCCGCGAGCGCGTCCAGGTCGCCTTCCGGCAGGCCGCGATAGCCGCGGATCGGCGCCAGGCCCTTCACCTCCTCGATCATGCCGCGCGCGGTGTTTTTCGAGACGGGCGCGATGCGGATCGCCACGTCGCCGTAGATCTCCGACAAGATTCCCCCCGTGCCCAGCACCACCGTCGGCCCGACCATTGGATCGAGCCGGTAGCCGAGCAGCACTTCGGCCAGGCCGCGCTCCATCTTCTGCAGCAGGAACCCGGCGATCCGCGCCTCCTTGCGATAGGCGCCGACCCGCGTCCGGATCGTCTTCAGCGCTTCCGTCAGCCCCGCCTCGTCCTGAATCCCCAGCACCACCCCGCCCGCTTCCGTCTTGTGCGCGATATCCGGCGACAGGATCTTCGCGACCAGCGGATACCCCACTTTGCCGGCTTCCTTGGCCGCGGCTTTCTCATTTTCCGCGACGGCGG
>Ga0299913_10004413_pt1 | contig 11811 bp, 9 predicted proteins | sample RVTome_9_FD_201360 | JGI IMG/M metagenome (GOLD analysis project Ga0299913, IMG submission 201360) | Soil microbial communities from uranium-contaminated site in the Upper Colorado River Basin, Wyoming, United States - RVT155D38 (version 2) ... | reverse complement strand
CCCGGTGCTGATGCACGTCAAGACCGGCTTCCGGAAGGACGGCGCCATCACCGCCCAGCACCTCAGGACCGCCCTCGACGGCGGCGCCTACGGCAGCTACGGCGTCGCCTCGACCTACTACACGGGCGCGCTGCAGACCGTCACCTACCAGGTCCCGCGCTACAAGTTCGAGGGCGTGCGCGTCTTCACCAACAAGCCGCCCTGCGGTCCCAAGCGCGGCCACGGCACGCCGCAGCCGCGCTACGCGCTGGAGTGCCACATCGACCGGTTCTGCCACGACCTCGGCATCGATCCCGCGGCCTGGCGGCGCAAGCACGCGCTGGCGCCCGGCACCGTCACGGCCAACCAGATGCAGGTGCGCACGACCGGTCTCGCGGAGTGCCTCGATCGGGTGGTCGAGAGGAGCGGCTGGTGGCAGAAGCGCGGGCGGCTGGGCCCCGGCCGGGGCCTGGGCCTCGCCGCCTCCGCCTACATCAGCGGCGCCGGCCTGCCCATCTACTGGAACGCGATGCCGCACTCCGGCGTGCAGGTCAAGGTGGACCGCGGCGGCGGCGTGACCGTCTTCTGCGGCTCCACCGACATCGGCCAGGGCTCCGACTCCGTGCTCGCCTACGTGGTGGCGGAGGAGCTGGGGGTCGCGCCCAAGGACGTCCGCGTGGTCACCGCGGACACGGACCTGACGCCGGTGGACCTGGGGTCCTACTCGTCGCGCGTCACGCTCATGACCGGCAACGCCGCGCTGCAGGCCGTGCGCAAGGTGCGGGCGCTGATCCTGGGCGCGGCCGCGCGGAAGCTCGCGGTGCCGGTCGAGCGCCTGCGCGCCGCGGACGGGCGCATCGCGGACCGGGACGATCCGGCACGGTCTCTCGCGTTTGCGGAAGCGGCCGTGCTGGCCGAGGCCGAGCACGGCACGCTGGGCGCGGTCGGGTCCTACACGCCGCCGCGCTCGGTGGCGAAGTGGAAGGGCGCGGGCGTGGGACCCACGCCGACGTATTCGTATTCGGCCTGCGTGGTCGAGCTGTCCGCCGACCGCGAGACCGGTCTCGTACGGGTGGACAAGGTCTGGATCGCGCACGACGTCGGGCGCTCGATCAACCCCCTGCTGGTGATCGGCCAGGTGGAGGGCTCCGTCTACATGGGGTTGGGTGAGGTCTTGATGGAGGAGCAGGTCTTCCGCCGCGGGCTGCACAAGTTCCCCTCGATGCTCGAGTACAAGAGCCCGACCACCCTCGAGATGCCGCCCGTCGAGTCGATCCTGGTGGAGACGCTGGACCCGGAAGGGCCCTACGGCGCCAAGGAGTGCGGACAGGGCCCGCTGCTGCCCGTGATCCCGGCCGTGGCCAACGCGCTGTTCGACGCGCTGGGCGTACACGTGAGCGAGGTGCCGATCACGCCGGAGAAGGTGATGGCCGCGCTCGAGCAGCGCTACCGCGGCCCGCGGATGCCGCCCTTCACCTTCCCACCCACGGTGATGGTGCCGCCCCTGGAGGCGGCACAGCCGGCGCGCGCGCCCGACGTGGACCCGGCGGTGCGGCCGTGAGCGCGGCGGCATGCTGAGGCTTCCGCCGTTCCGCTACCTCCTGCCGCGTACGGCCCGCGACGCGGCGCGGCTGCTCGCGGAGCACGGGCCCGACGCCATGGCCGTGGCCGGGGGCACGGACCTCTATCCGAACATGAAGCGCCGGCAGTTCACGCCCAAGGTGCTGGTCGGCCTGCGCGGCCTGCCCGACGCGAGCGCCATCGCCGCCAACGGCAGCCTCACGCTGGGCGCCATGGCCACGCTGGCCGACGTGGCGGCGCACCCGGTCGTGGCGTCCCGCTGGCCGGCGGTCGCGCGCGCGGCCGGTCTGGTCTCCTCGCCGCCGCTGCGCAACGCGGGCACCATCGGCGGCAACCTCTGCGTGGATACGCGCTGCAACTACTACAACCAGACCGAATTCTGGCGCGCGTCCGTCGGGTACTGCATGAAGAAGGACGGCGAGATCTGCCTGGTGGCGCCCGGCTCGGACAAGTGCTGGGCCCTGTCCTCGTCGGACACCGCGCCGGTCATGATCGCCCTCGGCGCGGAGGCGACGCTGGTCGCCCCGGAGGGCGAGCGCCGCGTGCTCGTCGCGCAGCTCTACGGCCGCGACGGGATCGGGTACCTGGTGAAGCGCCCGGACGAGGTGCTCACCGCCATCCACGTCCCCGACCGCACGGGCTGGACCGCCACGTACCGCAAGCTCCGCCGGCGCGGCTCGATCGACTTTCCGATCCTCGGCGTGGCCGCGGCGGTGAAGCGCGATGCCGGCGGGGTGGTGGAAGACGCGCGGGTCGTGCTCGGCGCCGTGGACACGCATCCGGTCGAGGCCGTGGACGCGGCCGCGTTCCTGCGCGGGCGGAGGCTCGACGCGGAGACGATCGAGATGGCCGCCGGCATCGCCTACAAGCCGGCACGGCCCCTCGACAACGCCGACCTCAACTACGCCTGGCGCAAGCGCATGGCCCGCGTGGAAGTGGCGCGCGCGCTGCGCGAGCTGGCGGGCCTGCCCACGGGCGACCTGCCGCCGGTCCTGTCCTGACGCCCGGGACACTAGACCAGCTTCGAGAGGACGTCCTCCGGCACCTGCCGCCGCAGCTCCGGACGCGCCTCGAGCAGGCGGGCGATATCGGCGAGATCCTTCTGCCGCTTGCTCGCGCGCCGCGACGGGTCCTGGGCCGCCCACACCTTGCCGCGGAGGACGTCTTCGACGTCCGCCACCGGAAGCCGCACTCCCAGCACTTCCTGCTCGGACGCGCGTTCCGCAAAGGTCGCGTACCGCGGATCCGTCTGGAACTGGACGCGGAGGTCCGAGCCGGGAACGCTGACGTTGAGCGTGTGCGGGAAGCGCTCGACGTCGAACGACCGCCGCAACAGCGGCTCGAGCCCGGGCAGATGCTCGGCGGCCACGGCGAGGTCGAGGTCCAGGCTGACCAGAGGTTCGGCGTAGGCGTTGACCGCCTGGCCGCCGACAACGCAGTAACGGACCGCATGGTCGGCCAGGAACGCGGTTAGACGTTCGAGCAGATCCGATCGATCCACCACGACGGCTTTCCAGAACGCGTGTGCACGCATCGGAATCGACCGGACGGCGAGTGTAGCACGCCGGCTCAGCCCGTCCGGCCGAACAGCGCCCTGTGCCCTTGCAGGATCCGCTCGGCGGCGGCGGGATCCGGTTCCAGGCTCCATTCGCCCCGCTCGAAGGTGCCGCCGAGCAGGATCCCGTCCCGGCGCGGGAACATATAGAGAAGGTTGTCGGTCAGCACGGCGTAGTCCACCTCCGGCTGCGGCACGAGCACGCTGAGCTGGCCCTTGGCGGGGACCATCTCCTCGTCCGCGAACAGCGCCCGCGACCCCAGGCCCGTGCAGTTGACCACCACCGGTTCGGGAAGATCCAACAGCGCGCGGGCGTCCGTGAACTCGCGCACCACCACCTTCCCGCCCGCCAGGCGGAAGTCGGCCAGCAGCGCCTCGAGGTACACGGGCGGCTCGATCAGCATCGTGGTGAACTGCCGGACGTGCGGCCGGTCGAACGGGTGCTCGTCGCGTGCCAGCGCGCGCGGCGCGGTCGTGAGCTGCGCCAGCGCCTGTGACACCGCGTCGCCCCGCGGTCCCGCGGGAGGATGGGAGCTCAGCTCGTAGGCGTCCAGCCAGCGCACGCCGTACCGCTCGCCCACCAGGTCCTGGAACATGCGGTGCGACCGGCGTGCCGCGCGCACGAGCTGCTCGCCGAAGGCGGCCGTGCGGCGCGACGGCTCGGCCACGGAGAACGTGCCCCACTCCGCGCCGGCCACGTTCGAGGTGGTGTTCGGCGGCAGGTCGCGCGCGTAGATCGCCACCTCGTGCCCGCGCCGCTGCAGCAGCCGCGCGGTGGCCAGCCCCACCGCGCCGCAGCCGAGGACGGCGTACCGCCGGGCCCCGCTCGGCGCTGCCTCCTCCACCGCCAACTCGGCCGTGCCCCAGCTCAGGGAGACGCCGGCGCCGCCGTGGCCATAGTTGTGGACCACGACCTTGGCGTCGAGCTTCTCCACGCGGACCACGAACCCCGAGGGACGATAGGGCCGCAGCCCCGCGACCTGGCGGATCACGCGGTCGGGCGCCACCTTCACCCGCGCGAACCGCCGCGGCGCGTCGAAGAAGGCGGCGCGCCGGCCGCCGGTGGCGCAGCCGGCCGCGAAGGCGGCCGCGGATGCGCCCATCGTCTTCAGGACCTGCCGTCGATCGAGCGCAGACGTCATCCCGAAGCGCCGGTCATGATGCCCCCGTCGATGGTGAGGGCGGTGCCCGTGATCCACCCGGAGTCGCTCGAGGCCAGGAACAGCGCGGCCCGGGCCACGTCTTCGGGCTGGCCCAGCCGCTTCAGCAGCGTCTTCCGTCCCGCCTCGGCCACCGCCGCCGCCGGGTCGGGAAAGGCCACGGCCGAGTCCCAGAGCAGCGGCGTGTCCACGGGACCGGGGCAGAGCGCGTTGACGCGGACGGTCGGCGCCACGTCCACCGCCACCTGGCGGACCAGCGCCAAGAGCGCGCCCTTCGAGGCGCAGTAGGCCGCGTGGTTCGGGAAGGCCTTGAACGCGGCGATCGACGCGTTGACCACGATGGCACCGCCCCCGCCCTCGCGCATGGCCGGGATGGCGCTGCGCATGAGATAGAAGACCGCGTCGAGGTTGACCGCGAGCGTCTCCTTCCAGGTCTCGACGGGCAGGTCGGTCACGGAGCCCAGGCCGAGGACGCCGGCGTTGGCCACCGCGACGTCCACCCGCCCGAACCGGTGCCGGCATTCGTTCACGAGACGCTCGTTGGTCTCGGGCAGGGACACGTCGCCGGGTACGAACGCCGCGCGGGCGCCCGTCGCGGTGAGCTCGCCGGAGAGCTGCGCGCCGCGATCCGCATGGCGGCCGCTGAGCACGACGGCGGCGCCTTCGCTCGCGAACAGGACCGCCACCGCTCGTCCCATGCCGCTGGTGGCCCCGGTGACGATGGCCGCCTGGCCCTGGAGCTTTCCCTGGCGTGGCATGGGGGCATTGTGTGCCGAAATGGCGGCTCTCCCGGAGAGTCTATGCGTGTGACGCACGTCCCCCCCACGCCCTGAGCGGCCGGCGGCCGCGACCCGGCGTGCTAGAGTCGCGCGCGGATGCCCGTCCTGCGCGCGGCCGCGCTCTACACCCTGCTCACCGCCGCGCTCACCTGGCCCCTCGTGGCGCGCCTGCACATCATGGACGCGGGCGATTCGGCGTTCTTCGCCTGGGCCATCGGCTGGGAGCTGCATGCGCTCACGACCGACCCGGCGCTCCTGCCGCACGGGCCCATCTTCCACCCGCTGCGCCACACGCTCGGGTTCGACGAGCCGATCCTCGGCACCACGCTCCTCGTCGCTCCCCTGGGCCTGTTCACCGACGACGCGGTCTTCCTCTTCAACGTGGCGCGACTGCTCACGTTCCTGCTCTCGGCGCTCACCGCCTACCTGCTCGCGCGCGAGCTGGGTTGCGGGGAAGGGCCGGCGCTGTTCGCGGGCGCCGCCTTCGCCTTCAACCCGATCCGCACCGACCAGATCGCGCACCTGAGCACGCTGGGCAGCCAGTGGCTGCCGCTGGTGCTGCTCTTCATGCACCGCTACTTCGCCGTGGGCCGGCCGGTGGATGCGGCGTTGTCCGCGCTCTTCTTCGCTCTGGCGACCTACGCCTGCGGATACCACGGCCTGATCGGGCTGGCCGTGCTGCCCCCGGCGGCCCTGATCCTGATGTGGGGGCGCTGGCGGCGGCTGCCCGTGGCAGGCATGGCCGCGGTCCTCGCCGCGGTGCTGCTGCTGCCGCTGTACCTCCTCCACAAGCGCGCGCTGGACCCGCTCGGCTACGAGCGCGGCACGGGCGAGACGGTCGTGTATTCGGCGGCGCTCGAGTCCTTCCTGGCCACCACGTCCTGGAACCGCGTCTACGGCGAAGTCACCGCCGAGTTCCGCAGCACGAACGCGAACAACCTCTTTCCGGGCCTCGTGCTGCCCGCCCTGGCGCTGGGTGGGGCGTGGTGGCTCTGGCGGCAGGGCCGCCGGCCAGGCCGCGACGCGCTCGCGCTGGCGGCCATGGCCGTGGCGGCCGCGCTCGTGGCGCTCGGTCCCGAGCTGCGCGCGATGGGGCACGTGATGGGTCCGGGCCCGTTCGCGCTCGCGCGCGAGCTCGTCCCCGCGTTCCGCATGATCCGCGTGCCCAGCCGCGCCGGCATCTTCATCGCGCTGGCCCTGGCCCTGCTGGCCGCCAAGGCGCTCACGCTCTGGCGGCCCCGCCCGCCGCGGCTGATCGCGATCGGCGCGCTGGCCCTGGCCGAAACCCTGATCGTGCCCATACCGATGCCGGCGTGGGCGCAGGTGGTGGACAGCCGGAAGCCGCCGCCGGAGGTCTACCGGTGGCTCGCGGCACAGCCCGGCCATCCGGTCGTGGTGGAGCTGCCGATCTTCGACATCTACGGCATCTTCCGCCGGCCCGCGTACCACGAGAGCATCTACCTCGTCCAGCAGACGCGCCACTGGAAGCCCCTGGCCAACGGCTACGCCGGCATCGAGCCGGCGCCCTACGTGGACCTGCGCGTCCGCGCGCGGCGCTTCCCCTCGCCCGATGCCCTGGCCGCCTTCCGGGAGCGTGGAGTCAAGTACGTGATCCTCCACCGGGGCGGCTTCGGGCCGAACCAGTGGCAGCGCATCGAGCGCGACCTGATCGGGTACGGCTCGGCGTTGCGCGAAGTCGCGCGCTTCGCGGGGGATACGGTCTACGAGCTGACGCCCGCGCCCTGAGGTTTGACCCCTTCCCACGCCCGGTGTTAGCTTGGCCTCTCCGGCCTGGCCGCTCTCGGAGGCGGTTGCATGACCAAGGACTCCCTCACCATCACCGACAACCGCACGGGGAAGACCTACGAGATCCCCGTCAAGCAGGGCACCATCCGCGCCATCGACCTGCGGCAGATCAAGACGGGCGAGGACGACTTCGGCCTCATGACCTACGACCCGGCCTTCACCAACACGGCCGCCTGCCAGAGCCGCATCACGTTCATCGACGGGGACAAGGGCATCCTCGACTACCGGGGCTATCCCATCCAGCAGCTCGCGGAGCGGAGCAACTACCTCGACACCGCCTACCTGATCGTCCACGGCGAGCTGCCCACCCGGCCGCAGTACGACGCCTGGGTCCACAACATCGTGAGCCACACCATGGTGCACGAGAACATCAAGGGCCTGATGAGCGGGTTCCGCTACGACGCCCATCCCATGGGCATCCTCGTCTCCACCGTGGCCGCGCTCTCCACCTTCTACCCCGACGCCAAGGACATCCGCACGCCCGCGGTGCGGCGGCGGCAGGTCTATCGCCTGATCGCCAAGATGCCCACGCTGGCCGCCTTCGCCTACCGCCACTCGGTGGGCCGCCCCTTCGTGCAGCCGGACAACGAGCTGAGCTACGCCGCGAACTTCCTCCAGATGATGTTCAAGATGACGGAGCGGCGCTTCACCATCAACCCGGTGCTGGAGAAGGCGCTCGACGTGCTGTTCATCCTGCACGCCGACCACGAGCAGAACTGCTCCACCTCGGCCATGCGCGGGGTGGGCTCCTCCGAGGTCGATCCCTACTCGGCCTGCGCGGCGGCCATCGCCGCCCTCTACGGCCCGCTGCACGGCGGGGCCAACGAGGCGGTGCTGCGCATGCTCAACGAGATCGGCTCCAAGGACCACGTGCCCGAGTTCATCAAGGAAGTGAAGCAGAGCGGGGGCGAGGTCCGCCTCATGGGCTTCGGGCACCGCGTGTACAAGAACCACGACCCCCGCGCGCAGATCATCAAGAAGATGGCGGACGAGGTGTTCGGCGTGACCGGCCGGAACCCGCTGCTCGACATCGCCCTGGAGCTGGAGCGGATCGCGCTCGAGGACGAGTACTTCGTCAAACGCAGGTTGTACCCGAACGTCGACTTCTATTCCGGTCTCATCTACCAGGCCATGGGTTTCCCCGTGGACATGTTCCCGGTCCTCTTCGCCATCCCGCGCACGTCCGGCTGGCTTGCGCAGTGGGAAGAGATGCTCCAGGACAAGGACCAGAAGATCGCGCGGCCGCGGCAGGTGTACCAGGGGCCGGCGCAACGTGACTACGTGCCGCTGGCGGCCCGGGGATAGCCGCCGCCCTGCGGAGGTGAAAGCCGTGCGCCAGTTGTCCCGCCTGGGCCTCGCCTGCCTGCTCCTGGCCGCGCCCGTGCGCGGCGACGAGGGCATGTGGACCTTCGACAACCCGCCCACCCGGCGCCTCCAGGAGCGGTACGGCTTCACGCCCACGCAGGAGTGGCTGGACAAGGTCCGCCTGGCCGCCGTCCGCTTCATGGCCGGCGGTTCGGGGTCGTTCGTGTCGCCCGAGGGGCTCATGCTCACGAACCACCACGTCGGCCTGGGGTGCATCCAGAACCTGTCCACCGCGGAGAAGGACTACGTGAGCGCGGGCTTCCTGGCCGCCACGCGCGCGGAGGAGAGGGCCTGCCCGGGCTACGAGGTGAACGTGCTCGTGGGCATCGAGGACGTCACCGCGCGCGTGCTGGGCGGCGTGCGCCCCGGCATGACGGACAAGGAGGCGGGCGACGCGCGCAAGGCCGCCGCCGCCGCCGTGGAGAACGACTGCGCCCGCCGCACCGGCCTGCGCTGCGACCTGGTCAGCCTCTACCAGGGCAGCGAGTACGCGCTCTACACCTACCGGAAATACACGGACGTGCGCCTGGTGTTCGCCCCGGAGGGCCAGGCCGCCTATTTCGGCGGCGACGCCGACAACTTCACCTACCCGCGGTTCAACCTCGACGTGGCGTTCTTCCGCGCCTATGAAGACGGACGGCCGGCGCGCCCGACCTCCTGGCTGCGCTGGAACCGCGGGGGCGCGAAGGAGGGGGACCTGGTGTTCGTGCCCGGCAACCCCGGATCGACCTCCCGGCACGACACGGTGGCGCAGCTCGAGTCCGAGCGCGACCGCCTGCTGCCGGAGGCGCTGGCGTACTACCAGCGCCGGCTGAAGGTGCTGCGCGACTACGTGGCGCGAGGTCCCGAGAACGCGCGGCGCGCCGGGCCCTCGATCCTGCAGCTCGAGAACTCCTTCAAGGCCCTGAGCGGCCGCCTGGAAGCGCTGCGCGACGAGCCGGCCATGGCCGCCAAGCGAAGGGAGGAGGAGGAGCTGCGCCGGCGCATCGCCGCCGAGCCCGCCCTGGCCCGGGAGACCAGGACCGCGTTCGAGGACATCGCCGCCGCCCGCAAGCGCCACGACGCACGCCTGGGGGAGTACCGCTACGGCAGCTTCGGCTGGTCGAAGCTCCTCGGCCTCGCCGGCCAGCTCGTCCGCTACGTGGAAGAGACGGCCAAGCCCAACGAGCAGCGGCTCGACGAATACATCGACGCGGCCCTGCCCTCGCTGGAGAACGCGCTGTTCTCGCCGGCGCCCATCCACAAGGACCTCGAGATCGTCACCCTGACCGACCAGCTCGAGGGCGCCCGGGAGGCGCTCGGAGCGGACCATCCCTACGTGAAAGCCGTGTTGGGCGGGCGCACGCCGGCGGAGGTGGCGCGCGAGGCGGTAGAAGGCACGAAGCTCGACCAGGTCGCGGCCCGCCGCGCGCTGGCGGCCGGCGGTCCGGCCGCCGTCCGCGACTCCACCGATCCCATGATCGCGCTCGCCCGCCGCATCGATCCCCTCGGCCGCGAGCTGCGGCGCTACGACGAGGACCAGGTCAAGGCGGTGATCACGCGCGCGGGAGAGCGCATCGCGCGGGCCCGGTTCGCGCTCCACGGAAAGACGGTGGCGCCGGACGCCACGTTCACGCTGCGCCTGGCCTACGGGACGGTCAAGGGCTACGCGGCCCACGGCACGCGCGTCCCTCCCTTCACCACCCTGCACGGCCTCTACGACCGCGCGGCGGGCTTCTCCTACGCGGAGCCCTGGAGCCTCTCGCCGCTCTTCCGCGAAGAGAAGGACGACCTCGAGCTGACCACGCCCTACAACTTCGTCTCCGACGCCGACGTCATCGGCGGCAACTCCGGCAGCCCCGTGATCGACCGCGCGGGCGAGCTGGTCGGCCTCATCTTCGACGGCAACATGGAGAGCCTGGCCCTCGACTACTTCTACACGGACGAAACCGCGCGCGCGATCGCGGTGGACGCGCGCGGCATCCTGGAGGTCGTGGACGACGTCTACGGCGCCGACGCCCTGCTGCAGGAGCTGGCCGGCCCATAGGTCCTCAGGGCGGCGATACGGAGACCAGAGCATGGGCCTGATGCGAGACGCGCTGCTGGCCGCGTCGCAGAGCGCCTGGCTGCGGCAGGAGGCCACGCGGCGCGCCTTCGTGCGCCGCTCCGTCGCGCGGTTCATGCCCGGCGAGGGGCTGGAGGACGCGCTCGGGGCCGCGGTGCGCCTGCGCGAGCAGGGGATCGCCACCATCCTGACCCGCCTGGGCGAGAACCTGACCGACGCGCGGGACGCCGACGAGGTGACCGACCACTACCGGCGCGTGTTCGACGCCATCACCGCCGCCGGGGTGGACGCCCAGATCTCCATCAAGCCCACCCAGCTCGGCCTGGACCTCGACCCCGGGCGCTGCTTCCGCAACCTGCGCGCGCTGGTGGAGCGGGCGGGCGTGGCCGGCAACCGGGTCTGGATCGACATGGAGGGCTCGGACTACGTGGACGCCACGCTCGACCTGTTCCGGCAGGCCCGCGAGCTGTCTCCCCGCGTCGGCGTCTGCCTGCAGGCCTACCTGCACCGGACGCCGGCCGACCTCGAGGCGCTGCTCCACCTCGGGCCGGCCATCCGGCTGGTCAAGGGCGCGTACAAGGAGCCGGCCGCGCGGGCGCTGCCGCGCAAGCGCGACGTGGACGAGCGCTTCTTCGTGCTCGCCACCCGGCTGCTGGGCGAAGAGGCCCGGCGCACGGGCGCGTTCCTCGGCGTCGCCACGCACGACCCGCGCCTGCTCGAGCGCGTGCGGGCGTTCGTGGCGGCGAACGAGGTGCCGGCGGCGGCCTACGAGTACGAGATGCTCTACGGCATCCAGCGCCCCCTGCAGGCCCGCCTCGCCGCCGAGGGCACGCGCCTGCGCGTGCTGATCAGCTACGGGGAGTACTGGTTCCCCTGGTACATGCGCCGGCTCGCGGAGCGGCCGGCCAACGTGTGGTTCGTGGCGAAGAGCCTGGTCTCCGGCTGACCAGGCTCCGCGCCACGGGTCCGTCAGCGATAGCGGTCGTACCGATCGTCGTACCGGCCGCGATCGCCGTAGCGGCCGTAATCGCGGTCGCGGTCGTAGCGGTCGCGGTCGTAGCGGTCCCGGCCGTATCCGTACCGGCCGTAGCTGGAGTAGGCGCGGCGATAGCCGGCCTCGAACCCTCTCCGGTACACGCGCTGGTACGCGTGTTTGGGACCGAACTGGCGCCGGTACCCGTCGTCCGCGTCGCGATAATCGCCGTGACGCCGCAGGCTGTAGCGTTCGCGCTTGCGCCCGTCCCTCTCGCCCTTCTTGAGCCCGTCGCGATAGCCCTCGTCGTATGCGATCCGTCCGGGATCGCGGTAATGGTACCGGTCGCCGCCTCCAAAGATGTCGCGCCAGTCGATCGCCTCCGCCGGCGCGGCCAGCCCCGCCAGGGACAGCGCGCCGACCGCCCATCCGAGCGCCCTCATCGTGTGGCCTCCCGGGTCCCAACGCAGGACACAGGGGACCCACTTCGCGTCGAAGCAATGCTCGTGCCGCGGGGCCCCGCCGTAACATCTCATGGCGACGCAGCGTCATAGCGGAATGCACGGCGG
>Ga0299913_10004412_pt1 | contig 11811 bp, 9 predicted proteins | sample RVTome_9_FD_201360 | JGI IMG/M metagenome (GOLD analysis project Ga0299913, IMG submission 201360) | Soil microbial communities from uranium-contaminated site in the Upper Colorado River Basin, Wyoming, United States - RVT155D38 (version 2) ... | reverse complement strand
ATGACGTCCACGCAGAAGTCGACCAGCGGGTCAACGATGAAATCCGTCATGAGCGGGGCATGGTAGGGACGACTAACATCGCGGGTCGCGTGGACCGGCTAACCAACCCCGTCTACCGGCATCGCCTCATCCAGATCGCCGCGGACGCCCTCCTGATCGCCGCGGCCTTCTATCTGGCCTTCAGGCTCAGGTTCCTGGATGCCGCCGGCGGGATCCCCGACCGCTACCAGGAGATGCTGGTGCAGTCGATCGGATTCGTGGTGGTCGGCACCCTGATCGTCTTCTACCTCTCGGGCCTGTACGAGAAGTGGTGGCGCTACTTCCGGCTGCCGGACATGATCGGGGTGCTGCGCGGGTGCGCGATCTCGACCGCGATCCTCGCCCTCACCTTTCTCCTCCTGAAGCCTTTCGAGGATCAGATCCCGCGCTCGGTCGTGGTGATGGAGTTCCTGCTCACGGTTTTCCTGGTCGGTGGCGCGCGGGCCGTCGCCCGGATGGTGCTGGTCGAGCGGATCGCGCGGCGCGACGCCGTCAGGGGCGCCCGCGAGGTCCTCGTGGTCGGTGCGGGCTCCGGCGGCCAGATGGTCGTCCGCGAGCTCCAGCTCAACCCCAATCTGGGCTCGCGCGCGATCGCGTTCCTCGACGACGATCCGCGCAAGCGCGGGATGCGGCTGCACGGGATCAACGTGCTCGGAGCGACCGACGAGATCGGGGAGGTCCTCGACGAGCTCACCCCGAACGAGGTGATCATCGCGATCCCGTCCGCGCCCGGGGAGCTCCGCGGGAAGGTGGTGACGGCCTGCAGGGAGCGCGATGTCCCGGTCCGGACCCTTCCGACCGTGTTCGAGCTGCTACGCGGCGGGGTCCAGCTCACGAGACAGCTGCGCGAGGTGCAGGTGGAGGATGTCCTCGGCCGTGAGCCGATCCGGATGGAGCTCGACCGGGTCGGCGCCTACATGCAGGACAAGGTAGTTCTCGTCACCGGCGCCGGCGGCTCGATCGGCGCGGAGCTGGTCCGCCAGATCGCCAGGGTGCGGCCGAGACTCCTGGTACTGCTCGACCACGCGGAGGACAACCTCTTCCAGATCGACCGGGAGATGATCGAGGAGCGTCACTTCACCCGGGTCGAGTCCGTGCTCGCCGACTGCAAGGAGGCGGACCGGATGCTGGAGGTGATGCAGCGGTTTGCGCCCGACGTGGTCTTCCACGCCGCGGCCTACAAGCACGTGCCTCTGATGGAGGGGAATCCGCTCGAGGCGGTTCGCAACAACGCGATCGCCACCCGGGTGACGGCGGAGACGGCAGTCGCATCGGGCAGTGAGCGGTTCGTCCTGGTCTCCACCGACAAGGCGGTCAATCCGCGCACGGTGATGGGAGCCTCGAAGGCGATGGCGGAATGGGTGGTCGATGCCGCCGGCCGAAAGCATCCACAGACCCGGTTCGTGACCGTTCGCTTCGGAAACGTGCTCGCTTCCTCGGGCAGCGTCGTACCGATCTTCCGCGCTCAGATCGAGCGCGGTGGCCCGGTGACGGTCACCGATCCCGAGATGACGAGGTACTTCATGACGATCCCGGAGGCGGTCCAGCTGGTGATCCGCTCCGGCGATCTGGGAGGGACCAGCGGCGAGGTGTTCGTGCTCGAGATGGGCGAGCCCGTCAAGATCGTCGACTTGGCGCACAACATGGTCCGCCTCGCCGGGTACGACCCAGAGGTCGACATCGCGGTCGAGTTCATCGGCAGGCGGCCCGGCGAGAAGCTGCACGAGGAACTCTTCAACTCCGACGAGCGCGCGCAGCCGACCGCCTCCGACAAGATCGTCCGCGCGGTTCGCCAGGCCCCACTCGACCCCGAATGGGTGACCGGCACGATCGAGCGCCTCGAGCAGCTCGTCCGGGCCGGCGACGAGGCCAATTTGGCCGCGCAGACGGTCGAGCTGGTTTCGCAGCGACGCGACACGCCGCTGCCCTCCGGCGACATCACGCCCTCCGCCTGAGGCGCGAGGGGCGCCCCCCCTTCCGCGGCGTGCCCTTAACATCACCCGCCGCAGCTCATGGAGCTCCTCAAGGAAGTCGGCGCAATCGCGGGTCTAGCCTCGTTCGTGGGCCTGGCCCTGCTTTGCCTTCTCTACTTCGCGCAGGCGCGCGACGTGCGTCGTCTGCGCGAGACCGCGAGCTTCCTGGTCGAGGGCAGGCAGGAGGACGGCGAGACGGTGGCGCCGGCGGAGCGCGCCGCGGCCGCGGTCGCCGCCAAGGAGCCCGAGGAGGCAGCCGCCGCGGCCGCCGCCACGGCACCGACCGAGGCGGAGGCCTTCCGCAGGGCGGAGCTCGCCCGCCAGGCGGCGGAGCGCCGGCAGCGCTTCGAGAAGCGCCGCCGCGGCAACGGGCGGGAGCGCCCGGCCTGGCTGTCCGAGCCGAGCTCCGTTGCGGTGATCGCCGTCGGGGCGATCCTGCTGGTTGCGGGGATCGCCTTCGGGGTCACCCGGGTCGTCGGGGGCGACGACGACTCTGCGCCGCAGGCCGGCGGAAGCAACAAGGGCCCGTGTCCGCCGGGACAGACGAAGGTCGCCGTGCTGAACGGCACCGCCACCGCCGGGCTCGCAGCCGAGTTCGCGGCCCCCCTCAAGCAGCGGGGCTACAAGACGACCCCGGTTGGCAACACCGAATCCCCGGTGCTCACCAGCGTCGTGATGTTCGATCCGCAGACTGGGCAGGAATGCGCGCCCGTCATCTCCGGCATCGTCGGGATCCAGAAGCAGCAGCCGATGAACGACGAGATCCGCGGGATCGCCGCGGGAGATCCGGTCGCGGTCGTGCTCGGTGACGATCAAGCGGGCGCGAGCTCGGGCGAAACGACCGGCTCGGGAATCTGACCCCACCGAGATCCAGCTCGGGCCTGATCGCGGCCGTGATGGTCGCCCTCTTGGTCGCGGGCTCGGTGTCGGCGATGATCGTGACCCAGAGGGCGCGGGACGAGGGACCCGTCGCCTACAACGTCGCCCTGAAGACAAAACCGGGTCGCTTCCGCCCCTGCTTCCGTCTCACCAAGGACGACACCGTCGACGTCGCGATCGTGGACGCGAGCGGGGGCGTGGTCAAGATGCTCGCCGAGGGCGCGCGTCTGAAGGGGGACGAGACGGCGCACTGCTTCGACTGGGACGGTCGCGCTGACGACGGTCAGTTCCCGCCGGCTGGCCGCTACAGGCTCAGGCTGACGCTCGCCGAGGCCGATCGCGTCGCCACCTCGGGCGAGCGCCTCAGGATTCCCGCCGGGGGCCCGCCCTCATGAGCGAAGTCCTCGAGGTGGGCGGTTCCATTGCCGCCGCGGCGGCGGTCGGATTCGCGCTGCTCGCGAACAACCGCCGGGTGCGAGCCGCGGGACTGATCGTCGCGCTCTCCATCGCCGTGGCGCTGGTCGCGGGACAGGGCTGGGACGAGCTGTCGGACCTGCGGGACAGCCCAGCCGCGTTCGCCGCGGTGATCGCCGCGTCGGCGATCGTCCTGGGGCTGCTCGCGGCGCTGATGCTTCGCTGGCCGCTCGTCCTGCCCCTGGCCCTCGTCGCCGCGCTCCCTTTCCGGATCCCGATCGGCGTCGGCGGGGGAGAGGACGTGAACCTGCTGGTGCCGCTCTACGCCGTACTCGGAGCGGGTGTGCTCGCGGAGGCGGTCGCCGCGATCCGCACCGATCGCCAATCCCCGGTCCGCATCCCGCGCCCGCTGGCGCTGGCGCTTCTCGTCGCCGTCGCGGTGTACGCGATCCAGGCCGCCTACTCGAACGACATCGACTTCGCGACCCGCAACATCGGCTTCTTCCTGATCCCGTTCGCGGTCATGTTCTCCCTCCTCGCCGAGGTCCGCTGGACGGCCAGGATGCTCCGGCTCGGCTTCCTCGTGGTGATCGCCGAGGCGCTGGCCTTCGCGGTGATCGGGGTCGGGCAGCACATCGCCGGGGGGATCTTCTGGAACGAGGCGCTCGAGATGTCGAACGACTTCCACTTCTACCTGCGCGTGAACTCGCTGTTCTGGGATCCGAACATCTACGGCCGCTACCTCGCGATGGCGATCGTGATCGCGCTCGGCGTCCTCGTGTGGACGGAGGACCGGCTGCGAAGCCTCGGGCTCGCGGGCGGCATCGCGATCCTGTTCGCCGGCCTCTCTGTCGCCTTCTCGCAATCGAGCTTCATCTCGCTGCTCGCGGGGATTGCGGTGCTGGCCGCGCTCCGGTGGAGCGTTGTATGGACGGCGATCGCCGCGCCCGTGGTGGCGGCGATCGCGATAGCGGGACTGCTGACGCTCGGGAGCGGGACGGGATCCGACACCAGTCCCAAGATCGAGACAGAGGGCCGCGGGACGCTGATCTCGGTCGGCATCGACCTCGCTCAAGAACGTCCGCTTTACGGACACGGCTCCGCCTCGTTCTCCGAGTCCTTCGCCGAGGCCGAGGACGTGAAGAAGGGCGAGAACACGGTCTCCCACAACGAGCCGGTTACCGTCGCCGCCGAGCAGGGCGCGATCGGGCTGCTGGTCTATCTGGGACTGCTCGCGGTGGCGCTGTGGACGCTTGTGTCCGGGATGCGCCGAATCGCGCCGGGGTTCGGCGGCGAGGCCTCGGCGGGTGCTGAGGCAGGCTTCGTCGCAGCAAGGATGGCGATCTTGGCGGGCTTCGCAGCGCTGCTCCTGCACACGATCGGCTACGCCGGATACCTGACCGATCCACTGACCTGGACCCTGCTGGCAATCGGCGGCGCGCTCGCGGTGCAGACCGGCGACGCTCCGTCGCTGCCGTCCCGGTCGTCGAAGAGTCTTTAGGCGATGACGGGGTACCTGCGCCGCCTGGCGACGACCGGCGCGGCCTACACGGCCTCGAGCGTGATCTCGAAGTTGATCGCGGTCGCGCTGTTGCCGCTCTATACGCGCCATCTGACCCCGGACGACTACGGCGCGGCGGAGGTGCTGCTCACCGGCGTGATAGCCGCAAGCATCGTCATCCGGCTGGGGATCATCGAGGCTCTCCTGCGCTTCTACTACGAGGCGGGGGAGGACCCCGACCGGGTCGTGAGAACCTCATTCGCGTCGCTCTTCTGGACCGCGACGATCGGGCTCGCCGTCTTGCTGCCGCTCGCCGGGCCCCTGTCCGAACTGTTGCTCGAGGAGTCGGAGCCGGGGCTCGTCCGGATTGCCATCTTCGGCCTCTGGATCTTCACGATGTACGAGTTCCTGCTCGCGCTGTTCCGGCTGGACGAGCGCGCGAAGGCCTTCTTCGCCTTCACGGTCTCGAACGTCCTGATCGCGATCCCGGTGACCGTCTGGCTGGTGGTGGCGGAGGACGAGGGGGCGCGTGGCCTGCTGCTCGGCCAGTACGTGACCGGGGCGGCGTTCCTGATCGCGTTGCTGATCACCCAGCGGCGCCGGATCGGTCTGCTCCCGGATAGGTCGCTACTTCGCCGCCTGATCCGGTTCGGGCTCCCCACGATGCCCGCCGAGCTCTCGCTCTACTCGCTCAACTTCATCGACCGGGTCCTGATCGTGCGGTTGGTCGGCCTCGCGGACGCCGGCCTCTACAGCCTCTCGGTCAAGTTCGCGCAGGCGGTGAACGTCCTGGTCAAGGGCTTCCAGCTCGCCTGGCCGCCGCTCGCCTACTCGATCCAGGACGACGACGAGGCGCGGCGCGCCTACGCGGTGATCGTCACCTGGTTCGTATCGGTGACGACCTTCGTGGTCGCTGGGATGTGGCTGTTCTCCCGCTGGATCGTCCGCGCCCTCGCCGCCCCCAAGTTCTTCGAGTCCTACGAGACGATCGGCCTGGTCTCGACCGGGGTGATGCTCTACGCACTCTACCTCGTCCTGGTCGTGGTCCTCGGCCGCACCGGTCGCACCGAGTTCAACTTTCCCGCGACCGCCGCCGGGACTGCCGTAAACATTGTGCTCAACCTCCTGCTGCTTCCTTCGATGGGGATCGTCGGCGCCGGGGTCTCCCTCGTCGCCTCCTACGCGGTGGTCCTGATCCTGATGTACGTCTTCACCCAGCGGCTCTTTCACGTTCCGTACGAGTGGCTCAGGCTCGCCCAGGCGCTGGGGCTGGCCGCCGCCCTGGTCGCGCTCGGGGAGGTCTTCCTCCCAACCGATGGAGTCGGCGGTTTTGCGGCGCGTGCCGGACTCTGGCTCACCTACCCGCTGCTCCTCTGGGTCAGCGGCTTCCTGAATGAGGAGGAGCGCCGAGCGGCCCGCCAGCTGCTCAGTCCCGCCGCCGCAATGGCCCGCCTACGGGTCCTTCGCGAGACGCCGATGGAGGAAGCCCCGGAGGAGCCGCCCGGCCGAGGCCCTCGCCTCACGCGGGAGACGCTCGAGGCCGAGCAGCGCGACGAGGACGCGATCCGCTAGCCCCACGGGGTCAGGTCTTGCAGTTGCACGGCGAGTGGTCAGGGGATCGCGTCGGCAAGTACCTCGGCCATCGTGGCGGCCTGACGCTTGACGTCATGTGACGCGGCGGCCTCGCGGGCCGCGGGGTTCGGGGAGGGCATCGACGCGGCCTTATCGAGACCGGCGAGCAGCGCGGCGGGGTCCTCCGGATCCACCAGCACTCCAGCGTCTGGCGTGACGAATTCGGGCGGGCCGCCGACGGTGGTGGCGAGGACGCTTCGCTCCATCGCCATCCCCTCGAGGGCGGCCTGGCCGAAGGGCTCCCGCAGGGAGGGCTGGCAGAGCACGTCGCAGGCCGCTACCCAGCGCGGGACCTCGGACTGCGGAACGCGACCGGTAATCCGGATCCCGGATCGGCCCTCGAGCTCGGGCCGGAGCGGCCCGTCGCCGACGAAGGCGAGGCGCCCGCGGCCGACCGACGCGAACGCATCGGCGAGACGGACTACGTTCTTGCGCTCGATCAGCGAGCCGACGCAGAGAAACGCCGGCCCTTCGCCCTCCCAGTCGAGCTCCCGCCGAGCCTCGGCCGCGGGGCGCGGTGAGAACGCGTCGAGGTCGACACCGCAGTCCGCGATCGCGACCTTCGACTCCGGTACCGCGGTCCGCTCGGTCAGCTGGCCGGCGAGCCAGCGCGAGTTGGCGATCACGGCCGCCGATCGGCTGAGCACTCCGGCGGTGACCCGGGTCACGCCGGGGAATCGACCGAGGTTCGCCACGTCCTGCCCGTGGGCCATCACGACCAGGGGCGCTCCGGCGGCGTTCGCCGCAAATGCTCCGGCCGCTCCGGCGGGAAAGAGGAAGTGGGCGAAGACGACGTCGGGATTCGTCCGCTTCGCCGCCTCGTGGGCCCGCCGGGCGAGCGTCACGTACTTGATGGGCGATCCGCCCCGTCTGCTGATCGAGGCGACCTCGACCTCGTGTCCCAGCCTTTCGAGCTCGCGGGCCAGCGGTACGAGAAAGCTGCCCAGGTCCGGGTTCTCCGGGCTCGGCCACATCTGGGTGACGAGCAGGATCCTCATTTGACGGCGTCGGCCGACCCTATCCGCCGGTTGTAGGCGTCGGCGGCCTCCCTGATCCCCTCGCCGCGCCCCGGCATGAGCGCCTGACGGGCATGGAGCCAGTAGCGGCGCGGGGAGTGACCGGGGAGGGCCACGGCTGCGATCGCGCGGAGCAGATACGGCCAGGCGAGAAGCGGCCGCATCAGAAAGGCCGCCACGCGCCCGTGATGCTTGCGGAGGTAGAGATCTCGATTGCGGTGGTACTCGACGGTCCGGCGCTCGGACCCGGCGAGATCCCGCGCCATCTGGTCGTCGTGGACCGCCTCGGCGGTCGGGACGTAGAGAATCCGCCAGCCGGCCACGCGAAGCCGCTTGCAGAAGTCGGTCTCATCCGAATAGACGAAGAATCGGGGGTCGAGCCACCCCACCTGCCCGGCGGCCGAGCGGCGGACCAGCATCGCGCTCGACTGCACCCACCCGACCGCTCGGGTCACGGTCCCGCCGCTCTGGACGGTGTGGCGCCGATGCAGGAAGACCGCCCCGGCGAGGGCCGTGCCGAACCCCGGGAGACGCCAGGCGCAGGGAACGCGCAAGCCGTCCGGCGAGAGCAGCTGCGCGCCGGCCGCGCCCGCCTGGGGGTCCGCCCGAAGCGCGTCGAGCAGCGCCCCGACGGCGCCGGGCCGGAGCTCGGAGTCCTCGTTCAGCAGCAGGCAGAACTCGCCGTTCGCCTCGCGAAGCAGCCGACTGTCGTTTGCCGCCTTTCCCGTCCGGCGATCCAGCTCGATCAACCGGATCCCGTCGCCGCGCGATCTGACCGCCTCGGCCGAGCCGTCGTCGGAGGCGTTGTCGAGCACGAGGACCTCGTGCTCGAGGCCCGCCGGGGTCGTCCTCGCGATCGCATCCAGGCAGGCGAGCAGATGGTTGCGGCCGTTGGTGTTGACCACGCAGTAGGAGAGCAGCACGGCGACAATGCTCGCCTATGCGGGTCCATCTCGTCGATCCGGCGGCCTACACGCCGCCCTACGACCACGCCCTGGCTGGAGCGCTCGCCCGCGCTGGAGCGACGGTCGAGCTGATCACCTGCCGGTTCCCTCACGGACCGGTGCCGCGCCAACATGAAACGGGTGACCCCTCCGACATAAGACGGGTTGCTCCTGAACGGAGCACCCTCGCATCAACGGGGCCCCCTCGCACCTACGAGGTGCGCGAGCGCTTCTACCGCCGCGCCTCCCGGCCCGGCCTGCGTCCAGGCGCTCGGCGTGCGGCACGCGCCGCCGAGCACCTGCCCGACATGCTCTCCTATCGCCGCGAGGCCGACCGCGCCGACGTCGTCCACTACCAGTGGCTTCCGATCCCGGCCCTGGATCGCCGTCTGCTGGTCCGGCGGCGGCCCCGCGTCTTCACGATGCACTGGCGGCTCCCCGAGGCCGGGACGCGGATCGCCCGGACACTCACCGGCCTGCTCGCCGAGATGGACGCGGTCGTCGTCCACACCGAGCACGGCGCCGGGCGGCTGGAGCGGGACTTCGGGGTGTCCGCCGATCGGCTGCGGGTGATCCCCCACGGTGCCTTCGACTACCTGACGCGTCAGGAGGACGAGGTGCCGCTGCCGGAGGAGCTCCGAGGGGTCGAGGGACCGGTGATCCTCGCCTTCGGCCTGGTCCGTCACTACAAGGGAACGGACGTCCTCCTCGAAGCGTTTCAGCGGCTCGAGGGAGCGGAGCTCTGGGTGGTGGGAGCGCCGAGGATGCCGATGGAGCCGCTGCACAAGCTTGCGGAGCGCGCCCCGGGCCGGGTCCGCTTCGTGGAGCGGTTCATCACCGACCCGGAGATCCCGGCGTTCATGCGGCGCGCCGACCTGGTCGTCCTGCCCTACCGGAACATCGAGCAGTCCGGGGTCCTCTACACGGCGCTCGCCTTCGGCCGTCCCCTGGTCCTGAGCGCCGTCGGCGGCTTCCCGGAGATCGCCGAGCGCGGCGCGGCGCGGCTGTTCCCGTCCGAGGATTCGGGCGCCCTTCGGGACGTGCTGGCGGAGCTCCTCGCCGATCGGGAGGCACGGGAGGCACTCGGCGCGGCGGCAGCGGAGGCGGCGAGCACGCGCTACTCCTGGGATGGGATCGCGCGGTCGACCGTCGAGCTCTATGGCGAGCTGGTCAGCCGTCCGCGATGAGGGCTGTCCGCCGATAATCCCCCGCTATGGCGCTGGAAATCGTCTTCTGGGTGGCGGCGGGACTGATCGGCTTCGCCCATCTCGGCTATCCGCTTCTCCTCCGCGGGCTGGTCGCCGCCTTCGGAGAGGACGAGCGGGTGCCACCGCTCGACGGTGAGCCGCCGATGGTCAGTCTGATCGTCGCTGCCTACGACGAGGCGGAGGTGATCGAGCGCAAGGTCGCGAACGCTCGCGCGCTCGACTATCCGGCGAATCGGCTCGAGGTGATCGTCGCCTCGGACGGCTCCAGCGATCGCACTGCGGAGCTCGCCCGGTCGGCGGGTGCGGACCTGGTCCTCGAGCTGCCGCGCGGCGGCAAGGTCGCCGCACTGAACGAGGCCGCGAGACGGGCGGGCGGCGCCATCCTCGCCTTCTCCGACGCGAACAGCTTCTGGCGCCCGGACGCGCTGCGCCGTTTGGTCGCTCGGTTCTCCGATGAGCGGGTGGGGTACGCCTGCGGACAGGTTCGCTTCCTTGGCGGCGAGGGCGGCAACCAGGAGGGGCTTTACTGGCGCTACGAGATGGCGGTCCGCCGGATGGAGTCGCGGCTCGCCGGGATCACGGCCGGGAACGGCGGCATCTACGCGGTCCGCCGGGAGGCCTACATCGAACTCGACCCGAGCCGAGGGCAGGACATCGGCTTCCCCTTCGAGCTCACCAAGCGGGGCTGGCGGGCGGTCTACGAGCCGGCCGCCGTCGCGGAGGAGAAGATGGCGCCGACCGTCGAGGGGGAGTTCCGCCGCAAGCGCCGGATGATGTGGGGCCTCTGGGACGTGATGCTGAAGTGGGGGATGCTCGACCCCCGTGGCTACGGAGCGGCATATGCCCTCGAGATCTACTCGCACCGCCTCCTCCGCTATCTCACCCCCTGGCTCCACCTGATCGCCTTCGGGGCCAACTTCGCGCTGCTCTCGGAGGGAACGCTCTACCTCGTCACGATGGGACTCCAGCTCGCCCTGCTCGCCGGGGCGCTCCTGGGGCGCTTCCTACCAGTGCTCCCCTTCCGGATCGCGTACTACTACGTGACCGTGACCGCCTCGATCGCGGTCGGCCTGTGGGACCGGTTGCGCGCGGGGGCGGTGCCGATCGGCTGGGAGAAGGTGGAGGGGACCCGGTGAGCGACGACGGACGCCACGCGACGGATCCGGGGCAACAGCGCTTCCAGGTGCCGGAGCCGGTACCCCGCCCGAGGAAGGGGCTCCCGCGTGCCGCCGACCTGGCGATCGCGGCGCTCGGCCTGGGTCTGGTCTCTCCGATCCTGATCGCAGCGGCGATCGCGATCAAGCTCTCTTCGCCCGGACCGGTCTTCTACAGGCAGCGCCGGGTCGGGAAGGACGGGGCGATCTTCGGGCTCTACAAGCTCCGCACGATGCGCCTCGGGGCGGACCCGGTCGGGGTCGGTACCGCGGTGACGGCGGACGACCCACGCGTCACCCGGGTAGGCCGATTTCTGCGCCGCTACTCGCTCGACGAGCTTCCGAATCTGATCAACGTCATTCGTGGCGAGATGCGGATCGTCGGGCCGCGGGCCACCCTCCCGGCCCAGGTCGAGCTCTACACCCCGCGGCAGCGACGCCGGCTCGATCTCCGGCCCGGGGTGACGGGCTGGGCGCAGATCCACGGTCGCGCCGGGATCCCCTGGGAGGAGCGGATCGAACTCGACGTCTGGTACGTGGAGCATCGCTCCCCCTGGCTCGACCTGAAGATCCTCGCCCGCACGCCGAAGGCGCTCCTGGGCGGCGCCGGCAACGTGGCCGCAGACCCCTACGCCGGTTCCTCACCGGACTCACCCCTCCGGCAGGCCGCGGAGCGCGAGGAGCCCACGTCTCGCTCCGGGAAGGACAGCTAGGGTCTCGGCGCGATGGCGCGGGGCATCTCGCTCAGGGACTTCAGGCCCGAGGACGCCGAGGCCGTTCACCGCTGGTTCAACAGCCCGGCGGCGACGGCCAACCTGCTCGAGCACCGAGAGTCGTTCACCGAGGAGGACGCCCGGCGGTGGGTGGAGCGGGCGATCGAGCAGAGCAAGGACCCGGAGTCGGAGGATCGCAAGTGGGCGATCGAGGTCGAGGGGATCGACGAGGCGGTCGGCTATACGGCCCTCTATGGCCTCCGCAGGCAGACCGCGCCGGAGCTCGGGGCGATCGTCGGCGACGAGCGGGTCGCCGGGAAGGGGGTCGGCCGCGAGGC
>Ga0299913_10004411_pt1 | contig 11814 bp, 9 predicted proteins | sample RVTome_9_FD_201360 | JGI IMG/M metagenome (GOLD analysis project Ga0299913, IMG submission 201360) | Soil microbial communities from uranium-contaminated site in the Upper Colorado River Basin, Wyoming, United States - RVT155D38 (version 2) ... | reverse complement strand
CCCGGCTTCTCCGCCCACGAGTCGATGACCAGCTCGTTGCGGGCCCGCTTGCCGCGGGACGGGATCCAGCGGGCGAGGATGATCAGGCCGGCGACGGTGGTGGCCCAGAAGAACCCCAGCGCGACGACGCCCAGCAGCGCGTTGCCGCCCTTGTCGCCCCAGCCTGTGGCCAGGAACCCGACCCACAGCACGATGGCCAGCCCACCGCCCACGGTGTGCACGTTGAGCAGTCCCCGTGACACCTCCAGCCGCCCGGACCTCCGCCCGCCGCGGAAGCGCAGCCGGGTCAGCACGACGTCGACGACGGCGAGCGCGGTGAGGACGTAGACGACCACGGACAGGGACACGGGTCGATCCTGCCTTATCCGGCCGGGTCGTCGCGACCGGACACGTCCCCTGCCCGGCGGTCCCGCTCCTCCGCCGCCTCGAGCTGGCCGGCCAGCCGCTCGAGGAGCGCGTCGACTTCGCCCATGCGGTAGCCGCGCGGCACCACGCCGAACCGCACCCGGCGTACGTCGTCGCCCGTGAGCGGCCGGCCCAGGGGCAGCATCACGTCGGGACGGTCGTCGTACGCACGCGACATCGGGGTGCCGCGCCCGGCGGCGACCAGGCCGATGCCGCCCAGCGCGAGCACGAGCAGGATCGCGAAGAACCACATCATCGGCTCACTCCGGCTGCTTGGGGCGGTCGAGGTGCTTGGCGTGGCCCTCGCGGCCCGCGGCCATGATCGCCACGGCCTCGTCGATGTCGTCGGTGAGCGTGACCAGGTCGAGGTCCTCGGGGCTGATCTTGCCCTCGGCCAGCACGACGTCGCGCAGCCAGTCGAGCAGGCCCTTCCAGTACGCCGACCCCAGGAGCACCACGGGGAACGAGGTGACCTTCTGGGTCTGCACCAGTGTGAGCGCCTCGAAGAGCTCGTCGAAGGTGCCGAGGCCGCCGGGCATCACGATGAAGCCCTGCGAGTACTTCACGAACATGGTCTTGCGCGCGAAGAAGTAGCGGAAGTTGATGCCCCTGTCGACCCACGGGTTGAGGCCGGTCTCGAAGGGCAGCTCGATGCCGAGGCCGACGCTGACGCCGCCCGCCTCGGAGGCCCCCTTGTTGGCCGCCTCCATCGCGCCGGGGCCGCCGCCGGTGATCACCGCGAAGCCGGCCTCGGCGAGCTTGCGGCCGAGCTCCTCGGCCTGCCCGTAGAAGGGGTGGTCCGCCGGGGTGCGCGCCGAGCCGAAGACGGCGATCGCCGTCCCGAGCTCGGCCAGGGCGCCGAAGCCCTCGACGAACTCGGCCTGGATGCGCAGCACGCGCCAGGGGTCCGTGTGCACCCAGTCGCTGGGGCCGCGGGAGTCGAGCAGCCGCTGGTCGGTGGTGCCGGTGTCGATCTGTCCCCGGCGCATCACCACCGGGCCGCGGTGCTTGTCGCGCCGCGGCGTCTGCTCCCCGCTCATCGGGCCTCCAGCCAGGCGCGCAGCTGCTGCTCGCAGCGGACGATCTGCTCCACGGGCACGTGCTCCTCCTGCTTGTGGGCCAGCAGCGGGTCTCCGGGACCGAAGTTCACGGCGGGGACGCCGAGCGCGCTGAACCGGGCGACGTCGGTCCAGCCGAACTTCGGCTCCGCGACACCCCCGACCGCGTCGATGAAGGCCTTCGCGGCGGGCACCGAGAGGCCGGGGAGGGCTCCGGGCGAGGTGTCGGTGACCGTGACGTCGTACCCGTCGAAGAAGTCGCGCAGGAACGCCTCGGCCTCGGCCTCGGCCCGGTCCGGCGCGAAGCGGTAGTTGACGGTCACGACGCACTCGTCGGGCAGCACGTTGCCGGCCACGCCTCCGGACACGAAGACCGCGTTGAGGCCCTCGTGGTACTCCAGCCCGTCGATGACCGGCATGCGCGGCGTGTAGTCCTGCAGCTTCGCGAGGATCGGGGCGGCGGCGTGGATCGCGTTGACGCCCATCCACGCGCGGGCGCTGTGGGAGCGCTCGCCGGTGGTGCGGACCTCCACCCGCATGGTGCCCTGGCAGCCGGCCTCCACGCCCGCGTTGCTCGGCTCCATGAGGATCGCGAAGTCGGCGCCGAGGAGCTCGGGGTGGCTCAGCGAGAGGTGGCGCAGACCGTTGGCCTCGGCGTCGATCTCCTCGGCCTCGTAGAAGACGTAGGTGACGTCGCGGACCGGCTCGGCGAGCGTGGTGGCGATCCTGAGCGCGACGGCGACGCCGCCCTTCATGTCGACGCTGCCGAGGCCGTGGAGGACCCCGTCCTCGAGCCGGGCCGGCAGGTTGGCGTTGAGGGGCACCGTGTCGAGGTGGCCGGCGATCACCACCCGGTCGGGCCGGCCGAGCTCGGTGCGCGCCACGATCGAGTGGCCGACGCGGGTCACCTGCAGGTGCGGTACGCCGACGAGGACGGCCTCGACCGCGTCGGCGATCGCCTGCTCGTTGCGGCTCACGGACTCGATGTCGACCAGCTGGCGGGTCAGCTCGACGACGTCGGTGGTCATGTCGAGGCTCATGGCCCTCATCCAAACAGATGGTCCCCAACGTGTGGGCCGCACCCAGCCTCGTGAGGGGACCCAATCGTTGGGGACTATCCGGAGAGGTCAGGCGCGCACGACGGTCACGGCGAGCTCGGGTGCCTCCTCCAGCGTGACGGCGGTGGCCAGGGTCTCCGCGGCGAGCAGCCGCTCGTGGGCACGGGCGGCGTCGACGATCTCGGCGGGGCCGGCCACGGTGAGGACGATCCGGTCGGAGACGTCGAGCCCGGCGTCCTTGCGGGCCTGCTGCACCGTGCGCACCAGGTCGCGGGCGGCGCCCTCGGCCTCGAGCTCGGGGGTCAGCGTGGTGTCGAGGACGACGAAGCCGCCGCGCGGCAGCATGCCGGTCGCGCTGCCCTCGTCGGCGCCGGCGACCACGGTCTCGAGGGTGTACTCGCCCTCCTCCAGCGCCAGCCCGCCGGCGACGACGGTCCCGTCCTCGCCGACGCTCCAGTCGCCGGACTTCGCGGCCTTGATCGCGGCCTGCACCTCGCGGCCGAGCCGGGGGCCGGCCGCGCGGGCGTTGACGGCCAGCCGCTGGCTCACGCCGTACGACGACGCCTCGGGCGCCGCGACGTCGAGCAGGCGGACCTCCTTGACGTTGACCTCGTCGGCGACGATCCCGGTGAACCGCTCGAGACCGGCCGGGTCTGCGGTGACGACCGTGAGCGAGGCGAGCGGCAGCCGGTTGCGCAGCTGGCCGGCCTTGCGCAGCGCCGAGGTGGCCGAGCAGACGTCGCGCACGAGGTCCATGGCCGCGACGAGGGGCTCGTCGGCGGGCAGGTCCTCGACGCTCGGCCAGTCGGCGAGGTGCACCGAGCGCTCGCCGGTCAGCCCGCGCCAGACCTCCTCGGTCGTGAGCGGCGCGAGCGGGGCCATGGCCCGGCAGAGCACCTCGAGCACCGTGTGCAGCGTGTCAAAGGCGTCCCTGGTGCCCTGGGGGACCTCGCCGGCGGCCGTGTCCACCCAGAACCGCTCGCGGCTCCGGCGGATGTACCAGTTGGTCAGCACGTCCATGAACGACCGCGTCGACTCGCACGCGCTGGCGATCTCGAGCGCGTCGAAGTGCGCGGTGAGCTGGTCGACGTACTCCCGGAGCTTGGCGAGCAGGTGGCGGTCGAGCGGGTCCGTGGAGTCCGTCCGCCACAGCGGCTCGTAGCCGGCCGCGTTGGCGTACAGGCTCTGGAAGTACCAGCTGTTCCACAGCGGGATCAGCACCTGCCGCACCGAGTCGCGGATGCCCTGCTCGGTGACGACGAGGTTGCCGCCGCGCAGGATCGGCGAGGACATGAGGAACCAGCGCATCGCGTCCGCGCCGTCACGGTCGAAGACGTCGCGTACGTCGGGGTAGTTGCGCAGGCTCTTGGACATCTTCTGGCCGTCGGAGCCGAGCACGATGCCGTGGCTGATGCAGCTGGAGAACGCGGGCTTGTCGAAGAGCGCGGTGGCCAGGATGTGCAGCGTGTAGAACCAGCCGCGGGTCTGGCCGATGTACTCGACGATGAAGTCGGCCGGGAAGTGGTGCCGGAACCACTCCTCGTTCTCGAACGGCACGTGGTTCTGCGCGAACGACATCGAGCCCGAGTCGAACCACACGTCCAGCACGTCCGGCACGCGGCGCATCGTCGACCTCCCCGTGGGGTCGTCGGGGTTGGGCCGGGTCAGGTCGTCGATGTAGGGGCGGTGCAGGTCCGTCACCGTGACGCCGAAGTCGCGCTCCAGCTCCGCGAAGGAGCCGTAGACGTCGATGCGGGGGTGCGCCGGGTCGTCGGACTTCCAGACCGGCACCGGGGAGCCCCAGAAGCGGTTGCGGGTGATCGACCAGTCGCGGGCGTTCTCCAGCCACCTGCCGAACTGGCCGTGCTTGATGTGGTCGGGGGTCCACGCGATCTGCTCGTTGAGCTCGAGCATGCGGTCCTTGAACCTCGTGACCTCCACGAACCAGGACTCGACGCCCTTGTAGATCAGGGGCTGCCGGCAGCGCCAGCAGTGCGGGTAGGAGTGGTCGTAGGTCTCCCGGCGCAGCAGGACGGTGCCGGGGCTGACCGAGCCCTGGTCCGTGGCCTCGACGGGGCCGACCACCGAGTTGCGCGTGGCCGCCTTGAGGTGGTCGATGATCTGCAGGTTGGCGTCGAAGACCAGCATCCCGGCGTACTCGTCGACGGGGTGCGTGAAGCGGCCGTCCCTGCCGACCGGCATCACCGCCTCGATGCCCTCACGGTCGGTGACCTCCTTGTCGACCTCACCGAACGCGCCGGCGCTGTGCACGAGGCCGGTGCCGTCCGTGGTGGTCACGGCGTCGTCGGCGGCGACCACGCGGAAGGCGTTCTCGTGGCCGGCGAAGTAGGAGAACGGCGGCGCGTAGGTGCGGCCGAGCAGCTCGGCCCCCTTGTAGCGGCCGAGCACGGTCGGCTCACTGTGCCCGTCGGGGCCTGCGGCCGGGGCGAGCTCGCGCGCGTACGCCGGCAGCCGGGCCTCGGCGAGCAGGTAGCGCGTGGTCTCGTCGGTGCCGGGCACGGCGGCCTCGACGACGACGTAGTCGATCTCCGAGCCGACCATGACCGCGAGGTTGGACGGCAGCGTCCACGGCGTCGTGGTCCAGACGAGGACGTGCGCGCCGTCGAGCACCGGGTCGGTGCCGAGAGTCTCCAGGCGGAACCCGACCGTGACGGCCGGGTCCTGCCGCATCTGGTAGACGTCGTCGTCCATCCGCAGCTCGTGGTTGGACAGCGGCGTCTCGTCCTGCCAGCAGTACGGCAGGACGCGGAAGCCCTCGTAGACCAGGCCCTTCTCGTGCAGCTGCTTGAAGGCCCAGATGACCGACTCCATGAACTCGGGGTTCATGGTCTTGTAGTCGTCGTCGAAGTCGACCCAGCGCGCCTGGCGGGTGACGTAGTCGCGCCACTCGTCGGCGTACTTGAGCACGGACTCACGGCAGGCGGCGTTGAACTTCTCGATGCCGAGGTCATGGATCTCGTCGGTGGTCTTCAGGCCGAGCTGGCGCATCGCCTCGAGCTCGGCGGGCAGGCCGTGGGTGTCCCAGCCGAAGCGGCGCTCGACCCGCTTGCCGCGCATCGTCTGGAAGCGCGGGACGATGTCCTTGACGTAGCCGGTCAGCAGGTGGCCGTAGTGCGGCAGGCCGTTGGCGAACGGCGGGCCGTCGTAGAAGACGAACTCGTTGGCGCCGTCCTCCCCGGGGTCGCGCTGGTCGACGGAGGCCTGGAACGTGCCGTCGGACTCCCAGTAGGCCAGGACGGCCTCCTCGATCCGCGGGAAGCGCGGGCTGGCGGGAACGCCCTGGGCGTCGGTGTGGCTGACCTTCGGGTACGCCATCGCGGCTTCTCCTGGTGGTACGTCGTCGGGTTCGGTGGTCGAGACCACGTGCTTCCACAGGGACGATCGTCAGACCGCGGTACCACCCTGCTTGCCCCGTCCCGGCGGTCTCGACCACCGAGCGGAAGCCGCTCGTTGAAGGCTGTGACGGGCCCACCCGTCCGGTTCTACTGGGCCACCCGCGTGATCTCGACAGCGCTCGATCACCTGCGTGGCTGTTCTTCCGGAGGCTCGCCGCTGATGACGGCTCAGACGCCTGTGGGCGAAATCCTACGGGCAGTCGCTCCCGCGGCGAAACCGGATTCAGCCGCAGTCGTCCTCGAACGGCTTCCCCGCGACCCGGTCGTCCATCCAGGTCAGCAGCTCGTTCACCGTCGCCGGGCTCGCGACCACCGACGAGTGCCCGCCCGGGTACTCGCGGTAACGCACCTCGCCGCCCGCCTCGCAGACACCGGAGACCCAGTCGCGCGTGACGTCGCGGGGCACCACCGCGTCCTGGGTCGACTGGCCGACGAAGAGCGGTGCCTCCATCCGTCCGGTGGGCGAGTTCCGGTCGAGCAGCTCGCCGAAGCGGCCGTCGTACGCCTCCTCGGGGAGAAGCTGCCCCTTGAGCCCCTTGGCCAGCTGGTACATCGACGCGAACTCGTCGCCGCCGAGGCACCCGGCCGCGGCCTTCTCGACCATCGGGCGACTGGCCTCGGGCACCTGCTCCAGGATCCCCGCGCGGGGGTACTCCCGGTCCCACGCGGCCACCACGAAGGCCGACACGAGCGCGGCGGTGGAGGTGTCCTCGAGCCGGCGCACGACCTCGCGCAGGCGGGTCGGCACCCCGGTCGCGGCGACGCCGGACACCTCCAGCTCCGGCGCGTACGACGACGCCTCGGCGCCCGCCCACAGCACCGCGTGACCGCCCTGGGAGTGCCCCCACAGCACGGTCTCCTCGTCGGCCTCGGGGACGAGCTCGCGGCCGGACCTGACCGCGTCGAGGACGTCGTGCGCCGCGGCCCTGCCGACCAGGTAGTCGTGCCCACCCGGCGTACCGAGGCCCGCGTAGTCGGGAGCCACCACGACCCAGCCGCGCTCGGCCAGGGTGCTGAGCGAGGCCACCGTGGCCTGCGCCCGGTCCGGTCCCGAGGGAGCGCAGTCCTGGGCCATGCCGACGGTGGGGTGCGCGACGGCGGCGACCGCACCGCGGTCGCCCGGGTTGGCCGGCGCGACGACCAGCCCGGTCCCCTCCCGGGGCTCCCCCCGGGCGTCCGTCGTGCGGTAGCGCACCCGCCACGCCTCGACGCCGGCGCCGGCCCCGCCGTCGTACGGCTCGGACGAGAGCAGCCGTCCCGGCTCGTCCGGCCCGGCCTCCGACGAGCGGTCCGACGAGGGGGAGTCCGCCTGCTCGGCCTTCTCCCCGCCGCCGGAGCAGCCGGTCAGGAGGAGCAGCAGGACAAGGGCTGCGGAGACGGCGGCGCGGGCCGGTCCCGAGACACCGGGCAGGTGTGTCATGGGGCCTCTCGTAGAGTGGTCGGTCGTGACCACCAATAATGCACATGGCTTCGGCGTGGCCACGTACGCCGCCGACGACACCGTTCTCGACGTCTGGTTCCCGGCGCCCGCGCTGGGGGCCGCTCCCACCGACGCGCAGGCTCCCGCGGAGCTCGACGCGCTGGAGGGCAAGGACGAGGCCCGCGGTGTCCGTCGTGCGGTCGTCCGCGTCGACATCGACGACCTGTCCACCGCCCCGGCGTCCCCCGAGGACGCGTGGCTCCGACTCCACCTGCTCTCCGCGCGGCTCGTGCAGCCGCACGGTCTCTCGGTGGACGGCGTGTTCGGCCTGCTGGCCAACGTCGTCTGGACCTCCGAGGGCCCGTGTGCGGTCGAGGGCTTCGAGCTGACCCGTGCGCGCCTGCGCGCCGAGGGCCGCAACGTCGCCGTCTACGGCGTCGACAAGTTCCCGCGCATGGTCGACTACGTCCTCCCGGCCGGCATCCGCATCGCCGACGGCGACCGCGTCCGCCTGGGTGCCCACCTCGCCTCGGGCACGACGGTCATGCACGAGGGCTTCGTGAACTTCAACGCCGGCACGCTCGGCGCCTCCATGGTCGAGGGCCGCATCTCGGCCGGCGTCGTGGTCGGCGATGGCTCCGACGTCGGCGGTGGCGCCTCGATCATGGGCACCCTGTCCGGTGGCGGCACCGCGGTCATCTCGGTCGGCGAGCGCTGCCTGCTCGGCGCCAACGCCGGGATCGGCATCTCGCTGGGCGACGACTGCGTCGTCGAGGCGGGCCTCTACGTCACGGCCGGCACGAAGGTGACCGTGAAGGACATCGAGGGCAAGCCGAAGGCCATCAAGGCCTCCGAGCTGTCCGGGGTCAGCAACGTCCTGTTCCGCCGCAACTCCGTCACGGGCGCCGTCGAGGCCGTTCCGTGGCAGGGCGAGGGCATCGCCCTCAACGCGGCGCTGCACGCCAACGACTGACGCATGGCGACACGGGGCCGGATCGTCGGCGGAGTCGCCGCGCTCGGCCTCGTCGCCGGTGGCATTTTCGCTGCTGTGAAGCTCGGGGTCGGCCCGCTGGCCGATCCCGAGGAGTGCCGTGCGGTCGTGGGCGGCCACACGGTGGAGATCAACACCGAGCAGGCGGAGAACGCCTCGCTGATCGCCGCCATCGGCGTACGTCGGGGCCTCCCTGCCCGGGCGGTCAGCATCGCTCTGGCGACGGCGTACCAGGAGAGCAAGATCGCCAACATCGAGCACGGTGACCGTGACTCGCTGGGGCTCTTCCAGCAGCGTCCCTCGCAGGGCTGGGGCAGCGAGGAGCAGATCCTCGACCCCTACTACTCGATCAACCGGTTCTACGACGAGCTGGTCAAGATCGACGGCTACAAGGAGATGCGCATCACCGAGGCCGCGCAGCTCGTGCAACGCTCCGGGTTCCCCGAGGCCTACGAGGACCACGCCGAGGATGCGCGCGCGCTCGCCTCCGCGCTCACGGGCCACTCCGGCGACGGGCAGTTCAGCTGCGTGGTGCGGCACGACCTCCCCGACGAGTCGGACGACCTCGACCGGGCCGGGCTCACCGGCCGCGCCGCCCACGTCCGCCGCGACCTGCAGGCCGCGTTCGGCGAGGTGCCGATGGGGGGCTTCGAGCCCCGCGGCGTCTCCACCGGCCACAAGGACGGCTCGGCGCACTACGAGGGCCGGGCGATCGACATCTTCTTCCGCCCCGTCAACAAGGCCAACAACCGCCGTGGATGGGCGATGGCCTACTACGTCGTCGCCCAGGCCGAGCGGCTCGGAGTCGACCACGTCATCTACGACGACATGATCTGGGGCTCCGGGCGGCGCTCGGAGTCCGGCTGGCGCGAGTACGACGAGCCCGACGGCCCCGGCGACAAGGCGGTGCTGCGGCACCTCGACCACGTCCACGTGGACGTCGTCGACTGACACACCGGGATAGTCCCCAACGTTCAGGCCCTCCCTGCCGCGATTTCGGGGCCCGATCGCTGGGGACTATCCGCCTCGGGGCCGGCCTGTGGATCACGCTGGCAACGCGACGTGGAACGCGCCACGCTGGCGTGCATGCCCGACCAGTCCCTCGTCGCCCTCCACGCTGGGATCGTGTGGCCTGTGCGCCCCGCGTACGGCGATCGACCGGGCCCGTCGCGCAAGGAGGTCCGTGGCCCGCGCTGGACCAGGACCGGCCCGGGCCTCTATGTCCCCACGGGGACGGCACGGGCGCCCGAGCAGCGGATCGTCCAGGCCGCCGCCCTGCTGCCTGCCTTCGGCGCCGTGACCGGGTGGGGCGCACTCCGCTGGGCCGGTGCGGCCTGGTTCGAGGGCATGACCCCGGACGGCACGGAGTACGCCGACGTGCAGCTGGCCTGCGACTACCGACGCCCGTGGCCCGGCATCCTGGTCTGCGAGGAGGGCCTGGACCCCTGCGAGATCCTCGTGCTCGACGACGTCCGGATCACCGACCCGGTGCGCTCAGTCGTCTACCTCATGCGCTACGCCCGGAGCCGGCGTGACGCGGTCCGGGCCTTCGACATGGCCGCCTACAACGACCTCGTCTCCCGCGACGAGGTCGGCACCTACATCGACTGTCACCACGCCTGGACCGGCATCCCGCAGGCCCGCGAGGCATTCCCCCACTGCGACGAGAACGCCTGGTCCCCCACGGAGGTGGACATGCGCCTCACCTGGAGCGTCGACGCGGGGCTCCCCCGCCCGCTGACCAACGTCCCGGTCTTCACCCTCGACGGCCGGCACATCGGCACGCCCGATCTCATCGATGCGAAGGCGGGCGTGGTCGGGGAGTACGACGGCGCTCTCCACCTCGCCGGCGCGCAGCGGTCGCGCGACGTCCGGCGGGAGGCACTCTTCCGCGACCACGGCCTCGAGCCGGTCACGATGATGGCCGAGGACCTTGTCGACACCGGGGCCTTCGTCGCCCGTCTCCACGCCGCCTACGGGCGCGCTGCACACCGGCCTGCGAGCGAGCGGAGCTGGACCGTCGTACCCCCGGGCTGGTGGGTCGAGACCCGGACTGTCGCCCAGCGGCGCGCGCTCACCCAGGCCCAACGGCGGCGGTTCCTCGCCATCCGGCGCACCGTCGCCTGACAACTCCGGTAGTCCCCAACGCCTGGGTCCCTGGACCGTCGTTCCAGGGGCCCGGACGTTGGGGACTACCGGGTTCAGGCGAGGCGGGCGACGGCGGCCGCGACCCGCTCGTCGGAGGCGGTGAAGGCGATCCGGACGTGCTGCCCACCGGCCCGGCCGTAGAAGGCACCCGGCGCGACCAGGATGCCGCGGTCGGCGAGCCACGAGACCGTCTCCCAGCAGTTCTCGTCGCGGGTGGCCCAGAGGTACAGCGACGCCTCGGAGTGGTCGATGCGGAACCCGGCGCCCTCGAACGCCTGCTTCAGCTGCGCCCGGCGGGCGGCGTACCGCTGGTGCTGCTCGGCGACGTGGTCGTCGTCGGCCAGCGCAGCCGCCATCGCCACCTGCTGGGGGCCCGGCATCTGCAGGCCGAGGTTCTTGCGTACGGCGAGCAGCTCGGCCACGACTGCGGGGTCGCCGGCGACGAACGCGCAGCGGTAGCCCGCGAGGTTGGAGCGCTTGGACAGCGAGTGGACGCTGAGGATGCCCTCGTGGGAGCCGCCGCAGACGTCGGGGTGCAGCACGGAGACGGGCCCGGAGTCCGGCGCAGTCTGCCACGACATCTCGAGGTAGCACTCGTCGGAGACCAGCAGCGTGCCGCGCTCACGGCACCAGTCGACGACCTTCCGCAGGTGCTCCTTGGGGAGCACCCGCCCGGTCGGGTTGGAGGGGCTGTTGATCCAGAGGACCCGCGGCACCTCGGGGCCGAGCGACGTCAGCGAGTCGGTCGCGACCGCGCGGGCGCCGACCAGCGCGGCGCCGACCTCGTACGTCGGGTAGGCCAGCTCGGGGTAGACCACCAGGTCGCCCGCGCCCACGCCGAGGTGGAGCGCCAGCGAGGCGATCAGCTCCTTGGAGCCCACGACCGGCAGCACGCCCTCGATGCCGAGACCGGTGACGCCGAAGCGCCGCCCGAGCCAGTCGACGACCGCCTGGCGGGTGCCCGGCAGCCCGACCGTCGTCGGGTAGCCGGGGTTGTCAGCAGCGTCGGCCAGAGCCTCCTGGGCAACCGCAGGAGTGGGGTCGACCGGCGTCCCGACGGACAGGTCGACGATCCCGTCCTCGTGGGCCCTGGCCCGCTCGGCGTACGCCGTCAGGTGGTCCCAGGGGAAGTCGGGGAGCCGACCGCTTACCGTGCTCAGGAGTCCTGGTTCTGGGGCTCGAGGGCCGCGATGAACGGGTGGTCCTTGTCGATCTCACCCATCTTGGCGGCACCGCCCGGGGAGCCCAGGTCGTCGAAGAAGTGCACGTTGGCGTCGTAGTACTCCTTCCACTGCTCCGGCGTGTCGTCCTCGTAGAA
>Ga0299913_10004410_pt1 | contig 11814 bp, 13 predicted proteins | sample RVTome_9_FD_201360 | JGI IMG/M metagenome (GOLD analysis project Ga0299913, IMG submission 201360) | Soil microbial communities from uranium-contaminated site in the Upper Colorado River Basin, Wyoming, United States - RVT155D38 (version 2) ... | reverse complement strand
TGGTCGCCGACGGTCTACGCATGTTCCCCGATCCGGACCAGCTCCAAAAGCTCCGCCTGATCGAATCCATCGGATACGACTCGGGAGTGGCTCTGCTGATCTACCGCAAGCGAGAGGAGTGAGTCACGGTTGAATCAGCGACCGTGGTCCCCCGCCGGAAGCGGTCGCCGTAGCGAGCCGGCATCCACTTGCGGTCGCCGCAACCTCAGCCCAGGCACTACCCGGATCGCCTCGAGGACTATGGGCCAACCCATTTTGGATGAGCCGCGGCGACGGTCGGCAAAGGTGATCGGCACCTCGACGATGCGGGCCCCGGCCAGATGGGCGCGGTAGGTGGTCTCGACCTGGAAGGCGTAGCCGTCGGATCGGGTTTCGCCGACGGCGATCGCCTCCAGGGTCTCCCGACGCCATCCCTTGAAACCGCCGGTCAGGTCTTTCTGACCCAAACCGAGGACGATCCCGGCATAGATCGAACCGCCCCGACTCAACGCCTGGCGCCACCACAGCCACCCCACGACACTGCCATCGGGCACATATCGTGACCCGATAGCCAGATCGGTCCCATTCATCAGGACGACGCGCAATGCGGGAAGGACCTCGGGGTCGTGCGACAGGTCGGCGTCCATCTGATAGATCCGGCTCGGGCCTGCGGACAGTGCCTGACCAAACCCGGCCCGATACGCGGCTCCGAGACCGTCTTTGCTTTCACGATGTAGGACCGCAACCCGTCCCGGATGCTCGGTAGCCAGTCGATCTGCGATGCGACCGGTACCGTCGGGTGATCCGTCGTCGACGATCAACACCGAGAACGGGTCGTGCTCGATCACCTGATGTACCAGTGTTCTTATGTTCGTCGCCTCGTTGTAGGTGGGAACAACGACCAGGTCGTCACTCGTCATGGTCTCTCCTTTCGGGAAAGCGTCAGCGGGGCGTGAGGCCGAACCTGGGTGACCTTTCGCCAGGTCCACCGAGAATTGGCCGCGAAGTTCCATGCCATTGCCACCGCGATGGCGGCCAGGTTGGCCACGAGGTAGTGAATGCCCGTCCAGGCCACGAGCAGGGCAAGGATCATGGTGTTGACCGCAAGCCCACCGAGCGAGATGAGATTGAAGCGGAGAAACCGATAGGGAGTCCCCTCGCGCGCCCGGAACGTCCACCGGTCATTCCACATGAAGTTGTTGACGATGGCGGCCTCCACGGCCAGGACCGAGGCCGGTATCAGGGGCCAGCCGAACACGCCGTGGAGGACGTAGAGAAAGCTCGTGTTCACTATCACTCCGCTCCCTCCCACCAGGCCGAACCTGAGAAGCTCCGACAATGACTCGGCTCCGAGGAGCCTGCGAACAGAGGACAGCAGCCGGCTCACCGCCGGCACCGCCTTGAGGTATGAAGACAGCATGCCGATACTCTCTCTCTGTGCCTGGCATCAATGGGCTCCTGGCGGTCTTCCTGCTTCTCACGCTGACAGGCACCCCCGCCATCGCCGACTCTTCTCCCCGTGTGACCCCTTTTGTTGGCGTCGACGCGGAACGTCTCGTCGACGAAAACGGTCGCCCCGTCCAGTTGCGCGGGGTGAATCGAGCGGGCGCCGAATACGCATGTGTACAGGAGCTGGGCCTTTTCGACGGCCCCGTCGACGACGAAGCCATCGCGGCGATGGTCTCGTGGGAGGTGAACTCGGTGCGCCTCCCTTTGAACGAGGACTGCTGGCTGGGCTCTCCCGCACTCAACGAGACACTTTCCGGCGCGGCATACCGGACCACGGTGACCGAGTATGCGGACAGACTGGCAGCGGCGGGATTGGTGGTGATACTCGACCTCCATTGGACCGGCAGATCCGACGCTGTCGCCAGAGAACAACAGCCCATGGCCAGACGTGGCCGCTCGACAGACTTCTGGACCTCCGTGGCGAGCGAATTCCGGGATCGACACTGGGTGGTGTTCGATGCTTTCAACGAGCCTCACGACATCAGTTGGGAGTGCTGGCGGGACGGGTGCGAGGGCTATGCCGGAATGCAGGATCTGGTGGACGCGATACGATCGGCTGGAGCCACCCAACCAATCGTGCTCTCCGGCCTCGAGTGGGGAGGAGATCTGCGTCGCTGGCTCGAGTACCGACCAAACGATCCGGCGGAGGCGCTCGTGGCGGGCGTCCATCTGTACGACTTCAAACGATGTGTGTCCGACTCCTGTTGGGACGATGAGATCGGTTCCGTTGCCGAAGAAGTCCCGGTGGTCATCACCGAGTTCGGCGATTCCGACTGCAACGGCGATTTCAGCGCCGATCTCATGAGTTGGGCGGACCTCTCGGGCGTTTCCTATGTCGCCTGGGCGTGGAATCCTTGGAATTGCGATGGCGGGCCGGCTCTGATCAGTTCGTTCGACGGGACAGCAACGAGGTTTGGCGAGGTGATCCGCGATCGGTTCCGGGCGCGGGGTCTCCCTGTCGAACGACCGGTTCTGATCCCGGGCGGCGTCATTCCTGTTTGAGTGATGGGGCGACATCACCCCTCGACTCTCCGGATCTCGATCCGTCCCTCGCCCTCGCCGAAGACCTCCACCACCTCGGAGTGCTCCAGTGCAGTCTCCATCTGCGGGAGGTCGTAGATAGCGTTGCGCACGACCTCGCTCGACACGATGTAGTCGACCGATTCCCAGCCTCCCGATAGGTCGACCCCCGGATCGGAGTCGAGCTTGTAGAACCAGATCGTGTTCTCCTGGGGATGGCCCGACTGGACCACATCCAGCCAGAGCGCACCGTCGACGAACAGGACTTCGTCGGGCTCGAGGTTGTTCTCCAACCATTCCTGGGTCTTCACGAAGGGTTGATCGGCGTCGAATTCCATCGCCCTTGCCACCCCCACCTGGTACTTCGGAAAGACCACAAGGACGAGGGCGGTCACTGACGCGGCCACCAGACCACGACGTAGCCACATAGCGCCTCCGGACCGGCGGCTCGGCAGTCGTTGCGACCCGAGACGCCACGATTCGTCCAAGATGCCGCCAATCGCCAGGGCCAGGAATGGCAATACAGGGACTACGAACATGACCGGCAAGTAGCCAGGCCGCAGCAGCATCAAACCCTGGAGCACCACCACCAACCCCACCCAGCGCAGTCGTGGCACAAAGAGCAAGATCACCGCCGCCGCCAGGCCAATCAAGAGGATCCAGGGGTCGAGTGTCAGCCAACTTGCGGTGACTTCACCTGCCGGGCTCGAGGCGTCGAAGACACTCCCGGAGCCCTGCCTTTCGAATAGCTGCCAGGTGATGGCATCAAACAGACTCACCCTGTCCGAGCGAGGAAGAAGCTCACCCCGCAACAGGGCGAAGATCGGATAAAGGAGCACGAGACCGAAGAACGTCGTGGTGGTGAGGGCCACCGAGTAGCGCCTGTTCTCCGGTTTGGTGTTCTTCCAGTAGAGCCAGGTCGCGAACGGGACGAAGATGACGAATATCTCCCGGATCAACACCGCCATCGCCAGAGCGGCAGCAGCCGAGACATGTGCCCCTAGCTTGCGGCCTGGTGAGAGGACGAGCACAAAACCGGCGAGGAGGAGCGGCATGGCCAGGTTGTCGAGAAGAACCATCCGGTGATAGAAGATGCCGAGCGGGGAGAGGCCGAACAGAACTACCACGATGACTGCGAAGGGCCGCTTCAACCCGAGCCTTCGGGCCAGGACGTAGAGCAACGCCACGCTGACCAGATTGAACAGGAGCATCGCTTCCCTGCCGGCCGCAACTCCGTAGGGCGCCCGCATTAGACCGCCGGTCAACCCGGTGTAGACGGCAAGGACGATCCAACCCAAGGGCGGGTGGTCGTACCAATAGGTGTAGTGGCTCAGATCGAAACGCGTCAGCACCGCCCAGGCCTGGGACATGTAGGCGCCCTCGTCGTCGAATCGGGCGGGAAACGAGTTCATGCCGACGGCATGGATCACGCCCATGACCGTCATCAGAACCAGCACGACAGCGATATCCACCCGGTTCCGGCGTAGCCAGACCGCAGCACGACCCCGCCGAGGGTCGGTGGAATCATCTCCTTGGGGCGGCCTCTCCCGATCGCGGCGAGTGGCCAGCTCAGTCGACAAGGGAGTACCTCTGCTTGGCGGTGGCTATCTCGCGGTGGCTGCCGACGTGATCCGTCTTCTCCCACGATTTGTCCCCCGCCATCTCACGGAGCAATGCCCTGACCGCAGCCACCGAGAGCCCTAGTTGATAGAAGAAGGAGCCGAGGACGAGTCGGAGGTAGTCCCGAAGCCGTGCCTTGCGGTTCAAACTCGAGGCGAGCTCGCCCAGCGCCACCACTTCGACGATCAGGGTTGCCACCGTGGGCAGGACCGGGAGAAAGGTGAGGATGGCCAGCCAAACGGGAAAACCGCCCCAGATCACTGTCGCCACCGCAACAGGAATGAGGACTCCGGTGGCTGCCTGGATGAAAGGATTGGCCAGCGTGTACCAGGCGAGGAGTCGGCGTCGTCGGTCCGGAAGCCGTTTCCAATCACCTTTGCGCAAGACCTGGAGAAAACCTTGATTCCAACGGGTTCGCTGCTTCAGCCAGCTGAAGAAGGTGGCGGGAGTCTCCTCGCGGGTGATGAACGCGGGGTCGTAGGCGACCGCGAACCTGGCGCCGGCAAGGCTGAGCCGCACGCCGAGATCGCAGTCCTCGGTCAACGATTCCGGATCCCATCCCCCGATCTCCTCCAGCCAGTCCCGACGGACGAAGACCGTGTTACCTCCGAGAGGGATGAACCCTTTGCGGGCGTGGAGGTGCAACCTGCTCTTGAACCAGAAGAAATACTCGAGGACATTGCGTACCGAGTACCAGTTGGACCAGAAGTTGACGAGCTGCACCCCGGCCTGGACCACATCAGCCCGAGCCACCCGGAACTGGTGATCCACTGCTCGCAAGAGCCAGGGGTGGACCTCATCCTCCGCATCGAAGACTCCGATCACGTCACCATTGGCGTACTCCAGAGCCGTGTTGAGAGCCTTTGGCTTGTTCTTCGGCCAGGAGTGGTCGTTGACCACTCTGATCAGATGGGGATGTCGCTGTGCGGCTCGTTCGGCGACCTCGCGAGTGCCGTCGTCGTCGTGTCCGATGATCGCCAGGATCTCGAAATCCGGATAGTCCGCCATGGCCAGCCGGTCCAGGGTCTCCCCGAGGACTTCCTCCTCGTGGCGAGCTGGAACGAGGAGGGTGAACGAGTGCTTGGGCTTGCGTCGCAGCATGGCGAACCCGGCCCCGTTGGCCGCCTGAGGCGATCGCCATGTGTAGAGCATCCAGGCGAGAGTCACTGAGGCGTGTGTGAACAGGAGAACCATGAGTAAGGCGTACACGACGGTTAAGACGATCGAGAACATGGGTGCCCCTGGTTGGAAGAAGTTCTGTTCCGCACCCGAGTCTCGGGGCGTGTCCCTCTCGCGTACCCCACCGCAACGACTCACTAAACACCTGGCTGTCTGCCACGGTCTGTGACAGACCATCACACAGAGCCACGGGATTTCCCCAGGTCACCGGAGCATTCCCGGGACAGAACACGCCTCGAGCGGGCCCGGTTGGTGTCGAGTTTTCGTTGTAATTTTTCTGTAAGTCGCGGCCGGACCGTGGGCAATCGGAACAAGGACGGTCGGAGCTATTCCTCGACCTCGACCGGACGACGCATCCTCCACACCAACCATGCGATCAGGGGGACCCAGAGGAACGGGATCAGGGCTCCCAACACCAGAACCAGGGTTTGACCGAGTCGAACCACCAGCTCCCAACTGGCCTCGAGACCTTCCGTGAAGGTTGGTATCCCACCCGGGTCGACGGTGTCCACGAAGATGGTGGCCGTGTGCGAGACCGGTCGAGTGCCCAGTTCGGTGCCCTCCTCGTCGACAGCTTGCGCGGTGATTGTCGTCCGGGCCCTCAGGTCACGTTCCGGTGTCAACTCGGCGGCAAGGATCAGGCTATCCCCTGGTTCCATCGATCTCGTCGGGTCTCCAAAGACCAAGACCAGGTCATCGAGGTCGATGTCAAGGACCGGATCGCGCAACTCGAAGTCGGTCAGCCAGGTATCACCGGTATTTGTGATCTCGTAGCAGATCGTGGTCTCGGTGTCGGTCTCGACCCGTAGATCGCCCTCACCGGGACACGAGGCCCCGGAGTCGTGAGCCGGGTAGGAGGTCACCTCGACGCTCAGCTCTGGGCGACTCGCCGCCTCGGTGAGAGTGAGCACGATCGTGGCCAGCGTCACCTGGTCCTGAAGAGTCCGCAGGCTGCCCCGAAGTGTCTCCAGCTCAGTCTCACGTGCCAACAACTCTGCCTCGAGCTCGACGACCGCTTCGATGTCGGTCGCCTCAGACAGCAAACCGCGGAGTCGTTCCACACTCGCGGTGGAGGTGGCGATCCGGCTCTCCAGGTCGACGATCCGTTCCGTCACGTCGTTGGCACTGACGTTCTGGGTCCTGATTTCACCAATGGAGCCCAATGCGTTCAGAGCTCGTTGGAAGTCCTCGGGTTGGACCTTGAAGGTGAGGACGCTGGTCGACTCGGGAGCTCCGGTGGTCCTCTGACCGAAGAGGAAGCCCCCTAAAGCCTGGATCTCACGGGTTGCCTCTTCCCCTGCAGCGGCCACGTCGGGGACGGCAACGGTCATCTCCGCGGTGAAGATGATGTCCCGCCCAATCTGGGTGGGAAGGGCAACCGGGGTGATTCCGCCATCGCCCAGGTTGTCCTCGTCGGACGCACGATCCTCTCCACCGGGCGAGGACTCGTCGGGCGCCTCGCCGGCTGCGACCGTCGTGGCGCTGGCCCCAGAGTCCCCCGCGCCGCCCAACCCTCCGGCGGTCTCCTCGAACTCTCCCCCGTCTCCTGAGCTGCAGGCTGCCACTACCAACAGCAGCGCCACCAGTACGGCAACCACTCTTCGGGAAATCGTCGATCTTCTCCACCGACCCATCACCACTCCTTGTCCGTCGTGGTGCTGTGACGACTCGGCTGTCTCTCGCGGTTCCCGGGCTCAGGTCAGGGAATACTCTTCGTCGGAGACCTCGATCCTCTTCCACCAGAGGACGAGGGCACCCAGGATCATCACCCCGATCGAGACCCACCCGTTTCGGGAGAGGCCGAGGAAGCGGAAGGTGGTGTCGGTGCGGATCAGCTCCATGAGGAAGCGGATGAATCCGTAGCCGACGAAGTAGACGCCAATCAGACGACCGCGCAACGAGGGGTAACGCGTGCCGACCCAGATGATGAAAAGGGCGAGACTGACATTCCACAACGATTCGTAGAGAAAGGTGGGGTGGAACGTCTCGAAGCTCTGGTATCCCTCCGGGCGGAACTGGGGGTCGATCTCCAGCGCCCAGGGGAGATCGGTGGGAGTGCCAAACAGCTCCTGGTTGAAGTAGTTGCCGAAGCGTCCCAGGGACTGGGCGATAGGGACGGCTGGGGCTACGGAGTCGAGGAAGTCGGGAAAGCTCGCCCCCCACTTCCTGGTGTAGAGGTACATGACGATTGCGCCGGCGGTGAGGCCCCCATAGAGAGCCAGCCCGCCCTCCCAGATGGCGATGACCTTCCACCACTCTCCCTCGAACCGGGAGAGATGGGTGGACACGTAGGCAAGCCGGGCGCCGAGGAAACCATAGACAACGACCCGGATGACGATTCGCTCGGCGACCTCCGCACTGCCGCCACGTGCAACGAACCGGTTTCGGGTCACCAGCCAGGCGACGACCACACCGGTCATGATGAAGACGCCGTAGAAGGTCACCCGCAAGGGGCCGATATGGAAGTCGTTGATCGGCGGTGACGGGATCGAAGTGAGCATAGAATATGTCATGCGGTCTGAGCCTCGCGGGCCGACCAGCGGAACCAAAGCACCGCGATCGTCGACCATATGACCGGGATCGTCCCGATCTTCATGATGATGCCGGCGAGCTGCTGATCCTCGAGGGCGGTGATCGACCCGATTCTCGGTGCCAACTCATAGATTCGGTAGATTGGCGACGAGGTGAAGGTGAGAAAACTCGCCGGGATCACTGCGACGACACTCGTCGTGACGAACAGGTAGGCCATCGTCGCCCACGGCGATGAGGCCCGGCCCTCGGGAAGAGGTGACAGGACAGGCAACCAGAGCAGCAGACCGGCGATGACCCAGGCCACATCCATGGCGAACGACCCGAGCTGGCTGTTCCGGAGCACCTCTACGGTGCCGGGGGCGTGGGTGGTGAGAAGGATCGTGTTGTAGGCGATGGCGGTGGCGACGAGAGACCGGCCAAACCAGAGCGTGAGCCTTTCGACGCGGAGCCGGCAGGTGAAGCGGCGGGCCATCCATTCCGGGGTGCCCAACAGGACGAGAGGCGCGGCCACCAGGGTGTAGAGAAGGAACTGGGTCATGTGTGCCGAGGCGAGATAACCGGCACCCAACGTCCCTAAGGGCCAGTCGGAGGCGATCCAGAACACCACGACGCCCGCCATGAACTGGGCGACCTTTTTCCAGTCGGTGGGACCGTCATGTCGGTGTACCGACCGGCCGTAGGCCACCATGGGAAAAATGGCCGCGGCCCAGATTCCCGGATAGGGGATCCACTCCCAGGTCCAGGGTCGGGCGAGGGCGGTGCACCACCAGGTGATCATCCCAGGCTCCTCACCCAGTCGACGAGGCGGTCCACCTCGTCATCCGTCAGCGGCACGATGGGCATGATCGGGTTGTAGCCCTCCGAAACGTCGGCTCCGGGCTCGGTGATCGACCTTCTCACGTATGAGTCGTCGACGATAACTGAACGGCCATCGGCGAGTTGAACCTCTGTTCCCCAGATGCCGACCACCGTGGGTGCGGCGGAGGTATCCCGATCGGTGTGACAGGCGAGACATCCCACCTCGCCGGCCAACTGATCACCGGACAGACCCTCGGTGGTGTCACCGCCACCGCATGCGGCGAGTAGGAGGACTGCGATCAATAGGCGTATGGGCATCATTCATCCAAGATGTCAGCGGGATCGACCACCTCTGCGGGGATGGTCCACTCCCCCCCATTCTCCCAGACCAGAGTGACGTCGACTTCGTCGCCCGGCCCGAGGCGCTCTACGTCGATCAGCATCATGTGGAAGCCGCCCGGCTCGAGCATGAGTGTGCCGCCTGCCGGCAGGTCGAGCCCTTCGACCTGTCGCATCCCCACGGTTCCGTCTTTGCCGTTGGTCGTCTCGTGGATCTGAACCTCGGAGGCCGCCGTCGAGCGGGCACCCAGGAGCCGATCGTCCTCATCCCCACCGGTCGCGGTGAAATAGAGGGCGGCGTTGGGGCCCGTCGGCGCCCCGATGCGGGCGTCGAGGATTTCGAAGGCTCCCACGGAGCTGCACGCTCCGAGCAGGGCGAAGATGGCTGCCAGACCGCTCAGTGGCCGGAATCTCACCCCGAGTCACCGTTCCGTGCCGCAAGGATCTGCAGGTCATTGGCCCATTCGCTCTGACGGGTGCCAAACGGATAGTTGACGCGGTGCCGCCCGTCGGGTGCATATGCGATGACCCATCCGGCATGATCTACCGTGTAGTTATCTCCCTCACCCTCGATGACCGCCGGAGGCACCCCGGCTTCGGTCTGGGCCTCGTCCAACTCGCCGCGAGTTCCGGTGAGGCCAATGAACCTGCTGTCGAAGTTGTCGAGGAATGCCCTGATCTCCTCGTGCGAGTCCCGATCGGGATCGACGGAGACGAACACGACTTCGGTGTCACGGGCCACCTCGGGGATCTGGTCGAAGACCTCCGCGATCTGTGCCAGGTGGACAGGGCAGATATCGGGACAATTCGCGTACCCGAAGTAGAGAAGGGCCAACTTGCCCTCGGTCTCCGCCGCAAACTCGTAGGGCTCACCGGATGTGTCGGTCAAGGTGAAAGATGGCTTTGGTTGGGGAGGATCGACCACGACACCCTGGAGCTCGCCGGAGGCCACGTCACGACCACAGGCGGCGACGAAGAGGGCGATCACCAGGATCATGGCGGTCGGTGTGATTCGGGGGCGTGATCCGAACATTCTCAGGTCAATCGTCGCGGTGATCCGGAGTTATCGACAACCGTCCTAACCCAGATCGAAACGGACCTCGGGCTCTCCTGCTCGTAGTTCCAGACCATCGGTGCCCACCGTCCACGGTCGCAGTCGCGCGAGGTCACCCGAGACAACGACTCTCCTCAATGTGAGCTCGCCACGGGGGTGGTCGACGGGGATCCGTCCCGGGTGAAGCTCGGGGTCGATGTCCCATTGGATGAAGAAGGGAAGACTCGAGGTGACCAATTGCTCCATTCCGGCGATCCGCCAACGAAGCTCGTCGCCCGTTTCCGCAGGCCGGGACATGGTGACCGGCTCCACATCGAGACGGGCACAGATCGAATCGAGGTCGTCGGTGCCGATGGCAATTCCATCTGCACCGGAGCGGGATGATCGAGAGGCCACCCATCTCCCGAACTCGCTGTTCTCGGCCTCCCCGCGGTCGACCACGGCGACCAGCTCGATGTAGGTGGCCCCGAGGGGAACCAGTCGGTTGGCGGTGCCGTGTCCCCGGTGACGCCCACCAGGCACACTCGCCACTCCATGATCTGTCTCGAAGGCCGCCACGGAGTCGTTCAGATCGGGAACACAGACGATCACATGATCGATCGCGGAGCTCATGGGTGGATCTTGCCAGGGATCGTCATACACTTGGCTTCGTGAAACGTCTTTCCCCACTGGTTGTGATCGTGTTGGCCGCTGCCGCTGCGGTGGCTTTCCTCCGCAAGAGCGAAGATCCGGCGCCTGCCGAGGAGTGGAAGCCGGTTCGACCCACGTGAGAGTCGGTCTTCTCGTAACGGGGGATACCGCGGTTCGCTCAGCACACTCCCTTCAGGCTCATCCCGGGATCGAAGAGGTCGTCGTGATCGGTCCTGCCAAGTCGAAGAGCTTCGAGGTCGTCGACAGTGCTGACGGTTGCGACATCCTGGTCGGCCATGGTCCCTCGGCACCCGATCTGGCTCGAAGACACCAGGTTCCCCTGGTCTGGGACGGGGAAGGCCCGGAACCGGGGGTCGCGGTTTGGGGAGCCTCACCGACTGGTCTCGCCGTGGCGCTGGCCACCCGAGAGACCGATCCCCGTCTCGTGGCTGTGGCGCATCCGGAGATCCCCGACAAAGGCACGACACGCACGACCCGCTTTCCGGATCCGATCGGTCGGGTTGGTGTCTTCGACGGGACGGTTGGGGGCAGACCCGTGGCCCTGGCTCACTCGTCCAACGACTTCGCGGCTTGTTTGGCGGTGGGGGCGAGTCGACGGGTGACTGTGGTCGACCACGCCGCGTTCCTCTCCGGGATCGCCTTGGCCGCCGGCGTGGCGGCGGCCAATGGCTCCGGCCGACCCGTCTGGCAAGACGCCCTCCCCTATCTCGAAGCCATCACCGAAATGGGTCTAGTGATGGCAGAGAGTGGGTGAAGAGACTCACTCCACCGTTCTGTGCGGATTTGTTACGCGTCTGCCGCGATAAACCCGCACAGAATGGATTATTAGCCCGTGCGTCCTGCGCGTTGGACCTCTTCGGTGGGGAGATCGGCCTGCTCTTCGTCAGGTTGGATCAGCCCCCCGTTCGGAGCTCGGTAGTCGTTCGGCGGGTGTAAGACCTGCTGCTGTTGGGGCTGGACCACCGGGTTGAGGGTCTCTTCGAGGACGACGATCTCGAGGCCCCCCACCACGTCGGAGACGAGGTTGTAGACGACCGCGATGCCGACGGTGGCACCGGTCGCCATCACCCAGCCGACCACTGACCCGAAGATGAGGAAGCGGAGGAACTGCTCGGTGTTGGCGAACGGGTCGG
>Ga0299913_10004409_pt1 | contig 11816 bp, 13 predicted proteins | sample RVTome_9_FD_201360 | JGI IMG/M metagenome (GOLD analysis project Ga0299913, IMG submission 201360) | Soil microbial communities from uranium-contaminated site in the Upper Colorado River Basin, Wyoming, United States - RVT155D38 (version 2) ... | reverse complement strand
GGCGATCAGCGCGTTGAGCGCGACCTCGGCTGGGATCGGCTCCTTGCCCGGCTCCGCGTCCCGGTCGTGCACGACCGCGAACGGGATCCCGCACGACTGGCAGATCCGGGCGAAGACGGGGATGTTCGACTTGCCGCCGCACTCCACGATGGAGACGTTCTCCCGGTCCACGTCATGGCCGAGCGCCGCGAAGACCGAAGGGAGCACCAGCTTCTCGGTCCTCCCCTCGACCAGGATCGCCGAGCGGGCCAGGAAGAGCTCGCTCCGCTCGGCGTCGAACTCGCTGACCACCCGGAAGGCCTCGTCCGACTCGAGCGGCTCGGGCCGCGTGATCCGCGTGCCCCGTTCCGGATCGTGCTCCACGAGGGCGAGCTCCTCGAGCCGCGCGACGTTGAGGAACGCCGGCGCGTGCGTCGTGTAGAGCACCTGGTTGCCCGCGGCGGCGAGCGCGCGCAAGCGACGGTAGAGGTAGCGCTGGGTCTGCGGGCGCAGGAAGAGCTCCGGCTCCTCGACGAGGAGCACGAGGCCATCCAGCCGGGCCTCGCAGCACGCGTCCACCGCGGCCACGAGCGCTCCCGCAGAGGCGGCGTCGGACCCGTCCGGCTCCGCCTCGGCCAGCGCCTCGCGGAAGACATCGAGCGCGCGCCGGGCGGCTTCGGACGCCCCGCCCGCGTCGAGCAGCGTGCCTCCACGTAGCGCCGCCGGGAGGAAGAGGACGGGCGGCGCACCGTCAGGCTCGCTGCGCGTGACGGCGGGTGGCCGCGCGTCGAGCGCGAGCAGGCGGCCGTCGTCCAGGCGCGCCTCGACTGCGATCGTCGCGTCCCCGTCTCGCCGCACGTCCTCGCGCCCGAGCGGCGCCTGCGGCTCGAGGAGCGCGCGCACGGCCCGGAGGATGTTCGACTTGCCGGAGCGGGCCTCGCCCACGAGCGCCGTCACCCGTCCCAGCTCCAGCTCGACGTCGGCAGCCGAGCGGAAGCCGCGGATGCGAACGGCGGCGAGCAGCGCCACGGGTCGCTACGTCGGAACGCGAGCGGGTGCCCGCGCGCCTGCGCCGCTCACCTGGCCACCCAGCTCCCGCGCGGGTCGGGAAGGGGCGTGAGCACGCCCTCGAGGCGCTCGCGGAGCGGCTCGTAGGCCGGCGGGAGCGACAGCGCCTCGCCGAGCGTCTCGAGCGGCTCGTCCGCCGTGAAGCCCGGTCCCAGCGTGGCGATCTCGAAGAGGACGCCGCTCGGCTCGCGGAAGTAGACGGAGCGGAAGTAGAAGCGGTCGATCACCGGCGTCGGCCGCATCCCGGCCTGGGCGACGCGCTCGCGCCAGGCCGCGTGCTCCTCCATCCCGGACGCCCACGCGACATGGTGCACGGTGCCCGCGCCGCTCTCCCCCCTCGCCTCCGGCGGCGTTTCGTACGCGTAGAACGAGCCGCGGCTCTCCCCGCGCACCTCCCAGTCGCGCCCGCCCTGCGGCTCGAAGCCGAGCGTCTCCTCGAGGAGCGTCCTGCTGGCGTCGGGGTCGGCCGAATAGGCGCGGACGCCGTCGAAACCCTGGAGCGCGAGATCGGCCGGGATGTCGGGATGGCGCGCCACGAGGGGCTCGTCGTCGGTCTCGACGATGCCGATCTCGAGGCCCATGCCCTCGGGGTCGGCGAAGCGCAGGCGCGTGCCGTCGCGCTCGACGGCGACGCCCTCCGCTCCGAGCCGCTCGGCCCAGAAGGCGAGCGCCTCGTCCGACGCGACCCGCCACGCGACGGTGTGGACCATCCCCGCACCCGCGCGCCCGCGCGGCAGGTCCGGGTACTCGAAGAAGGTGAGATCGGAGCCGGCGCTGCCCTTCTCGTCGGCGTAGAACAGGTGGTACACGGTCGGGTCGTCCTGGTTCACGGTCTTCTTGACGAGCCGCAGCCCGAGGACACGGGTGTAGAAGTCGACGTTCCCGGGCGCGTCCGCCGTGATCGCGGTGACGTGGTGGATGCCCTCGAGCTTCATGTGCCTCCGTTCGGGTCTCGGTTCTGCTCCGCGCAACGTGCTTCGGGTACCCGTATTCCCGGGCGCGAACCGCTCACGTCCCGCCCAGCTCCCGGTAGCGGAAGCAGGAGACTACGTGGTCGTTGACGAGCCCGGCAGCCTGCATGAACGCATAGCAGACGGTCGGGCCCACGAAGCGGAAGCCGCGCCGCTTGAGCTCCTTGCTGAGCGCGCGGGAAGCAGCCGTCTCCGCGGGGATCTCGGCAACCGTGGTCCACCTGTTCACGACCGGCTCGCCGTCCACGAAGCTCCAGAGGAGCTCCGCCAGGCTGCCGAGCTCGGCCTGCACCTCGAGGACGCGGCGCGCGTTCTCGACGGCCGACTCGACCTTCAGCCGGTTCCGCACGATCGCCGGGTCGGCCAGCAGCTCCTCGACCCGTCGCCCGTCGAAGCGGGCGACGACCTCGGGATCGAAGCCGGCGAAGAGGCGGCGGTACCCCTCCCGCTTGCGGAGGATGGTCGCCCACGAGAGGCCGGCCTGCGCTCCTTCGAGCACGAGCAGCTCGTAGAGCTCCCGATCGTCGTCGACCGGCACGCCCCACTCCTCGTCGTGGTAGGCGACGTAGAGGGGATCTGCTTCCGGCACCCAGGCACAGCGGGCGGGCACGGCGCGAGGCTACCTCGTCAGCTGAAGGTCTCGAGGACCTCGTCGCTCGCCCGGGCTCCCTGCACGCACGCTTGGCGGGCGCGCTCGCTCGGAGCGGCCGGGCACCCGAGGTGCTCGAACTCCCCGTTGGTGAGCACGGCGAGCACCTTGCCGAGCCAGCGGTAGCACTCCAGCCCGGTCGCGGCGGGAAACGCGTCGCACCGCCGGAGCAGGGCGACGAGCTCCTCACCGGGGGAGGTGATGAGGTTCTGCACCTTCGTCCCGCGGATGCAGCTCAGGACGTCCTCTCCCCGCAGCTCCGTGCAGATCGAGAGCTGGGCTTGCGGCTCGATCGGCCCCACGACCGAGGCCGCCGTCACGCACCCCTCGCGCTGCAGGCCGTCGAGGCCGGAACAGAGCGCCTCGATGTCCGCCCCCGACGCGACCGGCTCGTCCGGCCGGTCGTCCACGAAGGCGCGGTACCAGCAGGGCCGCACGAACTCGGGCGCCTGGCCGCCGCAGAGGACGCGCGGGTCCTCGACCACCGTCTCGGGGCGCTCGGTGTCGTCGGCTCCGGCGACGGCGAACCAGTAGTCGTGGAACGCGCCCTGCGCGCAGTCCGCGGCCTCGGGGCCTAGCGCCTGGCAGAGGCGCAGCGCCTCGGGCAGCTCCTCGCCGGAGATGCGCATGAACGCGTGGCCGAAGCCGTGGACGCAGCTGTAGCGCTGGTAGCGCGTCGTCGTGTCCTCGCAGACGGCCGCCGAGGCTTCCGGGCGGCTGACGTCGATCTCCGGCGCGACGCCGGTGATCAGCCCGTGCGCGAAGCCGGCCGAGCACCCGGGCTCGTTCGTCCGGGGGAGCACGTCCATCAGATTTCCCAGCGTGACGCCGCGCGCGACCGCGTACTCGCGCCCGACCGTGTGCATGAGCCCGTGGCAGTTTGCGAGCAGGAAGCCGTCCTCGGACGTGTACGCCGCGACGGCGATCTCCTCGAGCGCGGCCGCCGGCTCGGCGGCCTCGTCGACGAGCACCTCCAGCACCTCGGCATAGCAGGCGCGGGCGGAGTCGTCCGCGAGGGCGGAACAGCGCTGCAGGCCGCGGGCGCCGTCCCGCGCAGGCCCCGTCTCCGCCGCCGGGGCGGCGTCGGAGCGGCTGTCGTCGTCCCCACCGAGCAGCACGACGCCTGCCGCGACCGCGAGGGCCGCGAGCACTGCGACGGCAACGAGGACGAGCAGCCGGCGCCTGGTCACGGTCCGGGAGCGAGCGGTCGGATGCCGCCCATGGTAGTCGCCGCCGCGCGGCGTGAGCACGGGGCGGGCGCGGGCCCACCACAAGCCCGCGCCCGTATCCCCGCCTGATGGGGCCTAGCTGAGAACCCCGCAGAACGCGGGCAGCGCGTCGGCGAGCGTTCCGCCGTCGGCCGCCTCGCGGGCGGGATGCTGGCCCGCGGCGAAGACGAGGTCGAAGCGCCCGCCGCCGAGCGGCAGCAGGACGACCCGACCGACGTCCCTGAGGTCGTTCCCGACCCTGGCCTGGAGACCTACGGCCACGATCCGATCGACCGTCAGACCGTTCTCCTGGAAGTAGGTGGTCTGGATCAAGGAGTCCGGCCCCTCGCGGAGCGTGAGCCCGGTGACCGTGTTCTCGATCGTGTTGTCCTCCTTGATGTGGACGACCTGCCGGGTGCGGATGCCGTCCGAGTTGAAGAACGTGTAGACGTCGGCGGTGATGTTGATCCGCCAGATGACGCCGAAGTCGCCGCACGCCGTCGGGTTCTGCACGACCTGCATGAGCTGCACGTCGCGCAGGACGGTCGGCGAGTCGGCAGCGGCCGGCGCCGCGAGGATCGCAGCGGCGAACGACACGGCGGCCAGCGCTAGAAAACGCTTCATGTCTCCTCCTCTCCTGGGTTCCCGTACCCGCCCGACCCTATTCCAGCCTAGAATAGGTGTGAGTTGGACCACACTAAACAGCAGCGCGGCGAGGGTCAAGGGCCAGCCGTCCCGACCCCTTCCGATCTCCTGACGACCACGGAGGCCGCCATCCTCGGCCTCGTCGGTGGGGGTGAGCTCTCGGGCTACGACCTGAGCCGGAGCGTCGAGACCGGGATCGGGATGTTCTGGAGCCCCGCGCAGAGCGGCATCTACGCGGTGCTGCCCCGCCTCGTCGAAAAGGGCTACGCGACCGCGCGGACCGTCGTCCAGGAGCGGCGTCCCGACAAGCAGGTCTACCGAATAACCGACGCGGGTCGCGACGCACTCCGGCGCTGGATCGAGGCCGGTCCGCCGGAGCCCGACCCCGCCTACAACCCGTTCCTCCTCCGCGTCTACTTCGGTGCCGAGACAAGCCCGGGAGTCGTCGCCGGCCACGTGGAGGCGCGCAGGCGCGAGGCGGAGGAGCGCATCGCCCTCCTGCGCGAGCTGAAGCCGGCGCTCGGCGACGTCGGGACCCCAGCGAGCGAGCAGTACCGTGGCTTCGTCCTCGACTGGGGCCTGGAGTACTACGAGGCCGTCGTCCGCTGGGCCGACGCGACACTCGCCGGGCTGAGCGAGCTGGACGGCTAGGAGGACGACGCCGTCGCGAGCACCAGCGCGATGCCGGATGGATCGCGGACGCGGATGCCGCCCTCGACCGTCTCGGGCTCCTGCCCGGCGTCTGCCACGCGGGCGGCCACGCGGTCTCTGTCGGCGGAGTCGCGCAGGACGATGGTGGCATGCCGCAGAGCCGCTGAGCCGGGAGGCGGAGGCGTCGCGCCGCGGCTCCGCCACGTGTTCGCGCCGACGTGGTGGTGGTAGCCGCCCGCGCCGAAGAAGGCGGCCGACCCGAAGAGCTCCGCCATGAGGTCGAAGCCGAGCCCGTCGCGGTAGAACACGACCGCGTCCTCCGTGCTCGCCACCTGCAGGTGGACGTGCCCCATGACGGTTCCGGCGGGGAGCTCGTCGAACGGGGCGGTCGCGGGATCGTCCAGCTCGGCGAGGAGTCCGTCCACGTCCAGCGGCTCGGTGGTCATGCGCGCCATGACCTGCCCCTCCCACACCTCGCGCGGCCGGTCCGCGTAGATCTCGATGCCGTGACCGTCCGGGTCGGCGAGATACACGGCCTCGCTCACGTAGTGGTCGGACAGGCCGGCCAGCGGGACTCGTTCGCGCGCCGCGTGCGCGAGCCAGCGGGCGAGGTCCACCCGCGCCGGGACGAGCAGGGCGAAGTGGAAGAGCCCCGTGTGGCGCGGCGCCGGAGTCGCACCGGGCTCCTCGACGAGGACGAGCAGCTCTGCGTCCCCCGCGCCGAACGACACACGGCCCGCGTCCCGTTCCCGAACCTCCAGCCCGACGGACTCACGGTAGAAGAGGAGCGAGCGGTCGAGATCCGCCACGGTCAAATGGATCGGACCCATGGTGGTGGTGGCCGGGATGGATTCCGTGCTCGGGGCGCTCATCTCGCCCCGTCACGATAGCCGCGGCCTACGGTTTGGCTTCGGTGGCGGTTCGCGGCGGAGGCGGGGCTCCGGCCGACCGGAGCCTGGCGACCTTGCCGAGCAGGTCGAACCAAAACGGCGCGCCGAGCGAGATGGCGGCCGAGGTGAGCAGGATCCCGATCACCTTCGCGAGCCAGCTCTGCCAGCCGCTCGGAATGTCCTGCGCCCCGCCGTCGTCGAAGCTCCACCCGAGCGGGACCTCGAGCGCCTCGAGATCCTGCGAGATCTGGCCGGCTTCCCCTTGCTCGGCCGACCGCTCCGCCTGGGCGACGACCGCCGCGCGCACCGTCTCGTCGCTCCAGAAGACGCGCGCGAGGTTGACGCTGTCGACGTTCAGCAGCACGGCGAGCGTGAGCGCGATACACCAGAGCACGAGCTGCACCCTCCGCCGGTACCAGCCGGAGACCCGCGCCATCGTGTCGTCGTACCAGGTCTCCGCCGACTTCCGGAAGGCGGCGAGCTGGTCCTCCTTCTTGTCGACCCGTTCCGTCACGTCGCGCAGCAACGTTGTCAGCGCCTCGCGCACGCGCACGTTGGGAACGCGGGCGATTGCGTCGTCGAGCGTCCTCGCCGCCCCCCGGGCCCGCGCCTCGACGTCGAGGTCGAGGAGCGCCGCAACGACGGTCCGAGACGGCAGGTAGGACGGATAGCGCTCGCGCCTCCACCAGCCGACGGTGCGACGGACGACGGGGACTTTCGCCAGGCGCGGCGAGAGCTCGCGCGCCGGACGGACGAGGGGGTTGACGAGCGGGTGGTCGAAGACCTCGTTCATGAGATCCTCGTCGAGCAGGCTCTCGAGGCCCTTCTTCAGGTACGCCGCGCGCCAGGCGAGCACGCTCGAGAGCGTCTCCATGAGCGCCGAGCAGACGAGGCTCAGGACGAGGAAGACGAAGATGAGGCCGAGCGCGACGTCTAGAGCGGCGAAGTCCGGCAGCGAGCCCCCAGAAGCCGTGGATCCATGCGGTCCCGGACGCTAGCACCGCCCACGGACGGAGTCCCACCCCGTCCAGGGGACAGGTCGGAAGGACCTTTTACGAATAGCTCACAGGACGCGTACCCGACCCTCACAGACGCCCCCTACGGTGCGGGACCGGATTCCCTCACTCGGGGATTCAAGACCTAGCCCCCCGTCGTCGATCTCTCCCGAGGAGCCGCCGCACTCATGCATCTCAGCCGCCGCATCGCCCTGCCTGCCGTGGTCCTGCTGGTCCTGGCCCCCGCTTCCCCGGCCGCCGCCAACGAGCTCGCGAACGGATCATTCGAGAACGACCTCGCCTCCTGGTCGCCGCTCGGCGCGAACCTGTCCGTGCGAGCCGGAGGCGTGCAGGGGTCGAAGTACGCCCGGGCGGTGCGGACAACCGGCATCTGGTTCGGCCTCGCCAACGCGACGACCGGCCTCGCGGACGGCCAGCGGGTGGCCGCGCGCGCCTCGTTTCGTGCTCCGCGGGGCAAGCAGGTCTGCGTGCGCGTCCGTGAGCGCCAAGGCACCGCGATCGTCGCCCGCGCGGCTCGCTGCGTGAGCGCCACCGGCAGGTGGCAGCGGCCTGCGGCGCTCGCCTACACCCTCCGCCGTGGCGGGAGCCTCGTCGTCGTCTCCGTGTCCCAGCATCGCGGCCCCGCCGCCAACCGTATCGACGTGGACAACGTCGTCTTGAACAAGGTGGCGGCATCCGGCGGCGTCCGGGCGCGCACCGTGATCAACACGACCCGGAGCTGGCAGTGCCGCGGTGCGCTCCGCTCCTTCGGCCCGCTGCCGGTCAAGGTCGTCTCGCGGATCCCCAACCCGGGAACCGCCGACGCGATCCGCCTGATCGGCTGCTACGGCGACGGGAACCCCGCCACCGTCGACCTCATCCTCGACGTGCGCGGGAACGGCGGCAACCTCGGAACCGGCTACGACGCCGTCAAGGTCGGCCAGAGCGCGCGCGACCTGGTCGTCACGGGCAGGGTCGCCTGCGGCGCACGGCGGGGAGGGATCCACCAGGACGGCGTCCAGGTGATGAGCGGCCGCCGCATCCAGTTCCGCGACTTCCGCTCGGGTGTCCCGTCGCTTGGGCAGTGGACGTGCTGGGGTTCCGGCGGCGGCTTCTTCGTCTCCCACGTCAACGGCACGGTTCCCGCGGACGTCGTCTGCGTGCGCTGCCGCATCGCCGCGTTCAACCAGAGCATGCGGATCCAGAACGGGATCCGCTCCGGAGCCCGGAACTCGGTCTTCGGCTTCTCCCGCTCGTACGGAATCTTCATCGCCCCCGCTGCGGTGGCCCCGGTCAACGTCAACAACCGAGTCATCCGCTACTAGCCGAAACCCGCCTCGCGGCCTTCTCCCAGCCGGGAGGGGGCTGCGAAGCCGTACCCGAGGAAGGTGTTCATGCCACGAATCCGTTTGCTTCTGCCCGCTCTCGCGCTGCTCGCGGTGCTGGCGCTCGCGCCGGCCGCACCTGCGGCGACAACCACCGTCACGACCGACGCGGACGCCTGGACGAACTCGGCCGCGCCGAACCAGAACTACGGCTCGACGACGATCATGCGTGCGAACGGCACCGCCAAGCGGCCGTTCATTCGCTTCACCGTGCCGGCGCTCGACGGGCCCGTCCAGCAGGCGGTGCTTCGCTTCGACGCGCAGATGGGCGCCCCGGGCGGGCTACGCGTCTACTCGACGGCGGCCGGCTGGAGCGAGGCGACGCTGACGCACGCGAACGCGCCGGCCCTCGGTGCGCTCGTCGCGACCGTGCCCGGGTTCTCCAGCCCAAGCTGGCGCGAGGTCGACGTCACGAGCGCGGTGACCGGCTCGGGCGCGCGCTCCTTCGCGATCACCGCCCCGAACGCGACCGGCGACATCTTCCTGACCTCGCGACAGGGCCGCGCCGCGGCCGCGCTCGTCATCACGACCGGGACGGCCACCGGCCAGGCGCCCGCGAGCACATCGCCGCCCACGGTATCGGGGACGGCGCAGGAGGGCTCCACGCTGTCCGCCTCGCAGGGCACGTGGACCGGGACCGCCCCGGTCGCCTACGCCTACCAGTGGCGCCGCTGCGACGTCGCCGGCACGAGCTGCGTCGACATCGGCGGCGCGACGGGCACGGGGTACGCCCTTGCCTCCGCCGACGTGGGCCGGACGATCCGCGTGCGCGTGACCGGCTCCAACTCGAGCGGCGCGAGTAGCGCCGAGAGCGCGCAAACCGCCGTCGTCTCGGCCGCGTCGGGTGGCGGCGACGGCCCGACACCGGGCACGGTCATCAACACCACCCGCAGCTGGCAGTGCACCGGCGCCCTCTCGTCCTTCGGACAGCTCCCGATCAAGGTCGTCTCGTCGATCCCCAACCCGGGAACCGCCGACGCGATCCGCCTGATCGGCTGCTACGGCGACGGGAACCCCGCCACCGTCGACCTCATCCTCGACGTGCGCGGGAACGGCGGCAACCTCGGAACCGGCTACGACGCCGTCAAGGTCGGCCAGAACGCCCACGACCTCGTCATCACGGGCAGCGCCGACTGCGGGGCTCGCTCCGGCTCGATCCACCAGGACGGCGTCCAGGTGATGAGCGGCCGCGCGATCGAGTTCCGCGACTTCGTCTCGGGGGATCCCGACGGCGGTCGTTGGACGTGCTGGGGCACGGGCGGCGGCTTCTTCATCTCCCACGTCAACGGGGACGTCCCGACCGATGTCGTCTGCGTCCGCTGCCGCGTCGCCGCCTTCAACCAGGCGCTGCGGATCGGGAACTCTGTGCGGTCCGGCGCCCGCGACTCGGTCTTCGGGTACTCCCGCTCGTACGGGATCTACGTCGGCGCGGATGCGTCCTCCCCCGTGAACGTCGGGAACCGGGCCGTCCGCTACTAGAACGGAGCAGCGCCGAGCGACGAGGGGCCCGCAGCAGCGGGCCCCTCGCTCATTCGCGACACTTAGGAGCATGACCGGCGTCGCATCCGCACCCGCCGAGCTCGAGACCGAGCGCGCGGACGAGCGCGAGGACGAGGAGCGCGACCGGCCGTGGATCGTCGTCGTCTGGAACGATCCGGTGAACCTCATGTCCTACGTGACCTTCGTCCTCCAGAAGCTCTTCGGCTACAGCCGTGAGAAGGCCACGAAGCTCATGCTCCAGGTGCACAACGAGGGAAAGGCGGTCGTCGCGAGCGGCACGCGGGAGAAGGCCGAGCACGATGTCGCCCGGCTCCACGCCCACGGCCTCTGGGCGACGCTGAGGCAGGACTGATGCTTGTCCCGAAGCCAGTCGAGCCCGACGGCGACGGCGGCTTCCTACTCCGACTGTCGGCCGGCGAGCGCGAGCTCCTGCGAACGCTCCCCGGCGAGCTGCGGGCGCTCCTCGGCTCGGAGCGGGACGACCCGGGCCTCCGCCGGCTCTTCCCGCCGGCCTACGAGCGGGACGAGGAGGGCGAGGCCGAGTACCGCGGCCTCATGGCCGACGAGCTACTGGAGGGACGGCGCGCCGCGCTTCGGCTGGTGCAGGAGACCGCCGGTCGAGATCGGCTGACCGCCGAGGAGCTCGACGCCTGGCTGCGCGCCCTGAACGACCTGCGACTCGTGCTCGGGACGAGGCTCGACGTGACCGAGGAGACGTACGAGACGGAGCTCGACCCAGAGCATCCGCAGGCGCACGAGCTGTCCCTCTACGCCTACCTGAGCTGGCTGCAGGAGCAGCTCGTCGCCGCCGCGGCCGGCGAGCTCTAACCGGGCTTGCCCGCCATCGCCCACACCGCGACGACGTAGCCGAGGAGCGCGAGCGTCACGAGCACTGTCGAGACGCGCAGGAGCGTGCTCGTCTCGCCGCCGCTCCGGGCGAGGCGGCGGGCGCCCAGGCCGGCGAGGATGATGGAGACCAGCAGTAGCAGCCCGCCGAGCTCGGACGTGATGTAGCCGATGCCGAGCCAGTCGGGCTCGCTCTCGACGTCGTCCCAGCCCTCTCGCGAATAGATCCACTCCGCGCCGATCCGCATGATCCACCAGGAGGGGAAGGCGACGAAGAGGAGCGAGCGAAAGGCGAGCCGGCCGAAGAAGGCCGCGTCCGCGTTCCGCTGCCGGCGCCAGCCGAGGAACAGGGCGACCACGGCCGTGAGGAGGCCTCCCACGAGGAGCGTCGCGCCGAGCACGTGCACGAGGAGCGGGAAGTTCCAGTCGTCAGGCCGGATGACGGCGAGCACGCTCATGCGCCGGGCTTGTAGATCATGACGACGAGCAGCGCGACGATGAGCACGACGGTCGCGGCGTGGAAGGCGAGGCCGGTGGTCGAGCGCAGCATCGCGTTCAGCTCCGGCCGGGGGGTGTCGGGGCCCTCGGCGACGAGGGCGCGAGCGCGGTCGCGCACCGCGTTGTAGACGGCTCCGGTGCGCCGGCCGGTCTCCATGCTCAGGACCCAGAGGACGAGCGCGGCGATGACCCAGCCGTCCCAGACCTGGTACTCGTCCGAGTCGATTGCGAGCCAGATCCCGAGGACGAGCGTGCCCACCGCGCCGACGGCGATGGCGGCGTCGCCGACCCGCGACAGGCGGAACATGCGCGAGACGTCGCCCGGAAGAGACAGGTTCCACGAGGCGGCGATGATGACCGTATAGAGGACGAGCGCCGCGACGAGCGAGAACGCCGCGAGCACGTGCAATGCGAGGAGCCAGTCGTAGAACGCCACGCGCCCGGCAACCTACCGCACCACGCGGTCGGCGTGCCGACTCACTCGGCCCAGAAGCCCTGCACGGTCTCGACGTCGGTCGAGACCGTGTGGGC
>Ga0299913_10004408_pt1 | contig 11816 bp, 9 predicted proteins | sample RVTome_9_FD_201360 | JGI IMG/M metagenome (GOLD analysis project Ga0299913, IMG submission 201360) | Soil microbial communities from uranium-contaminated site in the Upper Colorado River Basin, Wyoming, United States - RVT155D38 (version 2) ... | reverse complement strand
ACTTCGTCGCCACCGCGCTGCTGCGCGCCCGCGGCGCCGGGCCGACCGTGATCGTCAGCCCCCTGCTGGCGCTGATGCGCAACCAGATCGGGGCCGCCGAGCGGGCCGGCATCCACGCGGTCACGATCAACTCGACCAACCTCGAGGACTGGACGCGGATCGAGGACGACATCCACGCCGGCCGCGTCGACGTACTCCTGGTGAGCCCGGAGCGGCTCAACAACCCCAAGTTCCGCGACACCGTGCTGCCGAGGCTGGCCGCCGAGACCGGCCTGCTCGTCGTCGACGAGGCCCACTGCATCAGCGACTGGGGCCACGACTTCCGGCCCGACTACCGCCGCATCCGCACCCTGCTGGCCGACCTGCGCGCCGGGATCCCGGTGCTCGCGACCACGGCGACCGCCAACGCCCGCGTCACGCGTGACGTGGCCGAGCAGCTCGGCACCGAGGTCCTGGTGCTGCGCGGCAGCCTCGACCGCGAGTCCCTGCGGCTCGGCGTGGTGCGGCTGAAGACCCCGGACCAGCGGCTGGCCTGGCTGGCCGACCACCTCGGCGAGATGCGCGGCTCGGGCATCATCTACTGCCTCACCGTCGCCGCCACCCAGGAGGTGGCCGCCCACCTGCGGTCCCACGGCCACGAGGTCGCCGCCTACTCCGGGCAGACCGAGGCCACCGAGCGCGCCGCCCTCGAGGCCGACCTGGCCGAGGGCCGGGTGAAGGCGCTGGTCGCGACCAGCGCCCTGGGCATGGGCTTCGACGCCACCCTCGGGTTCGTGGTCAACCTCGGTGCTCCCGCCAGCCCGGTCGCCTACTACCAGCAGGTCGGCCGCGCCGGCCGCGGCACCGACGACGCGATGGTGGTGCTGCTCCCGGCCGTCGAGGACCGCGACATCTGGGCCTACTTCGCCTCGCTCGCCTTCCCGTCGGAGCGGCTCGTCCGGCAGACGCTGGAGGTGCTCGCCGAGGCCGGGCGCCCGATGTCGACGGCGACCCTGGAGACGTACGTCGACCTCAACCGCACGCGGCTCGAGACCATGCTCAAGGTCCTCGACGTCGACGGCGCCGTCCGTCGTGTGCAGGGCGGCTGGGAGAGCACCGGCCAGTCCTGGGTGTACGACGAGGAGCGCTACGCCCGCGTCACCGAGGCGCGCGAGCGTGAGCAGGCGGCGATGCTCGACTACCTCGCCACCACGCAGTGCCGGATGCAGTTCCTCCGCGAGCAGCTCGACGACCCCGAGGCCGAGCCGTGCGGCCGCTGCGACAACTGCGGCGGGCTGCAGCTCAGCGACCAGGTCTCCGCGTCCGCCGTCGACGAGGCCCGGGCCGCGCTGACCCGACCCGGCGTGCCGGTCGCGCCCCGCAAGATGTGGCCGACCGCACTGGCCAACCTCGGCCTCGACCTCAAGGGCAAGATCGCCGAGGGCGCCGAGGAGGGCCGGGTCGTGGCTCGCCTGACCGACCTCGGCCACGGCCAGGCGCTGCGCGAGCTGTTCCGCCCGGGCACCGATGACGGTCCCGTGCCGACGCCGCTCGCACGTGCCGTCGTCGCCGTACTCCAGGACTGGCAGCCGCGCGTGGACGCGATCGCGTTCGTCGAGTCCGCCACCCGGCCCGCGCTGACCGCCGACCTGGCCGAGGGCCTCTCGCGCTACCTGGGCGTCCCGGTCGTGGCGCGCTGGAGCATCGTCGACCCCGATGTCGAGCCCGGGAAGGGCGCTGCCAACTCCGCCCAGCGGGTGGCGGCGGTGAGCCGTCGCTTCGCGCTGCAGGGCGACGTGCCCGCGGGCAGCGTGCTGCTCGTCGACGACCTCGTGGTCAGCGGCTGGACGATGACCCTCGCGGCCCGGGCGCTGCGGCAGGCCGGCGCGACGCAGGTGCTGCCGCTCGCGCTGGCCAGCCAGGCCTGACTACTCGACGACGGCACGCGGGCCCGACGACCGGGTGAGCATCAGCCCGAGCGTCATCAGCACGGCGCCCGTGGCGACGATCCCGATCTCTTCGCCGAGCCAGACGGGGTCGGTGTCGCCCACGACGGCCTGGGCGATGCCCTCGATGACCATGTAGGACAGCACCCACGCGACCAGGCCGCCGAGTCCCCCGAGGACCCGGAGCGCGACATGGCGCCCGGCGAGGAGGGCGACGCCGAGGCCCGCCAGGCCGGCGGCCATCAGGGCCACGGCGGAGATGTAGAAGATGCCGGCCGTCGTGTCGGCCGCACCCGAGACCGCGCCGTCGGTCGCTGCGATCACGACGAACTTGACGACCCAGCAGAGACCCCCGGCGGCCAGCATGGCGGCGGAGAGTCGGAAGAGCTTCGAGGAGGTGTTCATGCACTCGACGCTAGGGATGCGGGCCCGTCGCCACATCCACCGAGCGGCAGGACGTTCCTCCACCGCAAGGTGGATACACGGCGTCCTCGGCAGGTCTACGTTGAGGAGGTGACCACCCGCCGCGCCCGCGCCTGGGACGCGCTCGTCCTGGTGCTGGTGGTGGTCGTCCTCGGCGAGGTGCTCAGCACCGACCAGGACGTACCGCTGGCGCTGAGCGTCCCCGTGGGCCTGGTGATGACCGCCCCGTTCCTCTGGGGACCACGGCGGCCGCTGCTCGTGGCCCTGGTGGTGCTGGGCGCCTGGCTGGCCCAGGGCCTCGCCGGCGACTGGCGGCAGGAGCCCCAGTCCGAGCTGCTGCCGGTGTGCCTGGCGTTCTGGTGCCTCGGCGCGTACGCCGCCACCCGTCCGTCCCGCTGGGCGCTGGCACTGGCGCTCGCTGTGCTCGTGGCCCACCAGCCCGACGACGCGATCGTCCTCGGACCGCTCGTGGTCGGCGTCTATGCGGCCGGCCGGCTGATGCGCTCCCGTGAGGAGCTCGCGACCGCGTTGCGCCGCGAGCGCGAGCAGGCGGAGACGCACGCCGTCGCGGCGGAGCGGGCGCGGATCGCCCGCGAGCTGCACGACGTCGTGGGCCACGCGGTCGCCCTGATGACGGTCCAGGCCGGCGCCGAGCGGATGGCCCTGGGGAGGAGAGGCCCGAGACGGCCCGGGTGCTCGGCCAGATCGAGACCACCGGACGCCAGGCGCTGCAGGAGGTACGCCGGCTGCTCGGCGTCCTGCGCACCACCGACGACACTGCGGTCCTGGCTCCGCAGCCCGGGCTGGACCAGGTCGAGGAGCTGGCCCGGGGCATGGCCTCGGCCGGGCTCGCGGTCGACGTGTCGGTCGAGGACGGCGGGGGCGCGCTGTCGCCGGGCCTGGACATCTCGGCGTACCGGATCGTCCAGGAGGCGCTGACCAACGTGCTCCGTCACGCGGACGCGAGCCGGGCCCGGGTGCGCGTCACGCACGACCAGGAGCTGCTCGAGATCGAGGTGACCGACGACGGGGCCGCACGGGTCGAGCCGGCGGCCGGGACGGGCCACGGGCTGACCGGCATCCGGGAGCGGGTGGCCGTCTTCGGCGGCACCCTCGAGGCCGGACCGGACCCGCAGGGCGGCTGGCGCCTGGTCGCGCGGCTGCACCAGGAGCTGACGCCGTGAGCATCCGGGTGCTGGTGGCCGACGACCAGCCGCTCGTCCGCGAGGGCCTGGGCAAGATCTTCGCGACCGACCCGGACCTCGCGGTGGTCGGTGTCGTCGGCGACGGACGGGCCGCGGTCGACGCGGCGGCGCGCCTGCACCCCGACGTCGTGGTGATGGACATCCGGATGCCGGTCCTCGACGGGATCAGCGCGACCCGCGAGGTCACCCGCGTCGAGGTCCCGCCGAAGGTGCTGGTGCTCACCACCTTCGAGCTCGACGACTACGTCTTCGGTGCCCTCCGGGCAGGGGCGAGCGGGTTCCTCCTCAAGGACGCGCTGCCCGAGCAGCTGATCGCGGCCGTGCACACCCTCGCGCGCGGCGACGCGCTGCTCGACCCGGCCGTCACCCGGGCGGTGGTGGAGCGCTTCGCGCGCACGCCGGCACCCGACGCCGCCGTGGCACGTCGGGTCGCCGACCTCTCGCCGCGGGAGCGGGAGGTGCTCCTGCTGCTGGCCGAGGGCCTGTCCAACAAGGAGATCGCCGGGCGGATGTTCGTCAGCGAGGCGACCGTGAAGACCCACGTGATGGCGGTGCTGCGCAAGCTGGGCCTGCGTGACCGGATCCAGGCGGTCGTCTTCGGCTACGAGGCAGGCCTGGTCGTCCCCGGCGGGCGCGCCTGACCCGTCGCGGGTTGAGTCCGCGTGCTCATGCCATGCCGGTCCCGCCTGGAGGACAGTGACGGCATGAGCGCCGCCCGGGAACTCGCGAAGAATTCCCCGGACGGAGCGCAACCTCGGCGCCCTCAGCGGCGTCTCATGTGTGCCGGGTCACATCCGGGTGACCCCTCGCGAGAAGGACGGGGGACCGCGATGGGCCTCGTGCAGGCAGGCGCCGTGTCGCGCCGACAGCTGATCATCTCCACCGGGGCGCTCGCCGGCGCCGCGTCCGTCACGCCGGTCACGCCGGTCCGGGCCAACGACCCGGAGCCGGGCGCTCCCGCGTCGCGGCTCTCGTCGAGCTGGGCCCGCGACTGGGTCCAGACCTGCTTCGACCTCGTCTGGCGCGAGGGGCCGACCCCGCCGCAGGCGGCGCGCTGCTACGCCTACGTGGCCATCGCGATGTACGAGGCGTGTGTGGGCGGCATGCCGCGGCACCGATCGCTCGGCCGCCAGCTCAACGGCCTCGGCCGGCTGCCCGAACCGCCCGGCGGCCCGGTCGACTGGGCGGTCGCCCTCGCCGGCTCCGCGCACGCGGTCGCGCACACCGTCTTCGCCGGCTCTGCCCCCGAGCAGCTGGCCACGCTCGACGCCCTGCTCGAGCAGCAGGTCACGGCCCGGCGCGCGGCAGGCGTCCGCCCCGTCGTCGTACGACGATCGCTCGGCCACGGCCGCGCGGTGGCCGCAACCCTGTCCGCCTGGATCTCCGCCGACCGGTACGCCGGCATCGTGGGCCGGCCCTGGACGCCCCCGGTCGGCGAGAGCCTCTGGGTGTCGACGCCACCGAACTTCCGGCCAGCGATCGAGCCGTACTGGTCAGAGGTCCGGCCGATGCTCATGCGCAGTGCCGGCGAGGTGGAGCCGGTGCGGCACGTGCCGTTCTCGACCGAGCCGGGGTCAGCGTTCTGGCAGGAGGCCGAGACCGTGCTCGAGACGGGCCGGGCGCTGACCGACGAGCAGCGCACGATCGCGCGGTTCTGGACCGACAACCCGCGGCTCTCCGGGCTGCCCTCCGGACACTGGCTGCTGCTCGTGAGCCAGGTCGCCGACCAGCAGCGCCTCGATCTGGGCGACACGGTGGAGGCGCTCGCCCTCGCCGGGCTCAGCCTCCACGACGCGTTCCTCAGCTGCTGGACGGCGAAGTACCGGCACCACCTGCTGCGCCCGGTCACCTACATCAACCGACACATCGACCCGACCTTCGCGACCTTCGTCAACAGCCCGCAGTTCCCCGAGTACACCTCCGGCCACTCGGTCGCATCCCGTGCGACGTCGACCGTGCTCACCGCGGTGCTCGGGCCGGTCGCGTTCCTCGACGACAGCCACCGCGACCGCGGCCTGCCGGCGCGGGCCTTCGCCGACTTCCACGCCGCTGCCGACGAGGCCGCCCAGTCCCGCCTCTACGGCGGCATCCACTACCCGATGGGCATCGACAACGGGAAGGAGCACGGCGACCGGGTCGGTCAGCTCCTGCTCTCCCGGGTGCGCACCCGTCGCTGAGCCACCGCCACCCCATCACGCACCACCCCAGCGAGAGGAACCGTCATGCACGCCTTCATGAAGTCCGCCCTGGCCACCGCCGTCAGCCTGCCGCTCGTCGTCGCCTTCGCAGCGCCCGCCGAGGCCGGCTCCCGCTGGTCCTGGCGCTCCACCGACCTGACCGCCAACGCCAGCTGGATGGAGATGGGGCCCCTGCAGGGCGTCGGAGGCAACGTCCACGTCGGGTTCCTCGAGGTCTCCAAGTCCGGCTGGGCCTGGGGCGAGGTCCTCGACTGGACCTGCCCGGAGGGCGAGCTGCCCCCGTCCCACGGCGGTGGCCACGGCGAGAAGAACGTCGCCGAGGACGACTGGGAGGAGCCGGAGACCAACTGCGTGGTGGAGTCCTACCGCGAGATCTACGGCGAGGGCCTCGCGGTGCGGATCAACCGGAAGCTCACCACCGCCACGGTCACCGGCACCCTCCAGGTGTCCGACCACGAGACCGGCACCGGCGGCGCCCCCGGGGTCAACATGACCTTCACCGGCTTCGGCACGGTCGCCCAGGACAGCTGGACCGAGAAGGGCAGCGACGGCGGGTCGACCTGGGTCTACAAGTACGAGTCGCGGACCCGTCAGGCCACCGTCGACGGCTCGATCGGCGCGATGGGCTTCACCGACGACGCCGATGACGTCTCGTCCGCGAGCCTGCAGCAGACCAAGAGCTACGAGCGCGGCACGAGCCGCTGATCAGACCATCGCGTCGAGCACGCCGACGAGCTGCTCGTCGTCGGGCTGCACGGTCGGGCTGAACCGGGCGACGACGGTGCCGTCACGGGTGACCAGGAACTTCTCGAAGTTCCAGCGGATGTCGCCGGACTCGCCCTTCTCGTCGGGGACGTCCACGAGCTCCTGGTAGATCTCGTGGGCGTCCTCGCCGTTGACCTCGATCTTCTCGGTCAGCGGGAAGGTGACGCCGTACGTCGCGGAGCAGAACTCCGCGATCTCCTCGGACGTGCCGGGCTCCTGCCCACCGAACTGGTTGCACGGGAAGCCGACGACGGTGAAGCCCTCCTTGGTGTACTTCTCGTGGAGCTGCTCGAGGGCGCTGTACTGCGACGTGAGGCCGCAGTTCGAGGCGACGTTGACGAGCAGCGCCGCGCGTCCCTCCAGCACGTCGCCGAGCGTGGTCGCGGTGCCGTCGAGAAGCCTGATCCGTGCGTCGAGAATGCTCATGGCATCGAGCCTAGACGTCACCCCGGGACGCCCGCGTGGCTGGTCCCGGGCTCAGGTCCGGTAGACCGAGACCGCCCAGTCGGCGCCGTCGTGCCACGCGTCGGCGTGCCAGGTCGCCCACCGGTGCTCGAGCCTCCAGCCGACGGCGGCCGCGTCCCGGTCGAGGTGCTCCGGGGTGTAGTCGCGGTCGGTGGCGAACCCGAACACCGCTCGACCGTCTGCGACCATCACCGAGGCGAGCGCCCGCAGGACGTCGGGCTCCGTGCCGGGCTCGAGGAAGACCATCACGTTGCCGGCGCAGACCACCAGCTGGAAGTGGCCGATGCCCGGCGTGACCTGCCGCAGGTCGAGGCATGCGAGCGGGAGCCCTGGGTGCTGGCGACGGCCGGCCTCGATGAGCATCGGGTCGATGTCGACGCCGACGACCCGGTGGCCCCGGGCGTCGAGCGCCGCGGCCACCCGGCCGGTGCCGCAGCCTGCGTCGAGGATGGCGGCGTCACGCGGCGCGAGGGCGTCGACCAAGCGGGCCTCGCCGTCGATGTCGGTGCCGGACGCGGCCAGGCGCGTGAAGCGCTCGGCGTACTCCGCCCGCTGCGCGGGCGTCCACTCGGCGAACCAGCGGACGCCGGCGCCCTCCGCGCCGGGGACGTCGACGCCTGCGCCCTCGTCCGGCGGATGCTCGCTCACGCCGCCGAGCCTAGTGCGCCCGGCCGGCAGGCAGACTGAACCCGTGAGCTTCGTTCCCGTGGCCGGCCCGGCCACCTTCCGGGCGGCCGACCCTCCGCGGGAGAGCGTCGTGGAGTTCACCGACCACCGCCGCACCGTGGCCCTGCCGATGCGCGCCGCGCTGCCCGTGCTCACCCGCGCCCGCGCCGACGAGTCCGCGCACGGGAGCGTCGGGTTGCTCGCCGGGGCCGTCCTCTTCGCGATGCGGCTGGTCGCGGACGGGCGCTTCGAGCCGGCCCCCTCGGGGGACGCCTGGGCGCCGGCCCCGCTCCCGGAGCGCGACGAGCGGCGGCTGCGCGACCTCGCCGAGTCCCGGGCGTACGACGACGTGGACGCCGCCGCGGCCGAGGAGGTCGTGCGCAGCGTCGTGGCGGCCGTGGTCGACGCGATGCCGCGGAGCGCACCGGTCGCGCGGGCCGACCGACGGAACGCGGGACGGCGGCAGGCTGCCGACCGGCCGCACGGCTTCCAGGCACGGCTGCAGGAGCGCATCTCGCGGGCCCGGGAGCGAGCCGAGGACGATGCACTGCCGCAGCTGGTCAGCCTCTCGCTGCGGGTCGAGGCCGACGAGGAGGAGCTGGTCGCCGGTGCGGTCAGGCTCGTGCTGCAGGTCCACGACGACCAGAACCCGCTGCACGTGTGCGACGCCGCCGAGCTCTGGACCGACCCGGCGGCGGCCGGATTCGGCAGCCGGGCCCGCACGCACGCGACGCTCGCGCTGCGGGCGGCCTGCGAGGCCTGGCCGGAGCTCGAGCGGTTGCAGGAGCTGCGCGTCCCCGACCAGCTCACGCTCGACTCCGACGAGCTGGTCAGCCTGCTCGACACGGGAGTGGGTGCGCTGCGCGAGCGCGGCATCGACGTGCTCTGGCCGAGGTCGCTGGGCCGCGACCTGACCGCCGAGGCCGTGCTCGACCGGCGTACGCCCGGGAAGCGGGAGGAGCCGCTCAAGGACCCGCTCTTCGGCACCGAGGCGATGTTCGCGTTCAACTGGCGGCTCTCGCTGCACGGTGAGCCGCTGACCGACGACGAGATGGACCGGCTGGCCACCACCGCGGCGCCGGTGATCAGGCTGCGCGACCAGTGGATGGTCGTCGACCCCGCGATCGCGAGGAAGGCGAGGAAGCGGCTGATCCGCACGGTCAAGCCGGCGCAGGCCGTCGCCGCGGCGCTCACCGGCGTCGTGGAGGTCGGCCAGCAGGACGAGAAGGTCGTCGTCGGCGCCACGCTCGAGAAGGTGCGCGAGCAGCTGCGCACCGCCGCGACCCGCGACCCGGTCGCGGTGCCGGCCGGGCTGGAGGCGACGCTCCGCGACTACCAGCGCCACGGACTGACCTGGCTGGCCGAGCTCACCGAGCTGGGCCTCGGCGCGTGCCTGGCCGACGACATGGGCCTCGGCAAGACGATCACGCTGATCGCGCTGCACCTGCACCGCGCCGAGGTCTCGACAGGCTCGATCGCCGAAGGCACGCAGGGTGGGCCCACGCTCGTCGTCTGCCCGGCGTCGCTGCTCGGCAACTGGGAGGCGGAGATCCACCGCTTCGCGCCCGGTGTGCCGGTGCGGAGGTTCCACGGCGGGGCGCGGTCGCTCCGTGGTCTCGACAGGCTCCACCACCCAGAGACGCACGACCAGCGGGGGACCGGCGGGTTCGTGCTGACCACCTACGGCACGATGCGCCGCGACCACGCCCTCCTCGCGGAGGTGCCGTGGGACCTGGTCGTCGCCGACGAGGCGCAGCACGTGAAGAACCCGACCTCCGCGACCGCCCGGGGTCTGCGGGCGATCCCGAGCCGGGCCCGGGTGGCGCTGACCGGCACCCCGGTCGAGAACAACCTGACCGAGCTCTGGGCGATCCTCGACTGGGCGACGCCGGGTCTGCTCGGCAGCCGCAACGCCTTCCGCAAGGCATGGGCGCAGCCGATCGAGGCAGCGGTCGACCCGGCGCTGACGCAGCGCTTCGCCGACCTGGTCGGGCCGTTCCTGCTGCGCCGCCGCAAGGCCGACCCCGGCATCGCGCCGGAGCTCCCGCCCAAGACCGAGACCGACCACCTGGTCGGCCTGACCCGCGAGCAGACCGTGCTCTACGAGGCGCTGGTCCGCGACTCCATGGACCGCATCGCGCAGGTCGACGACCTCGCCCGGCGCGGGCTGGTGCTGAAGATGCTCACCGGGCTCAAGCAGATCTGCAACCACCCGGCGCACTACCTCAAGCAGGCGAACCCCCGGCTGGACGGACGCTCGGAGAAGTTCGACCTGCTCGACGAGCTGCTAGCCACGGTCGTCGCCGAGGACGGCGCGGCCCTGGTCTTCACCCAGTACGTCGCGATGGCGCGGCTGCTCGAGGCGCACCTCACCCGCATCGGCGTACCGCACCTCTTCCTCCACGGGGGTACGCCGGTCGCGGAGCGCGAGGAGATGGTGCGCCGGTTCCAGGCCGGGCCCGAGGGCGGCGGCGTGCCGGTCTTCCTGCTCTCGCTCAAGGCCGGCGGCACGGGACTCAACCTCACGCGCGCCGACCACGTGATCCACGTCGACCGCTGGTGGAACCCGGCCGTCGAGGAGCAGGCCACCGACCGCGCCCACCGGATTGGCCAGACCCGTCCGGTGCAGGTGCACCGGATCCTGGCCGAGGGCACCATCGAGCAGCGCATCGCCGAGCTGCTGCAGCAGAAGCGGTCGCTCGCCGACTCCGTGCTGTCTCGGGGCGAGGCCGCGCTGACCGAGCTCAGCGACCGCGACCTGCGCGACCTCGTCCGTTTGCGCAGGGACCCGGAGTCACCCGGGTGACCGGGGTGACGCACCCGCCGTACCCCGCCCGCCGTGGTGCCGCCCGCGCGCGGAGCTGGTGGGGCAAGGCGTGGGTGCGTGCCGTCGAGGAGTCGGCGTACGACGTCCGCGAGCTGCGGGCGGGCCGCTCGCTGGCCCGGGCCGGCGCGCTCGGGGGCCTGACCGTCGACGCCGGCACGGTCGTGGCGGCGGTGCACGACCGTGACGACCTGCACGCGGTGCGCATCGTCGTCCCCGTCTGGGAGGCGGCCGACCAGGCCGCGTTCGTCGAGGTGGTCGGCGCGGAGAGCGGGCGGGTGGCGGCACTGCTCGCCGGCGACCTGCCGCACGCGCTGGTCGAGCACGCCGAGGAGGCCGGCCTCGAGCTGCTCCCGTACGGCGGCGAGCTCGAGGCCACCTGCACGTGTGCCGGCTGGCTGCAGCCGTGCCCCCACGCGCTCGCGGTGCTCTCCCAGGTCACCTGGCTGGTCGACGACGACCCGCTCGAGCTGCTCCGGCTCCGCGGCCTGGCCCGGGAGGAGCTGCTCGCGGCGCTGCACGAGGCGAGCCGGCCGGACGAGGAGGGGGCGGACCACGGCGACGTGGACCTCGACCTGGCGCTCGAGGCGGCCCGGCATGCGGCCCGGATCCTGAGCGCCGTCGAGGAGGACTGACGCCGCCCCGCCGCGGGGAACGAGCCTCTTCTCCACAGGTCGAATGTTTCTTCGAATAAGGTCTTGACAGGTCTCTCGTTGAGGCGAAGAATGAGTTCATGGACCAGCACTCGGCCGGTCCTCCACGGGGGACAAGTGCAGCACCCGCCACCGACACCGGCGGGCATCCTCTGGCGCTGTTGGTCGCGCATCTCGAGGCGGACCTGAAGTCCGCGCGCGACGTGGAGCCGATGTACCTCTCCGCGGGTGAGCGGGCCACCCTGATGCTCCGCCTGGGCACGGCGGTGGACCGGCTGACGTCGGTGCAGATGCGGCTCGTGTCCTGCTCGGTCGACGTGGCCGAGGCCGACGGCCACAAGAGCGTGGCGGCGTGGCTGGCCGCGCAGCGGCACACCTCCTACGGCGACGAGACCGGCCTGATGCGGCTGGCCGGGGCCCTCGACACCCGCTGGCAGGCCCTCGGGCAGGCGCTGGTGGACGGGCGGGCCAACCTGGCCCAGGCCAGGGTGGTCGGGCGCTGCCTCGACGACCTCGCCACCGCCCTGGCCGAGACCAGCAAGGAGGCCGACGGGCCGCTGAGCGTCGCCCACCCCGAGCACCCCGACGACCGGGCGATGCGGGTCGTGGTCACCACCGGGCAGCTGCTCGCGATGGCCGAGGACGCCCTGGTCGAGTACTGCGCCGCCCTCGGGCCGAAGGACCTGCGGGCC
>Ga0299913_10004407_pt1 | contig 11816 bp, 12 predicted proteins | sample RVTome_9_FD_201360 | JGI IMG/M metagenome (GOLD analysis project Ga0299913, IMG submission 201360) | Soil microbial communities from uranium-contaminated site in the Upper Colorado River Basin, Wyoming, United States - RVT155D38 (version 2) ... | reverse complement strand
TTGCACTTCTTTGCCTGGAAAGGCTATATCGGTTCACCCACGGGGGTTGTTTAGTCGTGTACGGACATCCATCGCCGGCCCCGTGGCCCCCCCTCGGCGCTCTATACAATCGCCGGGTCCAGAAAACCGCAGGTCTCGAGGGAGGACGCCGTGGCCGTGATCAAGACGATCGACCTGGTCGGAGTGTCTTCCGATTCCTGGAGAGATGCGGCCGTCCAGGCCCTGGACGAGGCCTCTCGGACGATCCGGGGCATCACGGGCATGGAGGTCCTGGATACCTCGTGCAACGTGGCCGACGGCAAGATCTCCGAGTACCTCACCCACGTACGCATCAAGTTCCGGATCGAGCGCTGACAGCTCCCGGCACCAGATGCCCGGCATAGCCCTCGTCGGCACCCAATGGGGTGACGAGGGCAAGGGCAAGGTCACCGATCTGCTGGCCGAGTCCACCGACCTTGTCGTCCGCTATCAGGGCGGCAACAACGCGGGTCACACGATCGTCGTCGAGGGCGAGCGCTACGCGCTCCATCTGGTTCCGACCGGGATCCTCTACCCCGATTGCATCCCGGTGATCGGGCCCGGTGTAGTCGTCGATCCCCTTGTCTTGATCGAGGAACTCGACGCACTCGAGGCTCGAGGGGTCTCCACCAAGCGATTGCAGCTCTCTGGGAACGCGCACCTGATCATGCCGTATCACCTCGAGCTCGACCGTGTGACCGAGCGACGCCTCGGTAAGAACCGGCTGGGGACGACAAAGCGCGGCATCGGGCCCGCATATGCGGACAAGGCGACCAGGGTTGGACTGCGCGTGCAAGACCTGTTGGATCCGAAGATCTTCACGGCGAAGCTCGAGGTCGCTCTCAAAGAGAAGAACCTGCTGTTAACGCGCGTGTACGGGCGTCTGCCGCTCGACCAGAACGAGATCACCGAGCAGTATCTGGCTTACGCGCAGCGTCTGGGGCCGCACATCGTAGACACCGACCCGCTGATCCACGACGCGCTCGACGCCGGCAAGACGGTGTTGTTCGAAGGTGCTCAGGCGACGCTCCTCGATCTCGATCACGGGACCTATCCGTTCGTAACCTCCTCGAACCCCATCGCCGGCGGAGCCTGCGCGGGGGCCGGTGTCGGACCGCGCGACATCCAGCGCATCATCGGTATCTCGAAGGCCTATTGCACGCGCGTCGGTTCCGGTCCGTTCCCCTCCGAAGCCGACCCGGCCGACGCCGAGATCCTCGTTGAGGCCGGCGGTGAATACGGGACCACCACCGGGCGCAAGCGCCGGTGTGGATGGTTCGACGCGGTTGCGGGCCGCTACGCGGCTCGTCTGAATACGTTGACCGAACTGGTCGTCACCAAGCTGGACGTGCTGTCCCACTTCTCGGAGATCAAGGTCTGCGTCGCCTATGAGTACGAGGGCGAACGTTTCGAACACTTTCCGCCCAATCAGACGATCTTCAACAAGTGCCAGCCCATCTACGAAGAGTTGCAGGGCTGGTCGCAAGATTTGACGAAGGTAAGGAAGGTAGATGATCTGCCCAAACAAGCGCGGGCCTATCTCGAGACGATCGAAGGGCTGGTCGCGACCCCGGTGTCGTGGGCTTCCGTCGGTCCCGGTCGCGACGAGATCGTCCATGTCGGGGGAGCCGCCTCGTAATGAAGGTCTTGCTGCTGGGCTCCGGCGGCCGCGAGAGCGCGCTGGCGTGGGCCCTGGCTCGTTCGAGCAGCGTCTCGCAGCTGGTCGCGGCTCCGGGTAACCCCGGGATCGCCGCGCAGGCAGAGACGACCGAGTGCGATATCGAGGACCCGGTCGCCGTACGAGAGCTCGCGTCCCGCATGAAGGCGGGCTTGGTGGTGGTCGGACCAGAGGCCCCGCTGGTCGCCGGGGTCGGAGACGCGCTGGTGGCCGACGGCATCCCGACCCTTGGTCCCTCGGCGGCTGCCGCCCGGCTGGAGGGCTCCAAGACCTTCGCGAAAGAGTTGATGGAACGCGCCGGCATCCCCACCGCGGCCTGGCGGTCCTTCACAGACATCACGGAAGCCACGAGCTACCTCGACGAGCTTGGTCCTCCCTACGTCGTCAAGGCCGATGGATTGGCCGCAGGTAAAGGGGTGGTCGTCACCGAGGATCGAGACGCCGCGCTCCGAGCGCTGCAGGAGCGGTTGATCGCGGGAAGGTTCGGCGAGGCGGGCCGGCGCGTTGTGATCGAGGAGTTCCTGGACGGCGAGGAAGCGTCGTTGATCGCCTTCTGCGACGGCAACAACGTCATTCCATGCGAGCCCGCGCAGGATTACAAACGCGTCCGGGATCAGGACCTCGGCCCCAACACTGGGGGGATGGGCTCCTACAGTCCGGTTCCCGCGTGTCCTCCCGCTCTGAGCCGTCAGATCGTCGATGAGGTGATCGTGCCGCTCGTGCGGCAGATCTCGGCGGACGGCTCACCTTTCGTCGGTGCGGTGTACGCGGGCCTGGCGCTGACGAGCAAAGGACCAAAGGTGGTCGAGTTCAACGCGCGCTTCGGCGATCCGGAGACCCAGGCTCTTATCCCGCGTCTTCGCTCGGACCTGGCAGAGGTCGCTCTGGCCGCCGCGACCGGGGCACTGGGGGGGATGCGTCTCGAGTGGTCTCCGGAGGTGTGCGTATCGGTGGTCGTCGCCAGCGGCGGTTATCCGGGCCGATACTCGACGGGCCACGAGGTATACGGGCTGGACGCCGCAGGTGCGCTCGACGGCGTGGTCGTGTTCCATGCGGGAACCAAGGTGGCGGACGGTCGTATCGTGACGTCCGGTGGCCGCGTCCTTGCCGTGAGCGCTCTGGGCGATTCGTTCGCCCAGGCGCGTTCGCGTGCATACGAGGCGGTCGGTCTCATCGACTTCGAGAAGAAGCACATGCGTTCGGACATCGGCTTGCGCGCCGAGTTTCGGGAAAGGGGCGATTGAGTGGATCCGCTTGTCGGCATCGTGATGGGCAGCGACTCGGATATGAGCGTCATGGAGAAAGCGCACGCGGTCCTGGACCGATTCGGAGTTCCGCACGAGACCGAGGTCATGTCGGCTCACCGCAAACCCGCGCGGGTTTCGGAGTACGCGTCGACCGCAGCCGACCGCGGCCTGAAGGTCCTGATCGCGGGCGCCGGTCTCGCGGCCCACCTCCCGGGCGTCGTTGCCGCTCACACCACTCTGCCCGTGATCGGCGTCCCGCTCTTTCAGGAAGGCCTCGCCGGCGCCGACGCGCTCTACTCGTGCGTGCAGATGCCCCCGGGGGTTCCGGTTGCGACCGTTGCGATCGGCGGCTCCAAGAACGCGGCCGTGCTCGCCGTGCAGATCATCGCCACCGGCGACGTCGCGCTGATGGCCAAGCTGCGCGACTACAAGAAGGAGCTCTCCGAGGGCCTGAAGCTCTAATCGGCTGAGCGGGTGGGAGTTGTTGTGGAGGCCATTCTCCAGAACCCGGCTCGGCCCCGTTTTCAGGGGGCAAATCCGGGCTTGGTGGGGTTTCGGAGGCTAGCCTCTAATCGTGGCCCGGCCCCCCAAGTACTCGAGCGATCAGATCCTCGACGGCGTGATCGAGGCCGTGAGGCGCAGGGGGATCGGAGCCGTGTCGGTCACCGGCGTGGCCGCCCTTCTCGGCGCCCCCAGCGGGTCGATCTATCACCGGTTCCCGTCGCGGGATGCGCTGGTGGCGTCGGCGTGGCTGAGGGCGGGCGAACGCTTCCGAGGCGAGCTCGTGGCGGCGCTCGAGGCGCCGGATCCGCACACGGCCGCCCTGGCGGCGGTGCGTGCCACGCTCGATTGGGCTCGCCGGCGCCCCGCGGAGGCATCGTTCTTCCTTCTCTACGGGAAGGCCGAGCTGACCAAGAACGAATGGCCGCCGGAGGTCCTCAGGCGGGCCAGCCGGTTCGGCAACGACCTCACCGACACCCTGCGGCGGTTCTCCATGCGTCTCGGTGGCACCTCGGTGGCACGTATCCGATTCGCCCTCGTCGACGTACCCCAGGCCGCTCTGCGCAGGGCGCTGTCGAGCGGAGCAGAGATCGATTCCGAGGCCCAGAGCCTCGTCGAGGAGACGGTCGTCGCTTTGCTTTCGGCGGAGCGGCCGCTCAGTAGGATGGCGTCGTGATCCCCCGCTACAGCCGCGAGGAGATGGCCGCGATCTTCTCGGAACGGGCGAAGTTCTCCCGCTGGCTCGAGATCGAGATCCTCGCGGTCGAGGCCCGGGTGCGTCTGGGCCAGGTCGAGGTGGACGATCTCACCGAGATCAAGGAGAAGGCGGCTTTCGACGTGGCTCGTATCGAAGAGATCGAGGCCACCCGCCAGCACGACGTGGTGGCCTTCGTCGAGAACGTGCGAGAGAACGTCGGGACGGCGGGCCGGCACATCCACTACGGGATGACCTCGTCGGACGTTCTGGATACCGCCACTGCGGTCGCGTTGCGGGATGCGGGAGATCTCCTGCTGGAGGGCGTCGGGAAGTTGCTCGAGACGATCCGGCGCAAGGCCTTCGAGCATCGTGAGACGTTGATGGCGGGCCGAACCCATGGCGTGCACGCCGAGCCGACGACCTTCGGGGCCAAGTTGGCCGGCTGGGCTTTCGAGCTGGCACGGGACCGAGAGCGCCTGCGTCGCGGTCGGGATTCGGTCGCAGTGGGCAAGGTCTCGGGCGCGGTCGGGACCTACTCGCAGCTCGATCCCGAAGTGGAGAGCTATATCTGCGACCGGCTCGGTCTCGGTATCGAAGAGGCCGCGACCCAGGTCACGGCTCGCGATCGTCACGCCGAGTTCCTGGCCGCGATCGCCGTCGCGGGCGCCTCACTCGAACGCTTCGCCCAGGAGATCCGTCATCTCCAGCGAACCGAGGTGCGAGAGGTCCAAGAGCCGTTCGCAGCCGGCCAGAAGGGCTCATCCGCGATGCCTCACAAGCGGAATCCGATCGTTTGCGAGCGGATCTCCGGGCTGGCCCGGCTATTGCGTGCATACGCGCAGACGGGATTCGAGAACGTCGCGCTGTGGCACGAGCGCGACATCTCACACTCGTCGGTCGAGCGGGTAACTTTCGCGGACGCGTGCATCTTGCTCGACTACATGCTCGAGAAGATGCGCTGGGTCGTCGATGGTTTGATCGTCGACGCCGGCCGGATGCTCGAGAACCTCGAGAACTCCCACGGATTGGTGCATTCGCAGACGGTTCTCACCACGTTGCTCTCCAAAGGCGTGCTGCAGCGAGAGGACGCCTACGCTCTCGTGCAGCGGAACGCGATGACGGCGTGGGACGAGGGCAGGCATCTCAAGGAGCTGTTGAAATCGGATCCCTCGGTGACCGAGCACCTCGACCCGGACGAGATCGAGCAATGCTTCGACCATTCCCGTTACGTGCAGAACGCCCAGAAGATCCTCGACCGTTTGGAGCAGCTATGACAGACGCAAAGCATGTTGGTTCGGGCAAGGTGCGCGAACTCTTCGAGGTCGGTGACGATCAACTCCTGCTGATCGCCTCGGATCGCATCAGTGCCTACGACGTCGTCCTTCCCCAGGACATCCCCGACAAGGGAAAGGTCCTAACGGGACTCTCGTATCACTGGTTCGGCGTGATGAGCTCGGTCTGTCCCAATCACCTCGTGTCGGTACGCGCCTCTGATCTACCCGATGTCGGCATCGGCGATCTCGAGGGACGCGCGATGCTGTGCCGGAGGGCGCGGCCGCTTCCGATCGAATTCGTGGTGCGCGGCTACATCACGGGGTCCGGATGGAACGACTATCAGAAGACCGGTGAGGTCTGCGGCCACAGGCTGCCGGGTGGATTGCGGGAGTCGGACCGGCTCCCCGCCCCGATCCTCACTCCGGCCACGAAGGCGGTTACCGGTCACGACGAGAACATCACGGAGCAAGAGGCGGCCGAGATCACCGGTAGGGACGTATACGAGACCGCCAAGCGATACGCGCTCGCCGTGTACGAGAAGGGGGCGTCCGAGGCCCTGAGACGCGGCGTGATCATCGCCGACACGAAGTTCGAGTTTGGTCTCGTCGATGACGAAGTCGTGCTCATCGATGAGGTGCTGACCCCCGACTCGAGTCGCTTCTGGCCCGAGGATCTGTACGAGCCCGGTCGCTCTCAGCCCTCGTTCGACAAGCAATACGTGCGCGATTGGCTCAACGAATCCGGATGGGATCGCAATCCTCCTCCTCCAGATCTGCCGCCCGATGTGGTCGACGCGACCCGGAAGCGTTACATCGAGGCATACGAGAAGGTGTCGGGTCGTTCGTTCGAGCAGTGGCTGGCGGAGGTGAAGGGCTGAGCCGCAGCGCAGCTCGCGCCCGACGGCGGGCCGCCGGCGCGCACGAGGGCCGGAATCGCTCGGATGCATCGGCTCGGTTGGGTCTGACACTGCGGTCCGTCTTGCTGTCACCTCGGGCGGGCATCGCCGGTGCGCTCTCGCATGCCGACCGGCGCAGACGGACGGGCGGCCGGCCGGTTGAGGGGTTCGCTCCCAGCCTGCTCGCGGCGATCGGCGGCGCCTCGCTGTCGCTGCTTTGGCTCAAGGTGGGGGCGCTGATGGGTGTGCGCGAGGTCTGCAGTGCCGCCTATCTGACCGGCTTCATCGTCGCGGCCGCGGTGTTGGGTGGGATCCTGGGCCTCCTCGCTCAGTCCCTGTGGGGAGCCGCCGGCGGCCCGATGCTCCGCGCCCTGGGCGGCGACCGACCGGACGCATACGAGCTTCGCCTGGTCTGGGGCGCGGCGGCGCTGCCACAGGTGTTCCCGCTGTTCGTTCTGCTGCCGCTCGATCTCTTGATCGTCGGGCGCGACTCCTTCACGACGACGAGGCTGGTGGATCCGGTTTCCACCGCATGGGCGGCCTTCTCTATAGCGCTGGCGGCCAGCGCCGCCGTATGGAGCCTGTTCTTGTTGGTTCGCGGCGTCCAGGCCGCCGGCTCGCTACCCAGGTGGCGGGCGGTTGCGGGAGCCTCAACCGCGCTCCTGTGCCTGGCGGCCGTGGTCGGCGCGTTCGCAGCCGCAACTTTCCTACTTCCACAGGGGGCCGGATGTCCTACTTAGCTCGGGTAGACGTGATGTTGAAGCCGGGGATCTCGGATCCGCAGGGACAGACGATCGAAAAGGCGCTCCCGGTTCTCGGCTACGACGGCGTGACCGGCGTCCGGGTCGGAAAGAGGATCCAGCTCGAGGTCGAAGCCGCGTCCGAGGACGACGCCCGCACCAAGGTTCAGGAGATGTGCGAGAAGCTCTTGGCCAACCCGGTGATCGAGTCCTATGAGGTGATGATCGGTTGAAGGCCAAGGTAGCCATCGTGGTCTTCCCGGGTTCCAACTGCGAGCAGGACTGTCATCGGGCGTTCTCGCTGCTCGGTGCCGAACCCGTCATGGTCTGGCACGCCGACACCGAGCTTCCGAACGTGGACCTGGTCGTTCTGCCGGGTGGGTTCGCACACGGCGACTACCTGCGAACGGGCGCGCTCGCTCGCTTCTCCCCGATCATGTCGGCGGTGCAGGACCATGCCGAGGCCGGTGGATTGGTGGTCGGGATCTGCAACGGGTTCCAGATCCTCTGCGAGGCGGGGATGCTCCCGGGTGCTCTCAGGAAGAACTCGGGCCTCAAGTTCTTGTGCAAGTGGGTCACTCTTCGGGTGGACAACGCGGACACCGCCTTCACCTCTCTGGCCGCCGAAGGCCGGCTGTTGAAGATCCCGATCAACCATTTCGAAGGGAATTGGTATGCCGAGCCGGACGAGCTCGACAGGTTGCGCGGCAACGGCCAGATCGTCCTTAGATATGCCGAGAACCCCAACGGTTCGTTGGACGATGCGGCCGGCATCTGCAACGAGGCGGGGAACGTCTTCGGCTTGATGCCGCATCCGGAGAGAGCATGCGAGGAATTGCTCGGTTCGCGCGACGGCAGGGTCCTTCTCGGCTCTCTGCTCGATCGGATCGAAAGCTCCAGAAAGGCGAGCGCATGAGTTTTGCTCCCGAGCTTCACCGCGAGCTCGGTCTTACCGACGACGAGCTGGAGGCGATCGAGAAGCGTCTCGGCCGAGAGCCGTCGCACACGGAGCTCGCGATGTTCTCGGTGATGTGGAGCGAGCATTGCTCGTACAAGTCGAGCAGGGTCCACCTGCGCGACCTTCCCACGGAAGCTCCTCATGTTCTGGTCGGGCCCGGGGAGGGTGCGGGGATAGTCGAGGTAGCTCCGGGGGTCTCGGTCGCATGGAAGATCGAATCGCACAATCACCCTTCGTTCGTCGAGCCGTTCAACGGAGCGGCCACCGGTGTGGGCGGCATCGTTCGCGACATCCTTTCTATGGGAGCTCGGCCGATCGCTCTGATGGATCCGTTGCGCTTCGGTCCGCTGGACGACGATCGCACGAAGTACTTGGTCGAAGGCGTCGTTCACGGGATCTCCAACTACGGCAATTCGATCGGGGTCCCCACGGTCGGAGGCGAGGTCGTGTTCGAGGATTGCTATGCGGAGAACCCACTCGTTAACGTGGCCTGCCTCGGCGTGATCGAGGACCGGCTGATGCACGGACGAGCCGTGGGCGAGGGGAATGCGGTCATCCTGATCGGCTCGTCGACCGGTAGGGATGGGATAGGCGGCGCGAGTGTTCTAGCGTCGGCCGAGTTCGACGACGCGTCCGGCGACAAGCGTCCGTCGGTTCAGGTCGGCGATCCGTTCACCGAGAAGCTTTTGATCGAGGCGTGTCTCGAACTCGTTCGGAATGGTCTCCTCGCGGGGTTCCAAGACCTCGGCGCGGGAGGTATCTCGTGTCCCACCTCCGAGATGGCATCAAAGGCCGGCACCGGGATGCGTCTGGATATCGAGCAGGTCCATCTGCGGGAGGCGGACATGGAGCCTTTCGAGATCATGATCTCCGAGTCCCAGGAACGGATGCTCGCGGTGGTCGATCCGGCCAACGTCGACCAGGTCTTGTCGGTCTGCACCAAGTGGGAGCTGGACGCCAGGGTTCTCGGCGAGGTCACCAAGTCCGGACGCGTCGAGGTCCATCGAGCGGATGAGGTCCTGGCCGATGTGCCGGCCGACGCGCTCGCGGAGGAAGGTCCCGTTTACAGCCGGCCGATCGAGGAACCTCAGTGGTTGCGGGATCTCCACGCGGCGGAGGTGGGCGACGCGGCCCCCCCGGATCTACAGGAAGCTTTCTTGACCTTGCTCGGATCTCCCGCGATCGCGTCGAAGCGATGGGTCTGGGAGCAGTACGACCACATGATCTTCTTGGGCACGGTCCAAGGCCCCGGGGGCGATGCGGCGGTGATCCGCTTGCCGGGTCACGAGGTCGCGGTGGCGGTCAGCGTCGACGGCCCCGGACGCTACTGCTATCTCGATCCCTACGAGGGCGCCCGTCTCGCCGTGGCAGAGGCGGCGCGCAACGTCGCCGCCACCGGTGGAACCCCGCTGGCCATCACCAACTGTTTGAACTTCGGGAATCCCGAGAAGCCGGAGGTGATGTGGCAGTTCGCGGAGGTCGTCCGCGGGATCGGCGACGCTTGCCGCGACCTCGAGACTCCGGTGACCGGCGGCAACGTGTCCTTCTACAACGAGACCAACGGACGAGCCATCTACCCGACCCCGGTGATAGGGATGCTGGGCTCGATCGAGGCTCCGGAACGGTCCACCGGGATGGCGTTCGTCGCGCAGGGCCATCTGATCGCCCTGGCCGGCACGACCGACCCGAGCGATCTCGGCGGCGGCGAATACGCGAAGACGATCAACGGGCGGATCGGCGGCAGGGCGCCGCGTCTAGACATGGGGGCCGAGCGGAACCTCCACCGCTTCCTGATCGCGTCCGCTCGAACGGGCGTGCTTGCTTCGGCTCACGACTGCAGTGAAGGAGGCGCGGCGATCGCGCTGGCGGAGTCGGCGCTGGCGGGCGACCTGGGGTTCCGGGTCGATCTCGGAGAGGGTGAGGCTCACCGGGTGATGTTCTCCGAGAGCCCGTCGCGAGCCATCGTCTCGTTCTCGGAGGATCGGCTCGAGGCGGTTCGCAGTCTTGCCGATGAAACCCAGGTGACTCTCACCGTGATCGGTTCCGTCGTTTCCGATTCGCTTGATTTTGCAACCTTCGCGGTCGCACGGGATGTGGCCAGAGACGTGTTCGAAGGCGGATTCTCCCGAGCTATGTCAGCTAGTGTGACCTGATGGCAGGTGAGGCGCGAGACGCGTGCGGTGTCATCGGTATCTATGCCCCGGATGAGGATGTGGCGCGGCTCAGCTACTACGGTTTGTATGCGCTTCAGCACCGAGGACAGGAATCGGCCGGCATCGCGATCTCCGACGGTCAGACGATCGTCGTCTACAAAGAACTCGGCCTCGTCGCGCAAGCATTCGACGAAACCGTCCTTCAAAGCCTCCGGGGGTTCCTGGCGATCGGCCACACGCGCTATTCCACGACCGGTTCGACATCGTGGGAGAACGCTCAACCGACCTACAAGAGCTCTCCTGCGGGACAGATAGCACTCGCCCACAACGGCAACCTCGTGAATTCGGTCCGGCTGTCCGAGTTGCTGGCAGAGGCCGGCGGGGATCCCACCCCGAAGGGGGCACGTCTGCGATCCAGCTCCGATACGGATCTAGTGGCGGCGCACATCGCCCGAGCCAACAACGGAGACATGAAGACGGCGATCCTCGAAGTCCTGCCCAAGCTCTCGGGTGCCTACTCGTTCACGATGATGAACGAGCAGATGCTGTTCGGCGTGCGGGATCCCCAAGGTTTCCGGCCTCTGTGCATCGGCCGGCTTCCGGCGGGCGGCTGGGTCCTCGCGTCGGAGACCTGTGCGCTCGACCTTCTCGGCGCGCGGTTCATCCGCGACGTAGAACCGGGAGAGATGGTCTGCATTGATGAGAACGGTCTAACGAGCGAACACTTCACGACTCCGTCTCATGCCGCGTGTGTCTTCGAGCACGTGTATTTCGCGCGACCCGACTCCACTCTCATGGGCCAGAACGTGTACGCGACCCGCTATCGGATGGGACAGCGCCTGGCCGAGGAGGCCCCCGTCCAAGCCGAGCTCATCATGCCGGTTCCCGACAGCGGGGTTCCTGCAGCTCAGGGGTTCGCGCAGGGCGCGGGGGTTGCCTACGGTGACGGGTTCGTGAAGAACCGGTACGTGGGAAGGACCTTCATCCAACCCACCCAGTCGATGCGACAGCAGGGGATCAGGATGAAGCTGAACCCCGTTCGCGAGGTCATCGAGGGACGTCGCGTGGTGGTCGTGGACGACTCGATCGTGCGAGGCAATACGACCCGTCAGATCGTCGTGATGCTGCGTGAGGCCGGAGCGCGAGAGGTGCATATGAGGATCTCCTCCCCTCCGATCAAATGGCCCTGTTTCTATGGGATCGACATGCCCGACCAGAACGAGCTGATCGGTGCGACCATGAACATCGAGCAGATCCGTGCGCACATAGGAGCGGACTCCCTCGCCTATCTCTCGACGGAGGGGATGCTTGCGGCGACGCAGATCCCGGCCGAAAACTTCTGCACTGCGTGTTTCACATCGCGCTATCCGATCCCGATACCGGAGGGCGATCTCCGGGATAAGCACGTGCTCGAGAGCCCCGCTCGCCAGGCTCAGGCATGGCAGACCAACCAGAGCTAGGGTCGTCCCAGGAGACGGTCAGCGCCGCACGCCACGCCGGCGTGCGGCAGAAGAAGCTCACCCTTTCCGACGTAGACAAGCGGCGGACCCAACTGTGGTCCACGTCTCTGTTCCTGGTGGTCGCCGTAACCGTCGCGATCGCGCTGGTCTATCTCGGCGGTGACTTCATCCCGAATGAGTTCCGTATCTTCGAG
>Ga0299913_10004406_pt1 | contig 11816 bp, 9 predicted proteins | sample RVTome_9_FD_201360 | JGI IMG/M metagenome (GOLD analysis project Ga0299913, IMG submission 201360) | Soil microbial communities from uranium-contaminated site in the Upper Colorado River Basin, Wyoming, United States - RVT155D38 (version 2) ... | reverse complement strand
GTCGAGAGGGTCGGTGTCGCCCTCCCACATCAGCTTCGTCGATCCCTTGCGCCCGGAATGTCCGATTTGAAGACCGACGCGCGCGGTGGAATGATCGTGGACGAAGTCGACGATCCTCGACCATGCGGCTTCCTGGTCGTCGTTCCAGATGCCGGTGTCTGCCGGTGATATGCGACCTTCCGGGGAGACACAGGTCATCTCGGTCATGACCAGACCGGCTCCGCCGACCGCCCTGCTCCCCAGGTGCACCAGGTGCCACTCGGTAGGGACCCCGTCGACGGCGGAGTACTGGTCCATGGGAGACACGACCACTCGGTTGGGGAGCACGACGTCACGCACTCGATAAGGGTGGAACATCGGTGGCGTCCCCGGGTCGATGAGAACCGGCGAGCCGTGGTCGGAGGACGAATACCAGCGATCGACCGAGGCCATGTACTCGGGGTCACGGAGACGGAGATTGTCATAGGTCACCCGTTGGCTTCGGGTGAGCATGGAGAACACGAACTGCTCCGGCTCCATGTGCCGATAGCGGTCGGCACCCTCAAACCACTCCAGGCTGGCCCTGGCTGCTCGTTGCAAGCTTTCCACCTCGGGACGTCGCAAGGCCTCGTATGTGTCCAGCACGTCCTGCAGAGGGCCGTCGCCGACCAGGAGATCGGAGAGGGCGATGGCGTCTTCCATGGCCAATTTGGTCCCCGACCCGACCGAGAAGTGTGCGGTGTGGATGGCATCTCCCATGAGGACCACATTGCCCGCGTGCCACCGCTCACAGGTGATGGTGGGAAACTGCAGCCACTTCGAGTTGTTTCCGATCAGCCCATGCCCATCCAGGTGGTCGGCGAAAAGATCCTCACAGAACTGGAGGGCGTGTTCGTCGGACATTCCGGGCGGGTACACCTCGCCTTCGGTCCGGTCGAGCCCCAACGCCTGCCAGGTGTCTGGAGCCATCTCGACGATGAAGGTGCTCCCCTCGTCCGAGTAGGGGTAGATGTGAGCCCACACCAGCCCTTGCGGTGTGTCGATGAAAATGAAATGGAACCGGTCGAAGGCCTTGTCGGTGCCAAACCAGATGTACTTGTTGGTGCGCACATCGACCGATGGATGAAGACGATCGCCGACGGCAGCGCGCACCATCGAGTTGGCCCCATCGGCGCCGACGATGAGGTCGGCTTCAGGAAGCGATGACAGGTCGGTGACTTCGGACGAGAAACGAAGATCTGCGCCCAGATCCTCGGCGCGACGGCTGAGCAGGTCAAGCAGCTCTTTCCGGCTGGCGGCGGCGAAACCGTGGCCGCCGGAGACAAAGCGCTCGCCGGAGAAGTGACGGACTTCTATGTCCCCCCACTCTTTGAAGGCTTTGGTGAGGGCGTCGTAAGACTCCCCGTCGGCCACCTCGAAATGGTCGAGGGTCTCCTCGGAGAAGACGACACCGAACCCGTATGCGTCGCCAGGCCGATTTCGTTCCAACACCGTGACCTCGAAGTCGGGGCGGGCCTTCTTGACCAGAATGGCCAGATACAGCCCCGCAGGGCCACCACCGACGCAGACGATCCTCATCGCCGCGACCCTATCGCCAGCGCGCAAGACGCGTTCATGGTGCCCACTCCTCCTCGACTCCGATCTCGGTTGCCTTGACCGCGATCCACGTCTCCACCCCGGGTCGGAGAGAGAGGACGTCCATCGCCTCCCTGGTGACCTCCACCGTGAGCGGGACCGGGCCACCAGTTTGGAGACGGACGCGATCGCCCAATCTCTCGACTACCTCTACCGACGTGCGCCAGGTGTTCCGCTGACTTCCATCGGGCCTGGTGCGGTGCAGCGAGACCGCAGTGGGATGGATGGTGAGCAGGACCGGCCCGGACACATCGTGATCGGCAATGCTCAGCGAGAACATGCCCACATCGACGTGCCCGTCCTCGGCCTGCCCGGAGATGAGGTTGGAGCCGGCCAGATCGGCCGCATACCTCGTCTTGGGTCGCAGCCTTATCTCGTCGGCGGTGCCCGACTGGGTGATGACACCACCCTCGATCACGTAAACCACATCGGCGAGGAGGAACGCCTCGGTGGGATCGTGGGTGATCAGCAGCTTGGGCCCGGCGAAATCGGCGAGATGCTCCGCCAGGGCCCGGCGCAGCTCGACCCTGGTGGTCACATCGAGAGCAGACAACGGCTCGTCTAGCAACAAGAGATCGGGCTCGACCACGAGAGCTCGGGCGAGTGCCACCCGCTGAGCCTGGCCACCCGAGAGCTCTCCAGGCACGCGTCGCTCCAACCCGTCGATGCCGAGACGCGTCATCCACTGCCGCGCGGACTCGGCGGCCTGGTCTCGTCTCGCTCCACGGCTCCTCAACCCGAACGCGATGTTCTCCAGAACCGTGAGGTGAGGGAAAAGGAGATAGTCCTGGAAGACGACTCCGATCCGGCGTCGCTCCGGTGGGACAAATGTTGCAGTGCTCGGGTCGTCCAGGGTCTCTCCCCCCACAACGATCCTTCCTGCGTCGACCGGCAGCAGCCCGGCGATCGCGGACACCGTTGTGGACTTTCCGGCTCCGTTGGGCCCGAGCAATGCCGCCGTGACGCCCGGCTCGATGGATATGTCGACGTCGACGGAGAAGTCGTCGGATCGATTGATCACAACTCTTGCTCGCAGTGGCGCCCCGGTCACAAGACTTTCCACCAGCGCTCCCGCAGAGCGATGAGAACGGCGAGAGAGACCACGACCATGAGCAGACTGATGGCCACCGCCACCGCGCGATCACTTTCCAAAGCAACGAACACGGCCAGCGGAAGGGTCTGGGTACGGCCCGGAAGATTGCCGGCGAAGGTGATCGTGGCCCCGAATTCTCCGAAAGCTCGGGCCCAGGTGAGGGTCAGACCGGCCATCACCGAGGGTCCGATCATCGGCAGGGTCACCCGGCGCAGGACCGTCCAGCGTCCTGCGCCGAGACTGGCGGCGGCACTCTCATATCGCTCGTCGAAGTTGCGGAGCGCCCCCTCCACCGTGATCACCAGAAACGGCATCGCCACGAAGGTCGTGGCGAGGATGACCCCCCAGATCGAGAAGGGCAGAACGAGCCCGGTCTGCTCGTAAAGCGGCTCACCGACCATCCCGCGACGCCCGAGAGCGAAGAGCAGGGCGGCTCCACCCACGACTGGAGGCAGCACCAGGGGCAGGAGGACCAGTCCCCTGACCAGACGACGGCCCGGAAATTCCACGCGTGCCAGAAGCCAGGCCAGCGGAACACCTACGAGAGCCGAGAACACGGTGGCAGACACCGACGCGACGAGGGAGATGCCGAGGGCATCGGTCACCATCGAGCTCGTGATCAATGTGGGAAGATCGCTCCACGGCGTTCGCCACAACAGCCCGGCCAAAGGTACGACGAACAGGGCCAGGCCCACCGCTCCGAGCAACAGCACGAGGGCCGGCGGCCGACGAATCACCCGTCGGTTGGTCATTGAGATGAGAACCCGTACTCGCTCAAGATCGCCTGTCCCTCGTCGGAGAGCACCATGTCGATGAAAGCATTCGCAATCTGGTGGTTGGCGGCACCAGCCAGGACTGCGATGGAGCACTCGGCGGTCACGTTGACATCTTCGGGGATCGCGATTCCTTCCACTGTCCCCCCTGCCGAGGTGACATCGGTCACATAGATGATGCCTGCATCCAATTCACCGGCTTCGATCTTGGCGAGCAAAGCACGGACATCTGGCTCATTGGTATCGATGGCGGCAGTGACCCCGGCGGTGGAGAGAGCTTCTCGTGCCAGCTCCCCGCACGGGACCGCTTCGGCACACAACCCGAGCAAGAGCCCGTCATCGGAGAAGTCGTCTAATCCGTCGACGCTCCCAGGATTGCCCGCCGGCACCGCGATCTCGAGGGTATTGAACGCGAAGACCCGGGGGGCACCGACGGTCTGGCCGGCCGCTACCACCGCGTCCATGTTGGACATGTTGGCCGAAGCAAAGACGTCGACCGGTGCTCCCCCGAGGATCTGCTCGCGCAGGGTGGAACTCCCCCCGAAGTTGAGGACCACGTCCACATCAGGCCGTGCGTCCTCGAAGGCCCCCTCGATCTCAGCAAAGGCCCCGGCCAACGAGGCCGCTGCGGAGACGAGGAGCTCTTCGTCTCCCTGACCACCGCATCCGGCCAACGCCACGATGACGACGAGGATCGACACTATTCTCAATGTGACTATCCACGGTACTCCCCGAGGTGAGGGATTGAGACAGCTGTCGGTTACCGAGCACGCGGTGCTGGGGCTCCTCGCCGAGGGCCCCAGCCATGGATTCTCCATCTCGAAACGACTCACAGCAGACTCGGAGGTAGGCCGCATTATCACCGTGCGCCGTCCTCTGGTCTATCGGGCCCTCGACCGACTGGTGGACAGTGGGCTCGCCGAGCCGGTCACCACCGAGAAGGGCTCCGGGCCGAATCGCGTGATCCATCGTGTCACCCGGGATGGGCGCCGTGAGTCACACCGCTGGTTGAGCCGCCCGGTCGACCACGTTCGGGAGATTCGCATCGAGTTTCTGCTCAAGATCGCGCTTCTGATCCGCTCCCGGAGATCGCCCGGACCACTGATTGCAGCGCAACGGGCCTCGCTCGAGCCGACCCTGCGCGCCCTCGACGAGTTGGCCACCGACGACCATGTCGAGATCTGGCGGAAGCACGCCGCCCGGGCCGCCGCCGCATTTCTCGATGAGCTGAACGACAAATTTCGCTGAGATCGGGCACAGCGGGTGCGAGATGCCGGTTGACGAATCACCCCTAGCTTTGTATGTTCATTAAACATTCTAACTCCTGGAGCGATTCCTGAGCGTCTCCCCCACCACATATCACCCGGCACTCACCCCCCTCTTCACCAGGGCGAAGGCCACCAGGAGTCAGACCCGGTCCAACAACCTGAGGCTGGCCCTGCAGATCATCTACACCGAGGGACCCACGTCGCGAGCAGCAGTGGCCCGGGCCTCTCATCTCACTCCCGCCACCGCATCCGGTCTCGTCGATGAGCTAATCGAAACAGGTCTCGTCGTCGAGGCAGGCACCGGACCATCGGCCGGCGGCAAGCCCCCGAAGCTGGTGGCTCCCAACCCGGAGGGCCGGTCGATCATCGCCCTCGACATCTCCTCCTCACGTTTCCAGGGGGCGGTGGTCGACCTTTCCGGGGATTTGCTGACGATTGAGTCCGTGCCTGGCGCCACCGGCACCGCCGCCATCGACACCGTGCTCGAGATGGTTTCCACACTGGCCAAAAACAGCCCGGCCCCTCTGCTCGGGGTAGGTATCGGCACACCCGGCGTCGTCGATCCCACCCGTGGCGTGGTGACCTCGGCCAACCTCGACTGGCACGAAGCTCCCCTCGCCACACGTCTTGGAGAGCACATCGACGTTGGCGTCCACATAACCAACGACGCCCAGGCAGCGGCGTTGCACGAATACAGCGTGCACGCCCCCGCGGTCACCAGTCTGGCTCTGGTCCAGGTGAGTCGGGGTATCGGCACCGGTCACGTTCTAGACGGGCACCTGTTCCACGGCGAGAACTCGGCCACCGGTGAGATCGGCCACGTCAGGCTGGACGACGACGGACCGCAGTGCTCCTGTGGCAACACCGGTTGTCTGGAAACACAAGCTTCGATGTCGGCGCTACTCGAGTCGGCCGGCGGCGACCAGACCCTCACTCACGAGCGGATCTCGGAGATTGCCTCAGACCCGGCCATGAACCATCTCATCGAGGCCGCGGCCACTGCCCTGGGCCGCGGCCTCGCTCCGATGGTGGCCGTCCTCGCCAACAGAGAGATCGTCCTATGGGGCGAGGTGACCTCTCTCAATGAGCACTACCGGGAGACTGTGGAGCGAGAGATACGAAGCAGGGTCCTCCCGTTCAACACCGACCAGATACGAGTTCGATTCGCCACCGCCGGCAGCGACGCCGTCATCCGGGGAGCGGCGGCACTCGTCCTGTCCAGCGAGCTCGGGGTGGTGTGGTGAGGAAGATGGTGGTGGGCGTTGACGTCGGCGGGAGCACCACCAAGTCGTGCATCGTCGACGGCAACACGACTCTGGCATCAGCCGTGGTCCCCACCACCCTGGGGACACCCGCCGACCTTGGGGATCTCGCAGTGACCGCGGTGAACGCGGCCATCGCGGAGAGCGATCATCGCATCTCGGACCTTGCCGGCATCGGAGTGGGTGTTCCCGGCCAGGTCTCATCGGGGCATGTCCGCAACGCAGCCAATCTCGGCATCGACGAGGCCGGCTACGACCTCCAGGGACACGTGACCACTGCCACCGGAGTCCCCGCGTCCATCGAAAACGACATGACGGTCGCCGCCTTCGGGGCTTATAGCCAGCTTTCCCTCACAGAGCCCACCCTGGAGAACCTGGTCTACATCGGCCTGGGCACAGGAGTGTCTGCGGGCGTGGTTCTCAACCGCAACGTCTTCCGCGGGAGCCGTGATCTTGCCGGCGAGTTTGGCCATGTGCCCATGGGGACGGGCCTCGAATGCGCCTGCGGCTCAGTGGGTTGCCTGGAGACCGCTATCGGGGCCAACGGGCTCCGCGATGCATGGCAGGGTGAGATGACCACGACACTGTTCGCCGCTGCGGCCGGCGGCGACAAGGAGGCAGAAGACGTCGTCGAACGCGCCGTCGGCTTTCTGTCCACCGCAATGTGGTGGCTCGCCGCCGCCTACGACCCCGACTACTTCCTGATCGGTGGCGGGCTGGGGGTCAACAACCCGTCGATAAAAGGCCTCATCACCGCGCGGTGGGCGGAGATGTCGTCCCGATCGGCGCTGGCACGAAGAGTTCTAGATCCAGATCGGATCCGTATCTCCGACCTCGAGGAACCGGTGGGTGCCTACGGCGCCGCCCTTCTCGCGGCCAGGGATGTGATCCGTCCGGAAGACACGAGCCCAGAGAACAACTGGGAGGAGGAAATGAGGAAATGAGCAAACGATGGTTGATCGCAACGATGGCGGCTCTGAGCCTGATCGTTGCGGCATGCGCCAACCCCGACGAAGGTGGTGGCGACACGACGACCACGGTGGAGGCGCCCCAAGAGGAGACCACTACCACGGCCGGGAGCGACACCACCACCACGGCCGATGGCGAAACCGCGGCCGGCGAGACCCCCTATGAGCATCTGAACGCGGCGCTCAATGGCGACTTCACGGGCACGAGCGTGACCGTGAACGCCCAGTGGGTCGATGCCGAAGAGGAAAACATCCTCTCGGTGCTGACTCCATTCGAGGAGGCAACGGGTATCGACATCACCTATGAGGGTCTCACCGACTACGAAACGGTACTAACCGTCCGGGTCGAGGGCGGCGACGCTCCCGACATCGCCCAGATCGCCCAACCCGGGAAGATGCAGCAGTTCGCTGCCGAGGGTCAGCTGGTAGCGATCAGCGACTGGGTCAACATGGACCAGATCCAGACCGACTACATCGAGTCCTTCGTCGACCTCGGGTCGTACGAAGGCGACATGTACGGGCTGTTCTTCAAAGGCGACCTGAAGTCCATCGTCTGGTATCCGGTGTCCGCTTTCGAAGACGCCGGCTACCAGATCCCTGCCACGTGGGACGACCTGGTCGCCCTCAGTGACCAGATCGTGGCCGACACCGGCACGAGCCCTTGGTGCATCTCGATCGAGCATGGCGATGCCTCGGGATGGGTGGCGACCGACTGGCTGGAAGACATCCTGTTGCGGACCGCACCACCGGAGATCTACGACCAGTGGGTAACCCACGAGATCCCGTTCAATCACCCCGAGGTCCTCGAGGCCGCCGAGTACATGAGCCAGATCTGGTTCAACGACGAGTACGTCTACGGTGGCCCGACCGCCATCAATGCCACCTTCGTTGGTGACACCCAGACTCCGATGTTCTCCGAGGGAGGACCGGAGTGCTGGTTCCACAAGCAGGCCGCCTGGATTCCCGGGTTCTGGCCGGAGGGAACCGAAGCAGGAGTCGATAGCTCCTTCTTCTACTTTCCGCCGATCGAAGAGGAGTTCGGGAGCCCGGTGCTCGGCTCCGGTGACCAGTGGATGATGTTCGACGATCGTCCCGAAGTCCGGGCGCTCGTCGAGTATCTCGCCACCGCCGAGGCGGCTCAACCATGGATCGAGCGCGGCGGATTCGTTTCACCGAACTCGTCGGTTCCCCTCGACTGGTACACCACCTATCCCAACGACGAGCTGGCCGGGATCCTGGCAGAGGCGGATACTTTCCGCTTCGACGCATCCGATGCCATGCCCACCGAGGTGGGTGGTGGCAGCTTCTGGCAAGCCATGATCGAATGGGTGGCAGCAGACGGCGAAGGGACCGAAGAAATGTTCCAGACCGTCGAAGACAGCTGGCCCGCCAGCTGAGCCTTTCAGCTGACCCGCGGATAGTCGGCTGAAGGAGATGTTCGGGGCCTGAATCCGGGCCCCGAACATCAATACCAACAGGAGACCATGACCACCATCTCGAGAAGAAAGCGGAGGAGTCTCACCCGCCGAACGCTGGGATGGGGCTTCGGCTTTCTGACGGCTCTGGTTCTGCTCTGGATCGGCGTCGTGGTTCTTCTCGACCCGGATTCGATCACGTCGCTGATGGCCTCGCTCTATGGGCTCGTCGGTCTCGAGGGCCAGGCCGCCGCGATCGCCGAGCGAGGGCTGCAGGAAGGGTTCATCAGGCTGATCACCGTATTCTTCGCCATTCTGGTTGGTGTGGGTGGAGTCTGGTTTCTGTTCACCGCCGGAAACGCCCTCATCGAAGCCAGCCCGTCACGGATTCGTCCCCGTCTCCGTCCCTGGCTGTTCATCCTGCCGGCCGCGGCCTTCCTCGGTGTGTACCTGGTCTTTCCCCTCGTGGAGACGATCCGGCTCAGCATCACTCAGGACGGCGGCTTCCTCGACAACTACTCATTCGTCTTCACCGACCCGGCCATGCAGACCGCGATGCGGAACAACGGGTTGTGGCTGGTCGTCGGCACCACCGGCTCGGTGGTCATCGGGCTGTTGTTCGCTGCCCTGGTCGATCGGGTGAAACGGGAGGCTTTTGCCAAGACTTTCGTCTTTCTGCCCCTCGCCATCTCCGCCGTCGGCGCCGCGGTGATATGGCGCTTCGTCTACACGTGGCGCCCCCCGGGTGCCAGCCAGATCGGGATGCTCAATGCGGCCTGGACCGCGGCAGGCGGCGAGCCGGTCGCATTTCTCCAGACGATGCCCTGGAACAACTTTTTCTTGATCCTCATCATGATCTGGATCCAGACCGGGTTCGCCATGGTTGTGCTGTCCGCAGCGCTCAAGGGGGTGCCCACCGAACTGGTGGAGGCGGGTCGAATCGATGGCGCCTCCGAGGTCCAATTGTTCTTCAGAGTGGTCCTTCCCTCGATCCGGGGAGCGTTGATCACGGTCGCCACCACGATCTTCATCGTGATCCTCAAGGTCTTCGACATCGTCTTCGTCATGACTGGAGGGCGTTTCGAGACCGAGGTGATCGCCAATCGCATGTTCAACGAGATGTTCCGGTTCCGGAACTTCGGGAGGGCATCGGCACTCGCGGTAGTCCTCTTGGTGGCAGTGATCCCGATCATGGTCGTGAACATCCGGAACCTGCGTCGTCAAGGGATCGGGACATGACTGCTGTCGTCAATGCGAGGGTGACGCTGGAGACGACAGAGCCAACCACCCGACGGCGCTCCCCGTTTGGCCGCTTCACCCACAACCCCGTGGTGCGCATCAGCGTCTTTGTCATCGCCTTCTTCTGGACCTTGCCCACCGCCGGCATCCTCATCTCGTCGTTCCGTGATCCCAACGAGATCCGGGGATCGGGATGGTGGAGCGTCTTCGCCCATCCCTTCGAGACGGGGCAATGGACCCTGGACAACTATGCCGACGTGTTGTCCAGCGCGGGGATGGGCGACGCCTTCGTCAACAGCCTCGTGGTGACCATCCCGGCCACGGTCATTCCGATCACCATCGCCGCTTTCGCCGCCTTCGCCTTTGCCTGGCTCCGCTTCCCCGGCAAGTCGATTTTGTTTGCCATCGTGGTCGCCCTGCTGGTCGTGCCGATCCAGATGACCCTCGTGCCCCTGTTGCGTCTCTACGGGGACCTGGGGCTCACCGGCAACTTCCTGGGGATCTGGCTGGCCCACACCGGGTTCGGCCTGCCCCTCGCCATCTATCTGCTCTACAACTACATCTCCACGCTCCCTCATGAGATCATCGAATCGGCCGCCGTCGACGGTGCCAGCCCCTTCACCACGTTCACCCGTCTCGTGCTGCCCCTGTCGTTTCCGGCTCTGGCGGCGTTCGCCATCTTCCAGTTCCTGTGGGTCTGGAACGACCTGCTGGTGGCATTGGTCTTCCTCGGCACCGGATCCCGGACCGCCATCCTCACCGCCCAGCTCAACGAGTTGGTGGGCAGTCGTGGTGAGGACTGGCATCTACTCACCGCAGGTGCTTTCGTCTCGATGGTGGTCCCGCTGATCGTCTTCTTCGCATTACAGCGCTACTTCGTGCGTGGCCTGCTCGCCGGATCGGTCAAGGGATGAGCAGCGACCGACATCTGATGCTGTCCTTCGAAGGGCGGGCGGTGCCGGGGTGGCTGGAATCAAGCCTCCTCGACACGCCGCCCGCCGGGCTGACTCTCTTCCGCTCACTCAACATGGAATCGCCCCACCAGGTCGCCGAACTGGTCGAGAAGCTGCAAGCGATCAATCCCGACCACATGGCGATGCTCATCGCAGTCGATCAGGAGGGTGGCCAACTCCAGGGGCTGGCAGGGTCGACTCCCTTTGCCGGGAACATGGCACTGGGCGCGGCGGGTGATGTCGACCTGACCCGACGAGTGGCGGAGGCCATGGGACTGGAGCTGGCCGCGGTCGGGATCAACCTCAACTATGCCCCGGTGGCCGATGTGGCGTCCCGGCCCCGCAATCCTTCACTCGGTGTGAGGAGTTTTGGCGAGGACCCCTCGGCTGTCGCCTCCCACGTCGCCGCCGCCGTGGAGGGATACCGCTCCGCAGGCGTGCTGAGCACTCTGAAGCACTTCCCGGGAAAGGGTGAGGCAGTCGTCGACCCTCATTACGAGTTGCCCCGCCTGGATCTCGAGCTCGATCGTCTTCGCCAGGTGGAACTCCCACCATTCATTGCCGGGATCGCCGCCGGTGCCAACCTGGTGATGACCGGGCACTACTCGGTGCCGGCACTGACGGGGAGCGACGAGACCCCGGTCTCAATGAGCGAAGAGGCAATCAACGGCCTCATTCGAGGCGAGCTTGGGTTTGGCGGCCTGATCATCACCGATGCGCTCGACATGGGAGCTCTCGACCAGGGAGCGGGCCAGATCGTCGACATCATCGCCTCTCTGCGGGGCGGCACCGACCTCCTCCTGGTGATGCCCGAGCGCGATCTCCTGGAACGAGCCCGACTCTCCGTGACCAGGGGGTCGAGCCGTGGTCTCATCCCCGAGGCAACCCTCGATGCCTCGTGGCGGCGGCTCTCCGCGGTGCGCGAGAGTCTCCCCCGGCCGGACCTCCGTCCCGAGTTGGTTGGCTCACATCACGACCTCGCCGACGAACTGGCGCGGAGATCGGTCACCCTGGTGCGAGACGACGCTGGTTTGATCCCGATCCACGGGCCGAAACGGGTGCTCGTGCTGGAGCCAGAGCCGACCAACGTCACCCCGGCCGACACCACGAGCCAATATGGGCCGGGTCTCGCCGAGACGATTCGGCAGTTTCACCGCGATGTCACCGGGATCGTCTATCCCCACGACCCCGATGCGACCGATATCTCTGGCATCATCGACCGGGCCAGGAA
>Ga0299913_10004405_pt1 | contig 11819 bp, 11 predicted proteins | sample RVTome_9_FD_201360 | JGI IMG/M metagenome (GOLD analysis project Ga0299913, IMG submission 201360) | Soil microbial communities from uranium-contaminated site in the Upper Colorado River Basin, Wyoming, United States - RVT155D38 (version 2) ... | reverse complement strand
GGAATGCCTCGTACCTCATCTCCGACGATCTGATGGAGGCGGTCGCCGCCTTCACGGAGAAGCGGAAACCCGACTTCACCGGCCATTGATGAAAACGCGCCCGGCCTTTCTCGTAGCTGCCACAGCTCTCATCGCCATCACTGCATGTGGCGGAGGCCAGGGAGAGCCGACCACGAGTCTCGAGGCAACCACCACCATGACCGCGACCACGAGCACGGCCAACTCCTCCACGACCACGGTCGAGAGTGTCTCCACGACGACCCAGGCCGAAGCAACCACGACCGGAGCTGGTGGCCTACCCGGTGAACCGATCGATTTCGGCCCGGCAGCGGGTGATGTCCTGGCCGTGATAGGCGTCGCCCACGACGACGTGCTCAACCTGAGGTCGGCACCAGGCGCCGACCAGGAGATCCTGGCCGGGATCCCCCCTCTGCACACCGAGCTGGTGGCCCTGGGCCGCACCCGGGAGCTGCCCCGGTCGTTCTGGATCGAGGTCGACTACCAGGGCACTACCGGGTGGGTGAACCTGAGCTTCGTCGGCTACCCGGGCGACACGTTCGATGCCACCTCAACCGTCGTCGACGAGTTGGGCGACCGGCCTTCGGCACCGACCATGCTCGAGCTGGGAGAGAGCGTCGCCGGGGTGCTCGCCTCCGAAGAACCTCCCTCCGAGCTGGTGGTCACAGTTGCCCCGAGGGATGGGGACCCGGGCGAGGTGACCATCGACGTCATCGGGCTCGGAGACGATGCGGTGAGAGGGCTGAGGACACACGTGTTCGGCAGCCCGGACGACGGCGGCTTCGTGCTAGACACGGTCGAGGTCACCACCCTGTGCGGGAGAGGGGTCACCGACGACGGTGCTTGCATCTGATCCACGATGCAGGATTAGGTTCTACACAGGGAGGTCGAATGCAAGGTCACACGGTCACGATGCTGGGTACCGGTCTGATCGGCGACTTCTACACGATGACGCTGCACCAGCCGCGGGGGCGGGACCGAGTCGGCGTCGCCTACTCCCGGACCGAGGAGCGAGGTCGGGCCTTTTCCGACAGGTGGGAGATACCGGAGCACACCACGTCGATGGAGGACGCGATCAATCATCCCGAAACAGATGTGGTGGTAGTGGGGTTACCCAACTTCCTGCACGAGCAGGCAGTCGCTCTCGCCGTAGATGCGGGCAAGGCGGTCCTCGTGACCAAACCACTGGCTCGAGACGCTGCAGAGGCCAAGCGAATTCTGGATCGAGTCGAGGCAGCAGGCGTATTCGGTGGCTATCTCGAGGACCTCGTCTACACCCCAAAGACCTTGAAGGCGGTCGACGCCGTCGCCGGCGGTGCCATCGGGGACGTGACCTGGGTCCGATCCCGCGAGACCCATCCCGGGCCGCACAGTGCGTGGTTTTGGGACAAGGAGATGGCGGGCGGCGGGGCCATCGTCGACCTCGGGTGTCACTGCATCGAAATCATTCGCAGCTTCGTCGGGAAGGAGAACCGGCCGGTCGAGGTGATGACCTGGGCCGACACCCTGGTTCACCCGATCCAGGCGGAGGACAACGCTGTGGTCCTACTCCGATTCGATTCCGGAGCGTTGGGCCAATTCGAGGTGAGTTGGACCTTCAGAGGCGGGATGGACCTCCGCGACGAGGTGGCCGGGACCGAGGGCACCATCTGGCTCAACCACTTCCTCCGCACCGGATACGAGATGTACAGCTCGGGAGGTGGTGACGGATATGTCGCCGAGAAGCTCGAGTCGACCGAAGGGTGGCTCTTCCCGGTCGGCGACGAGATCGGGGAGCTCGGGTACACGGCGATGTTCACCGACATGTTCGAAGCCATCGACTCGGGCCGGGCGCCGCGGGAGACGCTCTACGACGGATACGTGGTCAATGCGGTGATGGACGCCGCCTACCGCTCCGCCGAATCCAGGCAGTGGGAATCGGTCGAGATGGATTGGCGCGGGGGGCCCACCCCGCGCATTGGCAAGAGGGGCGTCACCCACGACGGACATGCCGTCGTAAAGGAGGAGACACTCCCCGACGGAAGACGCAAGCTGATTCTCAGCGACAAGGACACCGGCTCGGTATTCGACCTCGTCACCTCGGATTGAGCCTTCGCATCGAGGTGACGACAACCGCTGAGTGGCCCGCCGCCGTGTCCGGTCGGCTCACTCGTGCCCTGTCCGCCAGCCCGACCCTACGGCTCTGCCTCGCCACCGGTGAGACCGCCCGTCCTGTCTACGAGAGGACCAGGGTCACGGGGGACCCGTTGATCTTCCTGCTCGACGAGTTCGGTGGGCTGGCTCGCCACGACCCGGCTCGGTGTGCCGCCATGTTGAGACGCGACCTCCCCGGCGCGCCGTTCCTGGCGCCCGACGTCGACGGGGACGACCCGGAAGCCGCGGCCGCTAGGTACGGGCGCTTGATCAATGACGCTGGACTGGACCTGGCCATCGTCGGGCTGGGCCGGAACGGCCACCTCGGGATGAACGAGCCCGGCTCCACTCCGCTCTCGGAGACACGGGTCGTCGACTTGGCCCGGTCAACGTCGACCGGCGCCCTCCGCTATGGCGCCACGATCGAGCCCCGGTGGGGTATCACGGTGGGTCTCCGCCAATTGATGGAGGCGAGGGAGTTGTGGCTCTTGGTCACAGGGGGGCACAAGTCGGACATTTTGAGGCAGTCCCTCGGCGACCCGATCGGCCCTGATCTGCCAGCCACATTCCTGCGCGAGCACCGCAATGCCTGGCTGCTCGCCGACTCCGCGGCGATGAGTCACTGAGGGGGCAAGCCAGTCTGCGATCCGCGACTCATTTCACATAGGGGGTCAGCACGTCACGTGCCAGTAGGAAACCCCGCTTGACCAAGTCGTCGCTGCCCTCGAAGTCGCGATCCTCGTGCTCGATGATGATCGGGCCGTCATAGCCCACCCGGTACAGGGCGGAGAACACCCGGCCCCAGTCGACGTCACCGAGCCCGGGAAGACGGGGAATCTGCCAGCCGATCCCCGACGATAGGGTCCCGTTCTGATACAGGCCCTCGTGGTCGACCATCACGTCTTTGGCCTGGAAGTGATAGAAGCGCTCCCCGAACTCGTAGATGGCGCTCTCGATGTCGATCATCAGCCAGACCAGGTGGGAGGGGTCGAAATTGAGGCCGATCGTCTCCCCGAACTCTTCGAACATTCTTCGCCAGATCCTGGGGTTGTAGGCCAGGTTGTGGCCCGAGGGCCATTCGTCGCGGGAAAAGATCATCGGACAGTTCTCGATCGCCACCTTGATCCCATGGTCTGCGGCCCAAGAGATGATCTCCGGCCACACCTTGGTCGCCTCCTCCCAGTTCTCGTCCTGGGACTTGACGCTGTCGGCACCGATGAATGTATTGACCACGGGAACGCCCATCTTCGAGGCGGCTGCGATCACCTTCTTCAGGTGGTCGATGACCGTTCGCCGATGATCCGGGTCGGGATGGAGCGGGTTTGGGTAGTAACCGAGACCCGAGATCTCGAGGCCGCGCCGATCCATGCTCTCGACGATCTCCGATGCCTGCGTCTCGGACATGCCGTCCACGTCGACATGACTGGTGCCTGCGTACCTGCGTGAGTCGCCACCCGACGCCGGCCATGCGGCGATCTCGATTGTGGTGAACCCGCTCGCCGCCGTCCAGTCTGCCACTTCGTCGAGTGGCGCCCCGGGGAAGGGTGCGGTCAGGAGACCCAGTTTCATCTCATCCTCCTCATCGTTGAACCTCGATCCAACGTCGCTCGCGATGACTGGTGGCGATCGCATCGGTCACCAGGACGGCGTCGTGACCGTCGGCGAAGGTGGGATAGCCAGGTTCGGGGGACGGGCCTCCTGCTTCGATATCGCGGTAGACCCGGCTGAACAGAGCCCGAAAGGTGTCGGGGAATCCCTCTACATGCCCCGCCGGGTACCCGATCAGATCCGCTGCCTCGGGCACGACCAGTGCCGGGTCCCGGTGCAGCAGCTCGTTCGGCAGTCCCCGGTGGCCGATCCAGAGGTCGTCAGGTCGCTCCGACGACCAGGCCAGAGCTGCGCTCGACCCGTCGACTTCGTAGCCAAGGCTGTTGCGCCGGCCAGGCGACACCTGGGAGACGGTGACTGCTCCCCGGGTGCCCCCCTCGTACCGGAGCAGGATCCCCGCCGCGTCATCGCTGCTCATGGCCTCCTCGATCAGATCGGCATCGCCACCCGGCATCGCAAAGGTCTCCACCGGCCCCGCCGGGTGGCGTCGCACGGGGACCAATGTGTGCAGGTCTGCCATCACCTCGACCACCCGCTTCCCCGAGACGAATCGCGTCAGGTCCAGCCAATGCGAGCCGATGTCGGCTACCGCCCGCAGCTCACCCGCCTGGCCCGGGTCGAGCCGCCAGTTCCAGTCGGTGTCCTGTAGGAGCCAGTCCTGGTGATAGGACCCGGTTATGAAGCGGGGCTCCCCGATCTCGCCGTTCTGCACCATCGCCATCGCCTGATGATTGAGGGGGTAGAACCGGGTGTTGAAGCACACTGCATTGACGAGCCCCGTCTCCGTGGCGCGCATCACCAGGTCCGCGGTGTCCTTGGGACCCAGAGCGAGCGGCTTCTCGCAGACGACATGCTTGCCCGCGTCCAGACAGACCCTGACCTGGTCGGCGTGGGCATGGTTGGGGCTTGCAATGTGGATGACGTCGATCGAAGGATCGGCGGCAAGGTCGTCCACCGACTCGTAGACGGGGGGGCTCCCGATGGCCGCGGCGCGGACCCGGGCGCGAGCCGGCGCGGAGCCGACCACTCCCGCGACGTGCACTCCGAGACGGCGCAGCGCCTCGATGTGGGCCGCCCCGATGAACCCGATACCGACCACTCCTGCCTTCACGTCCATTCCGGACAACCGACCCTCCTCATCCAATCCCGGTCACCCGGGCGTACAGCCAAGCCAACCCGAGCACGATCACTCCGTACACAACCTGCTGGATGGCCTGGCCGGCGTCGAGAAAGGTGAGCATGGTGGCGAGCACACCCAGGATCAATGCGCCGAAGATCGTTCCGCCATAGGTGCCCACTCCCCCGAAGATCGAAGTGCCCCCGATCACAGCGGCCGCCACCGAAGGGAGAAGGAAGTTCACCGCCAGCTGGAGGTCGACCGCGCCGGTGCGGCCGGCCAGCAGGATCCCGGCCAGAGCGGCGAGAAGGCCGGCAATGGCGTATGCGGCGATATGGACCTGCCAGATTCGGATCCCGGCCAGCCGGACCGCCACCGAGTTGTCCCCAACTGCATAGAGGAGGCGACCCAGCCCGGTCTGGCGTAACCCGTAGACGATCAGCACGGAAACCCCGGTCCAGACCACCGCGTTGTAAGGGATCCGGTTCCCCCAGAACGAGCCCCCGCCAAGGGTCTTGATGAAAGGCGCCACGGTGGTGGAGCCCTGGAGCACTGTGAAGGAGAGCGCGGTGAAGAGCCCGAGCAGGATGGCCGACATGGCCAATGTCATGATCAGCGGGTTGACCCGGAAGACACCCACGCCGATCCCGTTGACCGTCCCGGCGGCGACGCCCACCAGCAAACCGAGTGCAATCGCCAGCGCGGCACCGTTGGGCGACTGGTTGCCGGCGACGTATGCCGCCGCAGTGGCGATCATGCCGACCGAGAGGTCGATGCCCCCCGTGAGCATGAGGATGGTCTGGGCCCCGGCCATGATCCCGAGTGGGGCCGCGAGCAGGACGGTGTTGCGTATCCCGCTCACGCTCAGGTAACGGGGCTCGATGACCCCCGTGACCAGCACCAGCACCACGAGCACCGTGGCGAGGACGATGAGCGGGTGCTCGGCGAGCCGCAGAGCCCAACGAGCCTGATCCTCATCGTCCAGCCCGAGACGAGTCTCCGCCGTCATTCCGACCTCTGCCTCCGCACCTCGACGATACCGGCCACCATCATGACCACGACGATCAAGGCTCCCTGGATCACTTGGGCGGTGTTGGGGTCGATGCCCATCGCACTCAGGACGGGGGAAAGGGTGAAGAGGACGATCCCGGCGGCGGCGGCGCCGACCACCGACCCGACTCCTCCGGTGAGCGCCACCCCGCCGAGCACGATCGCCGCCACCGAGCGCAGGGTGAAACCGGCACCGGTGCTCAGCCGCGACTCCCCCGAGCCTGTGATGGCCAGGGCCGAGAGCCCTCCCAGCGCGGCGAATGCTCCACCTACGGCATAGGACACCACCTTTGCCCGGGCGGTGCGCACCGCGGACAGATAGGCCGCGGTGGGATCGGATCCGGTGGCGTAGAGGGACAACCCGGTGCGGGACCGCCTCATCCAGAAGGCGAGGAGCCCCACGGGGATCGCCATGACCACCAGGGACGGCCAGAAGTTGGTCCCGCTCCCCGTCGCCGACCCGGTGAACATGGCTCGGAATCCCTCACTGGTCCCACCTCCGGGCGAGGGGAGGACGAGTAGGGCGACTCCGGAGAGGATGAAGCTCGTTGCCAGGGTCACAACGATGTCCGGTACCCGCGAGATCGAGATGATCCAACCCACGCCCCCGTTGATACCCGCGGCGAGGAGGATGACCCCCAGAGCGATGATCAAGGTGATCGGAAAAGACTGGCCGACCATCAACTGGGCTGCGATGGAGTTGGTGAGGACCAGCATCGCCCCCACCGAAAGGTCGATCCCACCCGCGATCACGATCACCGCCTGTGCCACCGAGAGGTAGACCAACGGAAGACTGTTCTTGGCGATCGAAGAGATCTGGAAGGCGCCGAATCGGGGGATCAGAGTCGCATAGAACCCGATCAGGGCCAAGAGCAGGGCCCACGCTGCAACCGTCCACCCGTGACGGCGGAGCCAACGTCTCCAGTCCATCTTCCGAATCCGGGATCGCTCCCCGATGACGGTCATACCGCACCCTTCTCGACGATGCCGTGCGCCGCAGTGAGCAGACTCTCCTCGGTGGCAGTGGCGGCCGGCTGCTCCCCGACCACCTGCCCCCCATAGAAGACGAGGACCCGGTCACAGACGAGGGGGATCTCTGCGAGCTCGCTGGTGTAGATGAGGATGGCGGCGCCGTCTGCGGCCAACTCGCGGAGCAGCTCGTAGATCTGCTGTTTGGTCCCGACGTCGATCCCTCGGGTCGGATCGAAGCAGAGCAGCACCCGGAACCCGGCGGCGAGCCATCGGCCCACCACCACTTTCTGCTGATTGCCACCTGAGAGTTTCCCCGCCTGACGCGCAGCGCGGGTGTCGATCGAGAGTCGCTCCACGGCGTTGTCGACTCGAGCACCTTCGTCGGCGGCGATGGAGAACCAGCGGCTGATCCTGCTGTAGAGAGGCATGCCCAGGTTCTCCCTGATCGGGCGTTTCGGCAGCAGTGCCTGGAGACGGTCGGAGGGTACGAGGACCACGCCGCGGGATACGGCGTCGAAGGGGGAGCGAGCGTTGAGAGGCTCGCCGTTGACCAGGATCTCACCCGAGTCGGGCCGCCGGTCGCCGGACAACAACTCGAACAAGCGATCCTGACCCTGGCCTTCCAAAGCCGCGATCCCCAGGACCTCGCCGGCGCGGAGGCTCAGGGAGACACCATTGACCTGTTCCTTGGAACGGATCTCGACAGTCTCGAGCACCACTGGAGACGAGCTCTCCACGGTGGGTGTGTGTTGCGCCTCCCGCACTTCGCGCGCCACCTCCCCCAGCATCGCCTCGACCAGTCCCGACTCCCCGACATCACGTGGGGCGAAGACGGCGACATGCCTGCCGTCCCGCAACACCGTGGCCCGATCGCACATGCGCAGCACCTCGCCGAGCCTGTGGGTGATGAACAAGACCGAACGGCCGCGCTCCTTCCACTCGTCCATCACCGCGAACACCTGCTCGGCCTGATCGGCGGGGAGTGCGGCGGTGATCTCGTCGAGCATGAGCAGCGACGGCTCGCGGACCAGGGCCCGAGCCAGATCGAGGAGCCGAAGCACCGGAAGCGGCAGTTCCCGGGCGAGTGCGTCGAAGTCGAGAGACGAGAGCCCCATCCGGTCGAGCCATGCCCGGACCGATTCCTCCGGGACATCTGTGAGACGCAAGTTCTGGCCAACCGTCAGATCGGGGATGAGCGCCGGGTCCTGAAACACAGTGGCCAGCCCCGCACCTTGGGCGTCACCGGGCCGACGGAGATCGACCGGCCCACCGTGGACCGTGATCTCCCCCGAGTCCTGGCGGTGGACGCCGGACAGGATCTTGACCAGGGTGCTCTTCCCGGCCCCGTTCGCCCCGAGCAGGGCGTGGATCTCTCCGGGCTCGACCACGAGGTCGACCGAGCGGAGCGCGACCACGCTGCCGAAGCGCTTGGCAACGTTCCGAGAAGCGAGAAGCGAGCCGGAGGTCAATTCGATCGGAGTGCCCCGAGGGCCGGGTGACTGGTACCCGGCCCTCGGGCTTGAGCTCGTCAGGCCTCGCCTGGGCCCTGACACGCCGATACCTGCTCTGCCTCGTACGTGGTGTAGGGCTCGACCTCGACGTACGTGCTCCAGCCGACCTGCTGCTCGGGGTCGAAGAGTGTCTCCAGCTCGTCGACCTGCGTGTGGTCGAAGACGGCCGGGGTGAGGGTCGTCACCTGGTCAGGCTCTTCTCCTTGCAGCGCGGCGATGGCTATCGAGGCTCCCACCCCTCCGATCGCCGGTGGGTTGGTCACCGCTGCCCCCTCCAAGCCCTCGACTTCGAGGAGTTGTTGGATGAACCCATTGTTGTCAGCGCCCACGATCGGGACCAACGGAGCGTTTGCCGTCTGGAACTGCTCGACCACCGTGTAGTCGATGCCCGACGTCCAAATACCGTCGACGTTTCCGGCACTGATGATGTCCAGTGCCTGTTGCGCCCCCGTGGTCGGATCCCAACCGGTGAAGGTCTCCTGAGTGACCGTGATCCCCGGGAAGTCCTCGAGAGCGGCCATGAACCCATTGTGTCGATCGGTGTCGGCCGGGACTCCGTCGATGCCGCGCATCTCCACGACATTCCCCTCGCCGCCGAGCTGATCGAATAGCCAGCGAGCTCCGAGCTCGCCGTACTGAGTCTGGTCGTTGGTGACTACATAGGCCCCTTCGGCGGTCACCGCCTGATCCACGGCGACGACCACGATCCCTTGCGCTATCGCCTCCTCGATCACCGAGTTGAGCCCTTCTCGGTCGGTCGGGTTCAGGATTATCGCGTCGACCCCTTGCGAGATCAGGTTCTCGATGTGCCCGATCTGCCCGGTGGTGTCGGCGTTCTCGTTGACCACAACCACCTCGTCGACTACCCCGCTGGCCAGGGCCTCCGCCTTGATGGCACAGATCATCTGCTCACGCCAACCGTTGCCGACGAGTGTGTTGCTCACACCCAGTGTGAAGCTCTCCTCTTCGTCGGCGCCTCCGTCGCCACCACAAGCAGCGGCCACCAGTGCGAAGACACTGAGCAGGGCGGCGAAGCGTGCTCCCTTTCTTCCCTTCATCGTTCCTCCTCTTCCTATGTTGTGCCGCTGTTGCGGCTCCTCCGTGCATCTCGCCGAGCGAGAAGCCTTCATCGAGTCATCCGGCACCGGCCAGGGCCTCGTCGATCGCCCTCGGGGTGAGGATATGGTCGATGGCCGTCGCCGCCGCCCCGGTGATCCCGGCCCGGTCCCGCAAGGCGGAAGTGGTGATGCTCAGGTCCGTGGTGCTGAGTGTTGTCGACCGTTGATAGACGACTTCGCGGATCCCGGCGAGCAGTTGCTGCTCGGCACGGGCCAGGTCCCCGCCAATCATGATCAGCGAGGGGTTGAGCAGGTTGACCATGGAGGCGAGAACCTGGCCGATGAGACGGCCCGCCTGTCGCACTGCCCTCGTTGCCTCTTCGTTGCCCCGCTCGAGGAGACGGACCACGTCACGGCCACCGGCTACCTCGAGACCATCAGCTCGGAGTTGAGCGGCCAGGGCGCCACCCCCCGCCGAAGCCTCGAGGCAACCGTTGTTCCCACACCGACAGACGACCTCATCGGAGGTGGTACGAACATGGCCGATGTCTCCGGCTGCCCCATCGGCACCACGATGGAGCACACCGCCCAAGATCAACCCGGAGCCGATCCCGGTGCCCAATTTGACGAAGACGAAGTCGTCGACCTTCGGCTCCATCACCCAGCACTCGCCGAGGGCCATGATGTTGACGTCGTTGTCGACCAGGACCGGGGCCCGGTAGCGCGTGGCCAGCCGGTCCTTGATCGGGTACAGATGCCAGCCGGCCATGATGGGCGGGTTGACCGCCATCCCTCTGGCGAAATCGACAGGCCCGGGCACTCCGATGCCGACGCCGCGCACCTCGCCCCGGGTCTTCCCGATGTCGGCGAGGAGCTCGTCGAAGGTCTCCTCGAGCCAGCCGAGCACTGCCTCCGGACCACTATTGATGTCCAATTCGGCCGTGGTCTCGGCCAGCGACTCAGCCAGGAGATTGCATACCGCGATCCTGGAATGGGTGGCCCCGAGGTCGGCGGCGAGGACCACACCGGCGTCTGCGTTGAAGCCGAGCAGGGATGGCGGCCTCCCGCCGGTCGATGGGGCGCCGCCCACCTCCACCACGAGCCCGGCGCCGATCAGTGCGTCGATACGTTGTGCCACCGTGGAACGAGCCAGCCCGGTCGCGGCACCGAGTTCGCCACGGGTGCGAGCCCGGCCTGTCCGGATCAGTCTGAGCAGATGGCCCGGAGACTCCGACTCCCGGGTCTGCGGCCCGTGCGTGTTCACCATCGCTTGCTCGTTGCCTCGTGCCTCCCAGTTTTGCCACCCTGCCAGAGACTTTTGCGCATGTCAAGGGCATAAGTAGCCGACTTATGCACAGCCTTGAATCCCCCATCGGGGAACAGCTTTTCGAGCAGATACCCCGGGCGCGGCTCGCGCCAGGAAAGTCAGGCCCCGACCCGCTCCAGATAGTCGTCGAGGATGGCGGCGGTGGCGGTGGCCCCGCACCGGTCGGCCCCGGCTTCGATCACTGCCAGGAGAGCGTCGAGAGTCCTCACTCCATGCGCGGCCTTCACTTTGACCTTCGGACCGACGCTGCGGCGCATGAGCCGGAGGTCGTCCAAGGTGGCTCCGCTCGGGGCGTAGCCCGTCGAAGTCTTCACGTAGTCCGCTCCCGCCGACTCGGCCAGATGACACGCCCTCACCTTCTGATCGTCGGTCAAATAGGCGTTCTCCAGGATCACCTTGACGATCGCTTCACCGGCTGCCGCCTCCACCACTCCCCTCATATCTGCCTCCACTCGTGTGTCATCGCCGGAGAGCAGGGACCCGATGTTCATCACCATGTCCAGCTCGACGGCGCCATCTTCGATGGCGCGACGCGCTTCGAACACCTTGGTCTCGGTGACACTGTCACCGTGGGGAAAGCTGATGACCGTGCCCACGGCTACCTCTGACTGTTCCAACTCCCGGCTGGCCAGACTCACGTCTGCGGGGCGAACACATACCGACGCCACCCGATAGCGCATCGCAATGGCGCAGCCTTGGATGATGTCGTCGCTGGTCAATTGGGGGCGGAGCAGAGAGTGGTCGATGGTGGCGGCCAGCGTGTCGTAGCTGACGTCGTCGACGGTCAAAGACGTCGGCTGCATGGCCGGAGTCTGGCGCTGGGCGGGCGAAATGTCTAGACGAGGTTCAGCAGCCGAGCGCCACCGGGGTCCCGCTCAGCTGAGGTCTTCCGGCCCCGGTCGTAAGGTCCTTCGCCCCTCGTGCATGTTTTCACAAGCGTCGATGATTGCCCATAGAAGGCAGTTAGCTCGTAGGAATAGGAGGCATCAATGACTGCTATAGACCGTGAGAGGTTGGCCTCTCAG
>Ga0299913_10004404_pt1 | contig 11820 bp, 9 predicted proteins | sample RVTome_9_FD_201360 | JGI IMG/M metagenome (GOLD analysis project Ga0299913, IMG submission 201360) | Soil microbial communities from uranium-contaminated site in the Upper Colorado River Basin, Wyoming, United States - RVT155D38 (version 2) ... | reverse complement strand
GGCTGCGACGAGGTCCTCGGCAGTCAGCTCGCGGTTCGCGTCGGCCTGGATGCGGGTGCGGCGTTCGTCACCGTACTTCCGCTTCAGCTCGGCGAGCTCTTCCTGGATGACGACGAGCACCTTGCGCGGGTTGGCGAGCAGGTCCTCGAGCTCGGCGATGAGGCGGATGATCGACTCGTACTCATCCTCGATCTTCTTCCGCTCGAGCGCGGCGAGGCGGCGCAGCTGCATCTCCAGGATGGCGTTGGCCTGGACCTCGGACAGCTTGAAGCGCGTGATGAGGGCGTTGCGGGCGGTGTCGACGTCCGCCGAGCCGCGGATCGTCTTGATCACCTCGTCGAGGTGGTCGAGCGCGATCTTCAGGCCCTCGAGGATATGGGCGCGTTCCTTCGCGCGGGCGAGGTCGAACTCCGTGCGGCGACGCACGATCTCGCGCCGATAGGCGATGTAGTGCTCGAGCAGGCGCTTCAGGCCGAGCGTCTGCGGCTGGCCCTCGACCAGGGCGAGCATGTTCGCGCTGAAGCTGGTCTGAAGGGCGGTGTGCTTGAATAGCTGCTGCATGACCGTGTGCGGGGAACCGTCGCGCTTCACCTCGACGACGATCCGCATCCCGGTTCTGTCGCTTTCGTCGCGAATGTCGCTTACGTCGGTGATCCGCTTCGCGCCGACGAGGTCGGCCATCTTCTCGATCAGGGTGGTCTTGTTGGTCTGGTACGGCAGCTCGGTGATCACGACCGCCATGCGGCCCGGGCGGATCTCCTCGAACGACACCTGGCCACGGATGATGACCCGACCGCGGCCGGTGGCGTACATGTGCCGGATGACGTCGACCCGCTCCTTCTCGCCGGTGATCGAGTTCCGCTGGTCCTCGAAGCGGAAGATCGTGCCGCCGGTCGGAAAGTCCGGCCCGGTGACGATCTCGCACAGCTCGTCGACGGTGAGCTCCGGGTTCTCGATGAGCGCGTTGACGGCATCGCAGATCTCGGTGAGGTTGTGCGGCGGGATGTTGGTGGCCATGCCCACCGCGATCCCGCTCGATCCGTTCACGAGGAGGTTCGGCAGCTTCGAGGGCAGCACCACCGGCTGGCGCAGGCGGCCGTCGTAGTTGTCGACGAAGTCGACGGTCTCCTTCTCGATGTCGGCGAGCACCTCGTCGGTGATCGACGCCATCCGCGCCTCGGTGTAGCGCATCGCGGCCGGCGGGTCGCCGTCGACCGAGCCGAAGTTGCCCTGGCCGTCGACGAGCGGGTACCGCAGGCTGAAGTCCTGCGCCAGCCGCACGAGCGTGTCGTAGATCGCCAGGTCGCCGTGGGGGTGGTACTTCGCCATCGCCTCGCCGACGACGCCCGCGCACTTCCGATAGGCCGCCGTGGAGCGGAGGCCCATCTCGTGCATCGTGTACAGGATGCGCCGATGGACCGGCTTCAGCCCGTCGCGCACGTCTGGCAGCGCCCGCGCGACGATGACGCTCATCGCGTAGTCGATGTACGCGGAGCGCATCTCGTCCTCGATCGCCACCGGGCGGACGTTGCCGATTCGATCCATCTCCATCGCTTGGGTCGCCTACCTCGTCACTGCTGTCGCTTCTGTCGCGTTCTCGGTCGCCCGTCCCGTGCCGGCGTCCGGCTGCGGGGTGCCGTAGCGCTCCTTGAGCTGCCGCTTCTCGCTCGGTGTGGCTCCGAGGAAGCGCCCCGTCGCCTCAGCCACGATCCGGCCGTCGCCGCCGCGCACCTCGCCGCTGACGTGATAGATGCGCCGCCGCCGCTCGGTGACCCAGCCGCGTGCCTCGAGCGGCTCGCCGGGGTTCGCCGGGGAGCGGAACCGGACGTGCATCTCGGCGGTGACCGCCCAGGAGTCGTAGCTGGACGGCGCCCAGGCCATGACCTCGTCGAGCAGCGTGGCGAGGAGGCCGCCGTGCACCTTGTCTTCCCAGCCGACATAGTCCGCGCCCGGCTCCCAGGTCGTGCGGGCCCAGCCCTCGCCGAGCTCGATGTGGAGCCGCATGCCGATCGGGTTCACATCACCGCAGGCGAAGCACCGATGATCGGCGAACGCGTAGCGCCGCCCGTCTTTGCCGACGATCGAGCGGCTGTCGCCGATGCGCGGCGCGGGATCGGTCACCAGGCGTCGTCCTCCTCGTCGTCGCCCCAGCGATCCTCGAAGTCCTCGCTGTCCTGGCGCCGCAGGCACTGGTCGGCGATCGCCAGCGCGAACGCGTGGCTCACCGCGTAGCCGTCCCGCAGGAAGTTCACGGCCTCTCGCCGTTCGCCGATCCCGTTGGCCTCGAGCAGCTCGCACCACTCGTCCAGGGAACGTCCGGTCTTGGCGGCGACCTGGCGGATGTCGGCAACGTGTCGGCTTGGCATCGGTGTGTGCGCCCCGCTGCTGCTGCTAAAAGTCCAGGTTGCGGACCTTGCGTGCCTCGCCGCGGATGAAGTCCCGCCGCGGCTCGACCCGCTCGCCCATCAACGTGCTGAAAATCTCGTCGGCCTCGGCCGCGTCGCCCACCGAGACCTGGAGCAGCGTGCGCGTCTCCGGGTTCATGGTGGTGTCCCACAGCTGGTCCGCGTTCATCTCCCCCAGGCCCTTGAAGCGCTGGACGCTGACGTTCTTCGTCTTGCCGTCGCGGCTCAGCTCCTTGACGGCGGCCTCGCGCTCCTTCTCGTTCGCCGCGTAGCGGGTCACCTTCCCGGTGCTGACGCGGTACAGCGGCGGCTGGCAGATGTACAGGTAGCCGTTGTCGATGACCTGCGGCATGTGCCGGTAGAAGTACGTGAGCAGGAGCGTGGTGATGTGCGCCCCGTCGACATCGGCATCGGAGAGGAGGCATATGCGGTGGTAGCGCAGCTTGCTCATGTCGAACGTCTCGCCGATGCCGGCGCCGAGCGCGATCACGAGCGGCCGGATCTTGTCGCTCGACAGGACCCGGTCGAGACGCGCCTTCTCGACGTTGAGCATCTTGCCGAACATGGGCAGCACCGCCTGGAAGCGGCGGTCGCGGCCCTGCTTCGCCGATCCCCCGGCCGAGTCGCCCTCGACGATGTAGAGCTCCGACCGGGCCGGGTCGCGCTCCTGGCAGTCGGCCAGCTTGCCGGGCAGGGCCATGCCCTCCAGCGCACCCTTGCGGATGACCAGGTCGCGGGCCTTGCGTGCCGCCTCCCGCGCGCGGGCCGCGGTCAGGCTCTTCTCGATGATGCGCCGACCGTCGGCCGGATTCTCCTCGAGGTGTTGCATGATGCCGTCGGCCACGACCGTCTGCACCGCGCCCTTCACGTCCGCGTTGCCGAGCTTCGCCTTCGTCTGCCCCTCGAACTGCGGGTCGGTGAGCTTCACGCTGATCACCGCCGTGAGCCCCTCGCGAACGTCGTCGCCGGAGAGGTTCGCGTCCTTGTCGGAGAGGACGCCGGCCTTGCGAGCCCAGTCGTTCAGCGAGCTCGTCAGCGCGGCGCGGAAGCCGGTCACATGCGTGCCGCCGTCCACGGTGTGGATGTTGTTCGCGAAGGCCAGTACGTTCTCGGCGAAGCCGTCGTTGTACTGGAGCGCGACCTCGACGCTCGTAGTGTCGACCATGCGCTCGACGTGGATCGGCCGCTGGTTCAGGACGTCGCGTCGGCGATTGAGGTGCCGCACGAAGCTCGTCACGCCACCTTCGAAGAAGAAGTTCTTCTCGCGATCGGCGCGCTCGTCGATGAGCCGGATCCAGAGTCCCTTGTTGAGGTAGGCCGATTCGCGGAGTCGGGTCGCGATCGTCTCCCAGATGAAGTCGAGCGTCTCGAACATCGTCGGATCCGGCGTGAACCAGGTGCGGGTGCCGCTCCGGCGATCCCACGCCGGGTCGAGCCCGCGGTTGGCCTCCGCCTTGCCGCCCGACTGGCGCACCTTGCCGGTGGGGGTGCCGCCGTCGCGATACTCCTGGAGCCAGCGCTTCCCGTCGCGCAGGACCTCCACCCGCATGCGTGACGAGAGCGCGTTCACCACGCTGACGCCGACGCCGTGCAAGCCGCCGGAGACCTTGTAGCCGCCGCCGCCGAACTTGCCGCCGGCATGGAGCACGGTGTGCACGACCTCGAGCGCGTCCTTGCCGCTTGAATGCTTCCCGACCGGGATCCCGCGGCCGTCGTCGACGATCTCGACCCCACCGTCCGCATGGATGGTGATGTCGATGCGGGTGGCGACGTTCGCCATCGCCTCGTCGATGCTGTTGTCCACCACCTCCCACACGAGCTGGTGCAGGCCGCGCGCATCGGTGGAGCCGATGTACATGCCCGGTCGCTTGCGGACGGCCTGGAGCCCCTCGAGGACCTGGATGTTCGCCGCGGTGTAGTCGCCCGCCGCGCTCTTGCGTCGCTGGCCGCGGGCGGGTTGGACCGTCATGCCCGCGCCTCCTGCTCACTGATCGGATCACCGACGGCCAATGGCTCGACCGATGGCGCGCCATTCGCTGCGCCCCGCGTGATGATCGAGTACAGCCGATCGAGCTCCTCGTCGCTGTAGAAGTCGATCACCAGGCGACCGCCGCGGCGCGTGCGCACGATACCCACTTTGGTGGCCAGCACGCCCCGCAGTTGCGCTTCGAGATCGGCGAGATCCTCGCTCAGGGTCTGGCGGGTCCGCGTCGGCCCGAGCTCGCGCTTGCGCCGGACGAGCTCCTCGGTCTGTCGCACCGACAGGTGCCGGTCGAGCACGACCTGCAGGACGGCACGCTGCAGCTCGGGGATCGTGAGCGCCGCAAGTGCGCGCCCGTGGCCCTCCGAGATGCGGCCATCGACGATGGCCTGGCGCGTCTCCGGCGCGAGGTCGAGCAGCCGGAGCGCGTTGCTCACCGACACGCGACTCTTCCCGACCTGGCGGGCCACCGACTCGTGAGAGAGGCCGAATCGGTCGATGAGCTCGCGATAGGCGGTCGCCTCCTCGATCGGGTTGAGGTCGGCGCGCTGGACGTTCTCGACGAGCGCGAGCTCGAGGAGCTCGTTCGACGATGACTCGCGGACCACCGCCGGGATCTCGGCCAGGCCGGCGGCACGCGCGGCGCGCAGCCGGCGCTCTCCGGCGATGAGCTCATAGCCGCCGTCGGCCGATCCGCGCACGACGATGGGCTGCAGGACCCCGTGCGTCACGACCGAGGCCGTGAGCTCGGCGAGCTGCTCGTCGTCGAAGTCGGCCCGCGGCTGGTGCGGGTTCCGCCGCACGCGGTCGATTGGTACGGCCTGGGTCGATGCCTCGGGGGCGCTGCCGCGTGGAATGAGCGCGTCGAGGCCCCGCCCCAGGCCGAAGGACCTAGCCACGGGCGGCGACCTCGGCGGCGAGCTCGCCGTATGCCTGGGCACCGCGCGATGAGGGTGCGTACAGCGCCACCGGCAGGCCGTGGCTCGGCGCCTCGGACAGCCGCACGCTGCGCGGAACGACGGTGTCGTAGACCGTGCCGTCCATGTGGCGGCGCACCTCCGCGGCGACCTGCGCCGAGAGGTTCGTGCGAGCGTCGTACATCGTGAGGAGCACTCCTTCCACCTCGAGCCTCGGGTTGAGCTCCTCCCGCACGAGGCGAATCGTGTTCACGAGCTGGCTCAACCCCTCCAATGCGTAGTACTCGGTTTGAATCGGGATGAGCACTCCATCCGCCGCGGTGAGCGCGTTGACGGTCAGCAGTCCGAGCGACGGCGGACAGTCAATGATGACGCGGTCGTAGCGGTCATCCAGGCCAGCCAGGCTTGCCGCGAGGCGCCGCTCCCTGGCGGGGATGTCGACGAGCTCGACCTCGGCGCCCGACAGGGCGGGCGTTGACGGCACGAGATCCAGTCCATCGATGGCGGTGCCGACGATGACCTCCTCGATCGGAACGCGGTCGATGACCGCGTCGTACACCGATCGATCGAGCGACCGTCGGTCCACCCCCAGACCGCTCGTGGCATTCCCCTGAGGGTCGATGTCCACGACGAGGGTCGAGGTTCCGGAGAGGGCCAGGAAGGCCGCCACGTTGACTACGGTCGTCGTCTTACCGACGCCACCCTTCTGGTTTGTGCAGGCCGTGACCCTGACCACAGGCGCTCCGCTGCGAAATTCAGTTGGGCACCACGAATTCTACCAGTTTGCGGCTTACGAAACGCTTATCTGCGCGTTATCGGGGCCCGGTGTTTCACGTGAAACCCCGGAGTCCCCTTAACCCTCTCTGTTTCACGTGAAACAGCGCCAGGCTGGGGTTCCGGGGGACTCGCTCCCCGGCTAGACTCAGCCGATCTGCCGAAGCACTGTTTCCGATCGAGGCGGCTGCTGAGATGCGCTTTGAGAAGTCGATAGTCATCGATGCTCCCCAGCAGCGCGTGTGGGACGTGGTGAGCGACGTTGAGGCCTGGCCGCAGCGCATCGAGACCGTTGACGAAGTCGAGCTCCTGACGCCGGCGCCGATCACCAAGGGCAGCCAGGTGAGGCTCAAGCAACCGAAGCTACCGGACGGCACCTGGAACATCACCGTCTGGGATGCGCCGTCCTACTTCGAGTGGGCCCAGAAGACCGGCGGCACCAGCAGCGTCGCCGGCCATCGCGTCGAGGCGCTGGGTGAAGGACGGTCACGACTCACGCTGACACTCGACATGCGCGGCTTCCTCGTCCCGATCGTCGCCCTGTTCTACAGGAAGCTCACCAACAATTACATGGACCTCGAAGCCGAGGGCATGAAGCGAGCGGCCGAATTGGCTCGAGCACCGTAGGCTCCGCCTCCGGACGCCCGTGCAGCGCCCGGTATACTCGGGGCGCCCGCCGGATACGCTGCGCACCAGGGGTAGTCCGAGATCACGTACACCAGCGTCCTCCTCGCCATCGTCGTCGGGATCGTCCACGCCGGCCTGGCGCCGGTCATCGAGATCGCCGAGGTCCGCCCCAACCTCGTCCTCGTTGCCGTCGTGCTCGTGACCGCGCTGGTCGGGTTCGGTCCCGGAATCCTGTGGGCGTTCGTCGGCGGACTCACCGCCAACCTCCTCGTGGAAGATCCGCTCGGCACGTTGCCGCTGGCCATGCTCCTCGTCAGCGCGGTCGTCGCCGGCGGCAGCCGCGTCCTCGGAAGGCTGACGTGGGTGTACCCGGTCATTGCCTGCTTCGCGGGCAGCGTCCTCGCCGACCTCGTGAAGCTCGGCGTCTATCGTCTCGTGGACGATCCGCTCGAGATCGGCATCCCGCTGGCGCAGGTCATCCCCGCCGCATTCCTAAATGCCGCGATCCTGGCGCTGGTCCTCTATCCGGCGCGGGCATTGAGCCTCCGCATGCTGCCCGAGGAGCGCCCGGCGTGGTGAGCGGAGCGAGGGACGGCACGTGGCTGATCTGAACGAGGGCCGCCTCGACCTTCCGCGCTCGAGGGCCCGGTTCGTCGCCTTCGCCGTGGCGGCCGCGCTCGTGTTCAGCGTGCTCGGCGCACGCCTCTTCCATCTCCAGGTCGTCAGCGGCGACGAGTACGCCGCCCAGGCCACCCGCGCGCGGACCGTGGAACTGCCGATCAGTGCGCCCCGTGGGCTCATCTTCGACCGAGATGGCCGCCCCCTCGCGGTGAACGTGCCCAGCTGGACGGTCAAGGTCCGTCCTGCGGATCTGCCGGAGACCGGCACGAGCCGGATTCTGCGGCGCATCTCCCAGCTCACCGGCGTCGATCCGCGGGTCCTCCGGGCCAGGATCGACGCCTTCCAGGGCTCGCCGTACGACCTCGTCCCGATCGAACGCGGCATCGCGCGCGAAGCGGCGCTCATCATCGGCGAGGAGGCCGACCAGCTGCCCGGCGTGGTCGTCGAGGTGGATCCCATCCGCCGCTACCTCGACGACCGTGGTCGGCCGGTGGGGCGGCTGCTGTCGCACGTCCTCGGCTATACGGGCCCCGTCAACCTGGACGAGTTCCGAGAGCTGGCCGACGAGGGCTACCTCCGCGACGACATCATCGGCCGGGCCGGTGTGGAGGCGACGTTCGAGGAAGCGCTGCGCGGGACCTATGGCGCCGAGCTCTGGGAGCGGGATGCCAGCGGCCGGGCGGTGAAGAGCCTGCGCACGCTCGATGAGGCGGTGCCGGGCAAGAATCTCATGCTCACGCTCGACGCCCGCATGCAGCGGGTGGCGACCGACGCACTGCGCTGGGGCATGAAGGCCGTTGGCGTGGAGCAGGGCGTGACGATCGTCATGAACCCGCAGAACGGCGAGATCCTCGCCATGGTCTCGCTGCCGGCCTACGACAACAACCAGTTCGCCGGCGGGATCAGCGCCGAGGACTACGCGGTCTACCTGAACGATCCTGCCAAGCCGTTGCGCAACCACGCCATCGCCGACATCTACCCGCCGGGCTCCACGTTCAAGCTCGTCACCGGCCTCGCGGCGCTCGAGGAAGGCGTGACGACCGCCGGCAGACAGTGGCCGACGTATGGCTGCTTCCAGATCCCTGGCGCCCCGCGCGGACAGTGCCTGTACGACTGGAACCGCCAGGGCTTCGGGCCCCTGAGCATGGTCGACGCCTTCGCGAAGAGCTCGGACACGTTCTTCTACCAGATGGCCATCGCCCTCGGCATCGACGCCTTCGGGCAGTGGGCCCAGGAGCTGGGGTTCGGCGAACGCAGCGGGATCGCGCTGCCGGGTGAGGCCGCCGGCATCGTGGCCAGCCGCGAGTGGGCCCGCTCGCAGGGCCGCGAGAACGTCTTCACCGGCGAGCTGGCGCAGGCGGGCATCGGCCAGAACGTGGTGGCGGTCACGCCGCTCCAGCTGCTCAACGCCTACGCCGCACTCGCCAACGGCGGCCGGCTCATGCGGCCGATGGTGGTCCGAGGCGAGACGGACGCGGACGGCACCCTCGTCACCGAGTACGAGCCCGAGCTCATCCGCCGGCTTGCCGCCGACCGGCAGAACCTCCAGACCATGCGCATCGGCGCCCGCACCGTCATCACCTCCGGGCACGCGTACAACATCCGTGACCTCCGGCTGCGGGGCGCGCTGTCCGGCAAGACCGGAACCGCCGAGTTCGGAACGCGGCAGCGGAACGGGACGCTGCCGTTCCACTCGTGGTTCGTCGCCTACCTGCCGTCGAGCGCCGGGGCCACGGACGCGGACCTGGCAGTGGTGACGTTCTCGTACTCGGCGGTCGTGCCCGGCAACGTCTCGCTCGAGGTCGTGAAGTACTTCCTCCAGGAGTGGTACGACCTCGACCAGGACCTGCGGCTCGACCCGCGCGACTTCAGCCTCGTGACGGCGAACTAGGGCGGGCGACGCGAATGGGAGCCACCGCCCTAACCACAACACTTGTTGACAACGTCCGCGCGCGGCGCTGGCGTGCCTTCGACCCGCAGCTGTTCCTGTATATGGGGCTGCTCATCGCCCTCGGCGTGGTGATGGGCTACTCGGCCGGCTACGCGGAGGCCGGGGCATCGGCCGGGATGTCCCAGACGGTGAAGACGCTCATCTGGGCCGCCATCGGCCTCATCATCTTCTTCGTCGCCGCCAGCGTGGACTACCACTGGCTCCAGACCCTGACCCTGCCGATCTACCTCGCCGTGCTCGGACTGCTGACGCTCACCATGTTCGTCGGCACCAACCTGTTCGGCGCGCAGATGTCGATCACCGTGGCGGGGCTCGACTTCCAGTTCAGCGAGGTCAGCAAGGTGCTCATGGTCGCCGTGCTGGCCAGCTTCCTCGCCGGCAGGCGCGAAAGGATCGGCAAGCTGTCGACTCTCCTCGGCGCGGCGGTGCTCATGGCCATCCCCACCTTCCTCGTCTTTCGCCAACCAGACCTCGGCACCGCGCTCGTGTTCGTGGCGATCCTCATCGGCATGCTGTTCATGAGCGGCGCGAGCATCGGCTGGATGGGGATCTTCGCCGGCGCGACCGTCGCGATCGCGCCGCTCGCCGTCCAGTCGCTGGCCGACTATCAGCGCCAGCGGCTGTTCTGCTTCCTCGACCCGAGCGCCGATCCGCAGGGCGCCTGCTACCAGCTCATCCAGGCCCTGAACGCGGTGGGTTCCGGCGGCCTCTTCGGCCAGGGGCTGACTGCCGGCCGGCAGAACCAGCTCGGCTTCCTGCCGGTGCAGTCCACCGACTTCATCTTCACCGTGGTGGCCGAGGAGCTCGGTTTCATCGGCAGCGCGATCGTGCTCATCATCTTCGGGCTGCTCATCTGGCGCATCCTGGCCATCGGCTGGGGCGCCCGTGACGCGCTGGGCATGATGATGGCCGTCGGGCTGGCGAGCATGCTGCTGTTCCAGATCATGGTGAACGTCGGGATGGTCATCGGCATCATGCCGGTCACCGGCATCCCGCTGCCGTTCATCACCTACGGTGGCTCGTCGCTCATCTCGCTCATGTTCGGGATGGGCATCCTGCAGTCGGTCCGCATGCATGCGCGCAAACCGACGTTCTGACCTGGCTCAGTCGTCCGCCGGTTCCTCCGGGGCCGATGTCCCTTCCGGGGCCGATGTCCCTTCCGGGTCCGATGTCCCTTCCGGGTCCGATGTCCCTTCCGGGTCCGATGGCGGGGCCGCCTCCTCGGCGGCCGGCTCGTTTACCCCCGGGCTGTCGCCGCTGGCCACGGCGTATGCCAGCACCGGCGGCCGATCGTGGAGCCGCTCGAACGCGTAGCGGTACAGGTCACGGCCGATGGCCACGGTCGGCGCCGCCAGGATCGCCCCGCCGATGCCGAACAGGGCCCCGCCCACCACGAGGGCGAAGATCATGACCGCCGGGTGGAGCTTCACCGCGTCGCCGAGCACCTTCGGAACGAGCAGGTTGTTCTCGAGCTGCTGGATCGCCGTGTAGAGCACCGCTGCGGCGATGGCCGCCGGCGGGCTGATCGTCAGGCCGATGAGGATGGCCGGGATGGCGGCCACGATGGGGCCGATGATCGGGAACCACTCGAGCACGCCGGCGATGAGCGCGAGCACGAGGGTGAAGCGGCCGAACTCGCCGAAGCCGACAAGGGTGAGGATGGTGAGGCCGATGACCGTGGCGAGGAAGACGGCCCCGCCGAGGAGGAGCTGGCCGCGGACCCAGCGCCCGCCGGTGATGGCCATGAGGTTGAGCGTGTTCTCGGCGTCGGGATGCCAGCCCGCGGGCAGTGCCCGGCGCACCGAGCGCGGCAGGCCCTCGCGGTCCTTCAGGACGAAGAACAGCCAGACCGGGATGACGATGAGCCCGAGGATGAAGCCGGCGGTGCGCAGCAGCGTCGAGAAGGCGGGGCCGAGGATCGAGCGCACCGCCTCGGCGAACGCCGTCTCCGCATTCGCGATCGACTCGTCGATCATCGCCCGCAGGTCGTCGGGCAGCGGGAGGGAGCGGTACCACTCGAGCAGGTCCTGCTGGAGGGAGGTGACCGCGGCGCCGAGCTCGGGCAGCTGATCGATCAGCTCGCGGGTCTGGTCGGCCAGGGGCGGGATGGCGAACGCGACGAGCACCCAGATCACCCCGACGACGGCCGCATACGCGACGAGCACCCCGGCCCAGCGCGGGACCGAGCGGCGCTGGAGGGAGGTGACGATCGGGTCGAGGATGAAGGCGAGCGCCACGGCGATGAAGAACGCCGGCAATGCCCCACGCACCTGCCACACGACCCAGACAAGGAGCGCCAGCGTGGCCAGAACGAAGAGGGCGACCCGGTGCCGGCCCAGAGTCCCGAGCAGATCTCCCATCCGATCCACGGTACCATCGGGCGCGACATGCCTGATCGAGTGAACGAGCAGCCGCCGCGGCAGCGGTGGCAGATCCTCTTCGCGCGGCACGACCCCGCGCTCCGCCTCCGGCAGGCGCAGCTCCTCGGCGACTTCGAGAACGCCTTCCGCCAGGTGGGGCTGCCGCTGGCCTCGACCAACGCCG
>Ga0299913_10004403_pt1 | contig 11823 bp, 11 predicted proteins | sample RVTome_9_FD_201360 | JGI IMG/M metagenome (GOLD analysis project Ga0299913, IMG submission 201360) | Soil microbial communities from uranium-contaminated site in the Upper Colorado River Basin, Wyoming, United States - RVT155D38 (version 2) ... | reverse complement strand
CTGCGACTGTTCCTCGTTCTTGCATTGATGTTTCCTGCCGCTCCGCTCTTCGCGGACGGGAATCGCGACACCGTCGTCGCCTCAACCGACCGCTTCGAATTTCACAGCAACCCCCGCGTCGCCCTGCACCACCTCCTCATCGCCTGGGCGGCGGCCGATCACGACGAGTGGCCGCCCTACGCCTTGCCGATCGCCGAGCGCGGATACTGGCGTGCCGTGCTGAACGACGACGAGGAACGTGCCTGGATGGTCGCCGCCGAGACCTATGCGGCCAGCCGCGGCCGAAGTGTCGTATTCGACCAGGGACTCATCGCGTTGCGTGACTGGGCCGCCGGAACCGCGACGAAGGAATCCATCCCCGCTTCGGACCGGCCGCTGGCAGACGCGCTCGAGAAGGCGCTTCCCCTCTACCGGCGTCACTGGTGGCCGACGCACGACGCGAGTAACCGCGCATGGATCGAATCGCTGTCGGCGGCGCTTCGCGCCATCGAGAACGACGTACCGCCGCGCCTGGAAGCGGCTTACGGCGGACGCTGGCCCGAAGCCCGGATCCCGGTCGACGTGGTCGTCTACTGCGATCCCATCGGCGCCTACTCCACCGGCGGCCGGGTGACGATTTCCGGCGCCGACTCCGGGAACGGCATGCCGCAGGTCCTCGAATTGATCTTCCACGAAGCGTCGCACGTCGAGTCGCTCGCAACGCCCTTAACGACGCGGGTCGAAGAGGCGTTCCGTGCCGCGGGCGGCGAGGCGCCCGAGCGCTTCTGGCACGACATGATCTTTTTCACCACGGGTACGATTACGCGGATCGTGCTCGACGAGCTGGGGCAGCACGACTACCGGCACTACGGTGAATTCGGGGTATACCGGCGTGGCGAACGCTGGGCCGCGCAATTGCCGTTGCTCGAGCAGCACTGGCAGCCGTTCCTGGAATCCGGTTCCGCGGATGCGGACGAGCGGAGTGCGGCGCTGGAGGCAGTGGCCCGGCATCTCCTGCCGGAATAGCGCGGCCGACAGACTCGGCTGCCGACACGGCCGCAGGCGCCTTACGTTTGGTTCGCCCGGCATCCCCGCAATTTCGGCTATCCTTGAGCCAGTCGGTACCCGCATTGGAATCCCGAGGGGGCAACATGAGCAAGTTCACCCGTCTGGCTGGTCTCTGTCTTTCTATTGTCTTCCCATGGCTCGCCGCGGCGGCGGAGTTCCCCGTCGATCGGCCCGTCGCCGAGGACACGCCGGCATCGACCGTCACCGGCAATCCGTTCACGATACCGGCCGGCTGGTCGGCATCCGTCAAGGGACCCGCCACGATCATCACGCCGCCGGAGGGCGGATCGCACATTGTCTACGTGGACGTCGAGGCGGAGGACGCCGAAAGCGCGCTCGCCAGGGCCTGGGCGGCCTACAAGGAGCCTGACTGGCCTCTCAAGCTCGTCGACGAGCAGGCGGATGACAACGGCTGGTCGCGCCGCAAGCGCTTCGAGTACCAGACGTCGCCGAACGAGCGGCGCGGCGTCGTCGCCGGCGCGATGTTCGCCGACGGGCGGTGGACCGTCTGGATCTACGACGTGGCGGACGAAGTTGGCGGCAAGCGCAGCGCCGCGATCAACCTGATGTTCGAGAGCCTGCTGCCGAAAGGTTACGAGCGCGAGTCGTTCGCGGACATGAAAGCGCACGAGCTGGATGATGCGCGCATTGCCGAGCTCACGGGCTTCATCGAACGCGGCCTCGAGGTGTCCGGCGTGCCGGGGACTTCCGTCGGCATCATCCAGAACGGCGAAGTCGTGTTCTCGGGCGGCTTCGGCGTGCGTGAGCTCGGCCGCCGCGCGAGAGTGGACGGTGACACCCTGTACATGATCGCCTCGAACACCAAGGGCCTGACGACGCTGCTGCTCGCCAAGCTCGTCGACGAGGGCCGCATCGGCTGGAAGGATCCGGTCACCAAGATCATGCCCGGCTTCAGGCTCGGTGACGAAGAGACTACGGAGCAGGTGCTCGTCGAACATCTCGTCTGCGCCTGCACCGGGCTGCCGCGGCAGGACATGGAATGGATTCTCGAGTTCGGCAACTACACGCCGGAGTCCTCGATGGCGTTGCTCGCGACGATGCAGCCCACGTCGGAATTCGGCGAGATATTCCAGTATTCGAACGTGCTGGCCTCGGCGGCCGGCTACGTCGCTGCCCATGTGGTGCATCCCGAGCACGAGCTCGGCATGGCCTATGACAAGGCGATGCAGAGCAAGGTCTTCGACCCGCTCGGCATGGCGGCAACGACGTTCGACTACGACGCGGCGCAGAAAACCGCGAACCACGCGCGCCCACACAGCGTCGATGTCAACGGCGATCCCGCCATCGCCCTGATGGGTGTCAACCACGCGGCGATCCCGGTCCGGCCGGCCGGCGCCGGCTGGAGCAGCGTCAACGACATGCTGAAGTACGTCGCCATGGAACTCGCCTCAGGCCAGCTGCCGGACGGCGAACGTTACATCGGCGAGGCCGCGCTCCTCGAGCGGCAGAGACCCAAGGTGCCGGTCAGCGAGGACCATCATTACGGCATGGGCCTCATGGTCGACAAATATTACGGCACGCCGGTCGTGCACCACGGAGGCGACCTCATCGGATATCACAGCGACATGATGTGGCTGCCCGAACACGGCGTCGGCGCGGTAGTGCTCACCAACGGCGACCCCGGATGGCTGATCCGCTCGGGGTTCCGTCGCAAGCTGCTCGAGGTGCTGTTCGACGGCAAACCGGAAGCGGATGCGCAGCTCGCGGTGAACGCCGAGGTGTTCAAGTCTGCCATGGCCAAGGAATTCGAGCTTCTGTCCGTGCCCGCCGGGAAGGACAAATCGGCGGCGCTCGCCGGCCATTACCGCAACCAGGTGCTCGGCGACGTCCGGGTGCAGCGCGCCGACGGCGTGACGACGTTCGATTTCGGCGAATGGCGGAGCGAGGTCGGCTCGCGCGAGAACCCCGACGGCACCACGTCGTTCATGACGATCGTGCCCGGACTGACCGGGCTGGAATTCGTGGTCGGTGAGGGCGAGGAAAAGGCCCTCATCATGCGTGACGCGCAGCACGAGTACGTCTTCGACGCGACCTGAACGACGAGCCGATCGATCCTGGATGATTTGCGGATACCGCCCGCCAATCGTCTTGAAGCGCTGAAAGGCAACCGCCGCAGCGTATAATCGCCGCCAGGGTCTGCATTCAGACAATAAGAGCCAAATGATCTACGCCGCCGTCGTCCTGACCTACGTCCTCCTCCTCCTCGGCATCAGCGTCTACAAATCCCGCTCCGTACGCGACGCCGACGACTTCATGGTCGCCGGCCGCCGCGTGCCCGTGTACCTGCTGGTGGCGACTCTGGTCTGCACCTGGATCGGCTCGGGCAGCCTGTTCGGCACGGCCGGCCTGACGTTTCGCACCGGCGTCTCGGAACTGTGGTTCTCGTCCGGCGCGTGGCTCGGCATCCTGGTCGTCTATCTGATCGCTGCCCGTGTCCGCCGTATCGCGCAGTACACGCTGACGGATCTGCTGGAGAAGCGTTACAGCCGGGTGGCGAAGATCCTGGGCACCATCACCATCATCATCGCGTACCTGGTGATCGCCGGTTACCAGTTCAAAGGCGGTGGCCGCTTCATCGCCATCCTGTCCGAAGGCACGATCACGCCCCAGACGGGCATGCTGATCGCGGCCGCGCTGATCGTCGGCTTCACCGTGCTGGCGGGCATGGTGTCGATCGTTTCCATCGACATCTTCAACGGCAGCATCATGCTGCTGGCGATGCTGCTCACGCTGCCGTTTGCGATCGCCGGGCACGGCGGCGTGGATGCGGTGGTCACCACAATCCAGCAGACCCAGCCCACGCACCTCTCCGTGATGGGCGGCCACGACGTCTTCTGGGTGCTCGGCATCGCGCTGCCGACCTTCCTGCTGTTGATGAGCGAAAGCAGCATGTACCAGAAGTTCTCGTCGGCCGACAGCGAGCGCAACGCGCGGCGGGCAGTGATGGGCATGTTCCTGGGCGTCGTGCTGGTGGAAACGCTGATGATGCTGATCGCGCTGGTCGGCTTCGCCATCTATGCCGACGACCCGCGCTTTTTCCTTCCCGACGGCTCCGTCAACCGCGCCATGGCCGAGGAGATCATCCTGCGAATCGGCTTCGAGCAGCTGCCGGTGATCATAGGCTCCCTGCTGCTCGCCGCGGGCGCCGCCATCATTATCTCCACAGGCAACACCTTCCTGATGGTGGCCTCGACCAACGTCACCCGCGACATCCTGCAGGGCTTCGTCGCAAAGAAGGCCGGTCCTGAGCAGGTCGTCTGGATGCAGCGGGCCTGTATCGTCGTCCTCGGGGTGCTGGCGTACCTGATGATGAGCCAGTTCGAGACCATCCTCGAGATGGCGCTCGTCTCGTACACGATGATCGGGGCGTCGCTCGCGCCGGCGCTCATCGCGGCGTTCTTCTGGCGGCGGGTGACGCGGGTCGCGGGGGTGGCGTCGATCGCGGCGGGGATGGTGACGGTGATTACGATTACGGCGCTGAATGCCGTGGCGAGGGATATGGCGGAGCCGCTCAAGGTGCTCGGGTTCGCGTTTCCGATGGATACGGATTACATCGCGATTCCGGCGGTCATTGCTTCGGTGTCGGTGCTGGTTGTGGTGAGCTTGCTGACGCCGCGGCCCGCCGCGGCCGACTGGCGGGAGTTTGTCGGCGGGTCCCGGAGCACCTGACGCAGGCCGGTCATCGAGTGGTAACTCGCGCGCCGATCCAGTCGAACAGCAATTCGAAGTAACCCTCCGCAGTTCGTCCGGCAAGCGTGCGCCCTTCCGGGCCACGCTCTACGGCGATCATGCCGTGTTCCGCATCCGGAAACACCGCGACCTCAATTGGCGCTCCTCCGGACTCCAGTTGCCGAAGGACCGCAAGCGTCGCCTCGTGAGGCGCCTCGGTATCGTCCCCGGCGAGTATCCACAGCTGCGGGGTATCCAGCGCTTTGAGGATCGGCAACGAGTCGTATGCGAGGTCATAGGGGAAGTCGAACAGGGCCTGCATCTCCGGCATCCGTTCGGCCGGGGTCGACGTCAAGAGCGAGGTGAAGTCGCCGCCAATTTTTTCGAACCACGGTTCACTCCTGTAAGCAGCCTTCAGGTGCTCGAGTTCGTCCAGCCCCTCGGAAAAGCGAGATATCATCACCTTCGCGGCGGCGCGATGCAGTTCCTCGCCTTTCGCCAGCACTTTCGCGTCGTAGCCGCTCATACGCAGTGACTGGGCAACCTCGAGTCGGTCCTCCTCGAGCATGCTGACCGCCAGGCCGTAACTGACGACGACGAAATCGACGGGTGTCATCGTTGCCGCAAGCGGCGCCACCCAGCCACCCTGGCTTTCGCCCATCAGACCCAGGGGAATACCATCCAGTCCGCCGTGGGTGCGCACCGCATCGACGGCCGCCGCGAGATCGCGCGCCAGCGGGGTGATGTCGATGCTGTAATTCCCGGTCGAGCGGCCGGTGCCGCGCTTGTCGAAAACGAACACCGCTATGTCACGTAACGGCAGCAGGTACTGCACGTAATTGTTGACGACGGCTGAGTCGCGTCCGCTGCCGTACTGCAACACGACGAGCGCGCGAGGCTGCTCCTCCACCGGCATTACGAGTTCCCCGTAAAGCCGGAGGCTTCCGCTGTCGAAGGAGATTGGCGTCTTCGGCAGGTTGATCTTGCGCCCTTGCAGAGGTGGCGAGGATCGACGATCCATTCGCACGATGCCGTCATCGCAACCGCTGAATTCCACTCGCAGCGTTACCGGCTCCCGTACCGCCCATCCGTCGCCCGTTTCGTATCGGTTTTCCGACACCCGGTAAAGCCTGCCGGTCGTACCGTCGAGGAAGCGATACCGGAGGTTATCTGCATCGCTGGGCTGGACGACGAACTCCGAACCGTCGGACAGTGCGTAGGCGCCTGTATGACAGGTATCGACCGCATGGGCGGTACCGGAAGCGAGAAATAGTGCGAATGCGGGAAACAGGGAAACACATCGGGTCATTTGCAACTCCTCGGGCCGGGGAAGCGTTCGTCCTGGGCCAGGGTGGAATTCGAACGACGCTTTGACCTTGCAGATGATTGCAGACACCGATTTGGATGCAGCTATTTGTCCGGGTCGATCCTCTTTCTCCAGAAGTGGTTGCGTGTTGGTAGAGCCGGAGACTTAGATTGCGGCGAAAAGGCCGTCCTGGCGATTGTCGTTTGTGCTTGATCCTGCTGATCGTAGCGAGTTGGCAACAGAACTGCAGAAACCGGGGAAATATGGAGCGACCCGTCGCTTCATTGCTAATGGAAAATACCCACTGTTCCTTGACAAATGTGTACATTTGTACATACGATAATAAGCTCCAAAATGGACTTTGAATGGAATTCGGCCAAGGCGAAGGCGAATCTGCTGCAGCACCGCGTCGACTTCGCCGATGCTGCAACAAGTTTCTACGATCAGCGCGCGTTGACCGTCGTCGACTCGGATTCGCAGGACGAGGAACGATTCCTGACGGTTGCAATGGACGGCAGAGGGCGAGTTCTTGTTACGTCATTTACATTCCGGGGCGGCACGGTCCGGATCATCTCTTCCAGAAAAGCCTCACCAGGCGAACGTCGCCATTACGACGAATCTCTATGAGAAAAGAATACGATTTTTCAAAAGGTAAACGCGGCCCGGTCGTTCCTGGTCAGCCGGGGAAGACTCGCATTACCATCCGGCTCGATGACGATATTGTCGAATGGTTCAAGGAACGGGTACATCTGGCCGGCGGCGGCAATTATCAGACGTTGATGAACCGTGCTCTGCGTGAATACGTCAATGATGCAAAGGAACCGTTTGAGGAAACCCTGCGCCGGGTTTTGCGCGAGGAACTACGCAACGCGCGGTGAGAAGCTCTGGACCCGTGCTGCTGTTCAGTGATGGAGTCCGGCCACGCCGCGGGTGAGGCGACATGGAAATGAACTTGAGCGCGCCTTCTCAAGTCGTTTCGAGGAAATGATTCCGCGGAGGCGTAGCACTCTCCGCAGCCTCGACGCATTGACCGGCACACAATTCGCCAATAGGGCGGTTGGAATTATGGGAGCTGATCAGCCTTTTGTCGCCGGCAGCGTCAGGAACCTCTCCACCGTCACTATCGCAACCGGAAAGCGTTTCGCCAGGCTCAGCAGGTCCTTGTCACCGGTCACGAGGTAATCCGCATCGCCGGCAATCGCCAGCTCGAGAAAAGGTACATCGAACGGGTCTCGGCATGCAGGGACCGACGGAGGTTTCGACGGCATCCTGACGGTGGTGCAGTAAGGTAAATAATCGGCCAGGAGATCTTCCCGCTCCGCTTCCGACAGCTGGAATTTCGGATACGCCAGGACGCGCAGCAGCTCGGTTGCCGTGCTGCGGGATACGAGTGGATCAAACCGTCCAGCCTGCCAGCCTTTCCGCAACTCAAACGTCTTCCCTCTGGCGAACACGAGGGCGGAAACGACGAGGTTGGTATCGACGACCGTTCGCGGCCGTTCAGTCATTTCTTCTTGCGTCGCCCATGGTGTCGGGCCCAGTCGACCGCATCCGCGATATCGCGCTCCGTGATGTCGAGCTCTGCAAGCTTCTCACGCACTGCCTCCGCCGGTTGTATTCGCACCGGGGTGAGGATGATTCGCCGCCCTTCGGTTTCGACCTGGAAGTACTCGGCGGGCCCGACCGCCCGCGTAATACTCTTGGGTAAGGTCAACTGATTTTTCGAAGTCAGTTTTGCAAGCACGACAACGCCGATGCAGAAAGTAAGGATTCCTTACTTTACTCCGGAGCCGAACGGCAATGCAATAACTGTCACACTCACGCGCAGGTCGAGATACCCGACGTTGCGGGGCCTCGAGCGAGAATCGGCCCGCACCACCGTGACGCAGCTCCGTCGGGGTCTTGACTGTCTTTCCGGATGTATTATAATTTCTGTAACGACAGAACTAACAGAAATAACTCTGCCGCGACGGCGGCCCGCAGGGACGATGACGGCAGTGGGAGGGATCGATGCGCGACCCGGTCTCGCTGGTGGAACGTCCCACGGATGCCATCCGATCCAGCCTGCAAGCGCACGTCGGACTGCACGGGATTCTGGGTGACGCTGCATGGCAGCGCCTGCCTGGGGCGGTGCGCGACCGCTTCGGAGAGTCTGCTCGCAGAGTTGATTATGTCGGGGAGTTTGAAATCGTCAGAGCGAGTCGCCTGGGGCGGGTGCTCGCGTTTCTGTGCAGATTGATCGGCACGCCTGTCGTGCCGCAGACCGGAAGGCGCGTCCCGGCCGTTGTCCACGTCGGTCCTGAAGGAAACGGCGTAGCGTGGAATCGCGAGTACCGCTGGCCTGGTGAGCGCTACTGCCTCGTACGTTCCACGAAGGTCATCGACGCCGACGGCCGTCTGGTCGAACGGCTGCCCGCGCGCTTGTGCATGCCGCTCGAAGTGCGTGAGCGCGAGGGCACCCTGCACTTTGTCAGCCGCGGTTACTACTTCGACCTGGGAACATGGCTCGGGGATCGCTCGCTCGAAATATCCTTGCCCTCGTGGCTTTCACCGGGCGTCACTCACGTGGAGCATCGCGATGAGTCGGACGGCTGGTTCCGCTTCACGATGACCGTGACACATCCGTTCTTCGGCGAGATGTACTACCAGACCGGCCGCTTTCGCGCGGCAAAGGAGCCGACATGACCCTGCTCTTCAGCCTTATCTCGGTACAGGCCGTTCTCGGTGCAATCGACAATCTGTGGCATCACGAGATCACGGAGCGCCTTCCGGCGAAGCGGTCCGCGGCGCCGGAGATCGCCCTGCACGCCGTGCGCGAGTTCCTGTACGCGTTCCTGTTCATTGCGCTGGCATGGTTCGAATGGCGCGGCGCCTGGGCGGCGCTGCTCGTTGCAGTCCTCGCGACGGAAATCGTCGTGACGCTCGCCGACTTCATCGTCGAAGACCGGACACGCAAGCTCCCGCCGTTCGAACGCATTCTGCATACGATACTCGCCATTGTTTTCGGCGCCGTCGTCGCGGTTCTTACGCCGATCCTGCTGAGTTGGTGGGCTCAGCCAACCGCTGTCGTTCCGGTATTCCACGGCGCCTTTTCATGGCTGTTCACGGTCTTTGCTGCCGGCGTCTTCGCCTGGTCCGTGCGCAACGCGCTTGCCGTCCTGCACCACCGTCGCCCGCCGGAATGGGTACGGGAGCCGATCACGGCAGGCACGCTCGACGCACCCGCGACGGTGCTGGTCACGGGTGCCACCGGCTTCATCGGCGGCCATCTCGTCCGCCATCTCGTTGCGCGCGGCGACTCGGTAATCGTGCTCACACGGGACGCCGAAAAGGCGCTCGATCGCTTCGGTCCGCACGTGCGTATCGTTACCGACCTGGATGGTATCGGCCACGGTATCCGCCTCGATGCCGTCGTGAATCTCGCCGGCGCGCGGATCCTGGGAATACCGTGGACAAAGGCCCGCCGCCAGCACCTGCTGGGGAGCCGCATCGAGACCACTCGAGCGCTCGTCGCGCTCTGCGCTCGCCTTGCTTGTCCGCCCCGTGTCGTCGTCAGCGCAAGTGCGATCGGCTACTACGGCGTGCGTGGCGATGAATGCGTCGATGAACAGGGCGAACCGCAGCCGGTCTTTCAATCGCAGCTTTGCCGCGAGTGGGAGGATGAAGCGCGCAAGCTGGAGAGTGCTGAAACGCGTGTCGTACGGCTGCGCTTCGGGCTTGTTCTCGGGCTCGATGGCGGTGCCTTGCCGGAACTCGCCAGGCCGGTACGGGCAGGCGTCGGCGCGATGATCGGTACCGGACGCCAGTGGGTGTCCTGGATTCACGTCGAGGACCTCGTAAAACTGATCGAGTACGCACTGGATACCCCGGGATTCCATGGCGCGTTTAACGCGGTGGCGCCGGCGCCGGTTAGACACGCCGAGATGCAGCGGAGCCTGGCACGCACGCTTCGCAGGCCGTTGTGGTTGCGCGTGCCGGCCTTCGTCCTGCGCGCCTGCCTCGGAGAAATGGCACAGCTGCTCGTGGATGGACAGCGCGTCATTCCAGCGCGCACCATGGCCGCGGGTTTTGCTTTTCGCTATCCGAAGTTGCAGGACGCGCTCGATCACCTGCTCGGCGCAGGCGCGCAAAGCCGCGACGCGGACCTCGCCGAGATCTACTACAACGGCGAGTGCCCGGTCTGTCGCGCGGAAATGAGCCACTACGCCAGGGTCTGCGCGGATGCCTCGATGAGCCTGCGATTCATCGACGCGACGAAGCAGGTGGACGGGCTTGCCGCCTGCGGTCTGGGGCGCGAGCATCTCGAACGGCGGGTGTATCTTCGCGATACGGAGGGTCGCCTGCTGAGTGGAATGGCGGCGTTGATTGAGCTGTGGTCTCGAATGCCGGGCTACCGTTGGCTCCCGGTTCTGCTGGGCGCGCCATTGCTGCGCCAGCTATCCACGGTCGTGTACGATCAAGTCATCGCACCCGGCCTGGCCTTCTGGGCGCGACGGCGCGCTCGCGCTGGCGGCCCGAGCCAGGCCATCGACACCTGAAACCGGTAATCAGCGCGCCCTCAGCTCCTCGACCGCGTGGGGAGACGACGCGCGTACGAGGCGGGGGTCGTTCCAGCAACTTGGATGCAGCTATCTGCTTGATGCCAGGCCCTGGCTCCTCTTTCTCAAGGTGTAACGCACGGGATCACCCGTCGACCCTGTCGCCGGTAGACACGAAAATCCGCATCGGTCGTGATGACCATGGGGTCCGGGAAAGTCTCCGTCATACGTACGAGACACACGTCGGCGAGGCTAGCCGGCAAGTCCGCGTACTTCAGCATGAGTTTCAGAACGGTATCCAGGTTCGGCTCGAGGTCAAACTTAACGGCGACGGCACCGCGACGCAGCAGGGTTGCGAGTGCTGGCACACCGCGGTCTCCGAGGAGATAGAAGGCCTCGGAGAGGGCCGCTTCGCAGGTGTGCCAGGGCGGAGGAAAACGCTCGCCTTGCACAACGGACCAGCGGTGGTGCGTATCCCGCCGGCTCAGCAGTGCGACCAGAAAGCCGGCATCAACCAGAACGCTTCCGGCCATAACCCGTGGTCTGCAGATAGTGTTTCCTGCGTGCACTCAGATCCCGCGGCAAGCCGTCTACGGAGCCAATCAGATCTGCGACGCTGTCAAGCAGCGCGGTCGGACGCCGTTCCTGCCTCGCTCCGGCCTGCAACCGCTCACGAACGACATCGGATTTCGACAGCTTGCGCTCTCGCGACTCCGCATCGATTTCCGCGACGAGTGTCTCGGGCAAACGTACAGTCAGGGTCTTCATGTCGAGATTGTATTACGCAGCTGGCAGATGTGCAAGACAACTCCCCACCCTCTTCGGGCGTCTTGGCTACCGCTCCTGACACACGGTCCTGACGTCTGGGGATTTCACCGGAATTTCTCGAGAATGAGCGGTGGCGCGAACGGCCTCGAGCCGATATTATATACGCCCTTCTACCTTTCTATACAGCCATATGGCCCTGAGCATAAAAGATCCGGAAGCCGATCGTCTGGCGCGAGAAGTGGCGAAGGCCACCGGCGAGACGCTCACCGCCGCCATTGTTCAGTCCCTTCGCGAGCGTCTCGCGCGAGTGCGGCGACGGAAGGGACGGCGCTTGAGTCAGGAGATCCTGAAGATCGGCCGGCGCTGCGCGGAGCTCCCGGTTCAGGATACCCGCCCCGACGACGAGATCATCGGCTATGACGATCGTGGACTGCCGAGCTGAGGTAGATCGGCGGTGGTCATCGACACTTCGGT
>Ga0299913_10004402_pt1 | contig 11825 bp, 12 predicted proteins | sample RVTome_9_FD_201360 | JGI IMG/M metagenome (GOLD analysis project Ga0299913, IMG submission 201360) | Soil microbial communities from uranium-contaminated site in the Upper Colorado River Basin, Wyoming, United States - RVT155D38 (version 2) ... | reverse complement strand
AGCCGCTGTTTGACAGCCTGCGTTCCGATCCGCGATGGTTGCCGTTTTTGGAATCCATTGGTAAAGCGCCGGACCAGCTTGATGCAGTTGCTTTCAAGGTTCAGCTAACAGGATCGGACAATGCGCTCCTGCCGGGACCGAATCAGACGACTTCGCCTGAACAACTCGCAAATCCCTACGATTCTTCTGCTCCTCCGGATCCACACGGCGAACGCGTCTCGGAGTGCGTCGCCCAGAGCTTCCCTGGCTGTCCTCAGATATTAAACCCCGGGTGGGTCGCGAACGCGTTGTCGATGTTCACGTTGCCTTCCTGCCGGGCCCGATCCCGAAGCGCCTGCGTCGTGCGTCTGCCGTCAGCGAAGAACCACCAGAGATACAACGTCTCGTACATCCACGCGCCTTCGTAGCCCCAGGTCGAATCGGCGCCGCCGTCGCCTTCGCCATAAACCGATCCGGCAGGGAACACGGCATCGTGTGATTTGCCCCCGATGTGACGTGCCTCGTGCAGCAGGATCGCCGCACGCGAGACGGCGTTGTACTCGTACCAGAAGCCGAGGTACAGATCGACGTTCGACCCGCTCGCCTGGCCAATCAGAGTGCCGTCACCACAGAAGGATCTCAGCGAGTCGATTTGGTTCCAGCTGTACCGGCGCGCCCAGTGCAGGCAGTTGTTGCTGTACTCGTCGTTATTGTAGTCCTCGGCCGAGTAGCAGAGCACCCAAAGGGCGTTCATTGTCCGGTTCAGCGGCAGATTGCGGTTGCACGGATCCTCGTATCCGAATCCGTCGTCCCAGTACGAGTTCTGGAAGCCATAGGCCTGCCAGGCCCAGTCGACAAATTCCTGCCAGCATGTTCTTGCGCCATACAGGTTGTCGCCACTCGTGACGTTGTCGGTGGCCGGTTGAGTGCAGGTTGCCATAGTTACCTCTTCTTTCCGCCCTTCGGAGATCGGGGCTTCTTCTTTCCGACCTTCGGAGATCGGGACTTCTTCGGCTTATCCGGTTCAGCGTTGAACCGGGGTGGAGCCGCCTTGTCGGCCGGTCTATGCTCGCGCAAGTGCTTCCGGGGATCCTTGACCTGAGGGACCTTCGAGACCTCGGTCCGTTTTACATCGAGGAGGTAGCGGAAGTTCGCCGGAAGCCGTTCCAGGATTCGCTTCCGATAGTCGGGCTTGGCCGACAGGATAGCTTGAATGCTCGCTCGCCGGATTGAAATCGACGCGATGTCGAGGCACTCGAAGAGCGCGTCCAGCGCGCGTTTGTTGCCCCGGCTTGCCAGGCGGCCGAGACCGTCGATGGCCGTCGTCCGCAGGATCGTTTCCTCGCGCGCGGCGGACAAACCGTGCGAATCACGCCGGTCGCGCGGAGGAATCGGACGCAGGACGAGCTGGCGCAGATAGGGAACCGCCGCCTCATGATCGAGGCGCGTCGCCGCGTAGACGAGCGCCCAGCGCTTTGGATAATCGCGCCGATTGCACGCCCCCTCCGCGCGTGCAAGCGCGATCCCGGTTTCTTCGGGCTCGCGGGTAAGCTCAGCGAGGGCTTGGTCGTGAAGCTCCCCGGCGTCGTCGCCCGTCAAGTAGAGCGCAGCGAGATAGCGGTCAATGCGCCTCGCAAATCGCCCGGGTTCTGCCGCGACGGCATGGGGTCTCGACCCGAGGGCATCGTCCGTGCCTGGAGAGTCCGATGACTTTTGCTTGGCCACAACTGCCTCCGATTCCGAATGACAAATCCCCGCCCGGCGTGGGTTATCGTTTATCTCAATTCTAGTAGAACGTGCGGGAAATGCCTTGGCTGGAAACCGGAGTCGCGCTCGCGAGTCGGGTCCCGATGGGCTCTACCTGCACGGGCGCCCCAATCCGCCTGGCGACAGCTTAGGACAGCGCCAGGGAATCTCTGATACCTCAACTGGAGCCGGCGCGCTAGCGCGTTCGCCTGCCTTCGCGCCACCGCACAGTGCGCCGGTTGTGTTCAAGGACATAAGCGCCGAGCCGCCGCGCCTGATCACCGCGGGCCTCCAATATCTCTTTGATCTTCTGGCGCTCTTTCACCGCGGATCCCGACCCGTCGATGGAGGCGGAAGTGCGTATGAGCAGTCTACTCCGGACCCCGTGCTGTCCGCGCGATTGCCGGCGATTCGTGCGACAGCGCAGCCTCCAGGGGATCCAACGTACCAGGAGCGCCGAGGTAGTTGGACCTCGATTAGACAGTTTGGGAGGTACGTTATACACTACTGTCTAACTTACTTAGACAGTAGGACCGTGGGACAAGAATTCGCCGTTGATCAGGCCGCTGTGCGCCAGCTCATAGTTCGGACCGTAGCGAACGACCGTCCGCACCTCGCGAACGTAATCCAGAAGGAGTTTGGGGTCTCGCGCCCGACAGCGTACAACTATGTGCGCCGTGCAATCGACGATGAACTGATTGTCCGCACAGGTCTGGGGAAGTATGAACTTGTTCACCAACAGCGCAGATTCACTCATCTCGTAGAGGGTCTCGAAGAGCATGCGGTTTGGGCAAACGAAATAGCTCCCAATCTCGTAGACCTTCCGCCGAATGTCGTCGATATATGGCACTACGGCTGCACGGTGATGATTAACAATGTAATCGATCACTCCGAATCAGAAGCTGTCCATATCGACGTTAACCGTTCAGCTGTATCCACCGAAATCTCGGTGCACGACGACGGTGTAGGGATCTTCCGTAAGATCGCAAAGGCGCTTAATCTGGACGATGATCGTCACTCCGTGCTGGAACTGTCCAAGGGTAAAGTTACTACCGATCCGGAAAATCACACCGGAGAAGGCATCTTCTTCTCATCCCGTGCGTTCGATAAGTTTGCAATCCTGTCAGGCGCAGTGTTTTTTGAGCACGAGCGTGACGACGAAGAAGACTGGATACTCGGTGATGAGCGTCAACGAGACAACGCTGATGGCACTAGCGTCTTTATGGCCTTATCGAATGACTCGGAGCGACGACTACCGACCGTTTTCGATACATATGCGACTGATACTGAGGATTATCGGTTCGACAAAACGGTGGTGCCGGTTAAGCTGCTGCAGTACGGTGATGACCGTTTGGTCTCTCGTTCGCAAGCCAAGCGCCTATTGAATAGATTCGATCGATTCAGGATGGTTGTACTAAACTTCCGGAATGTTGAATCCATTGGCCAAGCATTTGCCGATGAAGTCTTTCGGGTCTTTCCTTCTCAGCACCCAGAGATCGACATTGTCGCTATCCACACAAACGAACAGGTTTCGAGGATGATGAGGCGGGCCATGGACGCCGGGCAGCCACAACGTGATTTGTTTACAGGTGCGGACCGTCAGGCAAACTAGGCAGTCCAAGGACTTGCCAGTAAAACTTCGCCTGATCGCATGACTAGTCGGCGGCGAAACAGTAAAACAGGCCGTCGCCGCCAGTACCGACCAGCGCTTCCTGGCTGCAGCCGCGTGACGGGTGCGCCTCATTCCACGGACTGCCGGGTGTCGTGAACCGGAAACGATCGTGGTGCCCTACCATCGCCGCACCTTCGTCGCTGCTGGTCCAGTTGCTGCAGGTTCTGTCGTCGCCTGGAGGAAACGCGGTGCCGTCGAGTTGCGTGCCAGTCAGGATGTCGTGCCGGTTCGGCGAATCGTCCATTGCAGCGGAATTGACCGTGTCGCCGTTCTCGTCAAGCGCGAACTCGTAGCGGATGTTCGCATTGCTGTAATGCAGATCGTCGACATCGGCGCCGATAACGTCGCCGTTTGCGTTCGCCCACGGTCCGTTGCCAATCCGATCGCGCGCGTCGATCGCTGCCTCATCGCCAGTGGCTTGCGTGCTCAGGTAGGCGCGCCACGTCCGGTGGCCGGCGCCCGCTTCGTCGGCAAGTGCCTGGCAATGCGCGTCGGCGCCGGCCAAGCCGCCGAGATCACCGCCGTTGCCAAGTCCTTCACTCGTAATGAAGAACCCCATTTCAGGTTTTTCAACATTCTCCTGCGCAAACAGCACCGCTGGCAGCGTCACTATTGCAACGGCCACGGTACGGGAAAGCTGTCTCGATAGTTTCACGTCATCTTCCTGAGTGTCCGATGGGCACATTGAAGAATATCACACGAGGCCCAAGCCGATTAGTCAGTCTGAAAGCTGTATTAACGGAACGCAGGTTGTCTAGCTCAGCTTGCTGGCAGCAGCACGGTACTTGCGCTCTAGCCACGTCAAGCGCGGCACGCGCCCGCGCGACGATGCGCGACATCAAATGCTCGTCGTCCCGCAGATCAGAGGAAAATTCTTCGCTCCACTCCTGGACCCCGGTGCCGGCGTTGATCAGTTCGACGGAAATGGCGATGCGATCACCGGCGCGAGCGACCGACCCGCTGAGCAAATGAGTGACATCGAGCTCCGTGCGAATGTCCCCTCTCGCTGCCCCGTAGGAGGCCAGTGACGCCCAAATGATGTTGCGATCGTCACTACTTTCTGCAGCCGTGCTTCTGGCGGCGGGTTGCGCGACCACTCATACCGACCGACTTCCGGGCCCGCGCGCAGGTTGCCGAATCTCCGATGAGGAAAAACCAGGTCCCGTTTAACTGCCGCACACCGGGCGCAACCCGTTCATTGGACCCATCTTCGCCCCACCTCGTCCCGCCAGCTTTCTCACCCGATCGCGTAAGGCAATTGCGGACCGGTCGACTTCCCGAGCAACAGCAGCGCGTCGCGGCGGCACGCGAGGGTCATCGGGCTGGCGGTGCTGGGGTCGGCGCCGCTGGGAAGGCACCCTACGGCGCCGGCATCGACGGCCACGATCTCCATGACCTGTCCGTCGGGCAGGTCGATCTCCAGTGCGTCTCCATCGATCTGACACGTGCCCCATTCATCGTACTCGTGTTCCATGAGCTGGACGAACTGGAACGCCTGTCCGAGCGTTACGTTGCGCTTATAGATGGCGACGCTGCGCTTGCCGGTGTGGCAATTGTGTAGCGCCACGCTGCTGAACGCGAGCTCGGTCGGCGGTGGTGGCGGGGGTGGCGGGGGTTCCGGCTGCGCGATGATCTGGATTTCGACTTCGTTGGACATCTCGCCGAACGGGTTCCGCACGCGCACTTTCCTGGCGCCCGGATTCGCGACCAGCGCGGAGGGAATCGTCCCGCGCAGTTGCGTCTTCGAGAGGAAGGTGGTGTTGATCCAGGTGTTGCCCTGGAACACGATCACGGCGCCCGCGCGAAAATGCGCGCCGACGCATTCGATGGTCATGTCGCTTCCGCCGGCGGCCGCCGTGGCCGGGTTGACGGCATGTAGTTCGGGGTTGCGAAGACTGACGCGCCGCCCCTCGTTGCGGCCAAACTGGGCGCAGTGCCAGAACCTGGCGTGGATGTGCTGACCGAACGCGAGCGGGGCCATTCCGACAAATGTGACGTTGACCTTGCCGCTGACGCTGAACGGCGCAAATCCGGTCTGCAGGCGCTTGTCCTGATCCCAGATTTCGAGATAGGCGCCGGCGGTGACGTCCCTGACGGTCACGGACGTGTCGCCGTCGTACATCGGCTCGACCATTTCGCCGATGCCCGCCGTCGCCAGAGGCTGAACCGTCTTCGGATCGGAAGTCTGGACAATACCGCACACTTCGTGGACAACGGTGATCTCGTGGCCGGTGATAAGGCTGGGCGCGACCTTGATGAGCGGCTGATTGCCGAAGTATGTGGTGTTCGCGATCTCGCCGAGCGCGTCGGAGACGATGCGCAACGTGCCCGCGAGCGGATCGATGTTTTCGACCGGGACGGTGTTCTGGCACTGAAACAGGGTGCCGACGATTCTGGGTTTTTGGACGGGTCGGTTGAGGGCTTTGGCGGTCTGCGGCTCGGACCAGTCGCTCCAGAGCTCGCATTCGCCCTGGCGGATGCGCACGATTGACCCTTCCGGCATCGGCGGGGCCGGCACTGGGTCCATCGGCTTGCTCGCGACGCCGCGATAGAAATTCGTCTGTCCCTGATGGGTGACTTCGAACTCAATCGTGGCGGCTTCCTTGAGCACTGAGGCGTAGAGTGTGGGCGTGGTCGGGCAATCGATTTGGAACAGGCTGAGCTTCGGCAGCTTCTCGGGCGGCCCGACTTTCTGCCGCCGGCGTTCCGGCAGCATCTCGCACCGATCGCCGACCTCTTGTCGTATCTCGACTTCGCGGCCCTCGACGAGCTCGGTAGGCAACTCGATCGTTCGGGTGGTGGCGTCGTGGGGCCCCGAGGTCGCCCACCATGCGCCCGTGGTGTCTTGGAGGACGACCTCGGCGCCTGGGACGACGCCGGCCACTTTCACCGAGCGCGAGCACGCGTAGAGCCCGGACACGAACGAGGGCGCGGGCAGCATCCCTCCGGGCACCTTTTTGACCGGCAGCGGCTCGATGGGCGGCAGGGGAGTGACGACCACCCACTCCGAGGCGCCGCCGGGAGGTGGCGGCTTTGGGCATATGCGCTGGCGGAGTTTGAGCACGGTGCCGGGGAACGGCAGGCCGAACTGGTGGACGACCCGCACGTGCGCCGTGCCATCGGGCGCCTCGCCGGCCGCGATGACTTGTCCGTTGTCGAAGACCTCGACCTTCGTGCCCGGGCGCATGGCGCCGACCGCGAACCCGCGCGAGCACTGATAGAGGTGGGTGAGAATCTGCGGCGGATTGAACTGATCGCTGCTCTTTTGCACTGTGACCGGATCGGGTTGCCAGAGGCTGGCATCGGTGGGCGTGAATTGATAGGCGGTGACGAGGTCGTCGGCCGCGAATTCCTCAGTGGGAAAGAGCGAGACGATGCCCGTACTCAGGTTGGCGGTCGTTTTACCGACGTCTTTGGTGATTCCTGCGCGCGTGCGCAGGAGCACGACGGTTGCGCCTGGAATAGCGAACTGGAACACGACCGAACGGCTGCATTCGGAGAGCGGGCCGAAGATCCGTGGCGGAAGAAGCGCCATAGCGGTGGAGTCTCTACCTCGGGCCTGCGTAAAATTCGATGAGATCCAAAACTCGGAAGTGTACTCTGAAGCCTGTAGCCCAACTACCCTTCAGTGCTCGGTTCCGACCAATCACGACCAAGCCGCGACCCCGTCCGATCTTGACACTGTCACCGTATGTTGGGCGTCGGTGCGGAAGCGCTTATCAAATTGAGCTATGGCTTGAGGCGCGCTTGCGGCGCTATCTCAGGTGGAGCGATGGCCTGAGGACGCACGCTATCGGGGTACCGGCATCGGCGACCACCCACCACAAGACAAGACTATAGACATTGATCTGCCGCGGATTCGCAGAATTGACACCTGGACGCCAACGCTTTTCGCGAAATGCCGGCAAGCTCGGGAGTGACGGCGAAGTAAGGCACGTCATCGACCTCCATGCTCGGCGTCAGGGTGCCGATGATGCCATCCTCCACGGCGGCCGGGGTGTACGACGGGATCACGACCCGCGTGCCCTTAAGTCTCAGGATTTGAATATCTCGTTGCTGTTGAAGAAATCGTCAGGATCGTACTTCCGCTTGACATCGACGAGACGCTCGAAGTTGGCATCGTAAGCCGCCCGGACCGCCGCCGGGTTGTCGCTGTTCGCCATGTAGTTCACGTACGCGCCGCCCGTCGAAAATGAATTCAATTCGTCGCCAAATTGTCGCGTCCAGGCGATGTTCTGTTCGTCCGCGTCCGGATCGAGCCAGCTCGACAATACGGACACGTTGTACCGGGCGCCACGATTGGCGAAAGCCGTTTCATGCTCGCCAACACGGCTGATCTCGCCTCCCATTTGCTCAATCAATAAGAGCGTGCCAGGTCGCGGCATGTCAGCGGCATGAGCAACGAGCGAGTTGAGCACTTCATCGCCAAGCTCCTTCGTGAAGCTCGAGCGCCAGTAATTGCGGGTCGTCGTCGCCATCCCCGCGTCAAACATCGTCTGGATGGCGGAATACGATGTCGGACCGATGAAGTCCATCACCGGCGGTCCGAATTCCTTGAGGGGGGCGACCATACGTTCGCCCTCGGCCTCCGGGCCGCTGTGGCAGATCGCCATCCAGCCGGAAACCTTGCCTTCGACCGGAGTCCCTGGCGGGCCGATCATCGCGCCGGCTTGCGTTTCGAGATGGTCCGGCGCGCTCGCAGTGAAGTCCCGGTAGAAATGCAGCATGTCTTTCAGGCGATCGCCGGGATAGACGGCAAGGCCGCCGACAATCGGCTCGACTTCATGGAGCCGGTATTCGAAACCCGTTACGACGCCGAAGTTGCCACCGCCGCCCCGCAGGGCCCAGAACAAATCGCTGTTCTCCGAGACATTCGCCGACAGAAGTCGGCCATCCGCCGTAACAACGTCGGCACCGACGAGATTATCGCAGCTCAAGCCGTGCTTTCTCATGAGCCAGCCAAGCCCGCCGCCAAGCGTCAGCCCGCCGATACCGGTGACTGAGACGGTGCCCCCGGTCGTATACAGGCCATGCACCAGGGTTTCATGGTCGAATGCACGCCAGCGCAGACCGCCTTCCGCTCGTACACGCTTTTTGGCCGGATCGACGTGCATGCCCTGCATCGGAGCCAGGTCGATCACGATCGCGCCCTCCCGGATGGCTTTCCCGGCCACATGATGACCGCCGCCGCGCACCGTCGCGGGAATTCCGTTGTCCCGCGCATACTTCACGACAGCCATCACGTCGGCGGCGCCGGTGCAGCGGGCAACAGCGGCGGGCCGTCGGTCGATCATGCCGTTCCAGACCGCGCGCATGGCATCGTAGCTTGTGTGTGCGGGCATAACCAATTCGCCACGCAGCATTTTGCCGAGATCGTCGAAGCGAGCGGCGCTCGCCGACCCAGCCGGGGCAGCCTCCAGCCCGAAGGCGGCCGCCGGCGCCGAGATAGCCGCGAGGCCGCTGGCAGTTACTGCTCCTCGTAACAGTTCCCGCCGAGTGATGATTGCCATCTTGTCCCCTCACTTATGGCCCGCGGTTCGAGAATACTAACAGCATGTTTCTGCGATAGAGGAGCCAACCGTCATCGAGCGGATACTCGATCATCCGGGTCGAGACGATGAGCCGCTCGATCGCGTCCTATTTCGGAGGTGGGCCTACTTCTTTCGCTTCCGACGCTCCAACTTTCTCTGCCGGCGCACTAGCTTACCTCGCTGGGGTGCCACGTCGACGCGAAACTGCTCGGCGACCTCGGTCATTCGCCTCATCGCCTTCTCTTCATCAGCGAAGTCTGCCGGCTTGTCTGTCACCTGCACCTCGCTGACGATCTGCTCTGGCGAGGCGGCGAGCACCTGCACGTCCCCCTCAGCGTCGGGAGCCTTCATAGCAACGCCCAGGATGTTTCCTTCTCGATCATGCGTGACGTAGAGTTTCATGGATCAATTCCTTTCGGCGCGAAAGCGCGTCAGAAGATTCTGGTGTAGTGCAGGACATAGCCCACCCACGTTGCAGGTTGCGGCCATGCGTGGACGTTCCTCACGTGGATTTCGGCAATCCTATAGCCACCATCCTGCTGCATGCAGTTGACCCATTCGACCCTCACGCGATTTTGACCGTATGCCAAGCTGTTGTTGTGGGCCCAGAAGTGCCATACGTCTCCTCCGCTGACGTACCAGGTCCAAATGTGCGATTGGCCTGGATTCAGAATACCCCAGCCGATTGTTCCTTTCTCTACTTGTGCCATTCGCTCCTCCTTCCTCGTTCGCAGCGGACTGCGGAGGCTCCGCGAGCGGCGCACGCAGTCACATCGGTAACGAATTGTTGCGCCGCTCGCCTGCTGCAGCGGCGTGATACTGATTGAGACCCTCTTGAGTCTACCGCTTGGTACACTCGCCAAACTTACCCTGAAGGAGGGGGTCTCGGATGAGATTCTACACCCATCGTCCAGGACAAGCGTCCTCCTTCCTTACTCGTGCTATTGCCTGGGCGGACAGGCGCTTTCTATCCGTTGTCGGGATTAGAGTTGGCAGCTCAGTTCCGGTTCGCGCTTATCTCATTAACCACGATCTCATACGGGTAGTTCGAAGCAGAGCAGATAGAAGTTACGGTACAACCAGAATACCTAATGACTCCAGACAGGTAGACGTTGGCCGGCTCTTCCAATACCGCCTCGCCGTTGGTGTAACGCTGGAAGAAGACGTTGGGACGAGCTGTAGGGGGTGCGGAATTCGTAGCTCGTGCCGGCGCCGCTCTGGAGTTGATCCGCTTTAGTGGATACCTGAGTCCTTAGTGAGGGAGGACGGCAATATCGGACCGAATCAGAATCCCGAGAGGCCCGGTAGAGATTCGAACTCATCGATTCCCACCCAAGTCGCTGATCGTTGTGCATTTCTGGAATTGGCCGAGACACTTTCGCATTCATTGCATTTGATCGGACAGCCGTCGAAGCAGACCGACAGTTTCGCGCATAAGGAATCTGTCGCCTCAAGAGCGGGGAAGGTGTTGTAGTGTCCGCCCGCCAATCTGCGACGATACCTTTGAAGGTTCCGGAAGCGGTGGAAATTCCGGCGGCGGCGCCCGACCCGCTGTCACTCGCGATGCTCGCCCTGTTCTGCTGCATGCCGGAGCGGCTGGTTCGGGCACTGAAAGCCCGGGCGTGACGTCCGAGGGCTCGCGGTGGATACTGACCGGAGGAACCATGTGGTGAAGCCAGCAGCAGGCTGGTGCTGGTAGTGCTTGTTGCTGCCGCATGCGGACAATGAGTTATGTCTCTAATGTACAAAGTTTTTTCGCGGATAACGGTATACGGATCTCGATTGACACTCTCCCGAGCCATACATATGATCTCCTGCCTAGTCCCGTGCAGACCGTCGGCGCACCGATCCTAGCGCATGCTCGCCGGCTGCGTGCGAGACAACGTATGTATACTCGATCCTTCCTGAACCGGTCGTAACGGCCCGCCGGACGATCGGGCCGATCAAGCCGGCCACTACCCCCATGAACAAGCGGCCGACCGCATGCCGAGGTCGCGCGTACCTCCCGGCCGGCGGTGCCTCCGGATCGCCGGTCGCATGTCGTCCTTCTACTTCAAGGATGGCGAGGAATCTCCGCAGGCGATCGCCGAGGCGCTGGGCGTCGATCACTTTCTTCGAGGCGGCGTGTGCCGGTCCGGCGATCGAGTGCGCGTCACCTCCCGGTTAACGCATACACGTGGCGGTGAACAACTATGGTCTGAAACCTTCGAACGCGATTTCGAGGACATATTCTCAGGGTGTTTGAATCGCCTATACTCGACGAGGACACTGCGTTTCTGACGCGATAGCAATGATCCAGACCAGCAACAATCGAGTGCTCGATCTCGTCGTTGATATCGGGCGCGCCCGGGTCACGCGCGACGGGGCGGAGATTGCACTACCGAAACTTACGTTCGATCTGCTTGTCGTGCTGGTGCAAGCCGCGCCAAATCTCGTTTCGATCGACGAGCTGATCGAACGCGTGTGGCGGGGTCTGGTGGTAAGCCCGGAAACTGTCAGTCAGCGCGTGAAACTTTTGCGCACGGCACTCGGCGATGATTCGAAGCATCCCCGTTGCCGTATCCGCAATTGATCGCACAGTTCACCGAAGCGAACGTCGTCGCGGACAGAGTCATACAAAGGATCAGTGGGAACCGCCCACGCGAGAGCCGACCGATCGCGGTACATCGCTTCCCAGCACTCAAATGCGCTGTCAAGCTCGGCGAGTCCAAGATGCGCGGCGGCCAGATGGCCAGGACATACGTAGCGTGAGCGCGCCAGAGTCTGGAGCTTGCTCTGCAGGATGCGCGCCCCGTCCCGCTCGCCACTCAGCCCGCTCACGCACGCGGTGAGGCCGAGGAGGAGCTGATCCTCCGGAAGAATTCTCAGAACGGTGCGACAGGCAGCCGTAGCTTCGG
>Ga0299913_10004401_pt1 | contig 11827 bp, 7 predicted proteins | sample RVTome_9_FD_201360 | JGI IMG/M metagenome (GOLD analysis project Ga0299913, IMG submission 201360) | Soil microbial communities from uranium-contaminated site in the Upper Colorado River Basin, Wyoming, United States - RVT155D38 (version 2) ... | reverse complement strand
CACGCACCATGCCGTGCTCACCCACGGCGACGTGCGCGTGCTCGAGCGAAGACTCGCCTCGCTGGACTACGCCCGCCGCAAACGCATCACGGGGATGGATCCCGGCAGGGCCGACGTGATCGTGGCGGGCGCCGCGATCCTCGAGGTCGCCATGGAGGTCTTCGACGTGGCCGAGGTGCTGACTTCAGAGAAGGACATCCTCGACGGTCTCGTGATGCAGTTGTTGTGGGATCTCCAACAGAGCGGGCAAACGTAGCGAAGCAACCAAAGATACGTATAAGCCGCAGCCCGACGCCGTGGTTGGCACCCTCGTGAAGTGCTGTAGTTCGAGGCGTACCTGAGGGGGCAGAGACGGCGCTGCGGCGAGCCGTAACGTATCCCGGACGCGTCCCCTTCACGGTGTCGTCCAGGACAGACGAGCCTTTCGAAGGAGGGCATGTATGAAGAGCAGGAAAGCGCGCTTCATCGCGCTGGTAACGAGCGTGGTCGCGGTGGGTGCTCTGGCGACCCCCGCCAGCGCACAGACGCCGATGACGTACGAAATCTGGACCGCCGCGGAGATCCCCGGCGGTACCGGTGCGTTCGACTTCCACATGTTCCCGAGCGAGCTGACCGCGCATCCGGGCGACACGCTCATGTTCGACTCCTCGAGCTTCGGGATCCTCGCAACCGGCGAGACCGAGCTTCCGTTCGCCGGCTTCATGGAGCCGGACCCCGACGACAACGGGATAAAGGTTCCGGGCGGCATCCTCTTCCCCTCGGAGAGCGGCGTCGACTGTGGCACCAGCGCGGCCGACCCCTGCATCTATGACGGCACGTTCCTTCTGGTCGACGGCGAGCAGGACTACCCCGATGGCGTGTTCGTCCAGATCGCCGACTCCCTCGACGGGTCGACCTTCATGGCGTCGAACCTGTGGCATACGCTGACGGTGACGGTCGACTCGGCTGCGCAGCAGTCCCCGGCCCAAGACCCCGACATGGAGGCGCACCTAGCTGAGGCCGCCGAGATCGCCGAGGCCAACTTCGAGACGTTGAATACCCCTCACTTCGAGACTACGCCGACCGGCAAGCGCATCTACCAGGCGTATATGGGCTACGACGTCAATGGCCACATCTCGTTCTTCGATGCGTTCCCGCAGAACCTCAAGATCCGCAAGGGCGACAAGGTCGAGTGGCACTTCGACTCGGTGATCGAGCCACACACGGCCTCGACGCCGCCCCAGAAGGCCAAGAAGGCCGGGAACAACGCCTTCAACAAGCTCTTCTCGTTCCAGACGGCCGGATGCGACGTCGACGGAGATGAGGGAACGAGCCCCGACGTGGCGCCCGACCTCGAGCAGCCGCCGTTCTGCTCCGAGGGCGAGCTGGAGCTCGACGTCCCGGGCAAGTTCGTGAACTCCAAAGGCGATGGGAAGTATCCGACCGACGGCAAGCGCGACACCGACTTCGAGCACTCCGGCGTCCTTGGGGGAGCCCCCGGCATGCCGACCGATCCGTACACGCTGAAGTTCGTCCGTAAGTCGGGCGGCACTCCCTTCACGGTGATGTGCGCGATCCACTTCTTCATGAAGACCAAGGTCACCGTCAAGTAAGGCCGTCTCACCGACGAGACACCGCAGAAGGGGCGGCTTTGGCCGCCCCTTCTGCGCGTTCTGGACGTTTTACGGAACCCCCTAGCGCAGCTCCGGGCCATGGGACATCGTCAGGTGTCCAAGAGGGAGAGGGAAGGGAGATGCAGTGCGCAGACGACTGATCGCTCTTGCGTGCCTTGCGGCCTTGACGGCGGGACTGATGTACTCGGTCCCGGCCAGGGCCCAGGTCGGAGGGCCGCTTACCGTCCAGGTCGGAAGTTTCGTCTCGCAGGTCGGGGAGGGGATGCGCTTCTACTCGCCCACTTTGAAGGTCGAGTCCGGCCAGGTCCTGAACTTCCAGAGTGAGGGTTTCCACACCGCGACGGTGATCCCCGCGAACGAGGACGTTCACGCATGGGCGGCGGACAACGTGTCGGGCGTTGGCAAACCGTATTCATTGGCCGTGCCGGACGTAGATGACAACACCGAGGCGGGAGGAACCGCTGAGGAGCCGGCGCTCAAGGCGAACAACGCGGTCATCTTGCCCAGCGACTTCACTTGTGGGTTCAGCCCGGGCAACGCGTGCGACTACGACGGAACGACCGTCGTGAACTCGGGTGTCCCGACGTCAGGTCCGATGGACTTCTCGGTGGCGATCAACGCCAGCCCCGGTGACACCGTCTGGGTCATCTGCCTCGTCCATCCGCATATGCGTCTCCGTATCGAGGTTGTTGCGGATCCCGCAGAGGCAACGATGCAGAGCGCGATCGATTCGTTCTTCGAAACGTGGACTGCGTTCGATGGCGACTGGGCCGCCGCGAAGCACGAGGCTATGAAGAACAAGCGCTCTTCCCACATGACGGAGAGCGGTCGCGTCTGGGACTCGTGGGTTGGTTACGACAACCACTGGGTTTCACTGCTTGCCATGTACCCCGCGAAGCTGAAGGTCCGAAAGGGCGACACGGTCCGCTACCACTTCGACGGGATGGTCTACGAGGACCACACCGCGACCTTCCCCGCATCGCTAGCTAGGCCGGAGGCCGGACGGACCTTCGTTCCCGGCTGCGACCCCGACGGCGACGCTGGAGCCGGCCCGGACGGTCCGCCCGAGAACGAGGTCACGATCTGCAACAACCCCGCGAACATCGAGTTCGACATCCAGCCGGACTTCGCGTACGAACGGGGCAACGGCGTGTTCCGCGGGGGCGACTACGAGAACTCGGGCGTCCGGGGAGCGGGATTCGCGCCGCGCGTGGACTCCTGGGATCTGAAGTTCGCCAAGAGGTCCGGTGACAAGCCCTTCAAGTACATCTGCATGATCCACCCGTTCATGCTCGGGAAGGTCGTCGTGAAGTAGCGGCGATCGGATCGCGAGGAGGCAGGCGGCCCCTTCGGGGGCCGCCTGCGCGATAGCCTGCCGCGCGTGAGCGACTTCATCTGGGAGCCCTCCGAGGAGCACATAGATCGCGCCAACGTGACCCGGCTGATGCGCAAGCACGGGATCGACGATTTCCACGAGCTGGTCCGGAGGTCGCAGGCGGACATCGAGTGGTTCTGGCAGTCCGCGGTCGAGGATCTCGGTATCGAGTTCTCCACGCCCTACGACAAGGTGCTCGACGCGTCGCGCGGCCCCCAGTGGCCGCGCTGGTTCGTCGGGGGCCGGATAAACCTCACGCACAACTGCGTAGACAGGCATGCCGCCGGCCGGCTCGCGTCGCAGGCCGCACTCGTGTGGGAGGGGGAGGACGGCGCGACGCGAACCCTTACGTATGCGGAGCTCGCCGGCGAGGTGGACCGCGTCGCTCGAGGCCTGGAGGAGCTCGGCGTGGGGCAGGGGGATCCCGTCGGCGTGTACATGCCGATGGTGCCCGAGGCGGTGATCTCGATGTACGCGATCGCGAAGATCGGCGCGATCTATCTGCCGATCTTCTCCGGTTTCGGGCCCCCCGCGATATCGACGCGGCTCGACGACTCCCTCGCGAGATTCGTCATCACCGCGGACGGGTTCTGGCGGCGCGGCTCGAAGGTTGCGATGAAGGCCACTCTCGACGAGGCGCTCGAGCGTTCGCCCACCGTCGAGCGCGTCGTGGTGTTCAGGCGCTTCCCCGAGGACGAGTGCACCTTCACCGAACGCGACATCACTTGGGACGAGGCGTTCCCGGAGGTCGAGGTCGCGCGCGCGAGCGAACCGCTCGATCCGGAAGAGCCGTTCATGATCATCTACACGTCGGGGACGACCGGGAAGCCGAAGGGCAGCGTCCACGTCCATGGCGGTTTCCTGGTCAAGATCGCCGAGGAGGTGGCCTACCAGCTCGACGCGAGGCCCGGGGAGGTCCTCTACTGGGTCAGCGACATGGGCTGGATCATGGGCCCGCTCGAGATGGTCGGAGGCCACGCTAACGGCGCGACCGTTGTCATGTATGAGGGAGCGCCCAACCATCCGACACCGGATCGGTTGTGGGAGATCTGTGCGCGCCACGCGGTGACCATCCTGGGCGTGTCGCCGACGCTCGTTCGCGCCCTGATGCCGGCGGGCGACGAGATGGTGCGGCGACACGACCTGTCGAAGCTGCGGATCCTCGGCTCGACCGGCGAGCCGTGGAACCCCGAGCCTTATCGGTGGTTCCACAACGTCGTGGGCCAAGGGCGGTGTCCGATCATCAACCTGTCGGGCGGCACCGAGGTTGGAGCCTGCTTCCTGGGCCAGTCCCCCGTGATACCGACGAAGGTCTGCTCGTTGGGGACGCCGTCGCTCGGCATGGCGATGGAGGTGTTCGGTCCCGACGGCGAGGCCGTCGAGAGCGGGGTCGTGGGCGAGCTCGTGTGCACGAAGCCGTGGCCCGCTCAGACGCGCGGGTTCTGGGGGAGCAAGGAACGCTATCTCGAGACCTACTGGTCGCGCTGGCCCGACGTGTGGGTCCACGGGGACTGGGCCTCGGTCGACTCCGACGGCTACTGGTTCCTCCATGGACGGTCGGACGACACGCTCAACGTTGCCGGCAAGAGGATCGGTCCCGCCGAGTACGAATCGGCCGCCGTGGATCATCCGGCGGTGATCGAGTGCGCGGCGATCGGCGTTCCCGACGAGATCAAGGGCGAGACGGTGTGGTGCTTCTGCATCCTCAAGCCCGACGTCGCTCCGACCGAGGAGCTGCGAGCGGAGATCAAGAAGGTCGTCAGCGACGAGCTGGGCAAGGCTTTCGCGCCCAAGGAGATCCGTTTCGTGGAGGAACTGCCGAAGACGCGCTCGGCCAAGATCCTGCGCAGAGCGCTCCGCGCTCAGGTTCTCGGCCAGGACCTGGGCGACCTCTCGTCGCTCGAGAATCCGAGCGCGCTCGAGGCCGTCAAGAAGTCGTTGTGACGACGTTCTTCTTCGTCAGACACGGAGTGACCGCACACACCGGTCACAAGCTGACCGGCTGGATGGAGGGTGTGTCCCTCACCGACGAAGGCCGCGCTCAGGCCGAGAGGGTGGCGGCATCGCTGGCCGACGTCACGTTCGAGGCGATCTATTCCAGCCCGATCGACCGCACCCGGGAGACTGCCGAGATCGTCGCCCGCCCCCACGGGTTGAAGGTCCGCACCTCGAGGGGGATCGGCGAGGTCGGATACGGCGCGTGGACGGGGCGCTCGCTGAAGGTCCTGGCGCGCACGAAGGTCTGGGCCACGCTGCAGAGGTGGCCGTCCGCCGTTCGGTTCCCCGAGGGCGACACCCTGCGCGAGGTCCAGGTCCGTGTGGTCGAGGAGATGGAGCGTTTGCGGGAGGAGCACCCGCGCGGCAACGTCTGTCTCGTCTCGCATGCGGACACGATCAAGCTCGCGCTCGCTCATTACATGGGGATCCACATCGACCTGTTCCAGCGCATATTCGTCGCGCCGGCATCCGTGTCGGTGTTGAACATCGGCACCTACGGCCCCCAGGTCCTGTCCTTGAACTCCCTGCCCGCTCCGAGACCGGCTCGCAAGTGACGACAGAGCTCACGCCCGAGATCTTCACTGCCGATTACACGGGCTCTCCCGGCGAGCGGACCTTCTTCCTGCAGTCGAAGGGTGATGTCGTGACGACCTACCTGATCGAGAAAGGCCAGGCGCAGGTGCTCGCCGAGCGCTTGCGAGAGCTGCTCCTGCTGATCGACGAGGGGGACACGGTTACCTCGGCCGAGCCACAACGAGACCCTGCCTTCGGACTGGACGCTCCCATCGAGCCGGAGTGGCGCGTGGGAACGATCGGGCTCTCGTACGACGACGAGCAAGACACGATCGCGGTCTCGATGAGCCCCGTCTCGGAGGAGGCGCCGGAGATTGAGACCGCCGACGACTTCGAGGTGCGCATCCACCTGCGTCGCGATCAGGTACGCATCTTCGTTCTGCACACCCTTGCCGTCGTCGCGGAGGGACGGCCGTTGTGCCGGCTGTGCGGATTGCCGATGGACCCCGACGGTCACATCTGCCCGGCCGGGAACGGGCACCGGCTGGGATGAACGTCCCTCACCTCCTCGCCACGGGCGACGTCGAGGTGCTGGGCCTCCTCCCGAACTCGTCCAACTACACGTTCCTCGCCCGCGTCCGCGGCGCGGACGGCGCGGAGATCAACGCCGTGTACAAACCGCGCCGGGGCGAACGTCCGCTCTGGGACTTCCCTCACGGCTCGCTGGCGCAGCGCGAGGTGGCCGCCTTCGTCGTGAGCGAGGCCGCCGGCTGGGGCATCGTCCCGCCCACGGTCCTGCGGGAGGACGCCCCGCTCGGGCCGGGCTCGCTCCAGCTCTTCGTCGAACACGACCCGCAACGTCACTTCTTCGTGTTCGAGGACGAGGGCCGCGACGACGAGCTCATGGTCTTCGCGGTCTTCGACGCGGTGATCAACAACGCCGACCGCAAGGGTGGTCACGTCATCGAGGACGGTGCCCGCCGCCTGTGGGCCGTCGACCACGGCGTCACCTTCCACGTGGAGCCCAAGCTGCGCACGGTCGTGTGGGCATTCGCGGAGTCCCGGCTGCCGGCCGGGCTGCTGGCCGACCTGGAGGGGCTGGGCGGGACAGTCCGGGAGATAGGCCTGGAGAGGCTCCTCGCCCCCGAAGAGATCGAGGCGACGGCGCGCCGGATCGAGAGGCTGGTGGAGGAGGGCCGTTTCCCGGCCCCCTCGGTCTCCTACCCGTTGCCGTGGCCCCTCATCTGAGCGGACCAAGCAGGAGGGGCGACATAAAGGGGCGAACCGTCCTCCAGGCGGTCGGGGATCCAGGCAGGCCGCACCCATTTCCACATGGAGGTCGAAGATGCCCCTGCGCTCTCACCGGCTCGCCGTCGTGCTGGTCGTGGCCCTTCTGTCCATGCTCGTACCGCCGGCTCCCGCGGGGGCCGCGCCCGTCGACCGACGTATCGAGAGATGGGCTCTGGGGGCCGAGGCGCCCGCAGAGGTGCTGGCCGCGGTGTCCGAGCACTCCGAGAAGCTTCCCATCGAGTTCGCGGAGCGCCTCGAGCATTCCCTCGCAGACGGGACCCTGCAGGTGATGGTCGCACTGGCGACGCGGGACGCATCGATCGAGGCGGCGATGCAGCGCTCGACCACCTGGCTCGAGTGGTACGGCGACGGCCCTCGGTTCCTGGGCCGCGTGACGCCGGACCAGTTCGGCGACCTCTTGGGGCATCCGTCGGTGATGTTCGCGGAGCCCGACTACAAGATCAACCACTTCATGTCGACCTCGACAGTGGACGTGCACGCCCGGAGCCTCGGGGCAGACGGGACGGGAGTGTGGTCGTTCGATCCCACCACGGGCGATCTCGGTTCCTTGGTATCGGACGTCCCCGGGCTCAGCGTCGACGACGCGACCGGCAAGGACGTCGTCGTTCAGATCACCGATAGCGGCATCGACCGCACCCACAAGGACTTCGGCGGTTGGGACTGCGTCCCGCAGCCGTATCTCCCGTGCGAGAGTCGTATCGTTCGCTCCGTCTCCGTGGACCAGTTGATCGGAGCGGGCGTCGACGGTGGGGACTCGGCGCCCACGACCGAGGCGGCGAGCGGCCACGGCACGCACGTCGCGGGGACCGTGGCCGGCAACGGCTTCTACTCCCGCGATGGAGAGGCGGACACCGCCATCTACGGAGCGGATGGTTACACGTTCGGCGTAGCGCCGCAGGCCGGGCTGATCAGCGTCAAGAACGGCGATTCACAGTGGGCCGGTCTCTCCTCGTTCGCGCTGCAGTGGACGCTCGATCACGCGGCCGAGTACGGCATCCGGGTCTCGTCGAACAGCTGGGGTTGCCTCGGAGGCTGTTCCTTCAACGGCAATTCCGTGGACGGACAACTGTTCCGCGACCTCCACAACGCCGGCGTGGTCGTGACGTTCGCGGTCGGCAACGATGGGGGCGGCACCAACGGCGCCGCCTTCTCGGGCTACGCGCAGAGCCCCTACGTGCTCGGCGTCGCGTCCTACGACGACACGAATCACCAACTGGCCTCCTCGTCGAGCCGCGGGGTCGGGACGACCGGACTGGCCGATCCGGCCACCTGGACCCCCGAGAGCGAGCCCATCAACGGCGTACGGCGCCCCGATGTCGCCGCCCCCGGAGTGGCGATCTGGAGCGCGCGCACCCTGACCGGCGGCACCTCGTCGGGGGTCCCGCGCGTGAACGGCAGCGACGTGATCGGTGGGGGCACGAACGGGGTCCGGCCCTACGTGCAGATGGGCGGCACCTCGATGGCGACCCCTCACGTGGCGGGTGCCGCGGCCCTGCTGTTCGGCGCCTGCGACGACGCGACATCTCTCGATGTCATGCGCGCGATCATGGTCGGAGCCGATCCCGCGGACGTCAGGGTGGGTTCCCGCCAGGCCCTTGCATACGAGGCCGGGTACGGAGCGCTCGAGATCCGCAGGAGCCTCGACTGGTTGAGGGACCAACCGATCTGCGGCGGCACCGGCGGTGGCGACCCCACACCGACCCCGACGCCCACCGACCAGCCTTCCCCTACGCCCACCGAGACCCAGCCATCTGGCGAAGAGACCACGACCCGCTATTACTTCCACAGCGCGACGGGATTCAACAACGCCGACATCTTCCTCGAGGGGGGCACCTCCTTCGACACCTCCGAGCCCACCTTCACCAGCGATGCGTACGCGCTCGACTTCCCCTTCGCTACGAAGGGAGGGCCTGCGGCCCTGTACGACCCCTCGTGGACCGGCAACCTCGAGGGAGGCATCAAGGAGTTGACGGTTGACTTCTGGCAGCAGTCGCCCCGCGGAGTGGCCGCCGATCTCGCCTTCGACGTGACCCTGTGGGTTGGGGGGACGGCGACCACCATCGGTAGCTTCACCGCCGAGGCCTCGGATCCGAGCGCCCCCGCGCGCGTCACCCATACGTTCACCGATCTGGATCTGCCCGTCACGGGCCCGGTGACGATCGACATCAACGACTCCATCGACGACCTCGAAGAGGGCACGGCGATCGTGTACGACTCCGTCGACCATCCCTCGGGGTTCACCATCACCACCGGCGGGGCCGGCGGCACGCCTTCTCCCTCTCCGACCGAGAGCACCACCCCAACTCCCGATCCCACGCAGAGCCCGCCTCCCACCGGAAGCCGGGGCACGTACACGGCCACACCGAACGACCCCTACTTCCCGGATTCCGAGGACCTGTTCGCTCCCCAGCAATGGGGTCCGCAGATCATCCAGGCTCCGCAAGCCTGGACCAAGCCGCGCGCGACGGGATTCGGGATCAACGTCGCCGTTCTTGATTCCGGCGTCGACCTCGAGCACGAGGATCTGCAATGTCCCGGCAAGCTCGCGGTCGTCCCCGGCTCGGACGTGATGGAGGACGGCAATGGTCCCGACGACGTGAACGGACACGGTTCACATGTGGCCGGGATCATCGGCGCCTGCACCAACAATGGAACCGGCGTGGCCGGCGTGGCGCCCGACTCGACGATCATGCCGTTCCAGATCTTCGGTGCGGACGGGAGCGGAAGCATCGAGGCGATCGAGCAAGGGATCAGGCGCGCGACCGACGCCGGAGCGCACGTGATCAACATGTCGCTCAGTCTCGGGGTCGGAGCGCTCCCCGCGGGCGGAGGGTTCCTCGGGTGGGTCCCCGGCATCGCGCCGGAGATAGACGAGGCGATCGACTACGCGAACTCGAAAGGCGTCGTCCTGGTCGCAGCGGCCGGCAACGATTCGCTGCCGCTGTGCGAGTACCCGGCCTTCTACACCGACGTCGTCTGCGTCGGAGCGACCGACAACCGCGACCTGAAGAGCTGGTACTCGGGCTTCCCGAACAAGGCCGATCTGGGCCCGGCGGTAACGGCTCCCGGCGGCAGCGAACCGGTCTTCTGTGACGTCCCCTCGGAGTCGGTGTACTCGCTGTGGCCGGAGGAGCTGAATGCGTGCGCGCTCGGAGACGAGCTCTCCTACCGAGCGATCAATGGAACCTCCATGGCCACGCCCCACGTCGCTGGGGTGGCGGCACTCGTGTACGACCGTCTCGGAGGCGAGCGGTCCGCCGAGAACCGGGCCGCGGCCATCGAGGCGCTGACCACCACCGCGGCGGACCTCGGGGCACCGGGTTACGACCCCGTCTACGGATACGGCCGGATCGACGCGCTGGCCGCCGTCGATTCCATCACCGTGGTCGAGCCGACCCCCTCGGCGGCGACGACCGTGTCGTTCACCGACGGCTCTGCCGAATCGGGGCAGTACAGCGACAAGGCTCGGATCGAGGCTCGCCTCGTGGAGACGGGAACCGGCGCGCCCCTCGCCGGAGAGACGCTCGCCTTCACCCTGACGGGGGAAGCGGAGGAGGTCTCTTGGGAGGCGACCACCGACGACGAGGGCGTCGCGGCACAAGCGATCGATCTCGTCGGAACGCCGGGGTCCTACGTGCTCACGGTTGCTTTCGCCGGTCGCGAGGGCGTCTATCTTGCGTCCGGCGAGGTGGACGGGTTCGTCATCGAGCGTGACGACAGCGACGTGGTGGTCGACGTGACGGGCAAGGGCGTGCGGCGCACCGTCTCTGCTCGTTTGACCGACGCCGATGCCGGGAGCGGACTCGAGGGCCGGACGATCCTCTTCTACGCGGACGGCCACGAGATCGGCTCCGCGGTGACCGACGCCGACGGCGTCGCGACGTTGAACCCCATCCCCGACGACTATCGCGGTGCGAAGTTCGAGTTCGAGGGTGTCTTCGAGGGCGATGAGCTCTACGGCGAGTCACGTGGTGCGCACCACACTTAGGATCTGCGCGGCGGTCGCATCGGTTGCGATCGCCGCGGCCCCTTCGGGTGCGGGTCGGATCGCCGACGAGCGTTCGGACAACATGCGCCTCGTTGCGAACGTCGGGTTGCCCGGTGCGACCGACCTCGAGTTCACCCGCGACGGCTATGCCGTGCTGACGGTGAACGGATCGGACGCCGAGTCGGGTCTGTGGGTGATCGACGTGCGTACTCCGACCAAGCCCAAGAAGGTCGGTCACCTGCCGTGCGTCGGCTCCGGCTATGACGTGGGACTCGTCGGCGACACGGCGGTCATGAGCATCGACAGCCCGAGCGGCAACAGCTCAACCGCTGAGGACGGCTGCAACCTCAAGGGCACCGAGGGCCGGGAGGGGATCCGGCTCGTCGACATCTCGAACCGCTCACGCCCTCGCGAGGTGAGGTTCGTCGAGACGCCGTGCGGCTCGCACACGAACGTCACCTTCACGAAGGGGGGCCGCGACCTCGTCTACGTCCAGTCGTACCCGGCTTCCACCAGCGGCGCCTGTCCGAGCGCGCACGGGATCATCTCGGTGGTCGACATCTCGAAGCCGGCCAAGGCCAAGATCGTGTCGCAGCCCTCCGTCGCGCCCGCCGTCGGATGCCACGACGGGTCGATCCACGGCGATCTTGCCTACATGGCATGCCTCACCGAGGGTCAGGTGTGGGACATCTCCGATCCGCTGCAGCCCGAGATCCTGGTGCACATCCGCGACGTGCCCGACGCGATCTGGCACTCGAGCGCGGTGAGCAACGACGGCAAGACGGTCGCCTTCGGGTTCGAGTCGTTCCAAGCTGGAGCCGCGTCCTGCAACGGGGTGTCCTCCGGTCCGACCGGTGCTATCTGGTTCTACGACGTCTCTGATCCCACCGCTCCGATCCAGCACTCGTACTACAGCCCTCCACGGATGGGGGACGGCATCTGCACGGCGCACAACTTCAGCGTCGTCCCGGGCCGCGACGTGCTCGTGACGTCGTGGTACTCCGCGGGGGCGATGGCGGTCGACTTCAG
>Ga0299913_10004400_pt1 | contig 11829 bp, 9 predicted proteins | sample RVTome_9_FD_201360 | JGI IMG/M metagenome (GOLD analysis project Ga0299913, IMG submission 201360) | Soil microbial communities from uranium-contaminated site in the Upper Colorado River Basin, Wyoming, United States - RVT155D38 (version 2) ... | reverse complement strand
CGTGACAACATGCATAAAGGCGTGGCTGGTTTTGATCCCTTGACTTTAATGAAACCGCTGTTTCCCGCTCAGATACAGTCTATGGAAATGCTGCAAAAGGCCTTCTGGGATGCCTTTACCAAGGCTAGTGGTCAGCAGGGCCAGGAGACGCCGGAAAAAAAGTCGGAAAAAGAGTCTGAGCAGTAGATACAGGCGCATTAATAAGCCCGGAGGTGAGGATGGGGAGCAAGATTCTGGTAGTCGATGATGAGCCCAATATCGTTCTTTCCTTAGAGTTTTTGATGAAGCAGGCGGGATTTCAGGTAAGCACCGCCTCGGACGGGGAAGCGGCCTTGGCGGCTATCGCCGCCGAGTGTCCGGATCTCGTGCTTCTGGATGTGATGATGCCGCTTAAGAACGGTTATGAGGTGTGTCAGGCCATCCGTGAAAACCCAGACTGGAAGGACGTCAAGATCATTATGTTGACCGCTAAGGGCCGGGAGGTGGAGCGGGAAAAGGGGCTGGCATTGGGCGCCGACGATTACGTCACCAAACCCTTTGCGACCCAGGAGGTGCTTGAAAAGGTAAAAAAGATACTCTCCAGGACTCCTTAAATCCTGGGTAACAGCCAGTAAGTCATCGGACTCAAAAGAAGACACTATGGCTGCCGAGCATCGCCGCAGGGAATATGTAATCGTTCTCTTCGTGGCCGCGGTGCTGGCCTTAAACTACCCGCTGCTCTCCATCTACAACCGGGTGGTGCTGCCGCTGGGCATACCCTTGCTGTATCTCTATATCTTTCTGGTCTGGCTGGTCATCATCGTGCTGACGGCCGTGGCTATGGAAAGACCCCAGGCCAAGACCGACGATCAGGCGAAACGCTAATGCTTCAGGAATGGGTGATCCTGGCCATTGCCCTTGCCTATGTGGGATTGCTGTTCGCTATTGCCTATTATGGCGACAAGCGTGCCGACGCCGGGCGGTCGATTATCGCCAATCCCTATATCTACACCCTGTCCATTGCCGTGTATTGTACCGCCTGGACCTTCTACGGCAGCGTGGGACGGGCCGCTTCGACGGGTATAGGCTTCCTGCCCATCTATCTCGGCCCTACCCTGATGGCCGTGCTGGCCTGGTTCGTGCTACGCCGCATCGTGCGTATCACCAAGGTGCACGGCATTACCTCCATCGCCGATTTTGTTGCCTCCCGCTACGGTAAGAGCAGCGTGTTGGGCGGCTTGGTCGCCGTTATCGCGGTGGTGGGTATTCTGCCCTATATCTCGATCCAGCTGAAGGCCATCGCCATCAGCTTCGATGTGCTGCGCCACTATCCTGATCTGCTCATGCCGGACCTCTCTGAGGATCGAAGCTTTTGGCTTGATACCAGCTTTTACACGGCTCTGCTGCTCATCACCTTTACCATTCTATTTGGCACCCGCCATATCGATGCCACGGAGCGCCACGAAGGGCTGGTGGCGGCGGTGGCCTTCGAGTCCCTGGTCAAGCTCTTGGCCTTCCTCTCGGTCGGGATCTTTGTGACCTACGGTCTGTTCAACGGTTTCGGCGACGTGTTCCGGCAGGCAGCGGCGCACCCGGAGCTGGTCCGGTTGATGCGCTTCGAGGCCATACCGGGTGGCTATGGCGCTTGGCTGTCACTGACCTTCCTGGCCATGATGGCCTTCCTGTTTCTGCCCCGGCAGTTTCAGATCCTGGTGGTGGAGAACGTCGATGAGAACCATATCCGCAAGGCGGCCTGGCTGTTTCCGCTCTATCTGCTGGTGATCAATCTGTTTGTTCTGCCAATCGCCTTCGGGGGGCTCTTGGAATTTGCCGGCCAGCCGGTCGACGCCGATACCTTCGTGCTGGCCCTGTCTATGGCCGAGCAGCAGCAGGCGCTGGCGCTGTTGGTGTTTATCGGCGGGCTGTCTGCGGCCACCGGCATGGTGATTGTCGAGACCGTGGCGTTATCCACCATGGCCTGCAACGACCTGGTGATGCCGGTGCTGTTGCGCATCAAGACGCTACGGCTTACCGAGCGAGCCGATCTTAGCGGCCTTCTGCTCGGCATCCGGCGCATCACCATCATCGTGGTAATCCTGCTGGGCTACCTGTATTTCAAGCTGATCGGTGAGGCGTACGCCCTGGTGACGGTCGCCTTGGTCTCCTTCGCTGCCGCCGCCCAGTTCGCGCCGCCGATCCTGTTCGGCATCTATTGGCGGCGGGCCAGCCGGCTGGGCGCCTTGATAGGGCTCAGCGGTGGGTTCCTGGTGTGGGCCTATACCCTGGTGCTGCCGGCCTTCGCCCGAGCGGGCTGGATCGACGCCGGCTTTATTGAGCACGGTCTTCTAGGCCTGAACTGGCTTAGGCCCGAGCAGCTGTTTGGTCTGGAGGTTCTGGATAACTACAGCCATGCGGTGTTCTGGAGCATGCTGGTGAATGTTGGCGGCCTGGTGGTGGGCTCCCTGTTCAGCCGTCAGGATGCCATCGAGCAGATCCAGGCCAGCCTGTTCGTGAATGTCTTCGACGAGGACGAGGGCCGCCGGGTTGGCGTGCTCTGGCGGGGCAGCGCGGAAGTCTCGGATATCTATGAGCTTATCGCCCGATTTCTTGGCCGGGAGAAGGCCGACCAAGCCTTTAATCGCTATACTCAGGAGCACGCCGTGGAGCTGGCCGGCAATCTACAGGCCGATCCGGAGCTGGTGCAATTCGCCGAGCGCCTGCTGGCCGGGGCCATCGGTGCGGCCTCGGCGCGGGTGATGGTGTCCTCGGTGGTGAAAGGAGAGGTGCTGGGGATCGACGAGGTCATGACCATCCTCGATGAGACCTCGCAGGTCATCGAGTACAGTCGCCGCCTGGAGCAGAAGCGCCGCGAGCTGGAGGCCGCTACCCAGGAGCTACGGGCGGCCAACGAGCGCTTGCGGGAACTCGACCAGCTCAAGGACGAGTTCGTCTCCACGGTCAGCCACGAGCTGCGCACCCCGCTGACCTCCATCCGGGCCTTCTCCGAGATCCTGCTCGGCAACCCGGAGATGGATGTCGAGCAGCGCCGTGAGTTTATAGGCATCATCGTCAAGGAGAGCGAGCGACTGACCCGCCTGATCAACGAAATACTGGATATCGCCAAGATGGAGTCCGGACGCCTGGATTGGCATATGGAGCCGATCGAGTTACGATCTCTGGTGCAGGACGCCATCAATGCTTCCAGTCAGCTGTTTCGGAGCAAAGGGGTCAAGCTGGAGGTATCCCTGGGCGATACACCGGTGGAGCTGATAGGGGATAGCGATCGTCTTACCCAGGTAGTGATCAACCTTCTGTCCAACGCAGTCAAATTCTGCTCCGAGCAGGAAGGCCGAGTGGCCGTCAGCCTGCAGACCGAGGACACGCACGCCAGTATCCGGATTCAGGATAACGGCCCCGGGATCCCCAGCGATCAGTTGCAGGCGATCTTCGAAAAATTCCATCAGGTGAGCAGTAATCAGGCAGGCAAACCCAAGGGTACCGGCTTGGGACTACCGATCAGCCAACGTATCGTCGAGCAACATGGTGGCCGTATCTGGGTGGAGAGCGAGCCCGGCCAAGGCGCGACCTTCATCGTCGAGCTGCCGCTCCAGCGCACCACGGCGGCTGAGCCCGAATTAGCACCCACTTAACGACTCTCCGAATGAAAGCCCAAGCGAGCGGAGAGTTTTTCCGCCGCCTGCCTGACGATAGGTATCCAGTCCTCCTTGCGCCGCTCAATGGGGGCGGAGACCGAGATGCCGGCAATGATCCGCCCCGTGCTGTCACGGATCGGCACGCCGATACAGCCTACGCCCAGCTCGGCCTCCTGATCGTCCAGGGAATAGCCTTGTTGCAGGGCGTTTTTTACCGTTCGCCACAGGTGAGCCGGATCGGTAATGGAATGGGGGGTACAAGTACGCAGCCCGGTCCGCTCGGCGTATTCCAGACAGGCCTCGGCGCCGCCCTCGGCCAGGAACAGCTTGCCTACGGCCGTAACATGCAAGGGCGCACGACCACCGATTACCTGTTCAACGCGCATCATCCGACTCGGGGCGGCCCGCTCCACATAAACCACCTCGTCCCCCTCGCGCACAATCAGGTTGACGGTCTCGCCGAGTTCGTTGCGTAACCATTCCATAATGGGCCTGGCCTCCCGGCGCATATCCAGCCGCCCTTGAACCCGGCTGCCCAACTGCAATAGCTTTACCCCCAGGCGGTAATGCCCGGAGGAGCTCCTTTCCACGAAGCCGTGCCCGGCTAACGATGCCAGGATGCGAAAGGCCGTGGACGGGTGCAGCCCGGTCTCAGCGGAGAGGATTTTAAGGCTAACGGGTTCATTCTTGGTGGCGATGGCGTCCAGTAACTGGGCGACGCGGTCAATGACTTGAATCGAGGTCATCGTCTTGGAAACCATTGTTCCCCCCCTAGTAGAGCCAGTATCCTAAGATCATATTCTGTATAGTGAAATCAAGTATAGAGAATTTCACTATACGATGCTATGAAGGACTTAAGGGAGCACCGGTTGCAACGCCTTGAACTGGTTTAACCCCCGAGAAGATTAATTCTAGGAATTATGTATTAAACTGAACTTAGGTGGTGTGGCTAAGGACAAACTGATTGCGTAGGGTAGTAAGCACTGCCGTATAGCCATTGGCCTTTAAGGTGATCTATGACAGCACTCAATCCCGTATCTCCTGCCGAGCCTACTGTCACTGATACGACGGCGCTACGTGCTGCTTTGGCGCGTGGTGTGCCCGAGCAATTCATTCTTTATGAGGCCGAGGATATGCGCCCCTTCGAGTGCGATGGTCTAAGCGTCTATCGCTGTCTACCCTTGCTGGTATTGATGCCCGAGACTATCGAACAAGTCTGCCATATCATGCGCACTTGCAGTGAATTCCAGATTCCGGTGGTGGCTCGAGGCTCCGGCACTGGTCTATCCGGCGGGGCACTGCCCGTGGAAAATGGGGTATTGCTGATCCTGGCCAAGTTTAATCGCATCCTAGAGATCGATACCCGCAATCGTACTGCCCGGGTACAGCCGGGGGTGCGTAATCTTGCCATCTCTCATGCGGTTGCCCCTTATGGGCTGTATTTTGCGCCGGACCCGTCTTCCCAGATTGCCTGCTCTATCGGTGGCAATGTGGCCGAAAACGCTGGTGGGGTACATTGCCTGAAATACGGTCTCACGGTGCACAATATCTTAAGCCTTAAGCTGGTCACCGTAGACGGAGAATTGGTTACCATTGGCGCTCCCGCCCTCGATGCCCCGGGGTTTGACCTGCTGGCGCTGTTGACCGGTTCGGAGGGAATGCTGGGAGTGATGGTAGAGATTACCGTCAAGCTGCTGCCCAAGCCGGAGGTGGCCCGGGTGATGATGGCCGCCTTCGATCAAGTGGAGAAGGCCGGGGCGGCGGTGGGCAGCATCATCGCGGGGGGGATCATCCCCGGTGGCCTGGAGATGATGGACCAGCCCTGCCTAAAGGCCGCCGAATCCTTTGTCCATGCCGGCTATCCGACCGAGGCCGCGGCCATCCTGCTGTGCGAACTGGACGGCACCGAGGAGGAGGTGACGGAGCAGATCGCTGAGGTCCAGCGGATCCTGGAACAAAGTGGCGCCACCGAGATCCGGGTCTCTCGAGACGAACAAGAGCGCCTACGCCTCTGGGCGGGGCGTAAGGCCGCCTTCCCGGCAGCGGGACGGCTGGCCCCGGATTACTACTGTATGGACGGGACTATCCCGCGCAAGGAACTGCCCCGGGTGTTGCACGGCATCGCCGAGCTGTCGGAACAGTTTGGTCTGCCGGTGATCAATGTCTTTCATGCCGGCGATGGCAATCTGCATCCCCTGATCCTGTTCGATGCCAATCGGCCGGGGGATCTAGCCAGGACCGAGGACCTGGGTGGCAAGATCCTGGAACTTTGTGTAGCGGTAGGGGGTACCATCACCGGTGAGCATGGGGTAGGCATCGAGAAGATCAACCAGATGTGCGCCCAGTTTTCGTCTGCTGAAATAGAGCAGTTCCATGCCGTGAAACGGGCCTTTGACCCGGATGGACTGCTTAACCCCGGCAAGGCCATCCCCACCCTGGCGCGCTGTGCCGAGTATGGGGCCATGCACGTCCATAACGGTAAGCTGCCGTTTCCCGAGCTGGAACGGTTCTAGCCATGATGAACGATGTCATGAGCGATATCAGCCAGGGGCTACGCCAGGCCGTGCTGCAGGCAGGAAAGGAGAATTCTCCCCTGCGTATCGTGGGTGGAGATAGCAAGGCCTTTTATGGTCGTAAGACCAAGGGTACTCCCTTGTCGGTTGCCGGGCATCGCGGCGTTATCCATTATGAGCCCACCGAGATGGTGATCACCGCCCGGGCCGGTACGCCATTGCGGGAGATCGAGGAAACCCTGGCCGGGGGCGGCCAGATGCTGGGCTTCGAGCCGCCCCACTTCGGGGAGGCCGCCACCCTGGGTGGCACCATCGCCTGCGGCCTGTCCGGGCCGCGCCGGCCCTATGCGGGCGCCGCCCGGGATTTCGTCCTGGGAGTTCGGCTGTTAAACGGCAAGGGCGAGATCCTGCGCTTCGGCGGCGAGGTCATGAAGAACGTGGCGGGTTATGACTTGTCTCGGCTGATGACCGGCGCCCTGGGGCTGCTGGGGGTAATCCTGGAGGTATCCCTTAAGGTCCTGCCCCGGCCGGCGGTAGAAATGACCCTGGTGCGACAATGCGCCGCGGATGAGGCCATCGAGGATGTCAACCTCTGGGCTAGTAAACCCTATCCTATCTCGGCGGCCTGCCATGACGGTGAGTTACTGTATGTACGCCTGTCCGGGGCCGGCAATGGGGTGCGGGCGGCCAGCCGGCAGATCGGCGGCGAGAGCCTGGCGGAGGATACCCGCTTCTGGCCGGCGCTGCGTGAACATACCCATCCCTTCTTTACCGATGACGCCCCCTTATGGCGGCTCTCGGTGCCCCCCGCCACCCCCCCGCTAGATGTCCCAGGCGAGTGGCTGGTGGACTGGGGTGGTGCCCAGCGTTGGCTGAGGACCGATGCGCCCGCCGAGCGCCTCCGTCAGGCAGCAACCGCGGTCGGCGGCCACGCCGCCTTATTTCGAGGCGGGGATCGCCAGGGGCAGGTCTTTCAGCCCCTGGATCCCATCCTGCAACGGCTGCACCGGAATTTGAAACAAAGCTTCGACCCTCAAGGCATCTTCAATCCGGGTCGAATGTATTCGGATCTTTAGAAATACCTGTCATTATGCAAACTTCACTTGCCGATTTTATTAAAGACACCAAGCAGGGCCAGGAGGCCGACGCCATCCTGCGCACCTGTGTGCACTGCGGATTTTGTCTCGCCACCTGCCCGACCTATCAATTGCTGGGCGACGAGCTGGACAGCCCCCGTGGCCGTATCTATCTTGTTAAACAGCTGGTCGAAGGCCATGAGGTTACCCAAAAGACCCAGCTCCATCTGGATCGCTGCCTGACCTGCCGCGCCTGCGAGACCACCTGTCCCTCGGGGGTACACTATGCCCGCCTGGCGGATATCGGCCGGGCCTTGCTCACCGAACGGGTAAAGCGCCCGCTCCCCAACCGAATGCTGCGCTGGGGGCTGCGCACCGTACTGCCTTACCGGAGCCGCTTTACCCCCTTGCTGCGACTGGGACAACTGTTTCGGGGCGTGATGCCACAAAGCCTGCGTAACAGCATCCCGAAGCGGCACCCGGCCGGACCCTGGCCGATTGCGCAACACACCCGCAAGATGCTGATTTTGGATGGCTGCGTGCAGCCGGGAATTGCGCCCAATATCAATGCCGCTACAGCGCGGGTGCTGGATCGCCTGGGCATCAGCCTGGTGACCACCCCCAGTGCCGGTTGCTGCGGAGCGGTGAGCTTTCATTTGGATGCCCAGGAAGAAGGCCTCGACTTTATGCGCCAGGTTATCGATGCCTGGTGGCCGGCGGTAGAGGAGGGCGTAGAGGCCATTGTGATCACCGCCAGCGGCTGCGGAGCCAATGTCAAGGAATATAAGCACCTCCTCAAGGACGATCCAGCCTATGCCGACAAGGCAGCCCGGATTTCCGAATTGACGAGGGATATCGGTGAGATCCTTGCCAAAGAGGACCTGTCCTCCCTCGCTATTATCCCGGGACGGCGGATCGCCTTCCATGCTCCTTGTACCCTTCAGCATGGCCAGCAGTTGCATGGTCTGGTAGAGGGAATACTGCACAAGCTTGGCTTTACCCTTACACCGGTGCCGGATGCGCATCTGTGCTGCGGTTCTGCGGGCACCTATTCTATTTTGCATAAGCAGATCGCTGTCCAGTTACGAGACAACAAGTTGCAGGCATTGCAGTCCGGTGAGCCCGAACTCATTACTACCGCCAATATCGGTTGCCTAACCCATTTGCAAGGCGGCACTGGGCGGCCCGTGCGGCACTGGATCGAAGTATTGGATGAGGCCTTGGGATAAGGTAGCGATGAGATGAGTCCTATCCAGGTCTATTTCGTTCGTTGCACAAACATGGTTCAATAGCAGCCCATTTGATCCTTTTTGGTGCAATCAGTCACCCGACAGGGAGGCGCTATTTCAGCAAGACCCTGTTTAAGAGCGTTTTTTGATTGGCATGCTTCGTGCCTATGCCGATGGGAATCGAGTTATTGTGAATGATCCTATCTCTTGCGGAGGAAATACTAGATGTCTGCTGCTGATGATGTACTCAAATTGATCGAGGAAAAGGGTGTCAAGTTTGTGGATTATCGCTTTACGGATACCCGCGGCAAGCAACAGCACGTGACCGTGCCCGCCAGCACTGTAGACGAGGACGTATTTGAAAGTGGCAAGATGTTCGATGGTTCCTCTATTGCCGGTTGGAAGGGGATCAACGAATCCGACATGATCCTGATGCCGGATCCAGAGACCGCCATCCTTGATCCCTTCTTTGACGAGCCGACCCTGAATATCACCTGTGATGTCATCGAGCCCAACACCATGCAGGGTTATGAGCGCGACCCCCGCTCCGTGGCTCGGCGTGCCGAGGCCTATTTAAAGTCCACCGGGGTCGCTGATACCGCCTACTTCGGCCCGGAAAACGAATTCTTTATCTTCGACGATGTGCGCTGGAAGGCCGATATGAGCGGGGCCAGTTACAGCGTAGACTCCCAGGAAGCCAGTTGGAACACCGAGCGCGTCTACGAGGACGGCAACATCGGTCATCGTCCCGGCCTAAAGGGCGGCTATTTCCCGGTGCCGCCGGTGGATTCCCTGCATGATATCCGCTCCGCCATGTGCCTGGCCCTGGAGGAGATGGGTTTGAAGGTGGAGGTCCACCACCACGAGGTAGCCACCGCCGGTCAGTGTGAGATCGGCGTTGCCTTTAATACCCTGACCCGCAAGGCCGACGAGGTGCAGACCTTAAAGTATGTGATCCAGAACGTGGCTCATAACTACGGCAAGACCGCCACCTTTATGCCCAAGCCCCTGGTAGGTGATAATGGCAGCGGCATGCATGTGCACCAGTCCCTGTCCAAGGAGGGCAAGAATCTGTTTTCCGGTGATCTGTACGGTGGCCTGTCCGAACTCGGTCTTTATTATATCGGCGGTATCATCAAGCACGCCCGTGCCCTCAATGCCTTTACCAACGCCGCTACTAACAGCTATAAGCGCCTGGTGCCGCACTTTGAGGCTCCGACGCTGTTGGCCTATTCCGCCCGTAACCGTTCCGCCTCTATCCGCATCCCCTATGTCTCCAGTCCCAAGGCCCGTCGTATCGAGGTGCGCTTTCCGGATTCCACTGCCAACCCTTATCTGGCCTTCACGGCCATGATGATGGCCGGTCTGGACGGCATCCAGAACAAGATTCACCCCGGCGATGCCATGGACAAGGACCTCTACGACCTGCCGCCTGAAGAGGAAAAGCAGATTCCTCAGGTGTGTTTTTCTTTGGATCAGGCCCTGACCGCCTTGGATCAGGACCGCGAATTTCTGATCCGCGGCAATGTGTTCACCGATGACCTGATCGATGCCTATATTGCCCTGAAGATGCAGGACGTCACTCGGCTGCGCATCACCACGCATCCGGTGGAATTCGATTTATATTACAGTCTTTAAGACGGACCTGTCCGAGCGAAGAACGCCCCCGCTAAGGGGGCGTTTGCATTTTGGGTTTGATGCATGGCCCGCTCAAGGCACCATTTTGGTGCGAAGTGGTCAAGCTTGGTACATCCGGCTATAGCGGCTGTCAACCCTAGCTTCAGGAAAGAGTTGGTGAGGCCTAAGGGTTAATACGATATCCCAGGAAATTGGTTTGAATTTTGCTTTAATCGACATAGATTAAGCTAGAGATTACCGATGTGGTGAAAACCGATTACTCCCGCCGAGTATTGGATGCCCTAGCCACCAGTGTCATCGTCCTTGACCGGCAGTTACGTTTGGCATTTATGAATCCGGCGGCGGAGATATTGTTTGCCCTGAGTTTCCGCCAGGCCCAGGGAATGAGCTTCCAGGATCTCGCTATCGGCGCTGGCAATCTAGTAGAAGGCTTGCAGCGCTGCCTAGCGAGTGGCCATCCCTATACCGAGCGGGAATTGCCGCTGATCCTGCCTGGAGAACAGTCCATCACTGTGGATTGTACGGTATCGCCCATGCTGGAGCAGGATCTACCAGTGGAATTATTGGTTGAACTGCGCCAGGTAGACCGGCAGTTGCGGATTACTCGGGAGGAGTATTTGATTGCCCAGCACAATACCTCGCGCGCCCTGGTACGCAATCTGGCCCATGAGATCAAGAATCCCCTGGGCGGCCTGCGAGGCGCCGCGCAATTGCTGGAGCGGGAATTTACCGACGATTCCCTTAAGGAATACACCCAGATCATCATTGGCGAGGCCGATCGTCTGCGCAATCTGGTGGACCGTATGCTAGGCCCGATCCACCTGCCGGTGCGCAGCGAAATCAATATCCACGAGATCCTGGAGCGGGTGCGCAGCCTGGTATTGGCCGAGAGCGGCAACGGTATTCATATCGAGCGGGATTATGATCCCAGTATCCCCCCCCTAATGGGGGATGCCGACCAGCTGATCCAAGCCGTACTGAATATCGTCCGCAATGCCGTGCAGGCTATGGAAGGCCGGGGCGTGATTACCCTACGTACCCGGGTACAGCGCCAGTGCACCATTGGCCAGAAACACCACAAGTTGGTGGCGCGCCTGGATATCATCGACACCGGTCCCGGTATCCCCGAGAAACTGCGTGAAGAGATCTTCTATCCGATGATCGCAGGCCGGCCGGAGGGCACCGGCCTGGGCCTGTCTATCGCCCAGGTCCTGGTCAATCAGCATAATGGCCTGATCGAATGCACCAGCCGTCCCGGCGAGACCGTCTTCACATTGTTATTGCCCTTGGAGAAAGTCAATGGCTAGGAAGGAGCACGTTTGGGTGATCGATGATGATCACTCGATTCGCTGGGTGCTGGAAAAGGCCCTACAGCGGGACAATATGACCGTGGTGACCTTCGACAGCGGGAACAGGGTTCTCGCCGCCCTGGAGAAAGGGGAGCCGGATGCCATCGTGGCCGATATCCGCATGCCCGGCATTAATGGCCTGGAGCTGCTGTCCCGGATCCGGGCGGGCTCGCCCGGTCTGCCAGTTATTATTATGACCGCTCATTCGGACCTGGATAGTGCGGTATCGGCCTATCAAGGCGGGGCTTTTGAGTACTTGCCTAAGCCCTTCGATGTCGATGAGGCGGTGGCCCTGGTACGGCGGGCTTGCGACCTGCACCGCCAGCAGGTTGAACACATCGACAACGGCGCTCCGCCCCCGGAGATCATTGGTGAGGCACCGGCCATGCAGG
>Ga0299913_10004399_pt1 | contig 11829 bp, 12 predicted proteins | sample RVTome_9_FD_201360 | JGI IMG/M metagenome (GOLD analysis project Ga0299913, IMG submission 201360) | Soil microbial communities from uranium-contaminated site in the Upper Colorado River Basin, Wyoming, United States - RVT155D38 (version 2) ... | reverse complement strand
GCCGATGCACACTTAAAGCGACAAATAATGGGTCGTGAGGTTATAGTTGCCATCACAAATGGAAAATTAGATTTTGGCCCATGGGAGCAGATATTTTACGGAGAATTTGATGGCCGGAGAAACAAAAGAGTGTTAGTAAAGGTAATTGGTGAATAGAAAACCTTGTTGAATTTGATTTTATTATTAAATATTTTCTGAAATAGTTAGTGCTATTGTATCTTTTATAACAAACAAGATTAGATGCAGACGAGTAGGGCTTTTAGATTTAGGTTTAACAACTGATGCCCGCTGTTATTATTATAGTCGTATCAAGTTAATTTCTGTTTGAGTTGTTCTGTATTTTAGTCAGATACTAACGGTCATTCCAGGTATTACCGTAGGTAGGTTCTCCATGCCTACCTGCCACGTTATTCTACTTCTGTGAGAGTAGTCCAATTATGGACGTTCATGTTAAATTATAACCTGTTTTATTAATTTTTCAATTAGAAGGACGAATGAAAGGATAGGTAAGGGTGGATAATAGGGATAAGCGCAACAAGAGCACCCTTACCTACCTGATATCGGTACAGTTTGTTACCTAGTGCATTACTATCAATGACTTGTATAAAATTTTATGAGGTAAAATTATGAAAATAAAAAAGTGAAGGAAGAGTTACTTGGCTATTTAAAATTAGACTACAGAAGTTTTTAGGAGTGTGTCTTGGTACACCCTATTACCTTGTGAGAATCCTAGAGATAAGGAAAACGTAACGAATTTTGTAAAGAAATATCCTACTGGACAGAGAAGGGTGCCAAAAACACTCATCCTAGTAGATCCCAAGGATTGGGATCCTACAACATTGCATAACAATGCATTAGTCCTTACTAGAAATCACCTATAAGATTTCTTATTGCTTCAGTCCCCACATCTGTATGCCTTATAACACCATCCACAACTCCTGGTCTAAGCTCCGGTGTGTCTCCATACAAATGGAGGAATTCGTGAACAATTACGGAACCAAATGATGTCCCAGGTTTATGTTTCCATGTAATTGAAGAATTTTTCACCTCAAGTGTAGGAAGAAATATCATAAGTTTTGGATTCATGGGATCTCCTCCAGAAGGAACTCCAGCTGCAGCTTCCCGATTGGCTGATTGTTGTGGATATAATGCATCTAGATGGAAATCAAGAATCTGCGCGTGAATGTTTAATGGTGCAGTAAGTAAAAATGATGGATCAAGTTCTCTGATACCTTGTTTGTATGGAATATTAGTTAATCCTTCTTCTATCATCATAGCATTCTGATCTTTATTTTTCCATTTCTCACGACGCGAATTTGCCACTCTATTGCATTCATCTTGGATGCTCTGAAGGGGGATACTCATCAACCGACTAAGTATTCTTTGGGTTTCAGAATTAACAAACTGTCCTTTATGTCCACCTTGAATTTGCTCAATATGAATAATAGGCAAACCTGAATTTGACATAAGTATCATTCCAAAATATTCTGATATTTTTTCTTATACGCTCGGATCCTATTTTTAATGGTTTTAATGCATCTATCAATATCACATTCTATCTCTTTCTCCCAGAAACGAATGACAGTGTAACCCTTCGACTTTAAGTAACTATTTTGAAGGCCATCCTTTTTCCATATATCTTTAGCAGTCGCGTTTTTCCATTCTTTTCTTGAGGTCTTGAACTTAAAAAATAGGATGTCTTCTGGATCGTATAGTCTAGGATCAGCATGCCATATGCCTCCGTCCACAAATAGTGCTATATTTCCTTCTTGAAGATAGAAGTCCATTATGCCTATCCCATACCTATGCTGTGAGATATATCGGATTTTGTATCTTCTAAGTGCGTTCTTCATTCTAATCTCAAGGCCAGTAGGTAAGCCGGATAAACCCAATTTTCTTGCCTTCATCGCGCCAAGAATGCCCATTCTGTAGTAATGCTCTGGGTGTACCTTGGCCCATTTCTTAACTGCTTTAGACACCCTCCTGTTTCGCTCCTCAGTATAAACCCTGCCCAAGTTCAGAGTGTGGTTTCCATACTGAGGATTTCCAGTTCCAGTAAATAACTTACTGATGTATTGGTAACGTTCTTCTTTAGTCTCGAATCTTCGCCTAGGCTCAAAGAGCCAATTTGCATAACACCTGCCGCACAACCATTTGCTCAATACTTCGGGATGTCTATGCCATATATGATAATCATTAGGTGAGGTCTTGCTTTTTTGAGTTGTTGTCTTGCCGCCACATTTGTGACAAACTCGTTTTGCAATTTTGTCCATACGAATACTTTTACGAACCTGAATTGGAGGAAGTGCCTTGTGATACAGAAGGTTTCTGTAACATTTACCGCATAGCCAAGTATTTTCTTTGTAGGGATTACTGTTCCATTTTGGATAAGGTGTTCCTTTCTTAGTAACAGTAATGTACGTCTTGTTTGCTCCACAGTACTCGCATTTCTTTTCATCAGTATTGCTTGATAGATTATTCATCATCGCTTTTCCACTCTCCTTCCCTAAGCTGCCCTAGTGCCTACAAAGCACTTTGCACAGATGACCATACCCCTATATTCTTGCCATAAGATATTGGGGACATATCCCAATGGTTCTTTCATTCTCAGCGAGTAGGTACTTGTTCTGCCACACCTGGAACATTGTTTTCTATGAATCTCGTGCTTGGTATCAACTTGTGTTTTTGATGTCATTGTTCTATTTTACCTCATCAAAAAATTAGGCCGCTGCCGCAGCCATTGTCTTGCATTCTATGGAATAAGGGCAGTCTTTACACATCCAGTTCAAGTCGGGATCTTGGCGTACTGACCTTGCTAATGATGGATCTCCTGCTTCCATCGCTCTTTTCAGAGAGTTTACTTCCTTTACTAACTTATCGCGTTGATCCTTTCTTTCCTGCGCATTCATAAGTATTTGGAAGGTTTTGAATGGTGTATTTCCGAAATGCATTAGGAGTTGATACAACATGTATCCTTCGGGGGCATCTAGCATTGCCATGTAGTACTTTAGCTGCTCGACATGGAAGCTCTTGGGTTTCTTAATGTCTGATGCGCGAGTAGTCTTGAATTCAAGAGGAATGTTGCGTCGTCTGTCGTGAATGTCTACACTTCCTTGAATGTCCTGATGCTCAACATATTTTTCTATTTCGAATGTTCTTTTGTCGGTTCGATAAAGCATTTGTACTGCTTCGTGAATTGCTTTTCCGACTGCGAAGATACTAACTGTCTTTGCATCAATTGGCAGGCGGTCGATTTTGCGGAATACATTTAGGCGCGGACACAAGCAAACATCGGAAACATGATATCCTTCTCGGGGTTTGGAATTCCATTCTTCCATTGTATCTATTGTACGAGCTATGTAGTATGGCCCTCGATCTATGATATGCCTATTGCCTATTTCACCGATCATGTCTACTTCGTGTCCTGTGTTTCTGATGGCAGAGGATAGGGAATCTTTAATTTCTGAACGGGTCAGTCTATCTGTTTCACTTCCTCCATCTGCGCTCGTTCTTTCTTCAATGTTTTTCCGATGTATTTTTTCGTTTTCTTTATGGTTGAATACCATACTACTGCCAGGGTCTGAAGTTGTTATTCAAATTCCTGCGTGCGAACTTGCTGCATTCATGCTGCATTCATGCTGCAGGTTATGGAATGTTTAATTCTCTCTAACACTACAATTTACCAACGTGGCTCGCATTAAATCAAAGAAAGACGAGACTTTAGATAGGATTAGGATAATAATCCCCGATCTTAACGGGGAAGATCGGAGAGCAACAATCCAAAGATATCTAATTATACTGTATTTGGCTAGTATGCATCCTTCATTTAGGGATACCGGAGAATTGGATAAAGATAACCTTCGTTATTTTTCTGGCCCAAAATTGAAAGATGTTGCACATGGAATGGCTAAAGAGTGGGGTAAATGGATCAAATTTGATAGATCAAGAACGGCTCCTAACAAGTTTGAAATGTGTGAAAATGATCACTATGTAAAAATTAAGATAAAATCTGGCAATTATAAGCTTTTTGCACTAACCAAAAAAGGGTTCAGACACTGTAAAGAGATTGTAAATTCATCCTATAGAACAGCATTGAGCAAAAACCTTTCGAAAGTCAGAGTCATAGCGGTCAATAGATACTTAGAGAAAACCTACTTTATTGCACTAAAGGAAGACTCTTCCTACATCTTAGGGACTGCAGATAATGATCTAAAACGTGAAGGGATAACAGAAAATTCATTAATAGAGTATTTCAAGAACGAGCTGGATACTGATTTCGGTGAGCTACTGTTTCATTGTAGAATTGAACACATCAGTAACGGTAGCCTTCATATACTAGAAGATGACGGTTCTATTCCAAGGATTAAAGATTTTATTAAAACTGATATAAAAGACATTAAAGAAGAAAATGAATTATATTATGTGAGAGGAAGAATCATAAGTCGTTGGTCTCCTGACGACGAGGCTGGAATTAGAGAGATAGAAGATACAGACATTGGAGAGGTAAAAATACAAGATAGTACAGGAAAGATACCTTATATCAAAATACCGTATAACTCTGGGTGGCGAGAAGAGGCAATGAAAGTCGGGACCTCGGTAGAAGCAATTGGAATTTTTAAGCGGAATCTAACGATTCGTGATATTGTTAATGATGCTCCTACATTGTATGCACCGTATAAAGTCGAATTTTTTAGACCTTTTAAGTTACCATGAAACAGATGTCCTTTCGTTATACATGGTGCGGAGAGCTTTGAATGTGGTGAGACGGTGAAGAATGTTCTTAAATACAAAAAAGAAGAGATTCAAAACCTTCGAATGCATAGAAGAATAAGGGGAACTGTCTAGACGTCTGTGCTGCTCATGTGGTGAACCTCTCACTATAGAGAACAAGTTAGAGAATCATTTAGGATCGAATATTAACGTCTGTTTATCTTGTATTGCAGCTGCCGTTAAAGCTATCAAAAAAGAGGACGAAAAGCACTATATGGGCTAGAGCATGAAATCGACGTCTAAGAATAGCTATCTTAAACTTTCACTAATAATTGTACTAATTGTAATAGCTGTATCTGTATCTTCATTTATCCTTAGTTAGTAACATTAGTAGAGTCAGACTTTAGGTTTCCTGTGTTTAGGTATTGGTTGTGCTGGCGGTCGTCTCTTGTCTTTAGTCAATCTAACCAACGACCTTAACGTCGTCGTGAACGCATTCAAAGCGTTAACACAGGGCAGCTGAAAGGAGAACGGTATTATCTCAGCTGAAACTAGAACGGTATTATCTCAGCTGAAACTAGAACGGTATTATCTCAGCTGAATGCCACTTCTGTATGTCTTCCTGTTCTTGTTTGAGTCTTAATCTAAATCTGAGCTCTTCATCTCGGTGCTGCTCCTCTTCCTCCTCTACCATTTCTTTAATCGGATTGCCTAATCCGTCAACCAGGTTACCCCTTGAATCATGACAGATAATCCCAGATCCAACTTCGTCATTTAACCATCCATCTGACCACCTTTTTGCCTCCTCAACATGACGTCTCCCTAATGTCGGATGAGGAGGATAAGGCGAAGATGGACGATTGTAGGAAAATTGAATCCATAATAAAAAAGTACATCTAATATTATCAACTTCCATTAATGTCAATGAGATAGTAGTGACCGAGGATAAAGCGACTGTAACTAAAATTGAGAAGAACGCAGATAATGATGTGGATACAACTTAGGCATGAATTAATACCTTTAATATAAGCTAAGGGGCGGTACCTATGCTTATTGTCCTAAAAATATTCACATCCTTGACAATACCACTTTCGACTACGACATGACCTCATACGTATTATTTCGATCTTGCACGCAATTCCATTCAAACTACGTATAGACGTATCCAAAGTTAGTTGTATCCCTGGTATCCTGTTCGTTAAATGACCATGGATCCATTATTGCATCTGTGCCCGTAAGATTAGGATTCTGATTTGTATGATTTTCTTGCCAAATAGCCCATAGTCGATCACAATTTGCATGATGAAGCCAAAATAGAACATCCGTTGGAGAATACATTAGATCTGACATAATCCCGCCAATCCACATGTGAACACCATTATGCATTGCAGTCTGATACTTTGATACAGGAAGGCCAGCTTCTAGAGCACGAGTAAATGCCGTGTAAGACGTTTCGTTACTAACATTATTTACATCTCCTGGTGTCGGTAATTTTGATCTTGGATTCGAATGAGCTCCAGGGGCTCTAACTACTACTCGTGGAAGTCCATCAACCACTACTGTGGGAGTAAAGTTTTGCAACCACTGAGGAATTGATGTATTTACAGACCAGTCCCAATAAGGGATGAATATCTCTGGATCAAATGCTTGAAGCATTTCTTCAAGTTCGAACAGATAAACTCTGTGCCAGGGTAAGAATCGTTGGATACCTATTGGTCCCATGCTTCCATGCATATTGTGCGTCATATCCGCATGATGTGATACATGTGGACCATATTGGCCGTTACTAATTAGAGTCTGTATTCCGTTTAGAAAGCGGGTTCTCTCGCTGTTAGTCATATTAGATTGGTTTTTGCGTTCAATTGTAGACTGTCTTGTGGCAATCTCTTCGCTAGGAACATTCAGTAGAAAGCTACGACGATGAGCCGTAATTAGGTGCTTCATCCCCGCATGCGCACTCTTACTTCGAATTATCAATTCTACTTTTCCGGATGATTTCCTCTCGGCACTTTTATCACCATATTTAGACAATTTTCCCATGAAAGGACACTCATTAGGTACTAAATAAAGGTTTTAACACAATGCAATAGCCTGGATTCGCTATAAAGCTCAAAGCACGCTGCAACGCAACCGAGCAAAACTATCATAATTCCTACTAAAATCCTTTGGCAGCAATTGATTCAGTTTGATATTTTAACTATTATAATAACCGAAGTCCCATAGAATGAATCTAATATGAAAGTTGGGAAAAGGCCAAACTGGATATTAGTCACTTTTCTGGGAAGTGGACTGGTAAGACCCGCAAATGGCTAGACTAGTGGCGGAAGATTAAGGGCATTCGAAACGCATCAAATAAGTCATCATGACTCCAGTCAAGTGTTATCCCATAAACAGGGATTTGATTCGTGCACGTAGTCAAAAGAAGGGATTCTATCTTTTAGTTCACTCGCAACACATAAATATACATCTATGTATAGTATGGTATGACAAGTAAACATTTATTATTATAGTCGATAATAATAGTGGTTTATCATCGTAGATACGTATGTAAAATTTAAGTATTTCGGATATTGCCCTAGTTTTACGATGGATTTAAAGAAATATAATGCAACTGTGGCAAAGCAATATGTCCCAGAGCTGTACACGGAACTCATAAGCCAACGTTATGAGCCAAAACTTGCTCGCCGCAAGATCGCGGAGTATGATGTGGAGCGTGAACATCTATCGGAATGAAGATGAAATATACATATTATCAAAAGCCTAAAGCATGTCCGAAGTGTAACTCGGAAGATATCTATCATGCAGATGGAAACGACAAGACAGAATATGAACTCCGTAATATTGGATTTTGTATTTCGTGTAGTGCCACTTGGACAGAAGTTTACAAATTTAGTTACTGGAAAGAATGAAGAATGAATCTGAAACTCTTCGGCTTTGATGTATCTGTATCGATAAAGAGAGGTATCCCGAAGCGAACACTAGAGGAAGTATCAGAACGAGATTGTGACACTTGTCAAGTATGCTTTACGCCACAGCATAAGTTGAAATCCCCTAAACGGAGGAGTATATTCCCCGCCCTCTCCGACGATGATGACTATGACGCTTTGCAACATCATCATATACCCAAATGGCCAATTGGTTCAAACGACCCAAAAGATCTAATATTACTTTGCAGACGCTGCCATAGAGATGTCCACCAGATTATAGACTCTTACTATACTATAGAATATCTTCGGGAGCATTGTCATGAAATTGGAATGAAAGCGATAGAAGAATGCCGTCGTAGAAAAAAGATACTGAGAGACCAGGGATTACTATCTGCAGACTCTGATTAAATCGTCAAAGACTTTGTATTGCTGCCATTATTGTTGTTGGTATCGTCCTCCTCGTCCTTATCCTTGCTGCTTTAGTAATCTGCTTTCAGTTTGTCGAAGTTGTCGATGAAATCCTGGTCATTGGTCACTCATATTTGTGTATTTGTCAGTCATTCAATAAGTCAGACTAATGCCAAAATATCAAAGATAGTCTGAATGCATCAAACAAATCATCGTGTGATGTTGCTTCCTTGTCCAGTACCCCTTCACCATTCTCTACTGCTGCACGCAAGCGGTTATGAGAAGCCGCCTATTACATTAATCACGCAATGGTCCAAACTCGTCCTAGAAAGTAAATTCTCACCTATTGATGCAGAAATGAAAGAGATATCTGCTAGCGTATCAAAAGAAGGCAGCAAGAAAAGATTAGCTGGAGCTTTAAAAAGAGCATTTGACTCAGATCTGGAGGTAATACTTTCACAAATTGATCAGATCGATTTTGAATATGTGTTGCTTTATTGAAGACCAAGATCTGGGGAAGTGTTCCCTTAGATAGTATATACAAGGTCTGTGCGAGTAGATCTTAGAATACGGCAAAGTTCAGAGCAGCAGCAAAAGCAAAGAGTGTAGTGGTACAATGGTACAAACTTGGCCAGGCAAGGCTAAAGGGAATAGTGACAGACGAGTAGGATATCCTCAATTGCATTTGGATCGATATGATTATGCTTATCATCTTCAGGTTCCTGCTGCCACCCAGTCAGAGTCCAGTTGCCCAAACCTCCAGTAGATGATTTAGTGGCTCGAAGCAATCCATTCCATGATTTGAGTGGCTCAGGGTTCGCTGAAGCATCCGTTCCTGCTTCTAACGAGAGCTTCAGAGTTGATTCATTATGAGTGGAAGTAAACTCAGTCTCAGGTCTGACCTTTAGGAACAATTCGATCTCATTGATAGTAATATGTCTTCCTTGAAATATGAATGGGAATCTTTCTTGGCCTAGGTTCATCGTAAGTATCGGATCGCCTTCGCTGTCTTGTGGTGGGTTCAAGAATCGATGCCATTCACTTGGAAATTCGTGTCTTAAGCTAATCGGAAGGGCTAATCATTTCTGGCCTTCAGTGCGCAAGAACTCATTCAAGGCATCCTGCAAATCGGTGACTGCTTGGTTCCTAAGAGGTTCACCCCCTTCCCTAGCGGTGTAACGCAGATGCAAGACAATATCAGATATTGTATCGTAATCGAATTGTCTAAAATCTCGTGGTAGCTGGATTTGCCATTCACTGATCGCACCTGAGCCTTCAAATGGCAGAAAACGTTCATCCCTCAAGTTAGTCTCAAACAAGCCACTGTCGTTCTGTCCGCTGCTTGTAACAATTGATTGGATTGCACCATTGCTAACCCTGAAGCGAGGATCCTCTTCATCTTGCAGGCGGAGGTAGTTGTTACCAAGCAGGTTGTTACTATGACGTATAGAGCTTCTTAGCAATGTAAGCTTACAATTGACTCCCACGTATGGTCCAGTCACACACGGTACAGTCAAGCTAGCATATTTTATTCGCCTCAAATAGTGCCCCGGATAGTCGAGATCGAATATAGCCTCTGGCACCGACAAGAAGCATTCGCCGGTCTGCTTCAGTTCAGCGAGAGCCAGCGGGTCAAGTCGTGACAGGGAAACATGTTTTGTGATTTCGTATTCACGCTGGTTCTGGTCAAGGTAGGCCACCTCCATTCTCTTGATATCATGGAAACAAGAGCCAACCATATTGCATAAGGACCAAGAGAGACTAGTGAGAAGAATAGGCCTATCATTCCTGCTGAAGCCGGTACAAACATCAACAAACTAGACACTATCCCCGCATAACCGGTAATCCTGCCGAAGAGTTGGCTTCTAAGAAGCATTACAGCCGAAACCATCAGAGTAGCAATGGCGGCAAGGATGTAACTTATGTCAAAGGCGGTACCCTCCCAGATCGCAAGCATTGCTTGTCCTGCTGCCAAGATTATGGACCTTTGCGCATCTGTGGAAGCAGCCATATACTGACTGCTCAAGGAAAGCATCTCAAATGCCACAGTCGATGCAAAGTAGGTTGCTGCGCTTATCATCTGAAGGAATAGAGCAATTATCATTAAAGATTCATTGATTCTCCTGAGTGCAGCCCAGAGAGCGAGAAAGACCATAACCACAAGGACATAGTCGACAATCAACAGGAGGTCCATGTCGATCAGTCCCACGACCGGGCTGTCCTGAAAGAGTGTAAACCAGCCGATCACGGTATTAGGTGGCGGCCATACAACGAAGATGACGATCTGGATTGGAATTAAAAGTACTATCGTCAGTGCGGCGATTCCGCCAACTCTGAATAGAGTCATCAAGACGGACGTGTTATCTTTGACTCCATCACCGAACATAGTACTGTTGGTCTGAATCACTAGAAATACTATAAGGCTTTTTTGTTCAAGCGAGATCGATTAGGCCATTTCCAGGAGTTTGGCCAATTTTCGACATTCTGTAGTAACAATTCAAGATACAAGTGGCAACTATCAAATTCCGTCCCGCGTAACACGACTAGGCTAATTGTCGGTGATTCATTTTAGTTCTTCTTATTAAAAACATATCTGATGCAATCAGAGCTACTACTGAAACGAGTGCTATTATCATAATAGGATAAAGAGGTTGCGTTAACGCAGTAACGTCAATACTACCTGATACGCCAATGAGTGCCAGAAAATTATGGATAGTTATTGTAGAATATATTTCTCGTCCTATAAAGTAGAACACGCTTGTTAGTATAGCTGGGATCATCAAAAATAATACCATATTGGCCTGATTGAATGGAGGACTATGAGCAAAATGGTATACTCCAAATAATACAATTGATATTATGCTTCCTACGATAAGGCATAATAGAGAGGCTGTAGTTATTTTTCTTCTTCTTATGGCTGTCCATTCTAAATGAAGTATCACTTCTTTCTTGGAATCTAGATCATCCTTTCCTTGCATTTTTGAACGTACAAGGGATTCAAATGCTGTTCCCACTACGGCCCAACATACAACTACTTCAGCAATAGAAGTAGGTAATGTTTGAGCAAATATGTTCGCAATTACTATTGCATTTGTGGATTCAGCAGCAGGATTGCTAATCAAAAATAAGATAAATCCAATAAAGGTAGCACCTATCAACATGATTAGAATACGCCTAGGACATTGGAACCCCAATTGTATTCTAGTTACAAAGGTGTAGCGAAGAGATGGCCTGAGCATCATAAGTGCAAAAATAGTGCCTACTAGAACATTTGCAATAACAGCATATTCAATTCGACCTATAGGATCTACTCTTTGAAGGAGATTGACTCTGCCTTCTAGAACATACGTTGCAAATGTCCAGGCTATGTAGACAGATAGGGAAAGTAGGATTAACTTAGATATGTAATTCATGAGGATCCAAATTCGGTTTTTCTTGCTTTATCTGTTTTGTTATAAACGTACAGTCCAATCAGATACGACTGATAACATACTCTCCATCTAATCGCTTGATTGATTATAAACGTACAGTCCAATCAGATACGACTGATAACATACTCTCCATCTAATCGCTTGATTGATTATAAACGTGCAGTCCAATCAGATACGACTGATAACATACTCTCCATCTAATCGCTTGGTTGATACCTTCTCGTCCTAGGAATAATGATGATTTACATATATCTCTTCGCCAATTAAACTGGCTAAGGTTTTTCTGTAAAATAGTATCTATGACTATACCCGTAGCCCGAAAAGCTCCTACAAGTATTTCAAATGTGATGAAT
>Ga0299913_10004398_pt1 | contig 11831 bp, 9 predicted proteins | sample RVTome_9_FD_201360 | JGI IMG/M metagenome (GOLD analysis project Ga0299913, IMG submission 201360) | Soil microbial communities from uranium-contaminated site in the Upper Colorado River Basin, Wyoming, United States - RVT155D38 (version 2) ... | reverse complement strand
TCCGGAGGAACTGCTTTTCCTCGAGGTCGGCGAGGTTGCCCATGAGCTGATCAATCGGCACGCCGGCCACGGCCTGCAGGAGCGCGAAGGGCAGGTCCTTGCCGATCACCGCGCTGGCCTGCAGGAAGGACTTGCGGTCCTCCGGCAGGCGGTCGATGCGGGCGGCCAGCACCGCCTGGACGCGGTCGGGTATCTGCACGCTGGCCAGCGGGCGGACCAGCCGGTAGGCGCCGTGGTCGCCGACCAGCACCTCGTTCTCGATGAGCGTGCGCACGCTCTCCTCGAGGAAGAGGGCATTGCCACCGGTGCGCTCGACCAGCAGCCGGGCGACCGGCTGCACGTCGGGACCGGAGCCCAGGATCTCGCCGAGCAACGCCTCGGCGTCCGCGCTCGACAGCGGTTCCAGCCGCAGCTCGGTGGCGTGGTCGAGCTCCCGCCACCGGGGCCGGTGCTCGGTCCGGTAGCTGACCAGCAGGAGCGCGCGGGCATCCCGGATCTCGCCGGCGAGCGTGTCGACCAGCGCCTCCGTCTCCGAGTCGGCCCAGTGCAGGTTCTCGACGACCGCGAGCACCGGCCGCCGCTCCGCCTCGCGCAGCACGATCCGCGTCACCGCCGCGAAGATGCGCCGCCGTCGCTCGGGAGGCTCCAGCTCGGCCCACTCGGAATCGTCGGAGGGCACGTTGCCCAGCGCGAGGATCGGCGGCACCGCCCAGTGCATCTGCGGGTCGAGCGCCAGCGTGCGCTCGGTGACCTTGCCCCGGATCGCGGCCACGTCGTCGCCCGGCTCGAGCTGGAAGTACGCGTGCAGCAGGCTGGTGACCGGCGCGTACGGCGTGGGCTTCGTGTAGGACGCAGCCGGCAGCTCGAGCAGCAGCCAGCCCCCCGTCAGGCTGGATCGGGTGAACTCCCACATGAGGCGCGACTTGCCCACGCCGGCCTCGCCGGCCAGCCCGACCACCTGGCCCTGCCCGGAGCCGGCGCGCTGCAGCAGGCCCTCCAGCCGGCCCAGCTCGTCCTCGCGACCCAGGAACCGGGTGAGGGCGGTGGGGGCTCCCTGCAGGCGCGAGGCCGGCGTGGCGCCGCGTAGCTCGAAGATCTCGACGGGCTGCTTGAGGCCCCGGATCGGCACCGGCCCCTGCGGCGTCACCTCGATGTAGCGCTCGGCCAGCCGGCGCGTGGCCTCGGTGATCAGCGTGGTGCCGGGCCGGGCGAGCTGCTCCATGCGGGCGGCCATGTGCGTCGTCTGACCGACCGCGCTGTACTCCACGTTGAGGTCGGTCCCGATGGAGCGCACGACCACGTCGCCGGAGTTGATGCCCACCCGGATCTGCACGTCGAGGCCCTGGCGGCGGCGCAGCTCCTCGGCGTACTGCGCGACCGAGCGGTGCATGCGCAGCGCCGCGTAGCAGGCGCGCATGGCGTGGTCCTCGTGGGCGACCGGGGCGCCGAAGAGCGCCATGATGCCGTCGCCCATGACCTGGTTGACCGTGCCCTCGAAGCGGTGAACGGCCTCCATGAGGAGCTCCAGCACCCCGTCGAGGAGCACGCGAGCGTCCTCCGGGTCGCGGTCCTCCAGTAGCTCGAGCGAGCCCTTGAGGTCGGCGAAGAGCACGGTCACCTTCTTGCGCTCGCCCGGCAGGGAGGCGCGCGCCGTGAGGATCTTGCGGGCCAGGTGACTGGGCGTGTAGATGTCGGGCGAGGCGAAGCGGGCGTCGCCGCCGGTGGAGCCGCCGAGCGCCATGCCGCACTCGTGGCAGAACCGGTTGCCGGCGGGATTGACGGTGCCGCAGGCCGCGCAGGCCGCCTCCAGCCGGGCGCCGCACGCGCCGCAGAACTTGGCGCCGGTTGCGTTGTCGTGACGGCACCGCGAGCACTGCATCAGGCGCTCTTCAGCCATGGGTCGGCGGGATTCGCCAAGTCGGCCCAGCATATGGCGCAGTCCGAGGGGGGTCAAGCGCTCCCCGGTGTGCACCACTCGGTGTTCGTGGTGTCGGGCGCTACCATGCTCCAATAGACCGATGGCGACGGCGGCGGGATCGACGACGGACTCGACGGTTGCGGCGGGCGATGCGGCGACGCCGGTCACCGGGGACGCCGTCGACGTCACGGTCGTCATCCCCGCCTGGAACGAGCGTGACAACCTGGATCTGCTCCTGCCGGCGCTCAAGGAGGTACTGGCCGACCTCGGCCTGCGGGCCCAGATCATCGTCGCCGACGGGGGATCGACGGACCGGACGGCGGAGACCGCCGCGCGGTGGGGGGCCCAGGTGGTCGTCCAGGCCGAGCCGGGGTACGGCGGGGCGCTCCTCGCGGGCTTCGCGGTGGCCGTGGCGCCCTTCGTGGTCACCATGGACGCCGATCTCTCGCATCGCCCGTCGTTCCTCGAGGCGTTCTGGCGTCACCGGCACGACGCCGAGATCCTGATCGCGTCGCGCTACGTCGCGGGCGGCCGGGCGGACGTGGGCCTCGTCCGGCGGTGGCTCAGCATCGTGCTCAACCGGGTCTACGCGCGCGCGCTGTCCACGCCGCTGCGGGATCTCTCCAGCGGCTTTCGCATGTACCGCCGGGACGTGCTGGGCGGTCTCCGGATCGACTCGCGCGGCTTCGACATGCTGGAGGAGCTGCTGATCCGCGTCGACGCGGAGGGCTGGCGCATCCGCGAGATCCCGTTTCACTACATGTCGCGCGGCGCCGGGCGTTCCCACGTGCGCCTGTGGCAGTTCGGCTGGACCTATCTCACGACCCTGGCCCGCATGTGGCGGTTCCGCAACTCGGTCGACGCCGCCGACTACGACTATCGCGCCTACGACAGCCCGATCTGGCTGCAGCGCTACTGGCAGCGGACGCGTCACCGCATCGTCCTCGGCTTCGTGGGCGACCGCCAGCCCGTGCTCGACATCGGCTGCGGCTCCAGCCGCATCGCCCTCGACCTGCCGCGGGCGGTGGCGCTCGATATCCGGCAGAACAAGCTGCGCTGGCTGTCGTGGCGGCGCGCGCGCCTCGTGCGCGCCTCGTGCGAGCGCCTGCCGTTCGCCGACGGCGCCTTCGACGCGCTCGTCCACTCGCAGGTCATCGAGCACCTGCCCGACGATCCGGCGATCCTGGACGAGTGCCGCCGGGTGCTGCGGCCCGGCGGCATCCTGGTGCTCGGCACGCCCGACTACGGCCGGGCGCTGTGGCCGGTGCTCGAGTGGATCCACGGCAAGATCATGCCGGGCGGCTACGCGCACGAGCACATCACGCGCTTCACGCGCCGCACGCTGGCCGACCGGCTGGCGACCCTGGGCTTCGAGGTCCTCGATTGCCGCTACGTCGGCGGCTGCGAGATGATCTTCATGGCCCGCCGGCGCTAGGCCGCCGGCGCGCCGCCCACCAGACCAGCGCGACCGCCATCGCGGCCGCCACGCCGAGCCACGCCGCCACCGCCGCCGGCGGTCCGGCGTCGGCGGGCCTGGGCGGTGCGATGCGCAGCCACGCGAGCGCGGGCCGATAGCGCCACTCGGAGCGGGCGAGCGGATCGACCGATGCCGGAACGACGACCAGCCCGAGCGCGTGGCGGCCCGGCGGCCAGGCCCGGGGCCACCGACGGACGATCGGCGCGTCCCTCGTCGACGCGGCACGGGCGTAGGGAACGGGGCGCGGCGCCCAGGTGCCCTCCGGCGTGAGGAAGGCGGCCTCCTCGGAGGAGGCCAGCTGCAGGTAAAGGTCGTAGCGCTGGCCACCCGTTGCACCCGGTCTGGCGGTCACGCGTATCGTGACGGCCTGCCCCTCGACCAGGGACGTCGACGACAGCTCGAGGTCGAATGGCGGCGGGGGCAGCGTCGCCTCGACGCGGGTGGCCGTCAGCGCCAGCAGCGTCGCCAGGACGAGAGATCTCACGGCCGCCCCGTCGCGAGCAGGAGGGCGACGCCGGCCAGGCCCGCCCCCGACATCGCCAGCCCGAGCGCCAGCCAGGCCGGCTCGTAGTGGAACTCCACCAGGTGCTCGCCGGCCGACAGCCGCACGGCGCGAAAGGCGTGGTTGGCGCGCCAGAGCCGGGCCTCGCGGCCGTCCACCCGGGCCGTCCACCCCGGGTACCAGGTATCCGTCAGCACGAGCCAGGCCGGCCGCTCGGCGACGGCCCGCACCCGGACGGCATGTGGCTCCTGGCCGGTGATGTGGGCGGCCGCGCCCGCGCCCGGTGGCTCGGCGGCCGGCGGTGGCCCGGCGCAGTCCGCCAGGAGCACCTCCTGGCGGAAGTCGACGGCGCGCGCGGCGATGAGGCGGCGTGCCTGCCGGTCGTCCACGCACCGCCCGCGGCCCACGAGGAACGCCCGCGGCAGCGCGGCCTCGTTGCGGAAGATGCGGCCGTCCGGACCGTCGTACGCCACGGTGAGCGCCGGACGCTGCGGCGCGGTCCCCGGCGGCAGCAGCGTGTAGCGGATGCCGACGAGATCGAAGACCGGCGAGACCCACAGCCGCGCCCCCGAGAGCGGCTCGCTGCCGTGCAGGGCGATCGGGTTTTCCAGCAGGCCACCGAGCAGCGCCCGGCCGGTCCCCACCGGCCCCGTCACCTCCTCGATGCGGCGGGGCGTCAGCCCGTCGTAGCCGTGCGCCTCGTACAGCCCGTACACGAGGCCGACGTGGCCCGGCATCAGCACGCGGCTGCCGTCGGCCGTCTCGCGCTGCAGGTACGCGAGGGCCGGCGTCGAGGGATAGAACGCCTCGCGGGCGACGCGGGGGTTGTAGGTGGCCGCCAGGGGCAGCAGGCTCGCGAGCTGCAGCATCGCGAGAACCGGCGTGGCCCGGCCGGGCGCGACGGCGCCGGACAGCACGCACGCGACGAGCACCGTCACCCCGGTCAGCGCGACCAGCGCCACCGCGTACTGGGCGGGCAGCGGGAACGACAGCGCGCGAGCCCGGGGCTCGGCCCCGTGCGCGAGCACGGCCACGAGACCCAGGCCGACGACGACGGCGAACCACGCGCACACCGCTCCCCGGAGCCGGGACCCGGCGACCCCCGGATCGCGCAGCCACTCCAGCCCGTAGGCGGCCAGGGTCGCGAGCGCGAAGGCGACGAGCGGCATCAATCGCAGGTTCGTGCCCAGCGACAGCCCGGGCGCCTCCGCGAGCGTGGCGAACCCGGGGACACCGTAGTGCAGCGCCAGCGCGACCGCGGCCAGGCCGAGGAAGAACCGGCCGCCCGGCCAGCGCCACGCCGCCACCACCGCGATCGGCAGCACGGCCAGCGGCACGATGCCGACCCAGCCGGTGAGGATGTTGAACTGCCACCGGCCCCACGATTCCGCGCCGGTCCCGTAGAAATAGGGCATCAGGAAGGTCGCCGCCGACGCCACCGGGACGTAGAGCGGCAGCGTCCACTGCCCGCGATAGGCGAAGACCGAGCTCTCGCGCACGTACTCGACGAACGGCAGGATCTGCACGGCGGAGAGGGCGAGCCCGAGCGCCACGCTGGCCGCGTAGCGGGCGCCGAACCCGAGCGCGGCGGCCCCCGCCAGGCGGGAGAGCGCCCAGAGCGTCGTCACGATGAGCGCGTGCAGCGTGCCCTGCGGATACCCGGCCAGCAGGTCGAAGGCGACGAGGAGCGCGAGCACCGCCATCGTCCGGGGTCCCGGCGCCCGGCGGAGGCGCTCCGTCGCCGCCAGCAGCGCCGGCAGGAACATCAGCGTCGAGGCCAGCGTCCACTGCAGCCAGCCGATCACGGTGGCGCTCAGCATGAACGTCCAGGCACCGGTCAGGGCGGGCAGGGGCGAGATCCCGAGCGTGCGGAGGAGCCAGTAGGTCGCCAGCCCGATGCCGAAGAGCTTGAGCCACGAGACCAGCGTGACGGCGATCGCCGCCGGCACCACGACCGGCAGCCAGGTCAGCGGGAAGAGCAGCGCGCTCTGGCCGTTGCCGAAGAACGGCGCACCCGTGTACGCGTGGGGATTCCAGAGCGGCGGCACGCCGTGTCGCACCTGCTCGCCCGTCCAGATCAGCCACGGATGGAACACCTGGGCGATGTCGGTGAGCGCGGCGTTGGGGGGCGGATCGGGCGGCACCACGGCCCGCCACGGGAAGGTGTCGGCCAGGACGGTCATCGGCGTGACGGTCAGGCCGAGCAGCAGCGGTGGGGCGAAGATGAGCGCGGCGGTCAGGAAGAGGCAGGCCGTCGCCACGAGGTCCGGGTGCCCCCGCCACCACCGGCTGTCGGTCACGCGCTCATTTCAGCGTATCGGCGTCCCGTTATCCTCACGAATTCGGGTGGGGGCCGGCGCGGCGAGGCGGGGGGCCCGGTGACCGGCGACCGGTGGCGTTCGCCCCAGGGTTGGTTGCGTGGTCAGGGGCCCCGGTGATAGCGTGGCGCCAGGCCGTGAACGACGGCAAGGAGGCGGTATGGCTGCCACGCTGACTTCGAAGCGATTCACCGCCCGGGACGAGGCCGACGCCATCGAGATGGCGTTCGACCGGGGATGGTCGGACGGGCTGCCGGTCGTGGCCCCGACCGAGGCGCGCGTGCGGGCGATGCTGGAGGCCGCCCGGCTGGAGCCGAGTCACCAGGTGGGGTTCGTGGCCCACCGCGCGGTGTCGATCACCGCCGAGAAGGTCGCCATCAACGCGGTGCTGGCGGGGTGCCGGCCGGACTACATGCCGGTGGTCGTGGCCGCGGTGGAGGGGATCGCCGACCCGCGCTGGAGCTACCACGGGCCCGGCACGTCCACGGGTGGCGCCGGCGTGCTGATGATCGTCAACGGCCCGATCGCCCGGGAGCTCGACATCAACGCGGGCGACAACCTGTTCGGACCGGGCTGGCGCGCCAACCTCACCATCGGCCGGGCGGTGCGGCTGGTCATGCGCAACGTCTGCGGCTCGTTGCCGGGCCTGCTCGACCGGGGCACGCTGGGCCACCCGGGCAAGCTCTCGTACGTGATCGCCGAGAACGAGGCGGACAGCCCGTGGACTCCGGTGCACGTCGAGCGGGGGTTCCGGCCCGAGCAGAGCGCGGTCACGGTGATCGCGGCCAACGGGCCGCACCAGTTCTACAACCAGCTCTCGAACACGGCCGAGGGGGTGCTCACCACCGTGGCCGACGACATGCGCATCTCCGGCTCGGTGATGGGACAGCCGACGTACGTGGTGGTCCTGGCCGGCGAGCACATGAAGACGATCGCGGCCGATGGCTGGGACAAGAAGCGGATCCGCCAGTTCCTGTTCGAGAAGACGCAGAACTCGTACGCGCACCTCAAGCGTACCCAGCGCATGTCCGGCGCGATCGCGTCGGGCGACGAGCAGAAGATGCGGCCGCTGGTCGCGACGCCCGACGACATCCTCGTCGTCGCGGCGGGCGGGCGGGCCGGCGCCTTCTCCTGCTACATCCCGGGCTGGGGCAGCGCGAGATCCTCGCAGGCGGTGACCAAGGAGGTCAAGCGATGATGGAGATCCTCGATCCCACCACGGAGGCGGCCGCCACGCAGACCATCGCGTACGTGCCCCGGCCGACGGCGCTGCAGGGCAAGCGCGTCGCGCTGATCCAGAACACGAAGTACAACTCGGACCGGCTGCTGGAGCGGATCGGCAACATCCTCAAGGCCGAGTACGGCGTCAGCGAGTGGCGCATGTACAACAAGCACAACGCCAGCGTGCCGGCCCACACCGAGATCATCGAGGAGGTCAAGAAGTCGGCGGACGTCATGGTCGCCGGCATCGGCGATTGAGGGTCGTGCTCGTCGGGCAGTGTGCTCGACGGAATCCTGCTGGAGAAGCACGGCGTGCCCTCGGCCTCGATCATCACCGACGTGTTCAACGCCACCGGCCGGGCGATGGCCGAGCAGTGGGGACAGCCTCACTACAAGTTCCTCGCCATGCCGCATCCCATCGCGAACCTGACGGAAGCGGAGCTCGACCAACGCGCGCGCGAGATCGTGCCCGACATCGTGAAGCTGCTGCTGACCGGGCAGGAGTAGACGCCGGGGCGCTTTACACTCCCCCGTGGTGGTGTCGCAACCGTCACGTCCAGACCCTCTGGGCGGTGGCGCGGCGGCACCGCCCCGGGGCGGTGCGGCGCGAGCGGTTCGACACGCCCGACGGCGACTTCGTCGACGTCGACTGGTGCGGTGAGCGGCCCGGCGCGCCGCTGCTGCTGGTCCTGCACGGCCTCGAGGGCACCCTCCGCTCGCACTACGTCGGCGGACTGTTCCGGCTGGCCGCCGCCCGCGGCTGGCGGGCCGGCCTCGTGTACTTCCGCTCGTGCAGCGGCGAGCTGAACCGGCTGCCGCGCTTCTACCATTCGGGCGACACCGGCGACCTCGACCACGTGCTCCGGGTCCTGACCGAGCGCGAGCCGGCGCTGCGCGCGGGCGTGGTCGGCATCTCCATCGGCGGCAACGTGCTGCTGAAGTGGCTGGGCGAGCAGGGCGAGACCGCGCCGAAGTCGCTGGCCGGCGCGGTGGCCATCTCGGTGCCCTTCGACCTGGCGGCCTGCGCGCGGGTCATGGACCGGGGGCTGCAGCGGCGGCTCTACACGGCCAGCTTCATGCGCTCGTTCCGGGTGAAGACGCGGGCCAAGGCCCGGGTCCACCCCGGGTTCGTCGACCTCGCGGGCGCGCTGCGCGCCCGGACCTTCTCGGCCTACGACCGGGCGGTGACGGCGCCGCTGCACGGCTTCGCGGACGAGGTGGACTACTGGACGCGGGCGAGCAGCGGCCCCTACCTGGCGCGCATCCGGCGCTCGACCTTGCTCATCGGCGCGCTCGACGATCCGTTCGTCCCGCCGGCCAGCCTGCCCGACCCGGGCACGCTGCCGCCCACCGTGCAGGCCGAGTTCGTGCCGCACGGCGGGCACGTGGGCTTCGTCGAGGGGTGGCCCTGGCGGGCGACGTCCTGGGCCGAGCGGCGCGCGGTCGACTTCCTCGGCCGCCTGCTCGACGAGCACGGCGTCTGCTAGCATGAGCGCCATGCGCCAGGACGCCTACGACCTGCCGGTCACCACGAGCTTCCCCGACGCGCTCGCCACCTACGACCGCGCCGTGCGCGCCCTGCTGGGCTGGCAGGCCGACGCGCTGGGCCTCTTCCGGGAGGCGGTGACCCACGACCCCGGCCTGGCGCTGGCCCACGCGGGCGCGGCCGTCTGCCTGTTCCTCGAGGAGCGCTTCGCCGAGACGAAAGAGGCGACCGAGGCGGCGCGCGCCGCGGCCGCCGGCCAGTCGGAGCGCGAGCGCAGCCACGTGGAGGCGCTCACGCTGTGGACGTCTGGCAAGGTGGACGACGCGGCCCGGGCGATGCGCGCGCACCTGGAGCGGTTTCCGCGCGACGTGATGGTCTTCCAGCGGCTCTATTACGTGCACTTCTGGCAGGGCCGCTTTCCGGAGATGCTGGAGCTGACGACGGCGATGGAGCCGCACTACCCGGGCGAGTCGTTCGCGCTCGGGATGCACGCCTTCGCGCTGGAGGAGAGCGGTCGCTTCGACGAGGCGGTGCGGGCCGCCGACACCGCGCTGGCGCGCAACCCGCGGGACGCCTGGGGCGTGCACGCCCTGGCCCACGCGCTCTACGAGTCGGCCGCCTTCGACACCGGCGTCACGCGGCTTCCGCCGGCCATCCACCCGTGCCGCGGGCTCAACTGGTTCCGGAACCACCTGCTCTGGCACCTGGCGCTGCTGCACTTCGCCCGCGGCGACTACGCGCGGGCCGCCGTCATGTCCCGCCGCGTGTTCGAGCGGGCGCCGTCGTCGATCGCCGGCGATTTGCACGATTCGATCTCGTTGCTCTGGCGCATGGAGCTGGCCGGCCGGCCAATGGGTGAGCGCTGGCAGCCGTTCACGGCGATCGGACGCGAGCGGGTGAACCGCCAGGGCCTCTACTTCCACGTCGCCCACATCGCCATGGCGCTGGTGGGCGGCGGCGACTGGCCGACGGCCGAGCGGCATCTGGGCCTGGTGCGCGAGCGCGCGCCCAAGGACCGCACGGGAATCGTCGGCGACGTGCTGGTGCCGCTGGTCAAGGGGCTGCACGCCTTCGCCGGGGGCGACTACGCGCGCACGGTGGCGCGGATCGAGCCGTTGCGGCCGCGTATCGTGGAGCTGGGCGGCAGCCGAGCCCAGCGCGACGTGTTCCACGACACGCTGTTCGAGGCCGCTTTCCGAGCCGGCGACGCCGAGCGTGCCGGCCGCTTCCTGGCCGAGCGCATCGCTCGCCGGCCCGACCACTTCTGGCGCACCCGCGCCGCCTGAGGCCGCGGCGCGGCGCTCTCGCCGTGCCGCCGGCCGCCAGGACCACCGGCCCGAACGCCTCGCCGCGACGGAACGTCAGGCAGCCGGTGGCCGGAGGTGCGCCCAGGGAGCCGCCTGCTCGAAGGCGGCCGCGGCGCGCAGCACGCCGGCCTCGTCGCGCCAGCGGCCGGCGAGCTGCAGGCCCACGGGCAAGCCGTCACGCGTGAAGCCGCACGGCACCGAGATGGCGGGGGCGCCGATGACGGTGAAGGCATAGGTGAGCAGCGCCCACTGGATGTAGTGCTGCATCTCGACGCCGTTGATCTCGCGCGGCCCGGAAGTCATCTCCACCGGGAAGGGCGGGACCGCGGCGGTGGGGGTGAGGATCAGGTCGTAGCGCCCCATGAACTGGCGCACCCGGTGGAAGAGCTCGGTGCGCAGGCGCTCGCCCCGCGCGATCTCCGAGGAGGTCAGCGCCAGGCCCTGCTCCGTGTTCCTCACGAGATTGTCCTGCATCACCGGCCTCCACTTCGCCAGGTTCGCCTCCTGCCGGACGACCATCGAGAGCCCGCGGGTGGTACGGACGATCTCGCCGACCTCGCCGAAATCCGGATGGGCCGCCTCCACGCGGGCGCCGAGCTTGCGGAAGACCCCGAGCGTGGCCTCGGCGACCCGCCGGACCTCGTGGTCGAGCGGCGTGATGCCGAGATCGCCGCCCCAGGCGATGCGCAGCCCCTTGACGCTGGGCCGCTTCACCGCAGCCAGCAGGGCGCGGGTGTCGACCGGGTAGGAGATCGGCACCCGCTGATCAGGGCCCGTGATGACGGACAGCATCAGGGCGGTGTCGCCGACGGTGCGGGCCATCGGCCCCTGCACGCTCAGCGAGTCCCAGGCGTTCGCGTTCGGCCACACCGGCACGCAGCCGGGTGAGGTGCGGAAGCCGACCACCCCGCAGAACGCGGCCGGCAGCCGCAGGGAGCCGCCGAGATCCGAGCCCTGGGCGAGGGGACCGAGCCCGGTGGCCAGCGCGATGGCGCCACCGCCGGTCGAGCCGCCGCACGTCAGCTGAGGATTCCACGGGTTCCGCGAGGGCCCGAACACCGCGTTGAACGTGTTGGCGCCCGCGCCGAACTCCGGGGTATTCGTCTTGCCGATGACGATGGCCCCCGCCGCCTTCAGCCGCTCGACGACGAGGCCGTCCGCCTCCGGCACGTGGTGCTCGAAGATCTTCGACCCCCAGGTCGTCCGGATCCCCTTCGTCGGTGTCAGATCCTTGATCGACACCGGCACGCCGTGCAGCGGGCCGAGCGCCGTCCCTTTCTTGTTCAGCGCCGCGGTGGCCCTCCGCGCCGCCGCCAGCGCCTGCTCGGCCGCCACCGTGCAGTAGGCCGTGAGCCGGGGGTTCACCTTCTCGATCCGCCCCAGCACCGCCCGCACCACCTCCAGCGGCGATACCGTTCGCCGCCGGTACAGCGCCACCAGCCTCCCCGCCTCCACGAAGCACAGCTCTTCCTCGTTCATGTCACGTCCTGTCTGTTGGATTGTTCGATGTGATTGACCACCCCCCGAGCGTGGGGCGGCGGGCCAGGGGCTGGGCCGAGGTCTCGGCGACCCGTTTCCCTCCCAGCCAGGACCGCGCGCTGC
>Ga0299913_10004397_pt1 | contig 11832 bp, 10 predicted proteins | sample RVTome_9_FD_201360 | JGI IMG/M metagenome (GOLD analysis project Ga0299913, IMG submission 201360) | Soil microbial communities from uranium-contaminated site in the Upper Colorado River Basin, Wyoming, United States - RVT155D38 (version 2) ... | reverse complement strand
GCTGGAGCTCGAGGACGCCCTGATCGGCAACGACGTGAAGGCGCTCGTGGCCACCTCGGCCCTCGGGATGGGCTTCGACAAGCCCGACCTCGGCTTCGTGATCCACTACCAGGCGCCCGGGTCGGCGATCGCCTACTACCAGCAGGTCGGTCGCGCCGGGCGCGCGCTGCCGCACGCGCCGGTCGTGCTCCTCCGGGGTACGGAAGATCGTGACATCCAGGACTACTTCATCGGCTCGGCGTTCCCTTCGCGGACGAAGGCCGAGGAGGCGATCGCGCTGTTGGAGGAGTCGGGTGGTCCCGTGGCGGAGAGCGAGATCCTCCGGACCGTGAACGTCGGCCAGATGCGCCTGCGGAACATGCTGAAGATCCTCGAGGTCGAGGGCGCGATCGAACGCGCCGGGAGCAAGTGGCGGCGGACGTCCGAGACGTGGAGCTACGACGAGGAGCGCCTGCGGCGCGTCACGGAGGTCCGGCGGGCGGAGCAGGCCGCGATGGAGACGTACGGTCGCACCGGGAAGTGCTTGATGGAGTTCCTCTTGCAGCAGCTCGACGATCCGGGCGCCGAGCCCTGCGGGCGGTGCATGGCGTGCACGGGTTCGTCGCCGGCGGTGGTGCTCGATGAGGCTGTGGTGGCGAAGGCGCGAGAGCACCTGCGGTGGGCGGAGTTGATGGTCGAGCCAAGGTTGCAGTGGCCGAGCGGTCTCGTCGAACCGAAGGGACGGATCCCCGAGGAGCTTCGGCTCCAGCCCGGACGGGCGTTGAGCGTGTTGAACGACGGCGGGTGGGGCGGGCTCGTTCGGAAGGGTCTCGAGGCGGGGGAGTTCAGCGATGGCCTCGTCGAGCCAGCGGCGGAGCTCGTCGGGAAGCGCTGGCGGCCGGATCCGCCGCCGACGTGGGTGACGTGCGTGCCGTCGTCGGGCGTGAGCCCGGTGCCCGGGTTCGCCGAGCGGCTGGCCGCCGCGCTCGACCTTCCGTTCCGTCCGGTCGTCGTGAAGGCGCGAGAAGCCAAGCCGCAGACCGAGCTGGAGAACTCGCACCAGCAGTTCGCGAACGTCTGGGGTGCGTTCGCGGTCGACGGCGTGCCTGCGGGAGAGCCGGTGCTGCTCGTCGACGACCTCGTCGATTCCAGGTGGACGCTCACGGTGGTCGGCGCGGCGTTGCTCGAGGCCGGAAGCGGCCCCGTCTCACCGTTCGTCCTCGCGAAGTCTGTCAGCAACTGACGCGGCACCTTCCCGGCGATCCGTTCGTTCGGGGCGGCGGGCGGTTGCTACATCGACAGGTAGGGCGTGAAGACAACCGGGGCCTCGCTGGCGGCGCTCATGCCGGCCAGTGGGCTCTCATCTCCAACCTGGCACGCGCCCCGCTTGCTCGACCCACTTCTGCATCTCCGGTCCCTGCACCTCTTCCACGGTCTTCACCTTGACGTAGCGGCTCCGATCGGTGCTTCCCAGCGGCGGCGGAGGCTCGAATCCGGCGCCGCCGAAGAAGACGACATTCACGGAAACGTCGTAGGCGACCATCTCGATGATCCACCCGAGTTCTGGCAACCCGTAGTACGCCTTCTTCCACTTGATGGCGTACTGAAGCCCGGGGATCGTCTCGCAGATCAGTCCGTCCAGCCGCTCGACGATGGGTTGCAGATCCGGCATCACGCCCTGCATCCAATCCTCGATGTCGGCGTGGCTATCCGATGGCATAGGCGGCTTTCGGGCCGCATTCGCCTTGCGTGTTTTCGCCATAGCAGGTCCTCCTGTGTCGCCTAACGTAGAGCGATCGACCAGCGAGAGGCCAGATCGGATGGCGTTCTCGTCCAGGCGAAGGCCGCGAGCGACTGGCGCGGTTCGGGCACCCCGGCTAGGGTCCTCCCGCATGGGGGTGACCGAGGAAACCGTTCCCGCGCAACGAGCGGTCACCTTCGGCACGGTCGTCGTAGGGATCCTGATCGGAGCCGTCGAGGTCGTCTTCGCGGTTTCCTTCGCGGCACTCGTCTTCTCCGGTTATCTCGAGTTCTACTTCCTGGACGACGGGGTCGGTCTGTATCTCGGGGCGGCCGCGTTGACGCTCGCGTTCATGGCCTGGCGGGCCGGCCGCCGAGGGATCGTTGGAGGCCTCCAGGGAACGGGCGCGGCCATGATGGCGGTCGTCGCGGCGAGCGTCGTCGTCCACGGCGCCGGGAGCCCGAACGACATCTTCCTCAGCGCTCTCGCCGCGATCGTCGTGACGATGATCCTGAGCGGGGTCGTCTTCTGGTGGCTCGGGTCTCGTCGGCGAGGCGATCTGATCCGGTTCGTGCCGTATCCGGTCGTCGGAGGGTTCCTCGCCGGCACGGGGTGGCTGCTGTTCAAGGGTGGGGTCTACGTCGCGTCGGGGGTCTCGCCGTTCTTCAAGCCCCTGAGCGACCTGGGGACGGCCGCGGCGCTGCAGCGCTGGCTCCCGACCCTGGCCTTCGGGGTGATCCTGCTGATCGCGGTGCGGGCGATCAAGCGCTCGCTGGTGATGCCGGCGGTGGTCGCGATCGGGTTCGTGGTGTTCGCGCTCGCGGTGGTCGCCACCGGCTCCTCGATGGAAGAGGTGCGCGGCGGGGGATGGCTGCTCGGATCCTTCGACCAGACGATCCTCTGGAAGACGTGGACGCTCGAGGCCCTCGGGGGCGCCGACTGGTTGGCGGTGCTCGAATCGTGGGCCGGTATCGTCACCGCCGTCTTCGTGGCCACGTTCGCGATCCTGTTCAACATCTCCGGCACCGAGCTCGTCTTGGATCGTGACCTCGACACCAACCAGGAGATGCGAGACGCGGGCGTCCTGAACGTCGTCTCCGGTGCCCTCGGCGGGATCCCCGGGTATCACGCCCTCAGTCTCACGGCGCTCGCGGAGCGCATGAAGGTGGACGCCCGGGCCGCGGGCCTGATCGCGGCCCTGGTCCCCCTGGCCGCCGTCGTGGTCGGCGCGGAGGTCGTGGGGCTGATCCCGCGGATGATCGTCGGAGGCGTCTTGGTGTTCCTCGGTCTGAACTTCATGGTCGAATGGGTCTGGGACAAGCGGCGGTTGCTGCCGCCGCTCGAATACGCCGTCGTGGTGGTGATCCTCGCCGGGATCATCTTGTGGGGGTTCCTGATCGGGGTGGTGATCGGCCTGGTGGCAGCGGTCGTGCTGTTCGCCATCAGCTACGGCCGGATCGAGCTGGTCAGAGAGGTCGCCTTCGGCGAGACCTATCGCTCCAACGTCGATCGCACGGCCGACGAGCGCGCCGAGCTGCGTGAGCTCTCCGAGCAGGTCCAGATCCTGCGGGTTTCTGGGTTCGTCTTCTTCGGATCGACCAACCGGTTGCTGGAGCGGATCCGTCGGCGCATCGACGGAGCCACGCCGCCCCGGTTCGTGGTGATCGATCTGCGGCGGGTGACGGGGGTGGACTCCTCGGCGGTCGTCTCCTTCGTGAAGGTGCTCCGCCTGGCGGAGGCCGCAGGATCGGAGATCGTGTTCACCGGCGCCTCCGAGCCGGTCCGCGCACAGCTCGCGCGGGGAGGCGTGGCCGAGACCGAGGGGCTCGTGGCATTCGAGCCCGACCTGGACCGGGGGCTGCAGCGATGCGAGGACGCACTGCTCTCCGCCCCCGGCTTGGCCGAGGCCCAGGCGGATCACCCCGCCGGCCGCCTCGACGCTCTGCCCCCGGGCCTCGCCGCTCACGTCGAGCGCGTCTCGTTGCCCGAGGGCACGGTCCTGCTGCACCAAGACGACCCGCCGGGCGACGTCTACGTGCTCGAGTCCGGGCGCCTGGGCGTTGAGACCGTCACGCCCGATGGAAGCAGGATCCGGCTCCGGACGCTCCGCCCCGGGGTCGTGGTCGGTGAGATCGCGCTCTACACCGGGGTCGCTCGCACGGCCGACGTGGTGGCCGAGGTTCCGAGCGTGGTCCTGCGCATCGGCCGCGAGTCGATCGAGCGCCTGGAGGCCGAGGAGCCGGAGCTCGCCGCGGCGCTGCACCGGTGGCTCGCCACGACGCTGGCGGAGCGACTGACCGACACGATGCGAACGTTCGACGTGCTGCTGGACTGATGGGAACGGGGGAGACACGGATGGTCGTACAGCGACGGGCCACGACGTGGCTCGCCTCGATCGCTGCCGGCCTGATCATCGGCGCCGTCGAGTCTGTGCTCGCGATCGCGTTCGCCGCGCTCGTCTTCGGCGGCTTGCTCGGGGCCCGCCTCCCGGACGGCATCGGCCTGTACCTCGGAGCGGCGGCGCTGACGCTCGCGTTCATGGCTTGGCGGTCCGGCTCCCGAGGCGTCGTCGGCAGCGTGCAAGACGCGGCGGCGGCCGTCCTCGGGCTCGTCGCCGCCGCCGCGGCCGCGAAGGCCGCCGACCTCGACCTCATCGCCAGGCAGTCCGGATTGGAGGTCCACGATCGTCCAGACGTCTTCCTGACCGTCGTCGCCGCGACCCTCGTGGTGACGGTCCTGTGCGGGATCTTGTTCTCGGTGATCGGGAGGTTCCGGCTCGGCGCGCTGATCCGGTTCGTGCCGTATCCGGTCGTCGGGGGGTTCCTCGCCGGCACGGGATGGCTGCTCTTCAAGGGGGGGATCTACGTCGCCACGGGGACGATCCTGCATCTGCGAACGGTCCCCGCGATGATCCGCGAGTACCACCTGCTCCACTGGCTCCCGGCCCTCGCGTTCGGCGTGATCTTGCTCATCTCGGTCCGGCTGATCAAGCGCCCGCTCGTGATCCCGGCGGTGATCGCGATCGGGCTCGGGGTGTTCGTGGCGGGGATGGTCGCCACCGGCTCCTCGATCGAGGAGGTCCGCGACGGGGGGTGGCTGTTGTTCGGATCGTCGGAGACGGCCCAACCGTGGAAGCCGTGGGCGTTTCGCGCGCTCGGCGGCGCCGACTGGTCCTCCGTGCTCGAATCGTGGGCCGGCATCGTGACCGCGGTCTTCGTGGCCACGTTCGCGATCCTGTTCAACATCAGCGGCACCGAGCTCGTCTTGGATCGTGACCTCGACACGAACCAGGAGCTCCGGGATGCAGGCGTCCTGAACGTCGTGTCGGGGGCGCTCGGGGGGATCCCCGGCTATCACGCCCTTTCCCTCACGGCGCTCGCGACGCGCATGCGCGTGGACGCTCGGGCCGCGGGCCTCATCGCGGCGCTCGTCCCCCTGGCCGCCGTCGTGGTCGGCGCGGAGGTCGTGGGGCTGATCCCGCGGATGATCGTCGGAGGCGTCTTGGTGTTCCTCGGCCTGTCCTTCATGGTCGAGTGGGTCTGGGACAAGCGGCGGTCGCTGCCGCCGCTCGAATACGCCGTCGTGGTGGTGATCCTGCTGGGGATCATCGTGTGGGGGTTCCTGATCGGTGTGGTGATCGGCCTGGTGCTCGCCGTCTTGCTGTTCGCGATCAGCTACGGCCGGATCGAGCTGGTCCGCGAGGTCGCCTTCGGCGAGACCTATCGCTCCAACGTCGATCGCCCGGCCACCGAGCGCGCCGAGCTCCGCGGGCTCTCCGAGCGCGTCCAGATCCTGCGGGTTTCTGGGTTCGTCTTCTTCGGATCGACCAACCGTCTGCTGGAGCGGATCCGCCGGCGCATGGAAGAGACCACGCCGCCCAGGTTCCTGGTGATCGATCTCCGCCGGGTGACGGGCGTGGACTCCTCGGCGGTCGTCTCGTTCGTGAAGGTGATGCGCCTCGCGGAGGCCGCCGGATCGGAGATCGTCTTCACGGGCGCGTCCGATCCCGTCCGCGCACAGCTCGCGCGGGGAGGCGTGGTCCAAAGCGCTGGGCTCCTGGCCTTCGAGCCCGACCTGGATCGGGGGCTGCAGCGATGCGAGGACGCGCTGCTTTCCGCCCCCGGCCTGGCCGAGGCGACGAGAGAGCACCCCGCCGGAGGTGGTCCCGGGGGCCTGCCGCCGGGTCTCGCCGGCCACCTCGAGCGCGTCTCGTTGCCCGAGGGTACGGTCCTGCTGCACCAGGACGACCCGCCGGGCGACATCTACGTGCTCGAGTCCGGGCGCCTGGGCGTGGAGACCACGACGGCCGAGGGCAGCAGGATCCGGCTCCGAACGCTCCGTCCGGGGGTCGTGGTCGGCGAGGTCACGCTCTACACCGGCATCGCTCGCACGGCCGACGTGGTGGCCGAGGTTCCGAGCGTGGTCCTTCGCATCGGCCGCGAGTCGATCGAGCGACTCGAGGCCGAGGAGCCGGAGCTCGCCACGGCGCTGCACCGGTGGCTCGCCACGACGCTGGCGGAGCGATTGAGCGACACGCGCGGAGCCGTGGACGCCCTGCTCGACTAAGACCGTTGACGGAGGACGCCGTCGAGTCGACCATGCGGGCACCGAACGTCCGGAATGCCCACCCGAGCCGCTGCTCGTCTGGCCTGGACCCCGCCGATTCCCACGTGCGAGGATTCGGAGATGCGGCGCTCGCAGGTCTATTGAAACTCAGTCGCTTTCTTGGAACTCTCCCTTCTACATCCATGCCGACGCGGCCGACTTCGGTCCATTCGAACGAGACGTAACGCGCACGGGCTCGCTCACGCGCCCTACTGCCACATGGATGAGCGCGGGGTTCGTCGGCCCGCGTTCGCCGGCGTCCGGCTCCGGTCTTACGGACTGCCTCTCGACCGCGGTAGGGACGTCGACTTCAGCCTCCTGTAGTGGATGCCCTAGGGAGCGGCCGGGGCTCCAGCCGGATTGGATACGGGCCAGCGCGGTCCGCCTGGCATATCCCCGGCGGTCGGGCATCGCCGACACCAGCGTTGGTACCCTCGACCAGGGAGGACGCGTATGGAGTTCTCGAACGTCGTCACCATCAACAGATCGCGAAGAGACGTCTTTGAGTTCGTGTCGGACCTGGAGAACGTCCCGAAGTGGAACTACGCGATCGTCGAGACGCGCAAGACGTCGCCAGGACCGATCGCGGTCGGGTCGACATATCGACAGGTCCGCTCGCTTCCGTCACGCAGCGAGGAGACGCTTGAGGTGAGCGAACTCGACCCCGATTACAGCTTCGTTGTTCGTGGCGACCTCGGGCCGTTTACTGGGACGCTGACCTACGAGTTTGAGGACGTCGGCGAAGGCACGCGCCTAACGAACACTGCTCATCTAGAGGGACGAGGTCTTGCGAAACTCGCCGCCCCGATCGCTTCCGGGCGTGTCCGGGAAGCCGTCGCTACCAACCTGCAGACGTTGAAGGGCATCCTCGAGCGCGGCTAGACCGCGACGTGGACCCAAGGACTTCGTGGACATGGGGTGCGCCGCCAGGACGGCTCGAAGAGGACGACAGCGACTCGAGACGGCGGCGGGGCGAACGCCGCCGCTCGCGGTCGAGGATGGTGTCCACCTCCCCGAGGACGAGGTCTGAGACGGCGATCAGCAGCCACTGCTTGGACGAGACGTGTCGATAGAAGCGCGAGAGTGTTGGCTTCATGCATAGTCGAGTGGGCGCACCTAGTAGTCTCTGGCTGGGTTGAGAGTGAGGGCCGGAGCAGCTGTACGATGGAGGTGCGAAGCTCTGAACACCGCGTGCGTCGACGCCTCCGTGCTTCATCCTCGACGAGCACCCAGCCATCCATGCTGGGAAGGCGCATTACATGACCTCACTCGTTGACGATTATCCAGCAGAGCTCCTGCTGCCCCATGAGCCGCCCTGCATCTCGATCTATCAGCCGACCCATCGGGCTCATCCGGAGAACAAGCAGGATCCGATCAGATTCCGGAACCTCGTCAAGGCCATCGAGGACTCGCTGCGGCAGAAGCACCCGACGCGTGAGGTCCAACGTCTCCTCGAACCGTTCGAGGCTCTTGCGATCGATCGCGACTTCTGGAGCCACACCCTTGATGGATTGGCGGTGCTCGGAGCGTCGGGCACGTTCCTCGTCTACAGACTCCAGCGGCCGGTTGCCGAGTTGGCTGTCGTGGCCGATAGCTTCCACATCAAGCCGCTGATGCGCATCCGCCAGTCGGCCGACCGCTACCAAGTCCTCGGCCTCTCGCTAACCGAGATCAAGTTGTTCGAGGGCAACCGCGATGCACTCGACGAGATTGAGTTGGCCCAAGAGGTCCCGCGGACCATCGTTGAAGCTCTGGGCGAGGAGTTGACGGATCCGCATCAAACCGTTGCCTCATACGGAGGTGTCAGAGGGCCGGCTATGAAGCACGGCCACGGTGCCAAGAGCGATCAGGCTGACATCGACGCTGAGCGATTCTTCCGCGCGGTCGACCGTACGGTCCTCGAACACCACTCACGGGCGTCGGATCTCCCCTTGTTGTTGGCGGCCCTGCCTCAGCATCACCACCTCTTCCGCAAGGTCAGCCACAACCCGTTCTTGATGGCGGAGGGGATCGATGCCCACCCGGATTCGCTTCCGATCGACGAGCTCCGCGACCGCGCCTGGGGCGTCGTCGAGCCTCACTATCGCGCGCGGGTGGCCCAACTCGTCGAAGCGTTCGGCGAAACGAGGTCGGCGGGGCTCGGCGCGGACGAACCGGCGCAGGTCGCCGAAGCTGCCGTGGCCGGACGGGTCGAGACGTTGCTCATCGAGGCCGATCGTCAGATCCCGGGCCGGATCGATGCCGCGACCGGTGCGCTCGAGGTCGGTGAACTGACACACCCCAAGGTGGACGACATCCTCGACGATCTTGGCACGTTGGTTATGGACGCGGGTGGTCGAGTGGTGGTGGTCCCGGCCGAGCAGATGCCGACGCCGACGGGGGTGGCTGCGATCTACCGGTACTAAGTGGGAGTCAATAACTGAGGGGATGTTCCGCGTGAAGGTTCAGATCAACACCGATCGCAACATCGAGGGTCACGAAGAGATGTCCCAACAGGTCGAGGCCGCGCTGGAAGCCGCCGTGGGCCGGTTCACCGATCAGATCACCCGGGTGGAGGTCCACCTCAGCGACCTCAACAGCCATAAGTTCGGCGCCGACGACAAGCGCTGCTTGCTCGAGGCCCGCCTTGCAGGCCGCCAGCCGACAGCGGTGAGCCATCAGGCCGCGACCATGCAGGAGGCCATCGAAGGCGCCGCCGAGAAGCTGAAGAGCAACCTCGAGAGTACCTTCGGGCGGCTAGGCAGGCGCTAAAGGACGGGTCTCCTGACCGCGAAGTCTCTTGCAGCCGGATCCTTCGGCGGTCTGCTGCTCGTTCTCAGTGCACGGACCCACGGTGAACCGCTACCGATTGCACCCGCAGACGCCGGGTCAGGGATATGCCTAAGCGAGGGGCTCCACCAGCCCCTACGCCCTTCCTCGCCGCGTCAGGGCACGCACCTCGGAGCTTGAACGTAATCAGTCGTTCTTCGTGCTCTTCCCCCTGGCGTAGTCCAGCTCCACCTCCGGGGTCGGCTCCTCGCGCTTCCCTCGCGCGTAGTCCGGCTCCACCTCCGGGGTCGGCTTCGTACGCTTCCCTCGCGCGAAGTCGCCCTTTGCTGGCCGCTTCTTGGCCATCTCAGGCTTCCTTCACTCCGCCACTCCGCCAGCCTCCACCTCATTCGACGGCTGGCCGGGCCACGTCCGTCAAGCTGGTGTAACTCCACACCGTCCGTCCTGATCCTCCGCTCCGGCCGGCCACGACGTTCTTCATGCCCTCCCCCTCGTTCTGCGCATCCTGAGCATGGCGGACCCGTACCTGGCCGCCCTGGAGACGACGATCGTCCCCGAGGACTGGTCGGGGCGGCTCGAGATTCGCTCGGGGCTCGACGGCACGGTCACGAACTCGGGCGTGGCGCGGTACCGCCTGCGCGGCGACCATCTCGTCCCGCTCGAGACGTCCGAGGTCGACGAGGAGTCGACTCTGCCTCGTGACGCGGACCCGCGGCTCCCACGTGCGGATCGCGGAGGCCGCGCGGACCCGAGTGCTCCACGACGACGAACCGCTGGGCGTCGCCAGGGCGCTGCTCCGCGACGAGGCCGGCTCCGTCGCCCACGAGCTGGCGCTCACGGTCGAACGGGCCGAGGGGATCACCATCCGGCCCAGGCAAGCGCCTGCTCCGCCCAGGCGCTGGTCCGGTCGGCACGAGGCGAACACGACGAGGCCCGTCGCCTGGCCCGGGAGGCCGTCGACATCTGGGCGGGAGCGCAGAGCCCTGGGCTGACCCCTGCTGTCGATCACCTCGTCGACGTCACCGTAGCCACATCGAGGACATAGGTCCCCCCAGGTTCGCGTTCTCGCTGTCAGTCGGTCGGGTCAGGCTCAGCTTCAGGGAGCGTGGGCGCATCGGTCGGATACAGACCGGCGACGAAGCCATAGACCTGTTCGCCCGCCCTGGGGATCTTGGCGAACGTGCGCGCGAGCTCCTGGACCAGGGCCCAGAAGGTGCGCACGTCCTCGATCGGGATGCGGGCGTGTGAGAGCGTGCACCGCAGCTCGCCGGCCACGTGGGCCGGCCCGGACTCGGCGGCTGCCTGCGCGAGCCCGTTGATGGCGGCCGCGACCTGCTTGTCCTCGGGACGGCTGAGCACGCCGATGTAGAACGTGCGGGCCACCCGCCCGTAGTACCGCTCCTCGATCGCTCGCACCCGCCGCGTGCGCACCACGCGAAGGAGGCCGGCATCGACGAGGAGGTTCACGTGGTAGGCGATGGTGCTCTTGGGACGGTCGACCGCCTTCGCCATCTCGGTGACCGTGGCGGCACGCTCGAGGACCAGCTCCAGGAGGGTGGCCCGTAGCGGGTCGGCCAGGGCGCGCAGCTGGTCGTACGCGGTCACCACGCACACTCCTGACCTCTTCGAGGGAGCGCGGCCGGAGAGCATCGACGACGGCCTGGCCTTCGCCGGAAAGATCGGGGACGAGGTGCTCGGCGCGCGGGTCGACGAGGCCGTGGCCGACCTGCCCGATGGCCTGGCGTTCGCGGGTTTCTCATCCGGGGCGGCCGATGCCCAGCGATTGGCCCAGACGAGACCGGGGGCGCGCGGAGCGTTGCTCTACGAGGCCTGCATGCCGATCAGCGGAGAGTGGGCGTTCGGCCCGTGGCCGGACGGCGTCCCGGTGCAGATCCACGGCAACGAGAAGGACCCGTTTTTCGGAACTGGGGGCGACCTGGAGGCGGCTCGCGAGCTGGTGGACACGGGTCGGACCTGAGCTCTCCGAGCTGTTCCTGTACCAGGGGGACCGTCACCTGTTCGCCGACAACTCCCTGCCGTCGTTCGATGCGAACGCGACCGCGCTGGTGGTTGAGCGCTCGCGCGAGTTCCTCGACCGGGTGAGCTGAGCTCGGCCCCCAACCCGGAGCGGGGTGACCGTTGACGGACGCCGTCGGCGAGCCGACCATGCGGGGCATGAAGGCGGAGACCTTCGTCGAGGGCGGCTACCCGGTCGAGCCATATACGGAGGTGGTCCCCGGGCTCTTCCAGGCGAGCGCCGCCCACTCGCCTGCCGAGATGCTGTCGATGTTCGACATCCTGATCGACGTCGGCGGGCGCGATCGATGGGACGGCGACCCCGATCCCCGCTACAACTTCCACCCGCTCGACGACGTCCCCTTCATCGCCGATGCGGAGATGATCCACACGGTGGGGGAGAGGGTCGCCGCTCTCGTTGGCGAGGGGAAGCACGTCGCGGTGAACTGCTTGAGCGGCGTGAACCGCTCCGGACTCCTCGTGGGACGTGCGCTCGTGGAGCTCGGCTACACACCCGAGGAGGCGATAGAGGCGGTGCGCCGGGCGAGGGGACCGATGGCGCTCAGCAACCAGCACTTCGTTCGCTTCCTGCTTGCCGATTGCACGCCCCGAGCCCTGGCACGACGCCGACAGCTGCCGCTTCCGCTCTGACGTGATCTTCGAACGCGGATAGCGGGGAGACGACTCGCACATAGACTCGTCGCGTGCCGGCATGCGGGAAC
>Ga0299913_10004396_pt1 | contig 11834 bp, 7 predicted proteins | sample RVTome_9_FD_201360 | JGI IMG/M metagenome (GOLD analysis project Ga0299913, IMG submission 201360) | Soil microbial communities from uranium-contaminated site in the Upper Colorado River Basin, Wyoming, United States - RVT155D38 (version 2) ... | reverse complement strand
ATCTTCGGCCGAGAGACCCCCGTCGAGCTTGGCTTCGATCAAGTAGCAAAGCTCTAGGAGAAGAAGACATGGCTAACGGAGGGGGCGGCGGTCGCCGCCAGAAGGTGCTGCAGGTCCTGAAGCTGCAGATCCCCGCGGGACAGGCAACGCCTGCGCCCCCGGTCGGCCCTGCCCTGGGTCAGGCCGGCATCAACATCATGGAGTTCTGCAAGCAGTACAACGCAGCGACCCAACAGTCGACGGGAACGATCGTTCCGGTGGAGATCACGGTCTACGAGGACCGCAGCTTCAGCTTCATAACCAAGACCCCACCCGCGGCCGTGCTGCTGCGTCAGAAAGCAGGTATCGACAAGGGCTCCGGCGAGCCCAACCGCAACAAGGTCGGGACAGTCACCCGTGATCAGGTGCGAGAGATCGCCGAGACGAAGATGCCCGACCTCAACGCCAACGACGTCGAGGCCGCGATGAAGATCGTGGAAGGCACCGCACGGAGCATGGGGATCACAGTCAACTAACGTCCTAGGTTGTGGGAGACGCGGCTCGGCCTCGTCGTTAGAACCACGAGGAGGTAGCAGTGGCCAGTAACGGCAAGCGTTATTCGGAAGCTCTCTCCAAGGTCGATCGCGATCATCTCTATTCGCCGCGCGAGGCGATCAGGATCGTGAAGGAGATCCCGTCGGCCAAGTTCGACGAGACCGTAGAGCTCTCGATCCGGCTCGGCGTGGATCCCCGCAAGCAGGACCAGCAGGTCCGTGGCGCGCTCGCCCTTCCTAAAGGAACCGGGAAAACGATGCGCGTGGCTGTCTTCGCCAAAGGTGGGAAGGCCAAGGAGGCGGAAGCAGCCGGCGCCGACGTGGTCGGAGACGACGAACTCGCGGAGCGGATCTCAGGTGGGTGGATGGATTTCGATGCCGTCGTCGCCAGCCCGGACATGATGCCCGTGGTCGGAAAGCTCGGGCGCGTGCTCGGGCCCCGCGGTCTCATGCCAAATCCGAAGTCGGGAACGGTTACGGATGATGTCGCGAAGGCCGTCTCCGACATCAAGGGGGGCCAAGTCGAGTACCGCACCGACAAGGTCGGGAACATCCACATCATCATCGGGAAGAAATCGTTCGAAGCGAACGACCTGGTCGACAACTACGCGGCCGTGATCGACGAGATCTACCGAGTGAAGCCGGCATCGGCCAAAGGCCGTTACCTCAAGAGCGTCACGATGGCGACGACGATGGGCCCGGGCATCAAGATCGACCCGCAGAAGTCGAAGGACCTCGCCGAAGAGATGGAGGCAGCGCCCTCCTAGAGGACTGATAATCTCTGCCGAGCCCCAGACCGCCGGCACCTTCGGGATAAGTCCAGCGCAGGCGAGTCAGCCGTCGCATCTTCACGGTCGCCTAGGTCTAGGGCGGCCGTTTTTTCGTTTCAAGGGAGATGAGATGGCTCGTCCAGACAAGGTGGCAGCGGTCGAAGAGATCGCCGGGCGCTTCAGAGAGACCGAAACGGTGTTGCTCACCGAATATCGCGGCCTGCGCGTCGCTGATATCGCCGAGGTCCGCAGTGCCTTGCGCGAGACCGAGACCGAGTACAAGGTTCTGAAGAACACCCTCGCCCGTATCGCCGTCCGCGAGGCCGGATTGGAAGAGCTCGTCGCGATGCTCGAGGGCCCCACTGCTATCGCCTTCGTGAAGGGTGACGTGGCGGCAGCCGCGAAGGCGCTCGACGAGGCGGCGAAGAAGTTCCCGGTCCTCGCCATCAAGGGCGGGATCCTCAACGGGAAGATCATCACGGCCGACCAGGCCCGTGAGCTGGCGAAGCTCGAGCCGCGCGATGTCCTCCTGGCGAAGATCGCGATGCTCATGAGCAGCCCGGCTCAGCAGACGGTCAACGTCTTTGCGGCCCTACTGCGCGACCTCGGCTCGATGCTTGCCCAGGTGGTCGCGAAGAAAGAGAGCGGCGAGCTGCCTGGCGGCCCGGGCGAAGCCCCGGCAGCCGAGGCTTCGGCCGAAACTCCCGCGGCCGAGGCGGAGGCGGAACCGACGCCGGCCGCACCTCCGGGCGACGAGACGCTCGGTCAACCGGAGGCCGACGAGGCCGAGAAGGCCGAGGAAACCGCGCAACCGGAGACCGAGCAGCAGGACGAAGCCGAGGCCGCAGCCGAAGAGGCCTCGCCTCCCGCCGAGGTCGCGGAAGCAGTGGATCAGGCGCCCGCCCCCGAATCCGAAGCGACCCAAGACGCGACCGAAGGTTCAGACGAGAAGGAGGAGCAGTAGTGGCTACTAAGACCGTGAGTCAGGAAGACGTGCTCGAAGCCGTAGCGAACTGGACGGTTCTGGAGTTGTCCGAGTTCGTTAAGGCGTTCGAGGAGAAGTTCGGTGTGAGCGCCGCAGCTCCGGTCGCCGTAGCGGCACCGGGTGCAGGCGGAGGCGCGGCCGGTGACGGCGCTGCTGCAGCCGAGGAGAAGGACGAGTTCGACGTGATCCTTTCGGGGGCCGGCGACAAGAAGATCCAGGTCATCAAGGAGGTCCGCAGTCTTACGAGCCTCGGCCTGAAAGAGGCCAAGGACCTGGTCGACGGGGCTCCCAAGCCCGTCCTCGAGAAGGTCAACAAAGAGCAAGCCGACGAGGCCAAGGCGAAGCTAGAAGCCGCTGGCGCCACCGTCGAAGTAAAGTAGCAACAGCCTAGGAAAGAGATAAGGGGCGGCTCCCATTGGGGCCGCCCCTCTTATTTACAACGCTTTAGTGGAAGTGCTGGGGAAGGTGTCGCTATTAGCGACGGTTTATCCCATCACCTCGATCTGATTGTTTTTCAGGAACCCTCGGACACCTCGTGGATCTCGTCGGCGACGAGACCGTGCGCCTCTTTGTGAACCAACGCCGCAGTCTCCGCATCGGGCGCCTCTACGAGACAGAAGATCTTGCCGCCCGCCTCATCCACCCAATAGCGCTTGTAGTCCACCCCATACTTGCCCTGGGTCTCGACATCGGCCGCATGCGCCTTAGCGACATCCATAGCCGAGACCTCACCCTCGATGTGATGCACATCCATGAACAACGGCATAAACCCCTCCTTGCCTAGACGACGCCCCCAACCATCCGCCCCCACCCCGCCAATCACAAGGGGTTTTCCGCCCTTTGAACCCAAGGAACCCGGGCGGAGGCAGAGCACTGCGGTAGCCGAGCACCGGGCGGAAGTAGGGGTGTCGCTCCGTAGGGACGCTGTGGGTAAAAGCCGAGGACCAAAAAGCGAAAGGCGGCAGCAAGGAGACCCGCATGTTCGGTGTGCGTCCCGGGGGCGAACGCCCCTGCTGGAGCCCGGCCCCGAGCACGGCCCGGCCCCCGGCCCGGGACCCAGGGAAGGGCGGAATACGCCGCAGCACTTTTTGGTTGACCAGCTCGAGGGGTAGACGTATACTGCTCGATTGCTGTCACCCCCCAGATCGATGCTCTCGCCCTGTCGCGCGGCTAAGAACCGCCCAAGGTGAACCGGTCGGGGGAAGGCCCGGAGGACTAAGGGGAACCACCGGACCTGGATCAGATCCCCGCTATACGCCGGCATCCACGAGGAGGCTCGTTTGTCGAGTAACGCGCTGCGCGAACGTCGTTCTTTCTCCAAGCTTCCCGAAGTACTTCCTCCACCCAACCTGATCTCGGTCCAGAAGGAATCGTTCGACTGGTTCATCGAGGAAGGTCTCGCCGAAACACTCAACGACATCTCTCCGATCGAGGACTTCACGGGCAACCTCGCTCTGCAGTTCATCAATCACCGGTTCGAGGAACCCAAGTTCAACGAGGACGAGTGCAAAGAGAAGGACATGACCTTCTCGCGTCCGCTGTTCGTGACCGCCGCCTTCATAAACAAGGAGACCGGCGAGATCAAGGAGCAGACGGTCTTCATGGGCGATTTTCCGATGATGACGGACAAGGGAACGTTCATCATCAACGGAACGGAGCGTGTCGTCGTGTCGCAGCTCGTCCGCTCGCCGGGCGTGTACTTCGACAAGTCGATCGACAAAACGTCCGATAAGGACATCTTTGCGTGCAAGATCATTCCGGCCCGCGGTGCGTGGCTGGAGTTCGAGAGCGACAAGAAGGACATGATCGGTGTCCGCATCGATCGCAAGCGTCGCCAGAACGTCACTGTTCTGTTGAAGGCGCTGGGTTACGGCGACAACGACGACATCCTCAAGCTCTTCGACGGTGCCGAGTCGATCGCGAGCACTCTCGAGAAAGATGCGATCGAGGGCGAGGAAGAAGCCCTCATGGACATCTACCGCAAGTTGCGCCCGGGCGAGCCTCCGACGGTCGAGAGCGCCCGCGCACTACTCGAGAACCTCTTCTTCAACTCCAAGCGCTACGACCTCGCGCGTGTTGGTCGTTACAAGGTCAACAAGAAGCTTGGTTTCAAGTCCGACGAGAAGACGATCCTGGAATACGGAACGGTGCTCCGCAAGGACGACATCCTCGAGACGATCCGCTACTTAGTGCGCTTGCACGCGGGTGACCCCGAGACCGAGACCGACGACATCGACCACTTCGGCAACCGCCGGATCCGCCCGGTCGGCGAGCTGATCCAGAACCAGATCCGCGTCGGAATGTCGCGCATGGACCGGGTCGTCCGCGAACGCATGACAACGCAGGACGTCGAGGCGATCACGCCGCAGACATTGATCAACATCCGGCCGGTCGTCGCATCCATCAAGGAGTTCTTCGGCTCGAGCCAGCTGAGCCAGTTCATGGACCAGACGAACCCGCTTGCGGGCCTGACCCACAAGCGTCGTCTCTCGGCCCTCGGCCCCGGTGGTCTGAGCCGTGAGCGCGCCGGTTTCGAGGTCCGCGACGTGCACAGCTCGCACTACGGGCGCATGTGCCCGATCGAGACGCCGGAAGGCCCCAACATCGGGCTCATCGGGTCCCTGTCGAGCTACGCGCGCCTCAACCGCTATGGGTTCATCGAGACCCCGTACCGGGTGGCCAAGGACAGCAAGGTCACGAAGAAGATCGAGTACCTGACCGCCGACGAAGAGTCGCGCGCGATCATCGCCCAGGCGAACGCCGTGCTCCACGAAGACGGCAGCTTCACCGAAGCCAAGGTCCTGGTGCGTGGTCGCAACAATGAGATCGAGTACGTGGAGCCGTCCGAGGTCGACTTCATGGACGTGTCGCCGAAGCAGATCGTGTCCGTATCGGCGGCTTGTATCCCGTTCCTCGAGCACGACGACGCCAACCGCGCCTTGATGGGCGCGAACATGCAGCGCCAGGCGGTACCCCTGCTCCGCCCGACGGCCCCTATCGTCGGTACAGGGCTCGAGTTGCGAGCCGCGATCGATGCCGGTGACGTCATCGTTGCGCAGGAAGCAGGGACGGTCGACACCGTCTCCGCCGAGCAGATCGTCGTGACGGAAGGATCCAAGAGGCAGGTCTACAAGCTGGACAAGTTCCGTCGCTCGAATCAATCGACCTGCATCAATCAGCGTCCCGTCGTGAACGAAGGACAGCGGGTCAAGGCCGGCGACATCCTTGCCGACGGTCCCTCAACGGACCAGGGTGAGCTCGCTCTAGGCGCGAACCTGATCGTCGCGTTCATGAGCTGGGAGGGCTACAACTTCGAGGACGCCATCATCCTGTCCGAGCGCCTCGTCAAGGAAGATGTCCTCACCTCGATCCACATCGAGGAGTACGAGGTCGACGCGCGCGACACCAAGCTCGGTGCGGAAGAGATCACCCGTGACATCCCCAACGTCTCGGAAGAGGTCCTCGCGGATCTCGACGAGCGCGGCATCGTGCGCGTCGGCGCGGATGTCGGACCCGGCGACGTTCTCGTCGGCAAGGTCACGCCCAAGGGTGAGACCGAGCTCACGCCGGAAGAGCGCCTGCTCCGTGCGATCTTCGGTGAGAAAGCACGTGAGGTACGGGATACCTCTCTCAAGATGCCGCACGGCGAGTCGGGCAAGGTCATCGGGGTGCGCGAATTCAGCCGCGACAACGGTGATGAGCTGCCGCCGGGCGTCAACGAGCTCGTTCGGGTATTCGTGGCCCAGAAGCGCAAGATCTCGGAAGGCGACAAGCTCGCCGGACGCCACGGGAACAAAGGCGTCATCTCCAAGATCCTGCCGGAGGCCGACATGCCGTTCCTCGCGGACGGCACGCCGGTGGACATCATCCTGAACCCGATGGGTGTCCCCTCCCGTATGAACCTCGGCCAGGTCCTCGAAACGCACCTCGGTTGGGCCGCGAAGATGCGGTGGGAGGACGGGACCACGATGGACGGGGCACCGGGTCGCTGGCGCGACCAGGAACCGACGTGGGTGGCGACCCCGGTATTCGACGGTGCGAAAGAGGACGAGATCCTCAACGCCCTGAAGGTGTCGTCCGAGCGCAAGCTCGAGTACCCGCTCGTGAACTCCGTCGGCAAGGCTCAGCTCTACGACGGCCGCTCGGGCGAGCCGTACGACAACGCGATCACCGTCGGCTACATGTACATCCTGAAGCTTTCCCATCTCGTGGACGACAAGATCCACGCCCGGTCCACCGGTCCTTACTCGATGATCACCCAGCAGCCGCTGGGCGGTAAGGCGCAGTTCGGTGGACAGCGCTTCGGTGAGATGGAGGTGTGGGCGCTCGAGGCCTACGGCGCCGCGTACTGCCTCCAGGAGCTGTTGACGATCAAGTCCGACGACGTGCTCGGACGCGTGAAGGTCTACGAAGCGATCGTCAAGGGCGAGAACATCCCCGAGCCCGGCATCCCGGAGAGCTTCAAGGTGCTTATCAAAGAGATGCAATCTCTGTGCCTGAACGTCGAGGTGCTCTCGGCCGAGGGCGAGGAGATCGAGATGAAAGAGATCGACGAGGACATCTTCCGCACTGCGGAAGAGCTCGGCATCGATCTGTCCCGTCGTGAGCCCAGCTCAGTCGAGGAGGTATAGCCAGTGCTAGACGTCAATTACTTCGACGAGCTGCGGATCGGTCTCGCTACCGGGGACCAGATCCGGGCGTGGTCCAACGGTGAGGTCAAGAAGCCGGAGACGATCAACTACCGGACCCTGAAGCCCGAGAAGGACGGACTCTTCTGCGAGAAGATCTTCGGGCCCACGAAGGACTGGGAGTGCTACTGCGGTAAGTACAAGCGCGTCCGCTTCAAGGGCATCATCTGCGAGCGTTGCGGTGTCGAGGTAACCCGCAGCAAGGTGCGCCGCGAGCGCATGGGTCACATCGAGCTCGCGGCCCCCGTGACGCACATCTGGTACTTCAAGGGCGTCCCGTCGCGACTCGGGTACCTGCTCGACCTCGCACCCAAGGACCTCGAGAAGGTCATCTATTTCGCCGCTTCGATCGTTACGAGCGTCAACGAGGAGAAGCGTCACAAGGACCTCCCGGGCCTCGAAGAGGACATCGCCGACGAGGTCAAGCGCATCGAGACCGAGCGCGACAAGCGGATCGACGAGATCCTCGCCGAGCTCGAAGGTCGGCTCTCGGAGATGGAAGAGCGGAAGGCCAGGAGCTCCGAGAAGAACACTGCGAAGAACCAGTCGGAGCGTCAGCAGAAAGAGGTCCGCGAGCGAGCGGAGAAGAACATCGCGCTCGTCAAGGACACCCTCGATGCGTTCCGCGACCTGAAGCCCAAGGAGATCATCGACGACGAGATCCTGTGGCGCGAACTCAAGGATCGTTACGGCGATTACTTCGAGGGTGGCATGGGGGCCGAGGCGATCAAGGACCTGCTGTCGGCTCTCGACCTTGCCGGCGAGGAGGAGTTCCTCCGCGACCAGATCAAGACCGCCAAAGGCCAGAAGCGGCAGCGCGCGATCAAGCGTCTCAAGGTCGTAGCGCCGTTCACGGACCCGACCAAGAAGAACACTCCGCTCGGCATGGTGCTCGACTGCGTGCCGGTCATCCCGCCGGACCTGCGCCCGATGGTGCAGCTCGACGGCGGCCGTTTCGCGACGAGCGACCTGAACGACCTATACCGACGCGTGATCAATCGCAACAACCGTCTGAAGAGGCTGTTGGACCTCGGTGCCCCCGAGATCATCGTCAACAACGAGAAGCGGATGCTCCAAGAGGCCGTCGACGCGTTGTTCGACAACGGTCGCCGTGGCCGTCCGGTCACGGGTCCCGGAAACCGCCCGCTGAAGTCGCTGTCCGACATGCTCAAGGGCAAGCAGGGTCGCTTCCGTCAGAACCTTCTCGGTAAGCGCGTCGACTACTCGGGCCGTAGCGTCATCGTTTGCGGACCGAAGCTGAAACTGCACCAATGCGGTCTGCCCAAGCAGATGGCCCTGGAGCTGTTCAAGCCGTTCGTGATGAAGCGATTGGTCGACCTCGGCCATGCGCAGAACATCAAGTCGGCCAAGCGGATGGTCGAACGGTCGCGCCCGCACGTGTGGGATGTGCTCGAGGAGATCATCCACGAGCATCCCGTTCTCTTGAACCGTGCACCGACGCTTCACCGCCTCGGTATCCAGGCATTCGAGCCGATCCTGGTGGAGGGCAAGGCCATCCAGATCCACCCGCTCGTCTGTGTCGCGTTCAACGCGGACTTCGACGGAGACCAGATGGCCGTGCACGTGCCGCTCTCTTCGGAGGCACAGGCCGAGGCTCGCTTGCTGATGCTCTCGGCGCACAACGTCCTGAGCCCCGCGCACGGCGACCCGATCGTGGCGCCGACCCAGGACATCATCATCGGCGTCTACTACCTGACCGTTGCTCACGACGGTGAGCCCGGCGAGGGCCGGACGTTCAGCTCGCCGAACGAGTTGCTACGCGCCTACGACGCGAAGATCGTCGGGATCCACGCGAAGGTCAAGGTCCGCGGTCTCAAGCGCTTCGAGGGCGAATCGGAGGAGGACTTCGAGGCGAACCCGAAGCGGATGATGGAGACCACTCCGGGGCGCGTCATCTTCAACGAGGCATTCCCCGAGACGTTCCCGTTCCAGAACACGCCGGTGAAGAAGAAGGAGCTGGCGGCTCTGATCGACCGTTGCGCGCGCGAGTACTCCAAGAAGGAGCTTGCGGAGGTTCTCGACGCGGTCAAGGACACCGGCTTCGGTTTCGCGACCAAGGCAGGTGTGACGATCGGCCTCGAAGACGTCACGACCCCCCCCGAGAAGCCGAAGATCCTCGCCGAGCACGAGAAGCGGGCCGAAAAGGTCGAGGCTCAGTACCGCAAGGGGATCATCACCGAGGACGAACGGCGCCAGGAGCTGATCGAGATCTGGACCGAGGCGACCGAAGAGGTGAAGGACGCGATGGAGCGGTCCTTCGACGACCTCAACCCCATCTACATGATGGCGAACTCGGGAGCTCGAGGGAACATCGTGCAGATCCGTCAGATCGCCGGTATGCGAGGTCTCGTAGCAAACCCGCGTGGTGACATCATCCCGCGGCCGATCCGTGCGAACTTCCGTGAAGGTCTGTCCGTGCTCGAGTACTTCATCTCGACGCACGGTGCCCGAAAGGGTCTGGCCGACACCGCTCTCCGCACGGCGGACTCCGGTTATCTGACGCGCCGCTTGGTCGACGTTAGTCAGGAAGTCATCGTCCGCCACGAAGATTGCGGGACGGATCGGGGTATCAAGCTCGATCTCGTCGTCGAGAAGCCGCATGTCAAGCAGAAGTTGCAGGCCCGTGTCCTCCTCGAGGACGCGGTGACCGATGACGGAACCGTCGTCGCCCCTGCGGGGACCGCGCTGAGCGCGGAAGCCGCTAACGAGATAGTCGCCGCCGGCGTCAAGGAAGTCATCGTTCGGTCGGTACTTACCTGCGATGCGCGCTACGGCGTGTGCCAGCAGTGCTACGGCGTTGCGCTTGCCACGGGTAAGTTCGTCGAGCTCGGCGAAGCGGTCGGGATCGTTGCCGCACAGTCGATCGGTGAGCCCGGCACGCAGCTGACGATGCGTACGTTCCACACCGGTGGTGTTTCCGGTGAGGACATCACGCACGGTCTGCCTCGTGTCGTCGAGCTGTTCGAGGCCCGTACCCCGAAGGGGAAGGCCGAGATCGCTCGAGCGTCTGGTCGCATCGAGATCCACGAGGACGAGCGCACCCGCTCGATCGAGTTGATCCCGGACGATGGCAGTGAGCCGATCAACTACAAGGTGTCACGACGTGCTCGACTCCGTGTGCGCAGTGGTGACACCGTCGAGGCCGGCGATTCGTTGACGGAGGGCTCCAGGGATCCCGACGAGATCCTCGAGATCATGGGGATGCGGGAGGTCCAGCTCTACCTCGTCAACGAGGTCCAGAGCGTGTACCGGAGCCAGGGTGTTCCGATCCACGACAAGCACATCGAGCTGATCGTCCGTCAGATGTTGCGCAAGGTGACTGTGATCGAGCCCGGCGAGACCGAGTTCCTGCCCGGCGAGCTCGTCGATGCCAAGACCTTCGCCGATTCCAATGAAGGAACGGTGTCGGGCGGCGGCGAGGCCGCGACCGCTCGCCCGATCCTCATGGGCATCACGAAGGCATCGCTGGCCACCGAGTCGTGGCTGTCGGCGGCGTCGTTCCAGGAGACGACTCGAGTCCTGACCGAGGCCGCGATCCGGGCCAAGTCGGACCCGCTGCTCGGGCTCAAGGAGAACGTGATCATCGGCAAGCTCATCCCCGCCGGAACCGGCATGACCCGTTACCGCTCGATCAGGGTCGTGACCAAGGGCGAGGGTGCGATGTCCGACGACGAGGCACGGGCGATGTTCGGCCTGCCGCCGCGTGAGGAGGAGGACGGCGCCGAAGAGGCCGCCCGGGCGATGCTCGGTGTGGTCGGCGACGGCAACGGAGAAGGGCCAGCGGGCGATGGCGACATCGACCTCTCGGCCGTCGGCTCCGAATCAGACAGTGAAGCCGAAGAGGGCGAGGCGGAGACCACCGCAGAACAAGAGGTCGCAGCCGAGTAAGAAGTCGCAGGAAAGGCCCGGCGCATCCCGAATCTTCAGGGCATGCGCCGGGCCTTTTTCATATCTCTCGTTGCGGTCGTCGCCGCCGGGCTCCTGCCCCTCGGCGCCAACGCGCAGGTCCCCCCGACCCCGCCGCGCGACGAGTGGTTCGCCTACAACGACGACTCCCATTGGGGCAACGACAAGACCCACGTCCGCATCGACAAGGCGTGCCTCGACCTTCCCAGCTCCAAGCAGCTGATGTGCTCGATGAAGGCCTTCATGGCCAAACCGTTCGTGGTCATCGCGTTCGTCGACACGGGCATCAACCCGTACCACCACGACTTCCGGGCCCCCGAGTTCGTCCACCATCCCTCGACGTACATCGAGGGCTACCCGAAAGACTCCAAGACCTTCAGAGCTGCTCTCGACGTTGCCGACAAGCGGGGTTACGAGGCCGCGCGCAAAGCCGACGAACCCAAATGGCTGCAGGTGATGTCGAGCGAGCTGCATTGGTTCCCCGGCACCCGCATCGTCGGAGGGATCTCGTTCGGCTCCGGCGATTCGGACGGCGAGCATTCCGAGCGCAAGATCCTCGACGATCAGAGCCACGGGACCGGCGTCTCCAGTGTTGCGGCCGGACAGTTCTTCGGCTCCAATCCGAACGCTCTCATCGTGATGGTCGAGAGTCTCGGCGAGCGCAGCCTCGAGTGGGCGAACTCTCAGAAGTGGATCGACATCGTCTCGAACTCGTGGGGGAACCTCGCCAACCTGCCGCTCGGGGATCCCGCCACAACCAAGACCGCCACCGAACGCGGACAGACCGTGGTCTTCTCGGCCGGTAACGGCGCGACCAACACGAACTCATCGACGGTGTTCCCGCCCGATGGACCTGTAGAGGACCCCTGCAAGTGCAAGACACCGGACTCCGACAACTCGATGACCGATCCGTGGAGCGGACCCTCGTGGC
>Ga0299913_10004395_pt1 | contig 11834 bp, 10 predicted proteins | sample RVTome_9_FD_201360 | JGI IMG/M metagenome (GOLD analysis project Ga0299913, IMG submission 201360) | Soil microbial communities from uranium-contaminated site in the Upper Colorado River Basin, Wyoming, United States - RVT155D38 (version 2) ... | reverse complement strand
CTGCCCGAGGGCGTGATGGCGATGGAAGCGCAATAGCTGTGGAGGGCTCGGCGGTCTCGCTCGGGCCGACCGCCCGCGCAGCGCGCGACCGGCTGCTCACCGAGCTGCCGGGGCCGGGCGCGCGGCTCGGCGCCGAGCGCGAGCTGGCCGAGCGCCTCGGCGTCGCGCGCTCGACGATCCGGGCGGCGCTCGCCGACCTCGAGCGCAGCGGCGTGATCCGCCGCACCCGCGGCCGCGGCGGGGGGATCTTCGTCGCCGAGCGCAAGGTCGAGCGTGACCTCACGAGCCTCGCCGGGTTGCCCGCCTACCTGCGCCGCCAGGGCTTCCAGTCCGACGCCCGCGTGCTGTCGACGGCGACGGTCGAGGCGGACGCCGAGGCGGTCGCGGCGCTCGGCCTGCCCGCCGGCGCGCTCGTCCTCGAGGTCGTGCGCGTGCGGCTCGCCGACGGCGAGCCGATCTCACTGGAGCGGGCGCTGTTCCCGGCCGAGCGCTTTCCCGGCCTGCTCGACCGTTCGCTCGGCGGCTCGCTCTACGAGCTGCTCCAGACCCATTACGAGCTGAAGCCCGGCGAGGCGGAGGAGCGGATCGAGGTCGTGGCCGCCGGCGCGGCCGAGGCGCGGCTGCTCGGGCTCCGCCGCGGCGCCCCGCTGCTCGCTGTGGCGCGCACGGCGTGGGACGCCGACGGCCGCGCCTTCGAGCGCTCGCACGACCTCTTCCGCGGCGATCGCGCCCGCATCGTCGTGCGCGCGCGCGCGGCGCCCGCGGCGCCCACGCTCGTGGGCGCCGCCGTGCATGTACAGGAGTAAGCCCGCGCGCTTGCCTCGCGCCGGGCCAGGTGGTTGAATGCCAAAGCTGTCTGACAACTTCGTCGCGAGGGATCGCAACAAGGAGAAGGGGGAGCATGGCCACCACCAAGCCGGACTCCGGGGTCGAGGTCCGACACGAGGGCGCCGTCGAGTCGGTCTACGCCGGCGACGCGGGCGTCGATCGGCTGAAGCCCAACGCCATCGGTCTCTGGGGCGTGATCTTCGTCGCGGTGACGGGCGCCGCGCCGATCTCGGCGATGCTGTTCAACGTCCCGTTCTCCGTCGGCTTCGGCACCGGGCTCTACACGCCGGCGGCGTTCCTGTTCGCGACGGTGATCCTCACGATCTTCGCCATCGGCTACATCGCGATGGCCAAGAAGATGCGCGCCGCGGGCGGCTTCTACACGTTCATCTCGCACGGCCTCGGGCGCGAGCTGGGCATGGCGGCGGGGATCTGCGGCGGCCTCTCCTACGCGCTGTTCGAGGTCTCGCTGCTCGGCGGCTTCTCGTACTTCGCGGCGACCAACTTCAACGACTGGTTCGGCTGGAGCATCCCGTGGGTCGCGTTCGCCCTGTTCGCGGCGGTGCTGATCAGCATCCTCTGCTACTTCGACGTCGAGCTGTCGGTGAAGGTGCTGGGCTTCGCGCTGATCGGCGAGGTGATCATCCTCGCCATCTTCGACCTGCTGGTGTTCGGCGACGGCGGCGGAGCCGACGGCATCCACCTCGAGGCGCTCAACGTCTTCCAGCTCACCGATCCGGGGGTCGGCCTGGCGGCCGGGGTCGGGTTGTTCCTCGCGTTCTGGTCGTGGGTCGGCTTCGAGGCGATCCCCAACTACGCGGAGGAGTCCAAGAACCCGCAGCACATCATCCCGCGGGCCACGCTGCTCTCCGTGGTCGGTCTGGGTGTCGGCTACGTCCTGACGTCGCTGGCGTTCGTCTCCGCGTTCCCCGAGGCGACGCTGATCAAGGACGCGCAGAACCCCGACGGGCCGTTCTTCGTGGCGATGCAGAGCTACGGCACCGAGTGGCTCAAGACCCTCATGCAGGTACTCATCCTCACCGGCTCGTTCGCGTGCGCGATGGCATTCCACAACGTGGCCATGCGCTACTTCTACGCGATGGGCCGCGAGGGCATCCTGCCCAGGTCGTTCGGGCGGACCCACGAGACCCACAGGTCCCCGTACATCGCGAGCATGGCCCAGACCGGCTTCGCGGTCGTGCTCGTGCTCGCGTGGGGGCTCGGGGCCGGCTTCGGCTTCGCCGATGCGTTCGACACCGCCTACGTCCGCATCTACACGATGATGGCCGTGCAGGGCGTGGTGTGGATCCTCGCCATCCAGGCCACCTGCGCGCTGGCCGTGATCCTCTGGCACCGGCGCCACAAGCACCCGGACTCGTGGGTGGTCGTGACGCTCTGCCCGATCATCGCGATCGCCGGCCAGGTGTTCGCGATCTACCTGCTGTTCGCCAACATCGACACGCTCGCCGGCACGATCGGCTACGTCGACCTGATCGGCCCGATCGCGATCGTCGGCGTCGTCGGCGCGCTGCTCTATGCGGTCACGCTGAAGCGCACGAACCGCCCGAAGTTCGACATGGCGGGCCGGATGATCGACGAGGGCGTGACCGCGGCGCCCGGCACGACGGCCCCGACGCGGTAGGCGTGACGCGGCGCGGGCCGTGAGGCCCGCGCCGCCCGCGCCCTAGGCGCGGGCCTCGCTCGCGCCGGCGGCCTCGACGGCCGCCTCCAACTGCCCGCTCAGCGGCGCGCCCTCGACGAGCGCGCCGTCGAGGGCGGCGGTGCCGATCGTGAACGCCCAGGCGCCGCAGGCCTCGAGCGCGCGGATGCGCTCGAGCGAGTCGACCGAGCCGGCGCAGATGACCGGCAGGTCGGTCGCGGCGACGACGGCGCGGACGAGCGCCTCGACGTCCTGGTCGTAGCGGTAGGCGAGCAGGTTGATGCCGTCGACGCCGAGCGCGGCGGCGCGCTGCGTGTCGGCGACGATCTCGTCGATCGTGCCGCGCAGCAGGCAGGGATGGCCGACGATCTGCCCCACGTAGGGCCAGAACTTGACGCCACTGCCGGCGAGGATCTCCTGCACGGCCTCGACCCGCGTGCCGCCGATCAGGTGGTCGGGGCGGATCTCGGCCGCCGCGCGGGCGGAGGCGAGCTCGTCCTCCTCGGTCTCGGACACGACCTCGATCCAGGTCTCGTGCCCGTTGGCGCGGATGTCGTCCATCAACGCGCGCAGCTCGTCGGTGGGGAGGCCGACGTCCTTGCAGCCGACATGCCGGACCCCGGTTCGAGCGCTCGAGGCGTACACCTCGCGCGCGTCCGGGAGCGTGACATCGTCGCGCGTGAGCATGAAGATGAACTCGATCATTCAGGGCTCCTGAGGCGTCAGCGGGAGGGCGAGTTGTCGGACAACTGGTACGCTAGCACCGGTTCGGAGTCGAGGAGGAGGGGCTGTGCGCGCAGCGATCTGGAACGGGCCCGGCAGCATGGACGTCGGCACCGCCCCGGACGCGGTGTGCCCCGAGGACGGCGTCCTCCTGCACGTGCTCGCGTGCGGCGTCTGCGGCACCGACGTCCGCTCCTTCTACAACGGCGACCGCCGCATCGAGGCGCCGTGGGTGCTCGGCCACGAGATCTCCGGCGAGGTCGTCGAGATCGGCCCGCGCGCGGAGGAGGAGGTCGCGGCGGGCGGGATCGGCGTCGGCGACGCGGTCCACTGCATCTCGACGCTGTGGTGCGGCCGCTGCCGGATGTGCCGCGGCGGCGCCGAGAACCTGTGCCTCAACGGTGAGCTGATGGGCTTCGATCATCCCGGCGCCTACGCCGAGCGGGTGGTCATCCCGAGCATCGCGCTCAAGAACCTGTTCCGGATCCCCGACGGACTGTCGGCGGCCCACGCCACCTTCGCCGATCCGCTGTCGGATGTCATCTGCGGTCACAAGGACATCGCGATCGGCCTCGACGACGCCGTCGTCGTGATCGGCGCCGGGCCGGTCGGCACCGCGCACGTCGCGCTCGCGCGGCTGCAGGGCGCGGGCCAGGTGCTGCTGCTCGAGCGCGCCGCGCGCCGGCTCGAGCTCGCGCACGCGATCGTCGGCGACGAGCGCGTCGCCTACGTCGACACCGAGCACGAGGACGGCGTCGCCGCGGTCTCGCGCGCGACCGGCGGCTTCGGCGCCGACGTCGTGATCGTCGCCTGCTCGAGCGACGCCGCGCAGGAAGAGGCGATGGAGATGGCCGCCCCGCGCGGGCGCGTGCTGTTCTTCGGCGGGCTCCCCAAGGGCACGACGCACATCGACTTCCCCTCGAACGTGCTGCACTACAAGGAGGTGCAGGTCCACGGCTCGTACGCCTCCCGCCACCGCGACCAGGTGGCGGCGCTCGACATGCTGGCGGCCGACGCCGGCGGGATCCGCTCCGTGGTCTCCGACATCATCGGCCTCGACGAGACGCCCGGCGCGTTCCCGAGGATCCGCGCCGGCGAGGCGCTGAAGGTCGTCGTCGCCCCGTGACCACGATGCGCCGCTCGCTGCGTCACAGCCTCGCCCAGGAGCTGCGCCAGCGCATCCGGGCCGGCGAGTGGCGGCCGGGCGAGCGCATGCCGTCCGAGCCCGAGCTGGCGCGGCGGCGGACGGTCTCGCGCTCCACGATGCGCGCGGCGATCACGCTGCTCGAGGAGGAGGGCTTCGTCAACCGCAAGCACGGCTCGGGAACCTACGTCACGCACCGCCCGGCGCTGCCGAACGAGCTCGGCCGCAACTTCGGCGTCACCTCGATGATCGCGTCGACCGGGCTCGAGCCCGGCACGGTCGAGGAGAGCGCGGGCGCCGAGCCCGCTCCCGCGGCCGTCGCGGAGACGCTCGGCGTCGCCGTGGGCGACGAGGTGAGCACGCTGCGGCGGGTGCGCACCGCCGACGGCCGCCGCGTCGTCGACGTCACGGACTGGTGCCGCATGGATCACCTCGCCCCGGACGACCTCCCGGAGGCCGGCTCCATCTACGCCGCGCTCGCGGCCCGCGGGCTGGCCGTCGACCACGGCGTCGCGCACCTCACGCCGCGCAACGCCGACGGCGACCTCGCCCGCCGCCTCGGCGTCCCGCGCGGCACCCTGCTGCTGACCATCGACCAGATCGACCGCACGGCGGACGGCGTCGCCGTGCTCGTGTCGCGCGAGCACCACCTCGCCGACGCCTTCACGTTCACGCTGCTGCGGCGTGGTCCCGGCGAGGCGAGCGGGGAGGAGCGCTGAGCGCCGACGCCCCGCTTGTCGTCGGCGTCGACGTGGGCTCGCAGGGCACCTGCGCCCAGGCGCTGGAGCCGGACGGGACGCTGGTCGCGACGAGCTCCGCCCCGCACGCGCTCTCCTACCCGCGCGCGGGCTGGGCCGAGCAGGACCCCCGCGAGTGGACGAACGCGCTCGTCCAGACGCTCTCCGAGGTCCGCGCGGCCACCGCCGGGCGCGAGATCGCCGCGCTGTCGTTCGGATCCCAGCTCGACGGCGTGGTCGCCGCCGGCGGCGACGGCAAGCCGCTGCGGCCCGCGCTCATCTGGTGCGACCGGCGCGCCGGCGCGGAGTGCGAGGCGGTCGCGGCGCGCGCCGACCCCGAGCGGCTGCGCGAGCTGACGGGCTGCAACCTCGACCCGGGCCACATCGCGCCGAAGATCGCCTGGCTCGCCCGGCACGAGCCCGACGCGCACCGCGCCGCCGCGGTGTTCGCCTGCCCCGGCTCGTGGGTGGCGTGGCGCGTGACGGGCGAGCTGGCCGTCGATCCCTCCAACGGCTCCTCGACCGGCCTGCTCGACCCGCGCGCGCGGGCGTGGTCGGACGAGGCGTGCGGCGCCTACGAGGTCGATCCCGAGCGGCTGCCGCGCGTCGCCCGCGCCGACGCCGTGCTCGGCCCGGTGCTGCCGTGGCTGCGCGAGGCGACCGGCCTGGACGACGGGACGCTCGTGGTGCTGGGAGCGGGCGACGAGATGGCGGCGACGCTCGGCGCCGGGGTCGTGGAGCCGGGGGTCGTGTGCGACGTGCTCGGCACCGCCGAGCCGGTGTGCGCGGTGGTCGGCGCGCCGGCGCACGACCCGACCGGGCTCGTCGAGCTGCACCCGCACGCGGACCCCGACACGTGGCTGCTGGAGAACCCCGGCTGGCTGTCGGGCGGCGCCTACCGCTGGTTCCGCGACGAGCTCGGCAGCCCGGAGATGGCGCGCGCGACGGAGAGCGGCATCGACGTCTACGACCTGCTCGACGAGCTCGCCGAGGGCGCGCCGCCGGGCTCCGCGGGCGTGTCGTGGGTGCCGGCGCTCGCGGGCGCGATGGCGCCGGAGTGGAACGCCGACGCCCGCGCGGGCTGGTTCGGCGTGACCGCGGCGCACGGCCGCGCGCACCTCGCCCGCGCGCTGCTCGAGGGCAACGCGCTCGCGCTGCGCGACGTGATCGAGGCGATCGCCGGTGCGGGCCACGCGCCGAGCGCGGTCGTCTGCGTCGGTGGCGGGGCGAAGGGGCGGCTCCTGTGCGAGCTGCGCGCGCACATCACCGGCCTCCCGGTCTCCGTGCCCGACGACGTCGAGACGACCGCGCGCGGCGCCGCCATGCTCGCCGCGGCCGGCGCGGGGCTGCACCCGAGCGTGGCCGCCGCGGGCGCCGCGATGGCGTGCCCGCGCGGCGAGCCGGTGCAGCCCGACCCGGAGCTGCGCGGCGTCTACGACGCGCTGCACCGCCGGCACCGCCGGCTCTACGAGGCGCTGCGCCCGCTGTTCGACGGGGCGTAGATGGTGCTCAACGCGGTCACGCGGCGGCGGGCGCTCGACGCGCTGGGCTCCGGCGACCTCGACCTGCTCGTCGTCGGCGGCGGGATCACGGGCGCGGGCGCGGCCCTGGACGCGGCGACGCGCGGGATGCGCGTCGGGCTCGTCGAGGCGCGCGACCTCGCCGCGGGCACCTCGAGCGCGTCGAGCAAGCTCATCCACGGCGGGCTCCGCTACCTCGAGATGGGCGACATCGGGCTCGTGCGCGAGGCGCTGCGCGAGCGCGAGCTGCTGCTCACGCGGATCGCGCCCGAGCTCGTCGCGCCCGTGCCGTTCCTGTGGCCGCTGCGGGGCCGCGGGTGGGAGCGCGCCTACCTCGGCGCCGGGCTCGTGCTCTACGACAGCCTCGGCGGCGCCCGCTCGGTGCCGCGGCATCGCCACCTGAGCCGGCGCGGCGCGCTGGCGGCCGCCCCGCCGCTGCGGCCCGACGGGCTCGTCGGCGCCGTGCAGTTCCACGACGCCGCGGAGGACGACGCGCGGATGGTCGCCGTCGTGGCGCGGACGGCGGCCGCCCACGGCGCCCACGTGGCGACGCGGGTGCGGGTGACGGCCTTCCGAGGGCTCGGCGAGGTCGAAGCGGTCGACGAGGAGACCGGCGAGCCGCTGAGGCTGCGCGCCCGCCACGTCGCTGGAGCGGTGGGCGCGTGGACCGACCGGCTGCGCGAGCTGGCCGGCGGGCGCTCGGCGTGGCGCAACGTGCACTCGAAGGGGATCCACGTCTTCGTGGCGCGCGACCGCATCCCGATGGAGACCGGCGTGCTCGCCCGGACCGAGAAGAGCGTGCTGTTCGTCATCCCGTGGCAGGGCGGCTGGCTGATCGGCGACACCGACACGCCGTGGGCGTTCGGCCCCGGCCGGCCCGTCGCGACCGGCGCCGACGTCGACTACCTGCTCGCGAAGACGAACGCGCTGCTCGCCGAGCCGCTGGGGCGCGAGGACGTGCACGGCGTCACCGCCGGGCTGCGGCCGCTCGTCGCGTCGGCGGCGAGCGCCGACACGACGCGCATCAGCCGGCGGCACGTGGTCGAGTCCCCGGCGCCCGGGCTGACGACGATCGCGGGCGGCAAGTACACGACCTACCGGGTGATGGCGGCCGACGTCGTCGACGCGGTCACGCGCGAGCTGGGGAGCCGGGTGGCGTCGGTGACGCGCGACGTGCCGCTGCTGGCGGGCCGCGACGAGGAGCTGGCCAGGCTCGTCGAGGCGCGCCCGGAGCTCGGCGATCCACTCGAGGGGGGCGGCGGGCGCCTGCGCGCCGAGGTGGTCCACGCGTGCACCCACGAGGGCGCGCTGCACCTCGAGGACGTGCTCGAGCGGCGCACGCGGCTGGCGCTGACCGCGCGCGATCGCGGGCTGGCGGCGGCCGGGCCGGCGGCGGCGCTGATGGCCGGCGCGCTGGACTGGGACGCCGAGCAGACGCGCCGCGAGGTCGAGGGCTGGCACGCGCGCGTCGCGGCGGCGCGGGCGGCCGAGGCCGAGCGCGACGACGGGCGTGCGGTCGCGGCCTACGAGGCGGCGCTCGCCGAGCGCGAGGACGCGGCAGCGTGACCGAGCTCGTCCTCGGGCTCGACCAGGGCACCTCGAGCACCCGCTGCGTCGTGCTCGACGCCGAGCTGCGCGAGCGCGGCTCCGCGTCCGTGGCCGTGGCGTGCTCGTTCCCGCGCGCGGGGCTCGTCGAGCAGGACCCACAGGAGATCGCCGCCTCGACGGAGCGCGCGATCGCCGGCGCGCTGGCCGACGCCGGCGCCGGGGCGGGCGACGTCGCCGCGCTCGGGATCGCCAACCAGACGGAGACGTTCGTGGTCTGGGAGCGCGCCACGGGCCGGCCGGTGCACCCGGCCATCGTGTGGCAGGACCGGCGTACCGACGCGGCGTGCAGCGCGCTGCGCGCGCACGCGGAGCACGTGCGCGAGCGGACCGGCCTCGAGCTCGACGCGACGTTCCCGGCCACGAAGCTGCGCTGGCTGCTCGACGAGGTCGGCGGCGGCGAGCTCGCCTACGGCGACGTGGCGTCGTGGCTCCTGCACCGCCTCGGCGGGATCCACGTATGCGACGCGGGCAACGCGGGGCGCTCGCTGCTGTGCCCGCTCGGCGGGCGCGACTGGGACGACGAGCTGCTCGAGCTGTTCGGGATCCCGCGCGAACTGCTGCCGCCGATCGTGGACTCCGACGGCATCGAGGCGGCCATCGGCGAGATCCCCGTCCGCGCCGCCGCGGGCGATCAGCAGGCGTCGCTGTTCGGCCTGCGCTGCTGGGAGCCCGGCGCGGCGAAGGTGACGCTGGGGACCGGTGCGTTCGTGCTCGCCCACGCGGGCTCCGAGCCGCCGCGCCCGCCCGCCGGCATCCTCGCCTCCTGCGCCTGGCGCCGCGAGACGACGACGAGCTACGCGCTCGAGGGCTTCATCCCGACGGCCGGTGCGGCGGTCGACTGGTTCGCGCGCATCGGCGCGCTGCCCGCGGGGCCGGAGCTCGACGCGCTGCTGCGCGAGTCAGAACCCGGCAGCGTGGTCTGCGTGCCCGCGCTCCAGGGCTTCGGCAGCCCGACCTGGGACGCGGGCGCGCGCGGCGCGCTGCTCGGCCTGAGCCTCGGCACGACCCGCGCCGACCTCGCGCGGGCGGTCGTCGACGGGATCCTGCACCAGGTCGCCGACGCGGTGGAGCCGATGGGCGTCGCGGAGTTGTGGGTCGACGGCGGGCTCTCGCGCTCGGACTGGATCGTTCAGCGGCTCGCCGACCTCACCGGCGCGCGCGTCCGGCGCACGACCCGCTCCGACTCGACCGCGCTCGGCGCCGCGACGCTCGCCGGGCTCGCGGCGGGGGTGTGGGCCGCCCCGGAGGCCCTCCCCGAGATCGCGCTCGACCTCGCCGCCGAGCCGTTGCTCGCCGCCGAGGAGCGCGCGGGCGAGCGCGAGCGCTGGGCGGAGGCGACCGATATCGTCGCCTCCGATCCGGAGCGTGGTGGTGACCGGCGGCGCGCGCGGCGTCGCGGCCGCGCGGCTCACGGGCCGGACCCGGAGAGCCGCGCGGTGACGTAGCGACGGGCCGTCTCTACAGCCGCGCCTCGATCACGAGGTTCAGCGGCGTCTCGGCGGCGCGCCGGACGGCGCCGAAGCCGGCCGACTCGAGCACGGAGCGCAGGCGCGCCTCGCCGGCCAGCGTGCCGAGCCCGGCCCGCCCCGGCTGCGACAGCGAGCCGGGCGTGCACACGAGCGTCGAGAACCCGTAGCGGAAGCGGCCGACGGGGTCGAAGTTCTCCTCGACCCGGTCGCCCGCGTACGGCTCGACGAGCATGACCGTGCCCTCCGGCGCGAGCACCTCCGCGGCGCTCCGCGCCGCCCCGGCCGGGTCGCCGAGATCGTGGAACGAGTCGAAGAAGGCCACGAGGTCGTAGCCCTCGCCGGGCAGCTCCGACGCACCCGCCACCTCGAAGGTGACGCGGTCGGTGACGCCGGCCTCCGCGGCGCGCTCGCGCGCGACCGCGATCGACGCCTCGTGGTAGTCGATGCCGACGAAGCGCGAGGCGGGGAACGCCTCTGCCATCAGGATCGACGAGGCGCCGTGGCCGCAGCCGACGTCGGCGACGAGCGCGCCGGCCTCGAGCTTCGCGACCACGCCGTCGAGCGCGGGCAGCCACTCGGCCACCAGGCGCGCCTTGTAGCTCGCGGCGAACCCGCGCTCCGTGCCGTGCCACAGGCCGTGGTGGTGCTCGTGCCAGCCGACGCCGTCGCCGCTGACGAAGCGCTCGGCGAGGCGCTCGCGGACCGCCACGGCGGCGTTGGCCGCCTCGAAGACGGCGGTCATGGAGAGCTCGGTCGAGTCGTCGGCGAGCACGAGCGCGTGCTCGGGCGGCAGCACGTAGGCGTCCGCCTCCGGGTCGTACTCGACGAACTGGCTCGCCGCTTGCACGTTGAGCCACTCGCGCACGTAGCGCTCGAGCGTCCCGGTGCGGGCGGCGAGCTCCGCCGCCGAGACGGGCTGGCCGTCGGCCATGGCCTTGTAGAGGCCGAGCTCGTCACCGAGGGTGACGAGCGCGGCGTTCAGCGCGGCGCCCAGCTCGGTGGCGACGTGGCCGACGAAGGTCTCGAGCTTCTGCTCGTCGATGTTGGTGATCGCCATGGCTCTACGGGGCGACGCAGCGCTCGTAGTACCGGGGCCACCCGCGGTCGTTCCACCACTCGCTGGCAGCCTCCCAGCCGCGGCGCTCCTCGATCTGGCGGAAGCGCTGCTCGAGGCGCTCGAGCTTGCGCTCGCAGCGCTCGGTCTTGTCGGCCTGCGCGGGGGCGGCCGCTCCGATCGTCGCGGCGGCGAGGATGCCGGCGAAGGCGAGCCGCGACCTGGTCGAGATTGACATCATGTCTCCTGGGGAGGGAACGGGAAGAGCGGAAGCTTGAGGCCTGGACGGGCCCCGTTCCTGAGCGCTTCATGAGCGTTTCCTGGCCGGGGTACGGGCGGCCCGCCCGGCAAGGTACGGGTGGCTCCCTGGCGCGGCGGCGGGCGCCCGCCTACGGTCGCGCGATGCCCCTGTACCTCGTGCCCCGCACCCGCGCCTACCTGTCCGAGGAAGAGCTCGCGGCCGCCGCCGACTGCATCCCCGCCGTCAACGAGAGCCTTCGCGAGCACGTGCGCTGGATCCGCTCCTACGTCGTCGCCGAGGACGATGGGACGTTCAGCGCCTACTGCGTCTATGAGGCGACCAGCCCGCAATACCTGATCGAGCACGGCGACGCCCTGATGCTCCCGACCGACGCGATCAAGCCCGTCGTGGCGACGACGGTGGCGGCGCCGGATCCGGGGCCGGTCGTCTTGGTCTGACGGCGTGGGCCGGACGCTCGGAGCGCTCCTCGCCGAGCGGCGCGCGGCGGTGATCGGCCGCGACGCCGAGCTCGCCGTGCTGCTCGACGACGCGCCACCGGTCGTCGTCGTCCATGGCGTCGCCGGCGCCGGCAAGTCCGCGCTGCTCTGCGCGTTCCGGAGCGAGGCGGCGGCGCGCGGCGAGACGGGCGTGGCCGTCGACGGCCGCGAGATCGAGCCCACGCCGCTCGGCTTCAGCGCCGCCGTCGCGCGCCGCCTGGAGGCCGCCGAGGGCGAGGTCGTGCTGGTCGTCGACCACGCCGAGCGCCTGCGGCTGATCGACGGCTGGCTGCGCGTGACGTTCCTGCCCGCGCTGCCCGCGCACGCGCGCGTCGTGATCGCCACGCGCGACG